>JGI24115J20150_1000359_pt1 | contig 18644 bp, 9 predicted proteins | sample Subbioar_CSW14AB_FD_20150 | JGI IMG/M metagenome (IMG submission 20150)
GCCGCCGTAAATGTCGACGAGGTTCGATGCCGTCGGTCCCGACGAGAACCCGTTGCCGCCGCCGATGGCGAGCGCGCGTCCGTCGGCGAGCATCGCCATCGCCATGTACGAGCGCGCGTCGGACATCGAGCTGGCGGCGGAGAAGGTTCCGGCCACCGGATCGAACAGCTGCGCGTCGGCGGTGAAAGAGGTGCCGTTCAACCCGCCGGTGAACAGGACCTTGCCGGTCGACAGGAGCACCGCGCCGCCGCCGTCGCGGGCGTGCGCGAACGCGGGCGCGGCGGCCCATGTGTTGGCGGTCGGATCGTAGATCTCGTTGTTCGCATCGTCGCCGCGTCCGCTGGTGACGAACACCTTGCCGGAGGGGAGGGTGACGACCTTCGGCCACCAGTGCGCCCTCGAGGGAGCGCTCGTCGAGGTCCACGCGTTGGTCGCGGGATCGTAGATCTCGGCCGAGCTCTGGCTGGCGCTGCCCCCGCCGACCAGCAGGACCTTGCCCGATGGCAGCAGGGCGACGCCGGGCAGGTTGCGTGCTGCCTTCATCGCGCCCGTGGAGGTCCAGGCGCCTGTCGCGACCGTGTAGATGTCCGAGACCGTCGCCGCGGTGCCGTAGCTGCTCACCGCGGTCACGAGGACCTTTCCGCCGGGGAGCGGAACCGCCGCGGAGAACTCGGTGGTCGAGGTCTTCTTCGCGTCGGTCCACGTGCCGGTGGCCGGGTCGAAGAGCTCGGCACTCTTGCTGACGGCGAGCACCTTGCCGGTGGAGAGCACGAGCAGGCCGGGCGACCAGATGAACCCGCCGTATTCGTAGGCGGTCTTGCCCGTCTTCGACCAGGTGTTGGTCTTGGGATCGTAGAGCTCGGGCTGGCCGGGCGCGCCATCGCCGCCGACGGCGAGCACGCGGCCGTCGCCGAGTCTCACCGCAGAGTGCATGTACCGCGCGATCGAGAGGTTCGCGGCCTTGGTCCAGATCGGATCGACGACGATGGGAAGCGCGAGCCCTCGGGAATCGAGGGTCGCTTCGACGATCGTCCGGGTGCCCTCGCGGTGGTCTTGCACCGACAGCTCGCGCCGCTCCCCATTCGCGTCGATCGCGACGATCGGCGCCGACGCGAGCCACACGCGGCCGTTCGGATCGAGCGCCTCGATGCGTCCTTCGCGCGTGCGGACGCGGGCGACGGCTGCGCCGTTTTCGATCGCGAGCCGAAGGCGCACGCCCTTCTCCGGAACCTCATGGACGACCCGGAGGTCCTCGACGACCGCACCCGCGCGAAGGAACACCGAGTCCGTGCGATCGCCGGTCGCCACGTGCATCCCATCGACGACGACGGTGGGCGATGGACGAGCGTCGAGATCGAAGACGTCGAGGAAGAAGTCGTTCGCACCGGGCAGCGCGAGATGGAGCGCTGCGTCGGCGCTCGTCGGCAGCGTGGCGTCGAGATCGCGCGTGGCTGCGGACGCGGCGATTCCCGGGATGGCAAGGCGCACCGCGCGGATCGACCTCTCTACCTGCGTGAAGGCCGACACGCCCGCATCGACCGTGGGGGGAGCCTCGCGTCCCGACGAGCTGCAGCCGGCGACGCCGAGCGCGAGGGTCGCCCCGAACCTGCGACGACGCAGCGCCCACGAGGCGCCGAGCAGTCCGAGGAGGCCGAGCCACGCCTTCGATGACCCGGGCTTGTTGCCCACCGAACAACCACCCGAATCGGCGACCTCGCCCCCTCCGGGCACGCACACCGATTGTGCGACGTCGCACACGTTGCCGGGCGCGCAGTCGGTGGAGCTCGCGCACGCCTTGGCGCAGGTGCCGTCGCGCGTGCACACGTAGGGCGCGCAGCTCACCGAGACCCCGTCGGCGCCGATCGATCCGGTGAGATCGTCAGTGCACCGCGCCGCGACCGGCTCGCAGCGGCTGCCCTTGCACACGAAGCCGGTGGTGCAGTGCGCGTTCTCGGAGCAGGTCTGTCGGCAACTCGTGCCCTCGCACGCGTAGGGCACGCACGACGATTCCTTGGCTGCGGGGCAGGTGCCGCTGCCATCGCACGTGGCGGCGAGTTGGAGCGTGGAGCCGACGCAGCTCGTTTCGCGACACGTCGCGCCGATGGGAGCCTTCTTGCCGACACAGGTCGTGCGGTCCTTGTTGCCGGCACACGTCGCGGCCGCGCACACGTCGCCTCCGCCATCGGCACAAGCGGTACGCGTACCATGCGGCCGACCGTCGACGGCAGAGCAGACGCCGACGCGACCCTCGACGTCGCAGGCCTCGCACTGACCGGAGCAGGCCTCGTTGCAGCAGACACCGTCGACGCAGATGCCAGTGCCGCAGTCCGTGCCGTCCTTGCACGTGCTGCCCTGCTTGACCTTGCACGTTCCGGCGAACCCAGAGAGCGAGCACGCAGAGCCCGCGGCGCAGCTCGCGACCCCACAACACACGCCGTCCGTGCAGAACCCGGTGGTGCACCCCGCAGGCGTCTTGCATGGCGTGCCGAGATCCTCGACCGGAACGCACACGCCCGCTTTGCAGTAGTTGCCGGCTGCGCAGTCGGTCGCCGAGGTGCACGTCGTCAGACACGACGTCGGGCCGCACGCATAGACGCCGCAGTCCTTGGTCGTGCCCGAGCAGACGCCCGCACCGTTGCAGGTTCCGACGCGCGTCTCCTTGCCCGCAGCGCAGGTGTTGGTGCCACAGGCGGTGGTCGACGGTGGGAAGGTGCACGCGCTCGCGTTGATCCCGTTGCAGCTCGCGGCGCACGCGGTGCCGGCGCCCGTCGTGGCGCACGCTGCGCGTCCACCGACGGGCGGGCCCAAGACGGGGCTGCACGTTCCGACCTTCCCCGTCACGTTGCAGGAAGCACATTGCCCGGTGCACGCCGCGTTGCAGCAAACGGCGTCGGTGCAGAAGCCCGACGCACACTCGGAGGCTGCGCCGCACGCGGTGCCGGCCGGTTTGGAGCACGTTCCGAGCTTGCCCGGCAGGTTGCACTTCGCGCCCGCGCCGCAGCTCGCCGAGCCACAGCACACGCCGTCGACGCACGAGCCCGACAGGCACTCTCCCGCGACCGTGCATGTGACGCCGAGCGACCCGCCCCAAATCTCCGAGCTCGCCGACGAGGTCGCGGTACCTCCCGAGACGATGACCTTGCCGCTCGCGAGCAGTCCGCCCGCCGACTCGTCGCGGACGACGGACATCGATCCTGCGGGCGCCCACGCGTTGGTCGCCGGATCGTAGAGCTGCGCGAGCGCCGTCGTCCCGCCGGCCACGAACACCTTGCCCGACGGCAACAAGAGCGCGACGTGCTGCGCACGCACGGCGGCCATGTTCCCCGCCGCGCTCCACGTGTTGGTCGTCGGATTGTAGATCTCGGCAGACGAGAGCCCGACGCCGCCCGAGACGAAGATCCTGCCATCGGCGAGCGTGGTGGCCACCGCACTCGCACGCCCGACGGACATGGACGCGCGCGCTGCCCAGGCGTTGGTCGTCGGGTTCCAGTGCTCGCAACTCGACTGGGTGGTGGCGCCGCCGCACACGAGAATGGTGCCGCCCGGGAGCTTCGCGCCGACGGGCAGCCCGCGCGAGACGCTCATCGAAGCAATCTCGGTCCAAGCGTTGGTCGTCGCGTTGTAGACGACCGCGGACTCTCCGCCGACGGCCACGGTGCCGCCGCCCGCGAGGAGCACCCGCGTCGGCGAGACGAGCACCGTCGCCGCGTCCTTGCGGTTGTATGGCATCGACGGGATGGCGGCCCACGCCTTGGTCGTCGGCGACCACACGGCCGCCGCCGCGGTCGGGAGGCTGATGCCCGCGCCGCCCGCAGCGAGCACGCGACCGTCGCCCAGACGGATGACCTGCACGCCCAGGCCGGTCGGCCCGCCCGAATCGCCGGTGAGCGAGAACGTGTTTGTCGCCGGATCGTAGATGTCGGCGTCCCGGTGACGCTGGTAGGTGCCGCCGTCCTCTCCACCCATGAAGAACACGCGCCCGTCGGCGAGCGACACGGCTTTGTGCAACTTGCGAATCTTGCCCATCGTCGGGCCGCTGACCCAGCCCGGATCGACGGCGATGGGATAACGAAGCCCGCGCGCGTCGAGCGACAGTGTGAGCACGTGGTTCGCACCCTCTGCATCGAGCCGCGCCTCGAGCGTGCGTGCCGTGCCCTCGGCGTCGTAGGCGACGAACGGCGCGCTCCGCACGACGATTCGGCCCTCGGCATCGGTGACCTCGACCCGACCCTCTCGGAGGATGGTGGTCCCCGACGCATGCAGCTGCCAGCGGAAGGTGGTGGGGGCCCGCGACGACAGGAGGATGCGCCACTCCTCGTCGATGCCGCCCTCCGCGCTCCACACCGCGTCGGTGTCGATGGCCACGTCGGCCGTGGTCAAGAGGCCTTCGGAGGAATCAATCGGATGGTTCTCGACGTCGAGCGCGCGCATCTCCAACGCGCCGATCGTCCAGGTCGCCCCCGCGCTCGTCGGCCCTCGAGCGGCGCGTTGCGCCCCGAGGTGGGGGAGCTTCGCCGCGCGGAACCGCGCCGCGACGGCGCCATGCTCGTGCTTCTCCGGGGGCTGGCTCGGACGACAGCCCGCGATCGCGAGGAAGCAAGCGAGGAAGGGCACGAATGCGCGACGCATGCAAGCACGCTACCTGTCCTGCGGCCCCGGCCGTGACCAAAATCACCCCTCGGGGCAAAGAAGGTAGGCACGTAGAGGCGGGGGTGCGCTAGCCACCCGGCGAGATTCGCACCGTGTGCCCCGTCGCTCGCGGGGTGGTCATGACGAGGAGCACGTCCGATCGCTTCGGGTCCCACGAATGGGTGCAAGTCGGGGCGCCGTCGTCGCACGCGATCGTGATCGACGTCGGGTACAGGCGCGCGCGCGGCACGAAGATCTCGGTCGGCCCGGTCGCACCGGGCTGATCGCGGAACGAGAGCTGGAACGTGCGAGTGGCCGGATCGAATCCGAACGACACGGGCTCCCCGGCGATCGCGCGTGGATAGGGACGCACCACCGTGATTCCTGCGGGTGTGAGACCAGCAGGCCGACCGGTCGTGGCGTCGCCTCGATCGTAGAGCGACCAGCTCCCCGGAGTGCCCGGATCCCATGACCAGTAGGCCCATCCCTCCATGCGGCGGTCGGCCATCGCGAGGATGCGGGCCCCATAGGTCTGCGCGTTCGGCCAGCCCCACGCGAAGCCCCACTCGCCGATCCAAAGCGGGCAATCGAGCACCGCGAGCTCCTCGTTCCGTCGCGCCTCCCACAGCGTGAAGATCTCGTCGCCGACCGGGTCGTAGCTCTCGTTCGCCTCGAACGGCACCGAGTAGAGGTGCGGCGCGTAGACGAGGTGCGGCGTGCCCGTGCGTGGATCGCGGAGGCGTGGAATCCACGAGCCCATGCCGTTGGCCGGCGCGCCGTAGCGAGGCTCGAAGAAGATCCACTTGTCGGGATCGTCCTTCCGGATCGCGTCGATCATCCGCTGGTAGAACTGCGCGAACTCGCCCTCGTCGAAGGTCTGGCTCTTGCCGACGCCTTCCTGCGTCCTTCGGAAGAGGATCTCGGCGATGTCGACCTGTGAGCCCGGGAACGGCTCGTTGATCACGTCGTAGCCGAGCACGCCGGGGTGCTTGGCGAAACGCGCAGCGAACCGTCGCCACGTCTCGGCGTAGTGATCCTGCAAGTCTGCGTTGGCTCCCTCGTTCGACCAGAAGTTGTCGAACGCTCGCTGGACCGCGGGCTCGAAGTAGTTCGCCGACCAGATCTTCTGCAACTTGAACGGCTGACCGTCGGTGCGGGTCGCCCATGCGGGCGCGCCGTCTCCACTGACGGCGGGGCCGTACACGTCCTGGTGCATGTCGAGCACCACGTAGAGGCCGGCCTTCCAGAAGCGTTCGACCTGGGCAGCCACGCGGTCGTAGTACGCATCGTCCCAGCGCCCCTTCTCGGGCTCGGCGGCGTCCCAGAACACGAGGAGTCGCACGTGGTCGAAGCCGAAGTCGCGCGAGAGCATCGCGATCTCCTCGTCGGAGATCTTCGGCATCCGCTGGGGGTCGCCCTTGGCGTGGTTGTCGACGTTGATCCCGCGGAGGATCAGCGCGCGCCCCTGCGCGTCGGTGAGAAAGCGCTGCTTCGCCGTGACGACAGCAGCGGGCGCCGGATCGGGAGAAGAAGAGCAACCGAGGGAGACGGCGACGAGCGCGAGAAGGCGACGCACGGGCGCCAGCATGGGGAACCCCACGGCACAGCGTCAAGGTTCGTTCGTGGCGCTCTGCTGAGATCGGTCAGCCAGGCTCGTCCTTCTCGAGCGTCGCGAAAACGCGTGGGATGCCGAGCGCGACGCCCTGCGCGAGGCGTTGGCCCGTGCGAAGTACAACCGCACCTTTGCCGCGCGTATCCTCGGGATCAGTCGCCGGATGCTCTACTACAAGCTGGAAGATCTCGGGATCGAGGCCTGATTCGGAAATGTTTCGCCCGCGATGTCAGACGGGTGGGCTGCCCGGCGTAAGGGGGGGAGTCGTCGTTCCGCGCCTTCGCGCGACGTCGTCGACGAAGGAGACCCCGATGCGTCCGTTCCTGGCGCTCTCGACGCCCATTTGTCTGTCTTTGCTCACGACCCTCTCGGGGAACGCCCGAGCCGCGGAGCCGAGCGATCCGAGCACGCGCGCCGTCGTCGGCGAGCCCCTCGAGCTGACCGTCGCGGGATCGAAGAACCCCGAGAAGTTCGTGTCGTCGAAGCCCGTGACCCTGATCAAAGACAAGGAGATCCGGGCGATCGCGCCCGGAAGCCTCGCCGATGTGGCGCGGGCGCACAGCGGCGTCTCGGTGCAGCAGACGACGCCGGGGCAGGGGACGCTCTACGTGCGTGGCATGGCGGGTCGCGAGGTGGTCTACCTCGTCGACGGCGTGCGCGTGAACACCGCGATCTTCCGCTCGCCCAACAACGCCGGTCTCGGCCTCATCGATCCGCTCTCGCTCTTCTGTTTCGAGATCATCCGCGGCCCGTCGTCGGTGCTCCACGGCAGCGACGCCCTCGGGGGCGTCGTCGTGATGAACACCACACTTCCGCCGTTCGCCGAGACTCCGACGACGTTGCTGAAGGGGTACAGCATGCTCGGGAGCAACGCGCTCGGGCACATGTCGCGGGTCTCGCTCGCGCATCAACAGTCGACCTGGGCCGCGCACGTCGGATTCAGTTGGGTGAGCTTCGGCGACGTCACGCCCGGCGGTGGGGAGCTCACTCCCGTCCCGAGCTCGTACGTGGGCGCCGAGAAACGCAACGGGATGTTCTCGCCGGGCGCGCTCTCTGCCAAGCAGCTCGGCACCGGGTACTCGCGGATCGGAGTGGACGGCGTGTTCCGCTTCGCATTCAGTCCCACGACCGAAGCGGTGCTTCGGGCCCAGTGGTCCGAGCGCCCCGAGCTCGTTCGGTACGACGAGATCACGCCGCGGTTCGCCCCCGACGGCAAGCCTGCGCGTGCAGAGTCGTTCATCGGACCGATGCGACGCACCATGACGTCGCTCACGCTGTCGCATAGGCCGACCCAGTCGGTTCTCGACACGGCGCTGCTCACGCTTGCCTTCCAGCGGATGGGCGACGTCCTCTACCGCCGCAACTACGACACCGTCGGCGGGCGCCTCGTCCCCGCGATGAAGGCCACGCGCGAGAACACCCAGTCGGACGCGCTCTCGGCGCGCGGCGAGCTTCGATTCCTCTCCGCCGACAAGAGCCGCGGCGCGGTGATGGGAATCGAAGCGATTCACGACACGATCCAGAGCGAGGCGTGGTCCGTCGATCTCGCCAACGGCGGGCTGACCGACGCATCGTCGCGGTACCCCAATGGCTCGAAGATGATCCAGGGCGGCGCGTTCCTCCAGCTCGAGTCGGAAATCGTCCCGACGCTGAAAGGGCACGTCGGAGCGCGTAGCGCTGCCTTCGCGCTGGACATTCCGTCTCGCGGCGGAGCAGACCCGATTCGTCGCTCGATGTTCGACGTGGCCGCGAGCGTCGGCCTTCGTTGGCAGCCGACGCCGTTCCTCGCCTTCGCGACGAACGGTGGCCGCGGCGTTCGCTCGCCCAACATCGAAGACTACGCGGGCGCAGGCACCCGCGCGGGTGGGCGCTTCCAGATCCCCAACCCGAACCTCGACCCGGAGCACACCCACTCCGTCGACGTCGGCGTGAAGGTGCATCACCCGCTGGTGCGCGCAGAGGCCTTCGTCTTCGCCCTCCGCTTCGACGACGCGGTCGGTGTCACGCCGACGACCGTGAACGGCGCAGCGAAGTCGCCGGACGGCTCGACGTACGTCACGAGCGCGAACGTGTCGCGCCTCGACGTGTACGGCGTCGAGTCGGACGTCCGTGTCGGGTACGAGAAGCAGGGCGGCGGCTACGCGCGATTCCTGCTGGTGAAGCACAACGAGAAGAGCGAGCCGGGCGTGTCTGCGTCGGAGCGCGTGGCGACCCCGCCGAGCCTCGTCCTCGGTGCGTGGCTCCACCCGATCTCCAAGCTGCGGCTCGAGGCGTTCGCCCACGGGCGAGGTGCGATGCGCAACACCACCCGGGTCGACGACAACCGGATCCCGGTCGCCGGGACCGACGCGTTCGTGACCGTGCATGCCCGCGCGTCGTATGCGGTGACGTCGGACGTGACCGCGCGGATCGGCGTCGACAACCTCACCAACGTTCGTGCGCTCGAATACGGCAGCGGCTTCTACCTGCCGGGACTCAGTGTGATGGCCGGCCTGGAAGCTCGTCTCGCGCTCTGAGGACCGGCCAGATGGGGCCGAGGCCCTGGGCTCGTCGGCGCTCGGTCTCGCGCGCGCTCACCAGAGGCGCAAAGTAGGAAGCGATCAGCGCGAGGGAGAACCCGGCGATGACGTCGATCGCATAGTGCCAACGCAGGAACATCGTCGCGAGCACGATGTTCCCCGTGACGAACATGGTGATCGGCCACGTCCAACGAAACCCCGTGACGTGTTCGCGATGCCGGAACGCGAAGATGGAGAGGGCGACGGGCGCGGCGGTGTGGAGCGAGGGGAAGACGTCTCTCTGCGCGCCACCCGCGATGACGGTCTGCCGCACGAGGTCGTAGAACGTGCCCGACGGCAATGCGTGCGCGAACTGCTCGTACCGATGCGGGCCGAACGCCGGGACGACGAAGTAGAGGAGCTGCCCGGTGCAGTAGAGAATCACCAGGAGAACGCCGAGCTCGGAGAGCAGACCATCGCGCCGATTTTGGAACATCACCGGCAAGATGTGCGTGGCGAGGACGAGGAAGTAGCTCAGGTAGAAGAAGGCGAACCACTCGGTTCGGGCGGGAGTCACGAACCGGTCGAGCCAGAGCGTCGGCTCGACGCCGAAGATCATGGTGTCGACCCGGTGGAGCGTCTCGTCGTAGGCGACGATGCGCGCCGTCGGGAGGAGCGGGCGCAGCAGCAGATACGAGCCAATCACCGCGACGAGCGTGGCGCAGCGGTAGGAGACGGCAGCGAGCGCCGGGTGCCGCCACCCACGTCGCCGGACGGTGGAGACCGTGAGCACGAACAGTCCGAGGAGGCTGCCGGTCGCGACGATGCAGAACCGCCGCTGAGCTCCTGTGCCGAGGAGCGCCGCGCCGACCAGGATCGCGAGATAGACCGTGATTACCCGGTCGACGACGCTGAAGCCGTCCCGTGGTTGGGCGTCCTCTCCAGCGCGCATCGCGTCGGCAGCAACCCCCGTCGCGTGCGCGCCTTCGAAACGCATGGCGCTCTCCAGACGCAAGCTCCGGACCGCGCAGGTAGGTGCGGCGGGGGGCATGCGCTATGACAGCGCGATGCGTTCGTTCGCTCCGCTGCTCGCGTTGCTCGTCGTCTCGTGCGTCGTGCCCAAACGGGCTGCGCCGCCGTCGACCCTGACGTCGAGCACCCCCGCGCCGAAGGTGGTTCGTCGGGTGGTCGTCTCGCTCACCCGCAAATCGGGGACGTGCATCACGACGTTCGCTGCGGACGGCACCATCACGAGCGCGTTGGACGTATTGGTCAACGGGCGGGGGCCGAAGGTCGACGCGACGCTGAAGCTTGCGGCTGACGGCACCATCGCGTCGTTCAAGGCGACCGGTCACCACACGATGGGCACCAAGGTCGACGAGTCCTTCGAGCTCACCGGCAAACACGCGAGCTGGAAGAGCCTCGAAGAGCAAGGCACGAGCGACACCGGCACCGGCTTCTTCGTCCCGATCGCCGAAGTACCCGACACCCTCGGTCTGTTGGTTCGGGCGCTGGAGAAGGCCGGCGGCTCGCTGCCACTGCTCCCTGGAGGCAAGGCCACGCTCGAGAAGACGGGTGACGCGTTCGTGCAGGGACGACACCTCGTCGGGTACGCCATCGTCGGCCTCGAGCTGACGCCGACGCACGTGTGGATGAACCACGATGGCAGTTGGTTCGGCACCGTGTCGCCGTGGTGGTCGGTGGTGCCGGTGGGGGCGGAGCCAGCGATCGATCCGCTGATCGCGAGGCAGAACGAGTGGGACCGGGCTCACGACGCTGCGATTGCCAAGGAGCACGCGCACGTCCCGCCCGCGCGCGGGCTCGCGTACACGCACGCGCGGGTGCTCGACGTCGAGAACAGGAAGTGGCTCGCCGATCGGACCGTCGTCGTCACGGGCGATCGCATCGTCGCCGTCGGTCCCTCGTCGATGGTGAAGGCCCCCAAGGGAGCGGAGGTGGTCGACCTCGCGGGCAAGGCACTGTTGCCCGGGCTCTGGGACATGCACGCGCACCTCGGCGACGCCGACGGGGTGCTCGACGTCGCCTCGGGCGTGACCACCGTGCGTGACGTCGGCAACGACCCCGACAAGCTCGACGACTTCAAGAAGCGATACGACGCTGGGTATGCAATCGGCCCGCACGTGTTGCGATTCGGCTTCATCGAGGGCCGCAACGAGAAGGCAGCTTCGAGCGCGGTGACCGCCGAGACCCCCGAGGAGGCCAAGGCCGCCGTCGAGACGTATGCCAAGCGCGGATACGAGGGCATCAAGATCTACAATTCGGTGCGCCCCGAGCTCGTGCCGCTGCTCGCGAAGGAGGCTCACGCGCGCGGCATGGCGGTGACCGGTCACATCCCGGTGCACATGCTCGCCCACGAGGCGGTGATGGCCGGCTACGACGGAATCGAGCACATCAACATGCTCTTCCTGAACTTCTTCGCCACGCACGATACCGACACCCGCGACACGACCCGATTCACGTTGGTCGGCGAGAAGGCCGGCGCGTTCGATCTCGCGAGCAAGCCGGTCACCGACTTCGTCTCCTTGCTCAAGGAACACGACATCATCGTCGACCCGACGATCAACGCGTTCGAGGACTTGTTCGTCGGCGAGCAGGGCAAGGTGATACCCGGGCTCGAGAGCATCGTCGCGCGCCTGCCGGTGCAGACCCAACGCGGGTTCCTCCTCGGTGGTCTGCCGCTCGAGGGTGACAAGGCGGCGGCCTATCGTGGCGCGTTCGACAAGCTGCTCGCGATGACCAAGTTGCTCTTCGAGAAGAAGGTCCGCTTGTTCGTCGGCACCGACAACCTCGCAGGGTTGATGCTCCACCACGAGATGAGCCTCCTCGCACGCGCCGGCATTTCCAACGGCGACGTGCTGGCGCTGGCGACGATCGAATCGGCTCGCGCGTCGAAGCTCGAGAAGAAGACGGGATCGATCGCGGTGGGCAAAGCCGCCGATCTGTTCGTGGTCGACGGCGATCCGCTCGCCCAGATCGCCGACGTGCGCAAGGTCGTGAGCACCATGCGTGGTGGCGTGGTGTTCGACGCGAAGGCGCTCTACGCGCGCGTGGGGGTCACCGAAGGCAAGTGATCGGTCACTTGCACCCGGTCGGTACGGGGCTGACGATCGCGTCGCACGGGTGCCAGAGGCGGCCGAGCTGATTGGGCGTGAGCGTCGTCGCGGGGACGGTGCCGCTCGCGACCTCGCCGCACGCATCGATGGCGTTGAACCCGATGCTGCTGCACTGCGCGGCCGCTTTGTACGGTGAGACCAACGCGATCGTGGCGCCGGTGGTCATGTCGACCCAGCTGCCGGAGGCGAGGCGAAGTTTGCTCGTCCCGCCGCCGCTGTTGTTGAACCAGCCGCTCGTCAGGTTGTCACCCTCCATGGCCAACGTGGAGAGCTTCAGACCAAACAGGCCGGTGCTCTCGGCGCCGAGGAACGGCAGACTGCAGGTGGTCTTCGCCTGGTTGCGGATGGCGACGTAGACGCCGCGCGGAGGGATGATCTCCGTCGCGCCGAAGTTCATCCAGCGGGGGCTCGAGCACGACGGATTGCAGTACGAGAAGTGGGTGCCGTCGAGCTTGACCGGACAGTGCGAGAGGTTGGTGATCTCGATGGCCTCGCCAGCCTCGCAGTCCGGCCCGGGGCACGCGCCGCCGTCGCCGTCGACGAGGTATTCGCTGAACAAGACGTTGTCGGCCGTCGGCGCGATCGGCGTCGTGCAGTCCTCGACGAGCCGGGCGCTGACCACCGCGCTCGTCGCGCAGCAGGTCGGATCGGTGGTGCGACACGCCTTGACGTAGAACGAGGTGGAGAGGCCGGGCGGCGGACCGCCGGCGGCGACCGCGCTCGCGGGACGGAAGTAGTTCTGTCCCACCGTCGACAGCGTTGCGAGCGGGGTCGAGTCGCCGCTCTTGAAGACCTGGTAGGTGATGCCGCTCGGAATCGGGCTGACCTCGAGGATCGGTCGGCGATCCCAGCTCGTGCCGCAGGTGCTCACGGTCGGTGCCGTCGGAACCGTGCAGGGCGAGCCTGCGGTGAGCGTCACGGTGCAGCAGCTCTGGACGGCCTCGTCGTCGGTGACGCAGAACTGGAACACGTAGGTGCCGGGTGCGTCGGGCGTGAAGGTGGTCGACGCGCTCGTCGGAGAGGTCGGCGCCGCGGTCGATCCCGTCGGTGCCGACGAGACGATCCACTTGTACGTCACGGGCCCGCCGTCGGGATCGCTGCCGCTGCCGCTCAACGTGGAGACCGACCCGACCAGGGCCGAGGTCGCGCCGGGGCAGGTCACCGTCGGCGGGAACTTCGGGCAGACGTCGCCCTCGTCGACGCTGCCGTTGCAGTTGTCGTCCTTCGAGTTGCAGGTCTCGGGCGTGGGCCCGACCGCACCGGTGCACGTTCCCCACACGCCCGACAGATCGCAGGTCTCGGTGCCGGGCTTGCAGACGCCGACGCTCGATCCGCACGGTCGCGTGTCGCCGTTCTTGCAGGCGCACCCCTCGTCGACGGTTCCATCGCAATCGTTGTCGAGGCCGTCGCAGAGCTCGGCCGAGGGCTTCACCTCGCCGGTGCACGCGCCCCACGTGCCGTCGAGCTGACAGGTCTGCGAGCCTGCCTTGCAGACGCCGACCGTGGAGCCGCAGGTGCGCATCGCACCCGCGGTGCACCCACAACCCTCGTCGACGGTGCCGTCGCAGTCCTCGTCCTTCACGCCGTCGCAGGTCTCGGTCTTCGGGGTGACCTCGCCCACACACGTGCCCCAGCCGCCGGCGCTGCAGGTCTGCTTGCCGCTGACGCACTCGCCCACGTCGGTCCCACACGCGCGCGTCAGACCCTCGTCGATGCTCCCGTCGCAGTCGTTGTCGACGTTGTCACAGACCTCGGTGGTCGGACCGACCTCGCCGACGCAGCTCCCGAACACGCCGCCGATGCAGGTCCGCACGCCCTGTTTGCAGGCGCCGATGCCCGAGCCGCAGGCCTCGACCAGGTCCTCGTCGACCTTGCCGTCACAGTCGTCGTCGACGTTGTTGCACTTCTCGGGGCTCGCGACGATCGCACCCGTGCAGTCGCCCCACGCGCCGGCCGCGCAGGTCTGTGTGCCCTCTTTGCAGGCGCCGATGCTCGAGCCGCACGCGCGAGTGAGGCCCTCGTCGACGGTGCCGTCGCAGTCGTCGTCGATGCCGTTGCACTCTTCGGTCTTCGGCTCGATGGCGCCGACGCACGGACCGAGCTTGCCGTCGATGCACTCCTGCTTGCCCTTCTTGCACGCTCCGATGCTCGACGAGCCGCACGCGACGGCGGGGGCACCGGTCGAGCACTCGCAGCCCTCGTTGCTCGTGCCGTTGCAGCTCTCATCGACGCCCGCGGGATCGCACACCTCGGGGCCGGGGAGCACGTCACCCGTGCATGCGCCCCAGGTACCGAACTCGCCCGAGCCCTCGCAGGTCATCTTGCCGTCGGCGCACTGGCCCTTGCCGCGTGTCGAAGGCGCCCCGCGATAGCAGGGCACCGTGCGACCGGGCTGACACGGGCACACATCGTCGACCTTGCCGTTGCAGTCGTTGTCGAGGCCGTCGCCGCAGATCTCGGCGGAGACACACTCCGAGACTCCGGCCTCTCCATCGACGGCTGCATCGCCCGCGTCGCTCGCGACGCTCGAATCGGCTGCACCGAGATCGAACGGGTCGAACGCGTCGTCGACGGACGATTCCGCCGCTGCCCCGTCGCCGCTGGTCGCGTCCGCCGCAGGGGGCGCGGTGCCCTCGTTGCCCTCGGCGCCCCTCGCGCACGCATTGACGAGGAGTGCGAGGACCAGGAGCGCACGACGCGGCATCTCTGGTCCTTAGCAGAAACCCCGGCGTGCTTGGTGAACCTCGTGTGACGAAGCGTCCTGGTCGGAGGTCGAGCCGCGCGCGTCGCGGCGGTGACCTCGTGCCGATGCCCCAGTCGTACTCCTGCACGACGCGGTCGGTGAGATCGAGCTCGACGATGGCTCGCACCCTCTCCTCGATCGGTTGAAACAGCTGGCGCTCGTACGCCTTCGAGAGAGCCGCGATCGCTTGGGACCTTCGTTGGCGGAATCACAAGCAAAGGCAGCGCGGCTAGAGCGACAAACGGTTTGAATCGCCAGTAATCAAGCGGCAGCAGGCACCAGGCGCCCGAGGTGGGGGGCCAGTCGGTGCTCGACGGCATCGGGCGACGCCATCCTCCAGGCTTCGGGATGGAATTCGACAACTGTGCGGGGCTCGAAGTACTGGACCTCGCCGGCAGGGCACCGAATTGATTTTCGGCGCATGTCGATCTCGAAGTCCGATTTGGTGAAAAGCTTTCCGTTGCGCGCGACCCACGGCTCCAAGCCGCGACGCGTGCTCGGAGTCCACCGCCTGGGTCCCACGACCGGAGCCGATCACGCCGACGCGATCGTCACACAGACGAACGCGTATGATCACGTCGGATCGCGGATCGTCAGAGCGCGGGCGGCTGGCACGATTTGCCGCGATTTCAAATCGATCGGTGCTCTCGAGCGACAAACGGTTTGAATCACCTGCGCGCCGCGCGTCGTAGAGGTTCTTGCGCACGCCAAGGTACCGAGCGCGCCATCCCTGTTTGCGTCCAAGATGGGCCAGTCGGTGCTCGACAGCGACCCGCTCACGCAGGCTATGCAGGCCCTTGTGGGTCGCGATGAGTTTGCGGAGGCGATGCTGCAGCTCGCTCCACTCCAAGTCGAGAGCCTCCTTGATGCTCGACTCCGCCAGCATCGGTGCGCCGGCCTCGCGCGCGATGTCCTCGGCACGACGCTGCCGAACCGCCGCCGCTGCCGAAATCACTCTCCTTGCGGCGTGAGCGAGCAGGTTGAAGGTGTCCTCGACGCGGCCCGCGCCCTCCAGGGGCATCGAGTCGATCGCGATGCGCAGCTCCTTCGGGAGTCCCTTCGGGTCGAACGCCTTGGTTCGTTCCGCCAGGCCACGGTGCGCTCCAGAAGCCGGTCCATGTCGTGACGGATCAGCCTCGACTGGAAGTCGGTGAGCGCTCCTTGCGAGAACGCGGTCTCGTCGGCGCCGAGCCTGTCGAGGACCAAGTGCTATCGCAGGTCGACGACCGTCATCTCGACGGCCTGCATCTGACATGCCATGGTAGGCCTGGAGGATCGTCGCCCTGCCCAGCAGCGCCGGCGGGATGGGTCCTTGCCCGCGCCGCTGTCGCGGTTCATCGCGGCGAGCTCGCCCTGGAACGCATCGTCGAACAGCTCATCGCGGTGTGCTCGCAGGAACCCGAACAGCTTCCGGGTGCGGAGCAGTCGCTTCATCAGAAACTCCTCCTTCTTCGTGTACGTCCTGCTCGGGTCCAACGTCTCGGTCCCATGACCCGAACCGATCACGCCGCCCCGATCGCCACAGCGGGCCATCGCGTATGATCACGTAGGATCACGTATCGTCAGAGCGCGGGGCGGCTGCCACGATTTACCGCGATTTCAAATCGATCGGTGCTCTAGGACGGGCTGCCGCGCGGCCAAATCCCGTGGCGCTCGAGTCGCGCGCACTCACCAGGGCCCTGCACGTGTCCAGCCTTCGCGTAGCAACCAGCCTGCTGGCGGAGTCACGAGGTCGACGGTGCCGAGCGACGAGAATCCATCGATGCCGGGACGGTCGATCTTGGAGCCCCAGCGCGCGAGATGCACGTGCCTATTGCCGATGACGTACCGGAGGGCATTGCGCACTTCGGTGGGCGTGCTCAGCACGTGCTCGTGATAGCGGTCCGAAACGCGCCTGCCGCGTGTCTGCATGACCCGATTGAGCCCGAGCGCGATTCGGATGAGGAGCGACCGCATTCCGTTGCTCAGTGCGCGCCGGCCCTCGGCCTCGATGACGAGGTGGAGGTGATTGTGCTGTACGGAGAAGTGCACGACGCGAAAGCCGAGTCGACGCCGCACGGCCCCGAGTGCCGCCCGAATGGGCTCGAAGCAGCGTTGGCTCCGGAGATTCCACGTGCCGCGGGTGACCCGCACGGTCACGTGATGCGGGCGGTGCCTCGACATCTGCGCCCTCGGCGTGTGCGGCATGCGCTCGCTACGGCGCGTGCCCTTCGGACGGCCCGCTCCGGGACGGGTGCCACCCCAACGCTGGGGGAAGCGAAATGCGATCTGCTCGGCCATCCATCATCGATAGTGCGTATTCGTCATTACGCCACTCGTGCTCGGACATTGCGTGTCCGGTCCTTCGGGGCGGCGGACTGGTTGATTCGTGGCGCATGTCTCGGCTGCTGGATTGCCGCTTTGCCGTGACCGCTCTCCGGGCAGCTGGCAGAGACGGCGCCGCGGTCATCGCACCCATCTCGTCTCGCTCGTCCGAGTCCCGCCGACACCATGGGCGCCAACACTCGATTATCGGCGCATGTCCCCAAGGCGAGAGTCCGAGCCGCTCTTCGACGTGGAAGAAGTCGATGATGAGGTGGAACTTCCGAACCAGCCGCTCACCGCGAAGCAGATCGAGCATGAGGTTGCGCAGCTCGGTAGCGCCGTCCTGCACCACTCCGACACGGAGGTCCCGGTTGGCTTCGAGCGCGTGACGCAAGTCGCGTCCCATGCGCCGCAACAGAGGCAGGGGGCCGAGATGGGCACCCACCGCATAGCGGCGCGTCATCAGTGGTTCCCCAGCACGATCCACGATGGTCACCGTTCCCACATACGCCATCCGGTAGTTGACCAAGACGGGTGACGGCGGCTGTCGGACGTATGGCTTGCTTCGGAGTCGTCGCACCTTCGGGCAATCGCCTGGAGTCGGATCCTCCTCCATCGGAATGGTTGTGCGGTCCAGCCCGAGCACGACGGCGTGAGCGGCCTCCGTCACCGTCTCGGTAGCTCTGAGCACTGGCTCGATCTTCCGGACCAGAGGCTTGGCGCGTTGACCGAGTGCCTTGGCGACGCGCTCGAGCGTCGTTCGGGAGGGCGGGCTTCGGTGCGCTGCGAGCAAGCTGCGCTCGTGGTCTCGCCTGTGCCACTTCGCGTAGGCCTGCATGATCCCATATGCCAACGCTGGCGTCGTCCGCTCGATGATCCCCGCCTCGAGCTCCACAGGAACACACGTCGGGCCATTGCGCTCACCAAGACGCCGGTACGTCCATCGCGTCAGCTCGATGCCGCCGCACAGCGCGTGAATCACCACAGATGCGCATGAGCGCGGCCTCTCGCGCTTCGAAGCCCGCCGCGCACGCTGCTGCAAGGCAGTCGGCCAGCACACGCTTCAACTCAGCGAACGCCGTGCTCTGGCCGTTGTCGTTGTGAGGTGATCGATGCGAAGCTCCCATCGCGCGCTCCTCTCGTTCAGGTTTGTCTCGCAACTCACCCGACGAGCGGAGCGCGTGTTAATTCAACCGACTCACCGCTCGCACCCACGAGAAGTCGGCTCCGAGCGCGATCCACACCCCAAGGCGAGCCCCGCGTCCACGCGTGGACGGTCGCGTCCACGCCGTGGATTCGCCTCGCGATGGACTGACCTTCAGGGCACACACACCTTGCGGTTCTTCGTGCCGCCACCGGACGAGCGGCAGCCGAAGGCCGCGTTCGCGTATCGGTGGCAGTAGCCGGTGGTGTCGCTCGCGTAGGCGGGATCGGCGGCCTTGACGTCAGCGTCCTCGCACGAGAGGAAACACATCATCTGCCCCGTCGACTCGAAGGGCGAACAGACTTGTTTCTGCGGCCCCGTACACTCGCCGGGCACCGCGCAACAGTCTGCGTCGGAGGTGCAGAGGTGCGTGCAGTAGCCGCCGGCGACCTTGGTGAGGCACTGGACCGCACCCTTCAGCGTTCCACCGTCGAGGTTCGGGTAGCACTGGGCGGGGGTGCTGCACGACGAGCCGGCGTTCTCGATGGGAGCCGGCTCGGGATCGCTGCCGCAGGCGGCG
>JGI24115J20150_1000364_pt1 | contig 18550 bp, 16 predicted proteins | sample Subbioar_CSW14AB_FD_20150 | JGI IMG/M metagenome (IMG submission 20150)
GCCACAACGGTAAGTAACAAGGATTAATAATTTAATTGTATTTGAGAGTTTCCGAAGCTCCAGACCCAGGTTCTCCGCCGCGGCGGATGGCGAGGCCACAAGGGTAAGAAACAAGAAGGAAGAAACAAGTTTCAAAAAGTTTACATTCTCTTTCTTTTATGACTATTAATTATTGTTCATGAGGTAATCCCTTCAATCTAAAATACTTCCCTTTTGATGTTTCGATCACCGTTTTAATTGTGTTGAAATGATCTTCGGTTGGTGACAGGTTTACAAATTTTCCTACGATTCTTCTGTGTTTATAAATGATGATCGTATTCTCTACATTAGGATCTATTTTGTTTAAATACATTTCTGTTTCTTGATCATTCATGGATGGGACATAAGTAAGCGCTGTTCTTTGTAATTTCAATTCTTTCCCAAGAGACTCTAGCAATTGCTGTCTGTCTGCAGCATTATAATTTCTTTCATCGCCATATACAAAATAGGCTTTCAGTGAATCCTTATACTGCTCCGCACTAACTTCCAGAAATTGTAGCCACTGTTTAATAGAGGGCCAATCGGGTCTATTGCCGGTATAAAAAATGATGCCGTGATAACGTCCGTATTTACAAACCGGACAAGCCCTGCTGCCCTTATCGGGTCCATAAGCATGATAAGGTATAAAGGAAGGTTGATCTTGTCCAATAGATAGTCCTGATTCCTTGGGTAAGTCTTTTGTGGCAGGATGATTGGGAATATTAAGTCCTAGTATAATATCATGTTCTGCTATCTGTACTTTTCCATTCAGCAGTACACGAAGTATACCATTGCCACCTCTTTCTTCTGCAGGATATTTCTTCAAATGTTTGATCAATAAAGGGTCTTCATCAAAAACAAGATCATCAACATAATAAGGGTTAGCAATTGTTGATTCTTTGATCAAAAGATGAATATGAGCCGGGATATCTTCTTTCGGATAAGGTACAGGTCTCAATGTATGAATCATGTAATTCCCATTACTGTCAGACTTTACCCAGCCGCGTAAATAACCGTGTTGTGCTGCTTTCCCATGGCTTCCGATTTTATTGCTATACAAACCTTTGGCATCCGTATGCCAATAATAGATGAGGATATTGGGGGCAGGCGTTTTCCCATCCGACTGAAATACCCGTCCTGTGATCATTAATTGTTGGGCATTCTCATACCACCCTGCACTGGTATCTGAAGATTCAACCTTATCAGGTATTCCTTCAAACATCAGTTCGCAGGTTTCGCAACTACCGCCTACCGGAACCGTGTCTTTTTTTTGATGGGTAGGTTGTGCTTCACAGGATGTGAATGCTAATAAGCAGATGATTGTGAGAGAAGAAAGATAGTTGGACATCATGAATTTTTGCTACAAAATTCCTGTCAATGTACTCGCCCAACAAATGTGATGTTATAAGATGAGTTTATATTGTCGTATCCTGAGTGATCGAACCCATCACCCGTTTAAAATCAGACGCATAATTTCTACTTAGACGTAATAATGTTTGGTCCTTTAACACAATATCATAATCGCCATTCTGCCGCGAGCGAAAAGAAGCGATCTGTTGGATATTTACAATCGTAGATTTATGGATACGTATAAACTGATCAGACTGTAATTCCTCCTGTATCTTTCCGAGCGTAGTTTTATGCAAGTATTTTCTGGATGGGGTATGTATCAACACGTAAGGTGGACTTGACTGAATATGCAGTATCTCTTGTTTGGTTACCAGTATTGTTTGATGACCCTCATGTACAAGAAGGTTAGGACTATATGAGTGAACTTTATCAAGAGGTGATGATGGCTGAATGATAGCTTCTTGGAATTTTGAGGACTTGAAAAAGAAAGGGAGACCATATAACAATAAAAGTGAATACCCATTTTCTGCAAAACTAAATCCCATGCCTTTCCAAAAGAGGAATCTTTGTTCATAAAAAATACTAGAGATCAAATCAATCCATACAGCACATGTAAATAGGTGAGTCCCAACAAAGAAAAAATAGAGCAAAATCTGATGCTTGAAAGATAAAGACTCTTTTTTCAGTATTTTATTTTGAAGTATACAAAATGGAATAAACCACCACCAAAAACTGCTGAATAAAAAAGATTCCGAAAAATAGTAAGCTGAATCAGTGAAAACTGTTTGGCTAAAGTCTTTTATAAGTGTAAAAAGGAACCCGATCGAAACAAGTATGATGGCTAAAGAATGAGATGAAATTTTTTGATGAAACTTAAGTTCCATGGCAGATACTTTAATGTTACATTTAAAAGTAAGCAGTTTTTAAAAACCGCTATTGCGAGGATATGTTAATTCTTTAGTAGGGTTAAAATAGAACGCGGATTATCATGAAAATCATGACTATCCGCGTTCCATATGCGATTCAATCAAAAATCACTTTACCCAATAATCCAGTACTGTTACTTTTTCAAGTAACCCCGGTAGCAGTTTGGTGAAAGCTGTATGGGCAGGATGTACCAAATAATCATCCCTATCTTTTTCACTGGAAAAAGTGAGCAGGAAACAATGGGTAAGACCGTTATTCAATTTCTCTGGACTATTATTCTCTCCCCATTCGAATTTTTTAATGGTTTTTATTTGATTGGATAATTCTTTAAATGCACGAACCACTTTATCAATAGCAGCGGAATCTGCTTTTGATGTCCAGCCGAATAGCACTACATGGCGGAGTTCTTTGGAATTGGTTTGGGATTTACCGTTAATAGCAACGAATACAAGTAATACCCAACAAATTATCATCTTTTTCATGCAAAAATTATTGATGGCTCATAGCTAATACATCGCATGCACCATTGCCAAACTTTCTCTTGCCATTTGGCTATTGTATTCAAACGTAAGCTGTTTGTGATTAATAGTATCTACAATCGTTCCAATGAAACAGAGTCCGGCAGTGAAAAGGTATAACAAACCCATTCCATTTTGTCTGACCATGAATCTTTGTACCCCTGCTACCAGTACAAAGCCAAGTATACAGCCAAGTAGTATCTGATCGGTTTTTCTTCTTTTACCATTATAAACGGCGATGAAGTTTTGCAATCTTTCAGGTGATAAATCTGAAGTAAGGTTTTGTAAATACACCAGCTCTTCGCCTTCAAGAGCGGGGATCAGATTGTAGAGGTTGGGTTTCATGTTGTTTGCGTAAAGGTTGTATAAGTTGCTTTATCCTTATAAATATAATGATTACTCCCACAATTCCGAATAGATGATGATAAAAGGAAGCCTGAAAACGAAAATGCAAGGCATCATGAATGGCATGTCCAATACCGCACCCCGGACATTTACCCAGTCCTAATAGCTGTGAGGGGCATAATGATTGCTGACCTTCCGTATCAGGTAAAAAGAATAATAAGATCAATGCACTGATCCAGAAAATGAGTTCGATATGTTTGCGGATGTATCGGATAGTTTGAAGTTCGGATTACTTTCCGAAAGCAGCAATATTGCTACTAAAGATTTTCACCGCAATGGCCAGCAGAATTACACCAAAAAATTTACGAACTGCCAATAAACCGGCTTGTCCGAGTGCGCGTTCTATAACTTTCAAAGACTTTAACACAATATAAACCACCACCAAATTGATCAGAATACCACTGAGAATATACAATTCCTCATAGTTGGCTTTTAAAGACATGACGGTTGTAAGTGTACCGCTACCTGCAATAATGGGGAAAGCAATGGGCACTACCGATCCTGATTTGGCATCTTTATCTCCTTTAAAAATCTCATGTCCTAACACCATTTCCAATCCCAATAAAAAAATCACAACAGAACCACCTACTGCAAAAGAACGAATGTCTAATCCTAAAATCTTTAAAAAAGCTTCTCCTGCAAACAGAAAAAGAATCATTAATGCGCCAGATATTAAAGTGGCTTGTGTAGAACGTATTCCACCCATCTTTTCCTTCAAAGAGATCAACAATGGAATCGATCCCACAATATCAATCACTGCAAACAAAGTAAAAGTAATGGTCAGCAGATGGTCGAGTTGGAAGGTCATGGTGGTGGAAGTTTAGACTAAGGTAGGGAATAGTGAGTAGTCAGTAGTGAGCAGTGAGTAATTTTTTGAAGAACTATGGATTGCTCCTAACTCACTACTGAATATTCACTACTCATTAATCACCATCAAAATCTAAACACATGATTCCTCACCAACTTATACTCAAACTGCAAGGCTTCCAGACAGTTTTTACAGAGACAATCTGTGTATTTACTCTCAATATAAACACGTTCCTCATAACTGAGTTTAGGACCACTGCACTGACAGGCAGGAATATTGCCCACTTTGCACTCAAATGTTTTAGTGCAACGCGGACAATGTTTTATCTCATGTTTATGTGTCATGGAAGAAAAATTAAAAATGCAAAAGTCAAAAGTGACAATAGCTAATGGTTAATAGTCCATGGTAAATAGTAGTGCAAATTAGCTACTTAGTTACTATGCCTTTTTTGACTTTTGCATTTTGATTTTTGACTTATTACCAATTAAACGTCACCCCGGCATTAAACAAAAATGGGATGGCATTAAATCCGCGTGCATCAAAGAATTTTTTGCCGGTAATATTCTGTGCATCAGTAAAGAAGCGAACGCTGTTATTCAGTACGTAATCAGCTGAAGCACCAAGAATAAAATAAGATGGTAATGAAACATCTGCTCTTCTGAATCCGCCAATATCAAAACGTTGACTTACATATTTGCCGGTAACCGCTACATTCAATCCCTTGCACAAGTCCACATTGGCACTGATATTGAAATGGTGCTTGGGTCTGCGTAAGAGATAATCGTAAGTAACTGTGTCTTTGGTGGACAAACGGTTTTGGGTTAGTTCTTCACTCAGCAATAATGTATAGTTGGCAGTAATACCTGCTTTTTTGCCCAGTTTCGCATTTATTTCCCATTCCAAACCATTCACAATCTGTTTTACATAATTGAAATAGTTGAACGTGATATAGTTGTAGTCAATACCGTTATTGATCTTTCTATTAAAATAGATAAGTCGAGTACTCAGTTGTTTGCTTTGATAGCTGATGCCTGCTTCATAGTTCACAGATTTTTCTGCTTTCAAGTTGGCATTCAAACTCAACTGGTATAATGAAGGTGTTTTGAATCCACTTGAAATACTACCAAATACACGAACGGCATCATTGATACTATAAGAAGGATTGAAAGTATAAGTAGCATTGTTGCCATAACGAGAATGATCGTTATAACGTCCGCCAAATTCGATATTCAGTTTCTTATCGGCGCTACTATAGATCAATGAACCATACAAGGCGGTTTGTGACATAGAGGTATCACGAAACCTGCTTCTGAATGGACCAAATGAGCTGATCGCGAAATAGTCTTGGTTGTACGACCCATAGCGATAATCAATACCTGTGAGCAATGTGAAACCTGCACCCAGTTTCACTGAACTGTACAATTCAGCAAACTGAGAAATAGCGTTATAACTGTTGTCTTCAAAAATAGTACTGGTTTTATGCGCACTATCGTTTCTGTAATTGCGTCCGAGTTCGCTGTATTGATAGTTTCCGGTCAATGCGAAAGCGCCTTTCTTGTATTGAAATCCGGTACCGGTGATCAGTGATGTGTTATTGATATTATAGTCACGGTCATCATTGAATACCCCTGCATCAATACCTGCTTTGTATTGACTGTGCATCAGAAATGTTTTGAACATGAGATGATCGTTGGCCTGGTACATCAATTGGGCGTTGGCAACAGAACCATCGTATTTGTCTTTATCGTAATTACGAATACCTGTACTGTCATAGGCAGATGAAAATCCATTGGTAAATAAACGTGCATAACGGGCAGTGTAAGTGAATTTATTTTTCTTACCATACAACTGAATATTATTGCGGGATGTACCAAGATTACCCTGACTCAAAGTTGCTTTTACATTGAATGCTTTTTGGGCATCTTTTTTTACGGTAATGATATTCACTACCCCCGCAATGGCATCGCTGCCATATAGTGTAGATTGAGCACCTCTGCACACTTCAATTCTTTCAACATCATTAATGGAAAACAAATTCAGGTCAAAATCTGTAGTGATGGTAGAGGGGTCATTCAATGGAATTCCATCCATCATGATCAATGTACGACCAGGAGAAGCCCCGCGCATATACACGGTTTGAACGCTACCGATATTATTGAAAGCACCATTAATGGTGATCCCGGCTTGTTCATTGAGTAATTGGGAAATGCTCTTACCACCGCTTTTTTCAATTTGGGCTTTGGTGATCACAGAGATCACTTTACCGGTACTACTTTGTTTCTGTTCAATTTTGTTGGCAGTTACCACTACTTCATCAAGGATAACCGTGTCTTTTTGTGCAAATACCTGGGTGCCAGACAGCAGGCATGCAAGGAGCGTAATTGTTTTGCTCATTGTTGTTTGTTATAAGGTTGAACAATGAGCTTTCAGGAAATTTTAAAAAACGGAGAAACATAAATAGCCGCTGCAGACAGCATTTACATTCCATGCTTTTCACCCGAAAGCCGTGAATGAACGTTTGTGTCTGGCAGGTCTTCTGGCTTGTTCTCTGTCATTGAACCTTCCCATCCCATTAATTAGGAACAGTGGTTAGTAGAAACGACAGCGGTGAGAGGGTAATGGCTAATGGATCATAGCAAATAGTCTATTAGCTATGATCTATTAGCTATAAGCAAACCACCCAAGAACTTACAGCTACGGGGATAGCGCCGGATTCACACCGGACTTCCCTTTTAATCCCGCATATAGCGAGAACCAAATACGGTAGCAAAAGTAGGGGCTCCTTTGTTTTCTGAAAATTAAGTTTTACACGGGAGGGGGAAAAGTTGAGGGGGTCGATAGTCGATAGTCCATAGCATATGGCTAATAGTTCATTACAATAGATGATAGCTCATGGTAAAGAGATTGCAAAGATTATTACCCGTTCCAAAATATTTTCTACTATTTGCTATGAACTATCAGCTACTCTACATGACCCATCTGCCATGGACTATGGACTATCGACCATAGACTATAACCCATCTTTTCCTTACATTTAACACCATATCAATTCATTATGCAGGGAAATCAAAAACTTAATTTGTTCAGCTTTACCATGATCGTTGTGGGTCTGGTGATTGGGATGGGAATTTTTAGAACGGCGGCTACCAGTGCCAAAGATGCTATCGAACCCTCAGTGTATTTTACGGCTTGGATACTAGGCGGATTTGTAGCTCTTTGCGGAGCACTGACTTATGCTGAGATCGGGAGTCGATATCCGGTGACGGGCGGATATTATAAAGTGTTTTCTTATGCATATCATCCCAGTATTGCCTTTGCTATTAATTGTATCATTCTCATCAGTAATGCGGCAAGTTTGAGTGCGGTAGCATTGATTGGTAGTGGATATATTACAAAATTATTTCCGGGGTATAATTGGACAGATATTGACAAAGCATTGATCAGTTGTGTAGCTATTATTGTTTTCTATGGTATCAATCTAATGGGACTACGTATGAGTTCACGAGCGCAAAATATTTTGATGCTGATCAAAATTGGAATGATTGTGGTATTGATTCTTGCGCTTTTCTTTCCGCAGGATCACACAGCTACTGTCGCTGCAACTACAGTACTTCCGGAAGCTACTGGTTCATCGATGAGTTGGATACAGAGTTTGGGTATTAGTTTGATTGCTGTTTCTTTTACCTATGGAGGTTACCAACAGACCATCAATTTTGGAAATGAAGTGAATCAACCTGCAAAAAATATTCCGAGAGGCATCTTTATTGGTATTGCTATTATTATCGGTTTGTATCTCTTGGTGAATCTTAGTTATTATACCATTGTGGGGTTTGATCAAATGAAAGGAGAAAGAGAAATTGCCTATGTGGTCATGGAAAAAACATTTGGTACCCGAGGGGCGGATATTTTTTCTTTCTTTTTATTCTTTGGAGTATTGGCTTATGTCAATGCATTGTTGATGAGTAATCCGAGGGTGATGTACGCAATGAGTCAGGAAAGAACTTTGCCGGCATTCTTTTCAAAACAGAATCCCAATAATCAGGTTTTTACGATTTCCTTGACTGTATTCGCAGCGATGTGTATTGTAATTTTATTCTTTGCACAAACTTTTGATAAGATACTCAACTTCACTATTTTCTTAGATTGTTTTGGTATGGTTGCCTCCAGTGCTACCATTTTTATTCTTCGTAAGAGAACCAAACATTTGGATGGCACAGGCATTTTTAAGATGAAGTTATATCCTTTAATGCCATTGATTTTTATGAGTGCTTATTTATTTGTAGGTATCAGTATCGCCATGCAAACACCGGATACGGCATTGGTAGGACTGGTGGTACTTGCCGGCTTCATGCTCATTTATTTCCTCACTTCAAAATTCAGAACCAACACGCCTGAACAACAAGTATAAGCTCATGGATATTTCATACATATTGAATGAATTGGGAGAAGATCGGGATGAATATTTTCGTGCAGTATCACCCCCAATAGTACAAACCAGCAATTTTGCTTTCAAAACGGTAGATGACCTTCGAAAAGCATTTGAAAATGAATATGGTGGATGGTTATATAGTCGTGGATTAAATCCAACGGTAGAGATTTTAAGAAAAAAACTAGCGGCATTGGATGGTGCAGAAGATTGTTTGGTTTTCAACAGTGGCGCTGCTGCCATTTTTGCATCGGTATTGGCAAATGTGAAAGCAGGTGATCATATCGTTAGTGTGAAAGATCCATATACCTGGGCTAGGAAAATGTTCGATGAAATTCTTCCTCGTTTTGGTGTAACGGTTACCTATATCGACGGACGTTCCATCACCAATTTCGAAAATGCCATTCAGTCCAATACCACTGTTATCTATTTGGAATCACCCAATAGCTGGATGTTTGACTTGCAGGATTTGTCTGCGGTAGCCCAACTGGCCAGGTCAAAAAATATGATAACCATTTGTGATAATAGTTTTTGTACGCCCCTGTATCAAAAACCTTATGAAATGGGGATAGATCTGGTATTACAATCTGCTACAAAATATATTAGTGGGCATAGTGATGTAATTGCGGGTGTTTTAAGTGGCAGCAAACAACAAATTGAACGTATCTTCAATAGTGAATACAATAATATAGGGTCCGGTATCCAACCTTTTAATGCATGGCTATTGATTAGAGGGCTACGCACATTACCTGCAAGATTGGAGCGGATTACTCGCACCACCCAAATAGTAATAGAGTTCCTTTTATCTCATCCGCGTGTTGAAGAGGTTATCTTTCCATTGCATCCTTCTTTCCCTCAATACGAGCTGGCACAACGCCAGATGAGTGGAGGATGTGGATTATTGACATTCACTATCAAAACCCAGTCCTGTGAAACCATCGAGAAATTCTGTAACAGTCTGAAACACATACTCATGGCAGTGAGTTGGGGAGGACATGAATCCCTGATCATTCCAAAATGTGCGGGACTGCAGCGGGCAGATTTTAATGCGGAGCTAGACATACATAGGAGTTGCCGTTTGTATGTGGGATTGGAGGAGCCGGAGTACATCATTGCCGATCTACAACAGGCGTTTGATGTAATAAAGGTCCTTTCATAACATTTTATTAACGGATAAATGTCTTTCAGCTCCGCCCATCAGAAATTTATCGATCTGCTAGGGAAACCGTTATTTTTGTTATATATGAAGAAGCTTTTGACCCTTCTTGGGTGTGTTATTTTTTTACAAGTCCAGGCACAGACAACCAATGAAAAATGGGATCTGCGTAAATGTGTGGATTATGCTACACAGAATAATATTTCTGTGAAACAGGCAGATATTCAAGCGCGTATCAGTGCGTTACAAGCGCGTCAGGCAAAACTAAGTCAGTACCCCTCCTTGAATATGAACTCGGGAACCGGTGTTCGTTTTGGTAGATCTATCGATCCAACTACCAACCAGTTCTCTACCAGTCAATTCCTGTATCAGAATTTCGGCATGAACGCCAGTATTCAATTGTATAATAATGGAAGTCTGCGTTATACTTTACAAGCAGCTGATTTTAATGCTAAAGCTGCCTTAGCTGAAGTGGAGAGGGCTGCGAATGATGTATCACTTAATGTGGCGAATTTCTATTTGCAAGTATTGGCATCGAGAGAACAAGTAAAGATTACTCAAGTACAGATCGCACAATCACAATCTCAGTTGGATATTACTAAGAAAAGAGTGGAAGCAGGTGTTTTACCGGAATTAAATCAGGCTGAAATAGAAGCACAGTTAGCGAATGATAGCAGTAATTATGTGACAGCTGTTACCAATTATGAACTGAATATTTTAAATCTGAAAGGATTACTCAACCTTGATCCGGCTATTGCTTTTGAAATCGATACTCCTCCGGTAGAAAGTATTCCGCTTGAAAGCTTTGGCGATTTACAACCGGAGTTGGTATATCAATTGGCCATGACCACTCAGCCATTACAAAAAGCCAATGATTTCAGAATCAAAGCAGCACAGAAATCAGTACTAGCGGCAAAGGGACAAATGTATCCTACACTGAGTTTCGGTGGGAATCTGGCCAGCAACTTTTCCAATTCTTTTAAAAGTACAACGGGGTTTACATTCTTAGGATACCGTCCCATCACCGGTGCTGAACCTAAAGTAACAGTGAGCAATGTTGATTATTATGTTCAAGAGCCACTCTATCGTTTTAATCAGCAAAGTAGAAGTTTTGGAGGTTTATGGAATGGATGGGCGAATCAAATCAGTAACAACTTTGGACAAAACGTGGGTATCAACTTATCTGTTCCCATTTTTAACAGTGGTCAGAGCAGAAATGCTTATCAACGTTCTAAGTTGGATCTGAGAAATGTAGAGTTACAGAAAACCCAAGCTGATCTTAAACTGAAACAAGATATTTATACAGCATATAATAACGCCACTGCGTCATTACAAAAATTCAATGCAGGTAAGAAAGCGGTAGAAAATGCACAAAAGGCATACGATTTTGCTTTAAAGCGTTATGAGGTAGGATTATTGGGTTCATTGGAATTAATCACCAATCAAAATAATCTATTGCGTGCCAAAGTGCAGCAGTTGAGTAATCAATATGAATATGTATTTAGAATGAAAGTATTGGAGTTTTATAAAGGTCAAGGTCTAAAACTGTAACCCAAGCATCAGTATCGCGGATTTAAAAGAAAATTATTATGAACAAGAAACTATTGTGGACGATTGTAGGGTTAGTAGTTGTTGTGGGTGCATTTATTGGACTGAAAAAAACAGGTGTTATTGGGAAAGATGAAGGATTGAATGTGTCTGCAGAAAAAGCAGCACTCAGAACCATCATCGAAACAGTAAATGCCAGTGGTAAAGTATACCCTGAGATTGAGGTGAAAGTGAGTCCGGATGTAAGTGGAGAGATCATTGAATTGAATGTAAATGAAGGCGACAGTGTTCGCAAAGGACAGGTGTTGGCTCGTATCTATGCAGATATTTATTCTACTCAGCGCGATCAGTTTGCTGCCGGCGTTGAGCAAGCAAAAGCACAATTATCCAATTCCAATGCCAATATTCCGGGATTAAAGGCAATATTAGATAATGCCAAAGCAGCTTTTGAACGTCAGCGAAAATTGTATACCGAGAAAGTAACTTCACGTCAAGAATACGATCAGGCTGAACAAGCATACCGCACCGCAGAAGCCAATTATAAAGCGGCAATTGAAGGATTAAAAGGAACAGAAGCATCTATCATGGGAGCTGAAGCACAGTTGGCAAGAGCTCATAAAGATCTATCCAGAACCACACTGGTAGCACCGATGGATGGTGTGATTAGTTTGTTGGCAGTAAAGAAGGGAGAAAGAGTAGTAGGAACCGCGCAAATGGCAGGAACAGAAATGATGCGTGTAGCAGATATGCGAAGCATTGAAATACGTGTTGATGTTGGTGAAAATGATATACCCAAAGTAAAACTAGGAGATACAGCATTGGTGGAAGTAGATGCATATACCAATCGTAAATTCAAAGGGCTGGTATATAAAATTGCCAATCCGAATACACAAGCAACAACCACAGCAACCAGTACTGAAGTCACGAATTACAAAGTACATATCAGATTGATTCCGGATAGTTATAAGGATATGATGATTCCGGGCAGGGCTTTCCCTTTTCGTCCGGGTATGAGCGCCAGCGCAGATATTCAAACCAACACCAAAGAAAATGTATTGGCAGTTCCACTCAATGCAGTAACCACGCGTGAGAAAAACAGTGATGAAAAAGATGGTGCTTCCAAACAACTATCTTCAGAGGATAAAACGGGGATTGATGATGAGGCAGTAGAAGAAGTGGTCTTCATTGTTCAGAAAGATAATAAAGTAAAAAAGGTAAAGGTGAAAACCGCTATCCAAGACTTGAACTATATTGAAATTATAGACGGACTCAATGATGGAGATCAAGTAGTAACGGGGCCGTATAATACCGTGAGCAAGATCTTAAAAGATGGCAATCTGGTAAAAATTGTACCAAAGGATAAGCTTTTTGAAGAAAAGAAAAAAGAGTAGAGAGTGAGAAACAAGAAATAAGAAACAAGAAATAAGAAAGGTACAAGTAGTAGGTTACAAGCAATTAAGAATAGAAATGGCTTTAAATAGCTCCGGACTTCAGTCCGGAGGGAATAGCGTCATTTGTTTGCAATGAACCATTTGCCATTACCTATCCGCATCCAACCACAATTCCTATCTTCGTACCGAAACAATTCTTTGATGCATGCGATATGGAATCATTGGTAGTGGGAGTTGGGCAACAGCGTTGGCTAAAATCCTTACAGATAATGGAAACAATATTTACTGGTGGGTAAGGAATGCAGAAACCATTCAGTACATCGAGAAGCGAAAACACAATCCACATTATCTCAGTGCCGCGTATTTCAATCCCTCTCAATTGGTACTCAGTAATCATCTGAAGGATGTAGTGCAAGCCGTAGATGCGTTGGTCATTGCAGTGCCTTCTGCTTTTGCAGAACAAGTGTTTGAACAATTACAACCGGAAGATCTGCAAGGAAAAAAAATCATTTCTGCCATTAAAGGTATCTTACCTACTGATAACAGGTTATTACACGAATACCTGTTTACTCATTTTCAGTTTCCGGTAGAAAATTATTTTGCTTTATTAGGACCTTGTCACGCTGAAGAAGTGGCATCAGAAAAATTATCTTATCTCACTTTCTCGGGAAAAGATAGTACAACTACACAACAGATCGCTACTGATTTTGGAACAGAATATATCAATACCGTTGTCAATAATGATGTGGTAGGTGTTCAATATGCGGCTGTACTTAAAAATATTTATGCATTGGGTGCAGGTATTGCACATGGATTGGAATATGGCGATAATTTTCTTAGTGTCTATATCGCTAATAGTGCTAATGAAATGGTTGCATTCTTACGCAAGTTGAACGAAAAAGAAGGGGTTGAAACGGAGAAGGGACATAATTATGCAGCATCTGTTTATTTAGGTGACCTACTGGTAACCTGTTATTCTCTGTATAGTCGTAACCGTACTTTCGGAAATATGATCGGTAAAGGATATTCTGTAAAAGCAGCTCAGTTAGAATTGAATATGGTGGCAGAAGGTTACAATGCTGCCAAATGCATTTACCGTACAAACCAGAGTGTCAAAGCCATCATGCCCATAGCATCAGCCATTTATGAGATATTATGGGAGCATCATTCTGCCGCTGATGGATTTAAGAAAATAGAAGGTTTTTTGGTCTGATAAAAGTGGTAACTTTATTCCATGCCAGTTTCATTTACCTTATTAAGCCCAATGGTACTACTGATATTGCTTGGTGCAGTCATCGGTATCCATCTTTTAAGGAAACTGTTGCGTCATGAATAATAGCTGCAAGTCATGAGCTGCAAGCCACAAGCTACAGGCTTCAAGCTGATTTTCCCAGCTGAACATTTTTTTTAGCTCAGTCATAATAGTTATGCTTATTTAAATTGCACGGTACTTCAGTGCCGTGAGATTTGAAGATTATTCCACAAAAAGATCTGCAGCAATGCCATCTGCCAAAAATTTCCCTTGAGCTGTTAAAATAATATGCTGTTCTTGTAATTGAATATTTTGCTGTACCACATGAATTTGTGCCGCTTTCAAAACTTCCTGCTTTCTTTCCTCCCCCCAATTTTTCTCTAAGAAATTCAATGAAATACCTTCTATGGTTCTTAAGCTGGTCATCAGGTACTCATTGATTCTTTGAACCATGGTTAGCATTTCAGATTCAAAAGGAATGATTCCTTGCTGCAGACTGCTGATATATAACGGGTTATTGGAAATATTCCATTGTCTGGTTACATGACCATCAAAAGAATGTGCAGAAGGTCCTAAGCCCAGATACGGGTTACCTTGCCAATAACTACTGTTATGTTTACTTCTAAATCCCGGTTTGGCAAAATTGGATATCTCATAATGCTCAAAACCTGCGTTCTGTAAAGTTTCTGTGAGAATATTAAAATGAATAGCCTGATGATCAGCATCCACTTCTTCTTTCGTGCCTTTTCGTACCATAACATCCAGCGCCGTGTTGGGTTCTACAGTTAATGCGTAACAGGATAGATGAGGAATGCCTAATGTTAATGCTGTTTCAATATTTTGTTTCCAGCGTTCGTTGGTGAGACCGGGAGTGCCATAAATCAAATCGATGGTCAAATTATAAAATCCTGCAGTTTGTGCCAGTTCAATACAATGGTTTGCCTGTTGAGCATTGTGCGCGCGATTCATCCATTGTAAGTCTTCTTCAAAAAAAGATTGAATACCGATACTCAATCTGTTGATACCTGCTTGATGCCATTGATTCAATGTCTTTGGATCAATATCATCCGGATTAGCTTCCAGTGTTATTTCGGCATTAGGAGCAATCGTATAGTGTTCGTTCAGGGTATTGAGCAGTATCTCTAATTCAGAGCCTGATAATAAAGAAGGAGTACCCCCACCAAAGTAAATGGTATCAACAGTTTCTTGTAAAAATGTTTTTCTCAGTACCGCCTCCTTACAAATAGCCGCTACCAAATCAGACTTCAGTTGTAACTGTGTCGAAAAATGAAAATTACAATAGTGACAAGCTTTCTTGCAAAAAGGAACATGAATGTAGATGCCGGGCATGGGGCAAAGATAGGTGCTAGGTACAAGGTACTGGGTACTAGTTAATCGGGAATTACGTTTAATGTACTAATGACTTATCCCTAAGTTTTTTACCAGCACCTAGCACCTAGCACCTAGCACCTTGTACCTAGTACCCATCACCTAATCCACAACTTCCCTTATTTTTGCATCGATGAACCTGATGAAGCAACTTTCTTTACTGATGCTCACCTTATTGTTACAGGTATTAGTGGTTGCGCAGAGTGATACACCGGTGCGTAGTAACTCACTTCAACAAAGGGTTCGTTTAGATTCCGGTAGACAAATACAAACTACTCAGGTACAAAAAGATTCTTTATTCTCGCAAACAGATTCTGCTGCTCTTTTAATGGATTCAACAACTGTTGATAGCCTGCAATCATCTGTTGCGATAATGGCTGTGCAAAAGAATGATACCAGTACCTATGCTAAATACCTGGCTCATCCTTATTTGCCCTTGTCTGCAAAACCGATGTTCATGATTTCCGATTTTAGGGAAACGCGAACACTGGATGATCTGTTTTATTTGTTAATGGGAGTATTATTATTACTCGCTTTTATACGGTCTGTTTTTCCACGTTACTTCAAGAACTTATTTGTGTTATTTTTCCAAACCTCCCTAAGACAAAAACAAACACGTGATCAGCTATTACAAGATAACCTGGGGTCTGTCTTTGTAAATCTTTTATTCATTGTCAGTACTAGTATTTATGGAGCACTCATTATTCGACACAGAGAATGGCTCGATTATCCTTTTTGGCATGTGATTTTCTTTGGTGCAGGGTTATTATCTATCGTGTATTTCGGAAAATTTCTCTTTTTGCAGTTCGCCGGATGGGTATTCAATTCCCGAGAAGCAGCGATGAATTATACTTTCACCGTTTTTTTAGTCAACAAGGTATTAGGGATCAGTTTGGTTCCTTTTCTCTTCCTGATGGCATTTTCGGCGTCTACACTGCGTGAAGTGGCTTTTACGGTATCCATTGGGTTAACCGGTTTATTATTATTATATCGCTATGTTATGTCCTTTGCTAATATTAGGAACACATTGAAAGTGAATGCTTTACATTTTTTCCTATACCTTTGCGCGGTGGAGATATTGCCGCTATTGGTTTTATATAAACTGATGGCTGATTATATCGGCGGAAGGTTTTAATTTTGCAAAATCTCAGAAAGCAAGCATGGTAAAGAACGGATCCAAACAATCAGGAGCGACCAAAACCGCAAGAAGAATCCTGATCTCACAGCCTAGACCGGAAAGCGATAAATCGCCCTATTTTGATCTGGAGCGCAAGTACAAAGTAGAGTTGGTATTCCATCCCTTTATTAAGCTGGAGGGAATACCTGCTAAAGAATTCCGGAAACAGAAGATCGATATCATGCAATATTCTGCCGTGATATTCACCAGCAGGAATGCCATCGATCACTTTTTTCGTACTTGTGAAGAAATGAAAGTAACCATCGGTCAGGACACTAAGTACTTCTGTATCACAGAAGCTGTGGCGCTCTACCTGCAAAAATTCATTTTATATCGCAAGCGAAAAGTTTTTTATGGTGCTGATGGTACCAATAAAAGCATGTTCGATGTGATCAATAAGCATAAAGAAAATGAGAAGTTCCTTTACGTGTGCAGCGAGAACCAGCAAGACAATGAAATCGTTACCTGGCTGAAATCCAATAACTGTGAGTTTCAGTTGGCATTCATGTACAGAACGATTAGTAATGATATCAAAGAAGTGATTGAAGGAAAAGAATATGATGTGATCTGCTTCTTTACACCTAGTGGTGTTAAGAGTTTGTTTGATAACTTACCCGGTTTTAAACAAAACGGAACCGTCATCGGGGCTTTTGGAAACAATACCTCTAAAGCAGTAGAAGATGCGGGATTGAAATTGGAAATCAAAGTGCCATCGCCACAAAAACCTAGTATGGTATCAGCATTGGATCAATTTCTGGCATCAACCGTATCCAAAAAATAATATTTCATCTAATATTTTTTCAAACCCCTTGCATGGTCAAGGGGTTTTTTGTAGCATGCAGTCTTTAAAATTCAGGATTGAGGTGTCTTATATTTAATTACTTAGAAAATAAATAGATACAAAAATTACAAAGCATGAGCTAGCTGCAGTAATAACTTTTAATCAGTCCTTGTGGACGGGCCTCATTGGGGTCGGTGTCGAGCGTAGCGAAGACAGATGAAATCATGCGTAGCAGATTTCATCAGAGGCCAATGCAGCCCGGGAACAAGGACGGGGCCATTCGGCCCTGGAGCAATATAGAACTCCAACAATTAGAGTGACTTATTTTTAATCGTATAACACGTTAAGGGTTATACTACATTCATTATTCAATATTTATATCCACCCATGCCAAGCAGTCATACCCATACCAATCGATTGATTCACGAAACGAGTCCCTATCTTTTACAGCATGCGCACAATCCGGTAAACTGGTACCCTTGGGGAGAAGAGGCTTTGGCATTGGCGCGCAGTGAACAAAAACCTATTCTGGTAAGTATTGGCTACGCAGCCTGCCATTGGTGTCATGTGATGGAAAGGGAAAGTTTTGAAGATGAAGTAACTGCAGCATTGATGAACGAACATTTCATCAATATTAAAATCGACAGAGAAGAAAGACCCGATATCGATCATATTTACATGGACGCGGTTCAGGCCATGACGGGTAGTGGAGGATGGCCATTGAATGTTTTTCTGACACCTGATGCCAAACCTTTTTATGGGGGCACTTATTTTCCGCCGGTTCGTGCGCACAACAGACCCTCATGGAAAGAAGTATTGAGTGGATTACACAAAGCCTTTACAGAAAAAAGAGAAGAGATCGATCAGCAGTCAGAAAAACTTACTGCACATCTTTTAAAATCCAATCAGTTTGGGATAGGATCTATAGTAACGGATGGATCATTTCATCAAGAAATGCTTGAAGACATCTGTAACAATATGCTAAAGCAGGCTGATACAGTATGGGGTGGTTTTGGTGCAGCACCTAAATTTCCACAAACAGCTACGATCCGTTATCTATTGCGACATCATTATTTCAATCATCATCAGGCGTCATTGACACAGGCATTGTTAAGCATTGACAAAATGATCGATGGCGGTATTTATGATCAGTTAGGTGGTGGCTTTGCCCGTTACAGTACTGATACCGAATGGCTGGCACCACACTTTGAAAAAATGTTGTACGATAATGCATTGATCGTAAGTACCATCTGTGAAGCGTATCAGTTAACCCATTCTCCCAAATATGCCCGAGTCATTCGAGAGACACTATGCTTTGTACAACGAGAGCTGATGCATCCGGAAGAAGGTTTTTACAGTGCACTGGATGCAGATAGCGAAGGAGTAGAAGGTAAATTTTATACC
>JGI24115J20150_1000366_pt1 | contig 18464 bp, 17 predicted proteins | sample Subbioar_CSW14AB_FD_20150 | JGI IMG/M metagenome (IMG submission 20150)
GCGGCCGTCCTGCGTGTACTGCGTGGGGTGGGAACTATGTCAACTTGCGCCCCGGAATCCGCCGAGGACGCTTGGATCACTTACCCCCCTCCCCCAGCTCGCGATCGCCGAGCTGATCGACAACGGAGGCTACGACCAACACCTCCGCCGCCTCCGCCGCGCGCTCGCCACGCAGGTCGCACGCACCCGCGAGGCGATCGCCGAGACCTTCCCGGAGGGCACACGCGTCTCCGATCCCACCGGCGGCTTCGTCCTCTGGGTCGAGCTCCCCCCCGGCGTCTCCGCCGTCGACCTCCACGCCCGCGCGCTCGAACGCGCGATCAGCGTCGCCCCGGGGCCGATCTTCTCGGCCAAGCAACGCTTCTCCAACTACCTCCGGATCAGCTGCGGCCTGCCGTGGGACTCGCGCGTCGAGAACGCAATCGCGACGCTCGGTCACCTCGCGTGCGACCTCTCGCGGCGAACGCCCTGACCCTCGACGCGAGGACGAGCCCCGCGAGGCCGAGGATGGCGAGGCCGTGCGCGTGCGGGCCGTGAGGCGCCTGGGGCGAGTGGGTGCAGCCGCCATCGTCGTCGGTGCTGGCGGGTGCGGGGACGCAGGCGGTGCCGTCGCAGACGAAGCCCGCGCCGCATTGCGCGGTGGAGCTGCACTTGTCGAAGCAGTTGCCGCTCGAGGGATCGCAGGCGTACGGGGCGCACGCCTTGGGGGCGCCGTCGCGCGGGACGGACCTCGCGCGATCGTCCGAGCAGGTCGAGGTCTTCGGCTGGCACGTCGAGTCGCGACACTCGTAACCGTCGATGCAGTGCGCGTCGGACGCGCAGGAGGTGCGGCAGGCGATGCCGTCCGGATCGCACGCGTACCCACCGCACGGCGTGGTGATCGCGTCGGGGCACGTGCCCGAGCCGGTGCAGGTCGCGGGCGCGGTGGCGACACCTGCCGTGCACGAGGCCTTGCGGCAGTCCTCGCTCGACGAGGTGAACCCCCTGCACGCATCGTGGGCCGAGCCGTCGCAGGTCGCGCGCTCGCAGAGGGAGACCTCTGCGCCGGGGCACCCGCTGCGTGATCCGTGCGGTGCGCCCTTCACCGCGACGCACTTGCCGACGCTGCCCGCGACGTCGCAGGCCTCGCACTGCCCCTTGCATGCGGCATCGCAGCACACGCCGTCGACGCAGTGGCCCGAGTCGCACTCGGCGTCCCCGGCGCAGCTCGTGCCGGCCTTCTTCATGCACTGGCCCTTCTGGGTCAGCGCGCAGCTCTTGCCCGCACCGCAGTCGGACGACTCGCAACAGACGCCCTCGGTGCAGAACAGGCCGCTGGGACACGAAGCGGTGGTGGCGCAGGTCTCGCCGACACCTGCGCGCGGGAGACACTCGAGGCTGACCACGTCACAGTAGCGGGCGCTCGCGCAATCGGAGTCGCCGGTGCACTGCGCGCACTTGCCCGTCGGGTGACACTTGCCTGTCGCGCACGCCGAGCCGTTCGTGCACGTGGCCCCGACTGGCAACGAGCCGACGCAGCCGGTGCCGCTCAGGTTGCACACCTGCGGAGCCGTGCACGAGACGGTACAACAGCGACTGCCCTCGAGCGTCGTCTGGCAGGTCCCGGCCCCGGCCGCGCAGGCCCGATCGTCGACGCATGGCGAGCCGGTCGAGACCTTCGGCTTGCACGTACCGCCGTCGCAGAACGCGGTCGTCAGGCAATCCGCATCGGTCGCACAGCTGCTCTTGCACCCGGTGGAATCGGAGCAGCGGTAGGCCCCACACGAGGTCGCCCCTGCGGTCACCTTGCACGCGGCCGCGCCGTCGCACGCGCCGCTGCCCCCGAAGGTGAACCCCTTGGTCGCGTCGCCGATGCACCTGCCGCTGCAGGTGGTGCTGGTGCCCGGGTACGAGCAGCCCGGGCTGCCGTAGCAACCGGGCGTCCCGCACGGCGCGCTCCCCACGGTGAGCGCGCAGCTCTTCGGCGCCCGATCGGTGCGGATCGCACACGTCCCGCCTGCGCCGCAGAACTGGCACGCGCCACCGCACGACGAGACGTTGCAGCACACGCCGTCGGTGCAGTACGCGGTCGCACACTGGCTCGCGCTGGTGCACGCCGATCCGGCGGAGCGCGTCTCGGTCTTGCAGACGCCGCCGTAACAGAACTCGCCGGCCCCGCACCAGCTGGTCATGATCCCACCGACGCACGTCTTGCAGTTGGTCGGGTCGCTCATCCCGTCCGAGCAGAACCGCAGACGCGGATCGGGCGCCTCGACGCCCCCATCCACCTCGACCGCGTTGCCCTCGGGCATCGAGCTGCACCCGGTGAGCGTGACGAGTCCCACGAACGCACACGCGACGAACGAACGAAGAATCATCTCTCGGCTCCCACGGGCTCAGTCGCTCCGGAAGCTGCAAGGTTTCGCCGTGGTTCGCTTAATCGCCGCTTAATTGCACCACGAAGACACGGAGATCAGGAGGGATCGGAGGTGTTGCCGCGGTCTTCGAGGGAAGGAGCTTCAAGCCCTGCCTTCAGCGACGGGGTCTTGACCACGTCCTGCGATCCACCGCCGTTCGGCCACGAGGGGGGGAGTCAAGGGGCGCTGGTCGCGGATGGCTTGCCGGCGGATATCTCAATCTCCGCGACCACGACGTCCAGTACTGCTCGTCGGGCACCGATCCCTACCAGGCGTGGTTTCCCATGATGGCGCCGCTCTTGCGTCGCGGAGCGATGTTCCCCGCGATGGGGAACCACGAGCACGAAGAGCCGCACGAGATGGTCGAGATGGTGCAGCGCTACTGGGGCGGCCAGCGCTTCGACGGAACCGACCTGTACTTCGACTTCCAGTCCGGCGGCATCTGGTTCCTGTCGATCGACACCGAGCTCGATTTCGGCCCCGACTCCGAGCAGATGAAATGGCTCGTCGGCTGGCTCGATGCCGTCTCCAAGCTACCGGGCTACCGATTCTCGGTCGTCTATCAGCATCGGCCGATGTGGACCTGCGGCGAGAGCGACGATCACCCCGACGAGCAGGCGTACTTCGCGCCGTACTTCAAGAAGTACAAGGTGCTTGCGAGAAGTACTGCCCGACGGCAGCGAAGGGGCTGGACTGCATCGAAGGCCGCAAGTGCGGGTTGTTCGATTACTGCACGATCCCCGGCATCGCGTTCTGCAACTGCCGCAGCGACGGTATCCTCACCTGCTCGAAGCCGTGATCGCGCGCGCCTGATCTGGCACGCGCGCGAGGGCCGTGGCAGCGTTCGAGCCGATGCGAGCGCTGATCCTCGACGTCTCCCGTCAGGGCGCACGGGCGACGCGACGTGCACGCGTGATTCGAAGACTGTGCCGTGATATTCCGACACGATGCTCGCTTCGCGTTCCGTCGCGCTTTTCGCCACTCTGTCCATTGCTTGCACGAGTGCGGAGGAGCGTCGGGCTCCCGAGCCGAAACCGGCGAGCGCTGCGCTGCAGATCGGCGACCTGAAGGCCGAAGTCACGTCGCAGGGCGTGCGGCTGTCGACGGGTAAGGTCACCTCGCGGCTTGCGACGCGCGCGATCGGTCGTGCGGGGGCGATGGTCGAGGCGCCGGTGCGCACGATCGAGGAAGGCGCGCGCGTGGTGCTGGTACGCGACGGCGTTCGCGAGTGGTGGACGACCAGGGCACGGCAGCTCGAGTTCGGGTATGACGTCGCCGCACGTCCCAAGGGCGATGGGCCGCTCTCGATCGTCCTTTCGGCCACGGGTGATGGAGCATTCCGAGTCTCGAACGAGGGCGCCGTCGCGTTCCTCGAAGGCGCCGCGCCGTCGCCGCTCCTCGAATTGCTCGACCTCCATGTGCGCGATGCGCGGGGTCGTGAGCTGCCGGCCCGGTTCGCGATGCGTGGAGACGAGCTCACGATCGAGGTCGACGACACTGCAGCGGTCTATCCGATCGTCGTCGATCCGACGGTGGTCACCGGCATCGAGACCAAGCTCTCCCTCTCCGGAAGCGCAGCGAGCAAATTCGGACCCACCCTCGCGCTCTCGGCCGACGGCAATCACATGCTCGTCAAGAACGGCGCCGACACGTCGGTGGTCTTTCACGACTACACGGCAGGCGCGTGGACGAGCACGGGCTCGGTGACCTTTCCCACGGCCTCGGGCGGAGCCGACGAATATGGCGCGTTCGGCGACGCCCTCGCGTTCGCCGCCGACAACACCGCGCTGATCAGCAGCTATCGATTCAAATACAACTCGCCCGTCCTCAACTGGGCCGGAGGCATCTTCGCATTCAACCTTTCGCGCGCGTATCAGACGACGATCAAACAATCGCCCGCCGCATCGGACGATCAGTTCGGCTTCTCGATGGCCGCCGAGGGCAACAGCATCATCGTCGGCGCGCGCAGCACCTCGGGGTACACGGCGGCGGCGTACGTGTTCACGCACACCAGCGGGACGACCTATACGCAACAAGCAAAGCTCGCTCAGCCGACGGGAACGGTCTACTTCGGATGGACCGTGGCGATCCAGGGCGACGATGCACTGGTCGGGGTGCTGAACAACCGGACGACCTACGCTTACCGCCGCAGCGGCACCACGTGGAGCGCGGGTACCGAGCTCCAACCGACGGGATTGGTGAGCGGCGACGGGTACGGTTTGGTCCTCGCGGTCGGCGGCAAGACCGCGCTGATCGGTGCGTCCGGCAAGACCCTCACCGCGGCCGGGGACGGCCAGGTCTATGTCTACAAGGACACCGGCAGCAGCTGGACCGCCGAGGGCCCGATGTTCACCGCGCCTCCCGCGGGCGCCGCCGGCGGAGCGGTCGGAGGTGCGCTGGCCATCACGCCCGACGGCAACACCGCGTTCGTCGGCGCGAACAAGGCGGCGGGCGGGCAAGGTCGCGTCTACGTGCTCACGCGGTCGGGCACCAGCTGGAACCTCGTGCGCACGCTCGCACCGTCGGACCCGAGCACCGTCGCGTTCGGATCGACCCTCGCGCTCGCCGGCTCGCGGCTCGCGGTCAGCGCGCCGTCGTCGACGGGCACGAGCTTCGTCTACGTGTTCGATCCGGCGTTGGGGCTCGCGCCCGCGGCGACGTGCACCGGCGCGAGCGATTGCGCGAGCAGCTTCTGCGTCGACGGGGTGTGCTGCGACAGCGCTTGCACCGGAACATGCGAGGCGTGCAACGTCGCGGGCAAAGAAGGCACGTGCACGCCGGTGAAGGGCTCCCCCTTGGCGCCGCGCGCCGCATGCCCTGCGACCGGCACCGGCGCGTGCGCGTCGAGCTGCGACGGGACGACGCGCGACGCGTGCGTCCTCCCCGGTGCGACCGTGAGCTGCGGCACCGCGTCGTGTGATTCCTCCGGCGCGATGGTCGGCCTCGGCACGTGCGACGGCACCGGCAAGTGCACCGCGCCTGCGCCGAAGACCTGCGCACCCTTCGTCTGCGCCGACGGCGCGTGCAAGACCACGTGCAAGCTCGACACCGAGTGCGCCGAGGGCGCGCGATGCACCGGGGGCACCTGCGTCGTCGGAATCCCCGACGGTGGTCCGTCGAGCACGCCTGGCCTGGTGAAGGAGTGCAAGGCCGACAGCGAGTGCGCGACCGGGCACTGCGCCGACGGTGTCTGCTGCGATCAGCCCTGCAAGAACAAGTGCAGCTCGTGCGCGATCCCGGGCTACGTGGGCAAGTGCGTCGCCGAGTCGGGCATCGATCTGCGTGGCGACTGCAGCGCTGCGAGCTGCACGACGACGTGTCAGGCAGGCGAGTGTCGTCCAGTGCGCGCGGGCGATCAGTGTGCACCGAGCCTCTGCGTCGACACGCACACGGCCCAGGGACCATCCACGTGCAGCGCGGCCGGTGCGGCGTGCACCGCGACCACCGGCACGCTCGACTGTTCGCCGTACATCTGCGCGCTAGGCACGTGCCTCACCGCCTGCATCGACAGCACCCAGTGTGCGAGCGGTACCGTATGCGACACCACCCAGCAACGCTGCGTGACGGCGCCCACCGAGAACTCGGGCGGATGCGCCATCGTCGCGCCCGGCGCGCCGCACATGGAGGGCTATGCGTGGACGGTCACTGCGCTCGCGCTCTTCGCACTCGTACGGCGCCGCAGGATGGTTCGTCCCCGCCAGCCGATTGGCGAGAGCGCGTTCTGATCTCAGCTCGGCACCGGAGGCACGCACGTGCCGCTGCACGAGGGCTCGTCCGGTGGGCAGGAGCAGGATCCACCGCCGCCGACCATGAGCCCGTTCACGTGACCGGGTCACGTCCTCGCGGAGAACTCGGGCAACCGCTTGATCACCATGCTCACGCGCGCGCGAAGATCGGGAAGCGACTCGCCTGCTCGCTCCTTCACCGCGCGCATCCGGGCGACGAGGTACCCGAGCCACACCCGCTGGATGTCCGCAGGAAGGAGCACCCATCGATCCATCTGCTCGGGCGCGGTGGCCTCGTCGAGTAACTCGAGCTCGTCGATGATCTCAATATCGCTCGCGATCGATGACGGCGTACGCGCGCGATCGATCAGGGACCGGAGGAACTCCTGGGGATCGATCGGCTGCGGTGCCGAAGGACGAGGTGAAGCTCCCGGCGTGAACCTCGCGAGGGTCGCCGTCGTCCATCGCTGCCATGCGGAGCGACGCACGCGGTTCCCTTGAAGGCGGCTCATCGCCGCCGCGAGTTGCTGTCGGAGCAGCTCGTTCTCGGCCGACAGCGCAGCGCGCGAACGAGAGATTCCCACGGCCAAACCGAACGAAGACCTCGAGGATCGCGGCACACTTCGGGTGCGCTCGGGCGGGAGCCGGCACGGGGACTTGCAGCCACAAGGTCGCGCCCATGTTGAACGAGGACGAGGAGCCCATGGAGGACTCCCCGTCTCGTCTGGTTTCAGCCTCGATCAGGCCGCGGTCTGGGCGTGTCCGCTCGCCTCTGCACGGCCGAGCGGAGTCGGCTCGTGGGAGTCGTTCGCGGGTTGGTGTGCGGGCTCGAGGGCCGCGGCGAGGACGTCGTGCATGTCCTCGGCGAAGACGAACTCCATCTCGCGGCGCGCGTTCTCGGGCACGTCGTCGATGTCGCGGGCGTTCTTCGCGGGGAGGATGACGCGGGTGATGCCGGCGCGGTGCGCCGCGAGGACCTTGGCCTTGATGCCGCCGACGGGCAGCACACGGCCGCGGAGGGTGACCTCACCGGTCATCGCGGTGTCGCTCTTGACGCGACGGCCCGTGAGCAGCGAGGTGAGCGCGGTGAACATGGTCACGCCTGCGGAAGGACCGTCCTTGGGGACCGCCCCCGCCGGAACGTGGATGTGGATGTCGTGCTCGGCGATGTGCTTGGTGTCGACCCCGAGCTCCTCGGCGTGCGAGCGCACGTAGGTGAGGGCCGCTCTCGCGGACTCCTTCATCACGTCGCCCAGCTGGCCGGTGATCTCGAGGCCGCCCTTGCCCTTCATCTTCGAGGTCTCGATGAAGAGGATGTCGCCTCCGACCGGCGTCCAGGCGAGACCGGTCGCGACGCCGGGGACCGCGGTGCGTTCGGCGACGTCGCTGAAGAACCGGACCTTGCCGAGGAGGGCCTGGAGCTCGCCCTCGTCGACGGCGACCCGGACCTTCTCGTCCTTGGCCTTGGCGACCTGCAGGGCGACGGCGCGGGCGAGCTTGCCCATCTCGCGGCCGAGCTGACGCACGCCAGCTTCACGGGTGTAGTCGCGCACCACCGCGCTCAGCGCCGCATCGGTGATGCTCAGGGTGCCCTCGGGGATCGCGTGCTCCTCGAGCGCCTTGGGTACGAGGTGTTTCTTCGCGATGTTCACCTTCTCGTCGACCGTGTAGCCGGCGAGCTCGATGATCTCGAGGCGATCGCGCAACGGCGCCGACAGGTTGCCGAGGTCGTTGGCGGTGCAGATGAACATTACCTCGCTGAGGTCGAACGGGATCTCGAGGTAGTGGTCGTTGAACGCCTTGTTCTGCTCCGGATCGAGGATCTCGAGCAGCGCCGCCTCGGGCGAGCCGCGCCAGCCGGAGCCGAGCTTGTCGACCTCGTCGAGCAAGAGGACCGGGTTCTTCACCTTGGCCTTCTTCAGCGCGTTGAGGATGCGCCCCGGGAGCGCGCCGACGTACGTGCGGCGGTGGCCACGGAGCTCGGCTTCGTCACCGACGCCGCCGAGCGAGACACGGACGAGAGGACGGCCCGTCGCATCGGCGATGGACTGGCCGAGCGAGGTCTTGCCCACGCCGGGGGGGCCGGCGAAGCAGAGGATGGTGCCGGTCTTCTTGGTCTTGCCTGCACCGCCCGTCAGTTTGAGCACGGCCATGTGCTCGAGGATGCGCTTCTTGATGTCGGCGAGACCGTAGTGGTCCTCCTCGAGCTTCTGCTGGATCGGGTCGAGGTCGTCCTTCACCTCCGCGCGCTTGTTCCACGGCAGATCGGCGATCAGCTCGAGGTAGGTGCGGATGACGTGGGTCTCGGGCGCCTGTTGACCCATGCCGTCGAGGCGACGGAGCTCGCGCTCGACGACCTCGCGCGCCTCTTCGCTCAGATCGGCCTCGGCGAGGCGACCCTTGAGCTTGTCGACGTCTCCCTCGCCATTGCCCTCGCCGAGCTCCTTCTGGATGGCCTTGAGCTGCTCGCGGAGGATGGCCTCGCGCTGGTTCTTGCCGATCTCCTTGCGAACGTCGCCGTCGATCTTCTTCTTCACGTCGGCGAGCTCGAGGGTCTCGCTGAGCAGCTGCGCGACCAGGCGCAGGCGCGCCACCACCTCGCGCTCGGCGAGCACCGGGATCTCCTTGTCGGCCATCAGGCCGAGCGCTGCGGCGACCTGATCGGCGAACAGGCCTGGATCACGGTCGAACTGCTGGGAGAGCGAGCCTGCACCGCGCTCGGCGATCTCGCGGACACGGCTGCGGAGGGCGTCGGCGAGGAGCTCGGCCTCACGGGGGTCGGTGACCATGTCGCGAACGAGCTCGCCCTCGGCGACCCAGAACGGATCGCGATGCACCAGGGCGCCGAGGTCGAAACGGTCGAGCCCCTCGATGGTCATGCGAAACTCGCCGGGGCCGACGCGGGTGAGGTCGACGATGCGGGCGAAGGTGCCGACGTCGTGCAGATCGGAGCGGGCGGGATCGTCGTGCTTGGGGCTCTTCTGCGTGACGATGCCGAGAACGTCGCCGACGTGCAGGGTACGCAGCATCGCGACCGAGCGCTCGCGCCCGACCGGAAGCGTGAGCACCGTGCCGGGAAACAGCACGCCGTTGCGCAACGGCAGGACAGGGAACGGGCTCGCAGGGGCAGACGCCCCGCCACGGAGGGTGCTCATGAACGGATCCTTCTCGGTCGCCATGACCGGGATATTTCAACAGCGGCTTCTCGCCGCCGTTTCGAACAGTGAACGAAAGCTAAATCCGTTCACCAGTCCGTCAATGGCCCCCCGCTCAGTCACCCGGGTCAGGGAGCCGTCGTCGCTGCTCTAGGATGACCCGCACGGGCCTCGGGGTTCATCACGATGACGAGGAAGACGCCGGAGAGGGCGAGCTCGTCCGCGACGGCCGGGCGATCGTGCGTCAGCGTCGCTTCCGGCGAACGAGCCCATAGAGCACCACGTCGTGGACTGCGCGGAGAAGTGTGCGGGTCTCCTCGCGCGGGGCGTGGAACAGCCACGGCGGCGAGAACCGCGCGTAGGCGACCAGGACCGCCTTCGCGGTCACCTCGGGCTTCGCCACGTCGAGCTCCTCGGCCTTCGCACCGTCGCGGAGCAACTCGGCGATCAACGCGAGCTCGTCGCGCTTGTACTGCTCGTGCGCGCCCTGCACCGCGCCGTTCGAGCAATGCACGAGGTCGCTCCCGTGCACGCCGTCGTCGGCGATCTCGAGGAACGTGTCGGTCCGCGCGTCGATCGCGGCGCGGAGCCGCTCGGCCCACGGGCGCTCGACCACCACCGCGAGCCGCATGGCCTCGAGCACGGTCGCGTGCTTCTTCCGCGAGAGCTCCTCGAGGATGGTCTCCTTGGAGTCGAACTCGAGGTACACCGAACCGACCGCGACGTGCGCCTCGCGGGCGATGTCGGCCATGGTCGTCTTCTGCGGCCCGTAGCGGTGGAGCAGGCGCTCGCACGCGCTCAAGATGATGTGCCGACGGTCGTCCATGGGACCGTGAACGATTCTCTCACATATTCATCGCGCGATGGGGACGAACTCGGCGAAGTGGCGCTCGTACCAGCTCGGGAGCTGCTGGACGCCGACGATTCCGCAGAACTTCTTCTCGGGGACGAGCACGTACTCGAAGTCCCCGTCCGTGAGCAGTTGGCCGGCGACGTCGCGGATCTCGCACTTGATTCCGAGCGGCGGGCCCTCGTGCACAATCTCGGCCGACAGGTGGAGCTCGGCGCCGAGGCGCGCAGGACGGTGGTAGCCGATCGATGCCTTGGTGGTGAGCGGCATCAAGCGTCCCGACGAACGCAGGATCAACGTGACCCAGCCCGCCATGCAGTCGAGCGCGGCGAACTGCACGCCGCCGTGCGTGACCTGCGGAAAGCCCCCGTGGGTCTCACGCGGTGTGTAGGTCCCCACCAGTCGATCGGTGCGGTCGCCATCGCGATAGATGCGGATGTGGAGCCCCTCGGGGTTGTCGAGGCCACAACCGAAGCAGCGGTTACCGGACAGGTATTGTTCGTTGAGCGCCTGCATCGAAACACATCATAGAGCACGACGCCCCGGTCGCCCGCGGTCCGCACGGCCGAAGCGCACCGCACGCGGCGGCCATCACGGCACGCGCGTCGAGTGCGGCGGAGACGGGTCGATGTCGAGCACGACGCGGGTCGGCCGCGCCCACGCGTCGGGTTGGTGTAAACTTCACGCTCTTCCGTGCAAGCAGCCCAAGCCCTCCTCCTCGCCATCGTCACTCTCCCGGTCCTCGCCTGCTCGGCGAGCAAGGACGCCGATTCGCCCGCCCTGCGGTCCGACTCGGGTGGGGGCCTCGTGCTCGACGCCGGAGACGATGACGCCGGATTCGACCTCGACGGCGCGACGACCGAGACGGGCGGCACGCCGAGCGACTGCGCGGCGGCGGCGACGTTCGTCTACGTGCTCGACGCGGACAATACGCTCTACAAGTTCGACCCGAAGGTCGCGTCGAAGGCTGCGTTCACCAAGATGGGCGTCGTCAACTGCGGGGCCGGGACCTCGCCGAACTCGATGGCCGTCGCGCGTGACGGCACCGCATATGTCGACGTGATGTCGGGTAGCAGCTGCAAGGGCGTGTACAAGGTCGACATCAAGACCGCGGAGTGCAAGGGCGCGACCTCGTTCAAGTGCGGCTCGAGCGGCTTCGGTCAGTTCGGGATGGGGTACTCCACGAACTCGGCAAGCACCACCGCGGAGACGCTCTTCATCGGCGACACCACCGCGTCGAAGATGGCGACCCTCGATCCCGCGACGGGCGCGGTCGCGGTCGTGGGAACGCTGCCCGCCTCGGGCCCCGAGTTCACGGGCAACGCTGCGGGCGAGCTGTGGGCGTTCATGCCGCAGGCGTCACCGCCCAAGGTCGCGCAGATCGACAAGACCACGGGCTCGGCGATCAAGACCTTCAATCTGAGCGCGCTGAAGGCGTCGATCCTACTCTCGCCGTCCGCGTGGGCGTTCGCATTCTGGGGCGGCGACTACTACATCTTCCTGCAAGGCGATCTCGACAGCAGCACCAACGTGTGGCGAATGACCGCGACCGGAACGGTCACCAAGTTCATCCCCGACACCGGCTTCCGCATCGTCGGTGCGGGCGTGTCGACGTGCGCACCGCTGTCGATCAAGTGAACGGTCGTCCGCCATGTTGGAGAGGCTGGACGCGGTCGATTGGAAAAAGCTCAAGCACGCGCAGGGGTCGGCGGCGAACGTACCGCAAGCTCGCGATGGCCTGCTCGTCCCTCGCGGAGAGGCCCATCTCGAACGAGCCACCAGGCACGAGCAAGAGGACGATGCCCGTCGGAAGGTGCGTGACCGCCGAGAGGCCGGCGGCTCCGAACGTGTCGGAGCGCACCTCGAAGTCGGGGCCGAGCGTTCGCGCCACCGCGTCGACGCCACTCATGGCCTGCAGTCTAGCCGGCATTTCGCGTTTCAGAGGATGACGCAGGTCGTGGTCGCATGGGCGAGCAGCTTGCCGTCGGGGCCGAGGAGCTTCGCGTCGGCCGTCGCCGTGCGGTTGCCGGCGTGGACCACCCTGCCCTCGGCTCGCACCCGGCCGGTGGCTGCGCTGACGGGACGGATGAATTTGATCTCGAGGCTCGCCGTCGTGTAGCCGCGGCCGGGAGCGAGCGTCGTGTGGACCGCACAGCCGAGCGCCGAGTCGAGGAGCGTGGCCATCCACCCGCCGTGCACGGTGCCGAGGGGGTTGTACATCCACTCGGCCGGCGTGCCCTCGAACGCCGCGAAGCCCTCGGCGACCTCGACCAGCGCGAAATCGAGGGTGGACGCGATGGACGGCGGAGGGAGGGCCCCGGCGATCAGCCGCTGCATCAGCGCGAGCCCCGAGAGCTCGGCGAGATCGCGCGGGAGCTGCCCCGGCGGCGCGTACTGGTAGCTGCGGGTCCGGAGGAGGGGGCGATCGAGGGCGAGGGCTGCGTTGTTCATGCCTCGACGATGGGGCCGGATCCGGCCATGCGCATTCGGCAACATTGCATGGGAGCCATTCATGATTGAATGGCTGGCGCATGGACTGGGATGGGTTCCGGGTGCTGCTCTCGGTGGTCGAACGTGGCTCGTTCTCGGCCGGTGCGCGCGCCCTCGGGATCAGTCAACCGACTGCCGGGCGGAAGGTGGCCGCGCTGGAGGAGGACGTCGGCACGCGCCTCCTGGTGCGACGCAGCCGCGGCGTCGCGCTCACCCCGGCCGGCGAGGATGTCATCGCCGAGGTGCGCCGGATGGCCGACGGCGCGCACGCCGCGATGCGCCGGGCGAGCGGCCGCGCGGTCGACGCGCGCACGCCGGTGCGAATCTCGGTCACCGAAGGGCTCGGCGCGTTGTGGCTGCCGAAACAGCTGTTGTCGCTGTCACGAGGCTCCGCGGGGCTCCGGCTCGAGCTGGTCGTCGACAACGCGGTCGCCGACCTGGCCAAGCGGCAGGCGGACATCGCCATCCGTCTGTTCCGGCCACGCGAGCCCGATCTCGTGGCGCGCAAGGTGGCGACGCTCGGGTTCGCGCTGTTCGCTGCGCCCGCGTACCTCGCCGCGCGGGGCACGCCGCGACGGGTGGCCGATCTCGCGAAGCACGACGTCATCGGCTTCCCCGAGCTCGGGGTGATTCCGTCGTACGTCGCGTGGGTCCGCAAGCTCGTACCGAGCGAGCGCTTCGTGCTCCGCACCTCGAGCCTGCTCGCCCAACACGAGGCGGGTCGCGCGGGGTACGGCATCGTCGTCGGCACGCGCGCACTGCTCGAGGGCGATGCCCGTCTGCGTCGGGTCCTACCCCGCGCGCGGGTGCCGTCGATGGACGTCTGGCTCGCGGTGCACGCGGACGTGCGCCGGAACGCGGGCGTCGCGCAGGTCTACGATCACCTGGTCGACGTGTTCGCGCGCGAGCGCGAGGCACTCGCCTGAATCTCCGCGCGCGCACGGACGAGCGCGAAGCCGAGGAGGTTCTTGCCGCGCCAGGTGCGAGGGTCCTTCGCGTCGGGCGCCGTGCGCGAGAGGCCGATGCCCCAGATGCGGTCCATCGGGCTCGCCTCCACCAGGATCTCCTCGCCGGTCGCGAGGAGGTACTTTCCGAGCCTTGCCTCGGAGAATTTGGCGACGTTGCCTCGGGTGACGAGGTCGACGCAGTGGGCGGACCACTTCTCGCCGTCGAAGCCGCGGACCTTGCGACCGAGCGCCTTGCACTCCTCTGGATCGTCGGTGGCGAGAATGCGCGCGAGCATCTCGTCGTCGCCGAAGAGCCGCGCCTTGCCGGCCATCATGAACTTCTCGGCGGTCGTGTACGCCTGCCCGTCGACCTCGAACCGGCACGGCCACCATTGGCTGAAGACGCTGTCGGTGAGCGCACCATCCGCGCTCGGCCGGTGCCCCCAGAAGAAGCGGTACCCAAACGTGCGGCCCTCGCGAACGGCCGCGCGCAGCGACTCGAGATCGGTCGGCAGCATTTCGAGCAGGGTAGCTCGGACGCAGCCGTGGCATCCTCATCGTGTGAAGGGGCCGTATCGCGAACCGACCGCGAAGTTGCGCGGCGACACGCCGGACCGGCTCGAGTGCTGGCTGCGCGACGGCGACAAGGGGCGCTGGGTGCGCGTCGCGTACGTGAAGCTCTGGTTCGTGCTCCTCGCGTGCACCACCCTCGCCGCGACCAGCGCGCGGCTCGCGGCGTTGCCGCTCGGGCTGCTCGGTCTGCTCTGGGCCTCGCGCGATTGGGCGCAACGCAAGGGAACCGGCGTCGTGTTCACCATCAATCAGGGTCGGATCGAAGTGTCGCGCGACGGGGGCACCCTCGCGTTCGAGCTCGACGAGATCGAGGACGTCCGCCTCGACACCAAGAGCACCTCGAAGAACGTCACGATGGCGCGCGCCGACGGGGTGAACACGCTGTTCGGCTTCGCATCGAACCACAACATCGAGCTCGACGTCTCCCGCATCGAGCTCGCGATCGCCGGCAGCGACGACGTGCTGCTCTGCCCCGCGTACATCAACAGTTCGCTCTGCGCCGAGACGCTCCGGTCCATTCGGCTGTTCCTCCGTGCACACGGGTGGAAGCCGCTCGACGAGCGCACCTGACAGTCAGGGCAGCGCGCCCGTCTGGACGAGCAACGCCTTGGAGATCGACTTGCGCAGCGGCATCAGGCGGGTCATCTCGGACTCCTCGGGCGCGCCCGCCTTGCTCCGGACGAACGTCGCGTACACGAAGCGGTGGCCCTTGTGCTCGGTGTAGCCCACGAGCGCCAACCGATCGCGCGGCCGTCGAGGGTGCCGAGGCCCGTCTTGCCGCGGTAGGTGAAGTCGGGGCCGTGCTCGATATCGAGGAGCCGCCACAACAGCTCCACGTTCGCCTTCTTCACGGGGAGCTCGCCCGCGAGCATGCGGTGCACGAATTCGGTCTGCCCGCGCGGGGTGATGCGGAGCGGGCCGTCGAGCCAGAACTGGTCGATGGGTCCGCCGATGTCCTCGTTGCCGTAGTGGAGGTCACGCAACCACGTGTGCATGCGCGCTTCGCCGACGCGTCGAGCGACATCTTGAAAGCACGGGACGCACGAGACCTTCAGGGCGCCGCCGAGGTCGAGGTCCTGGTCCCAATCCTTCAACTTGCGCGGGGTGCCGTCCCACTTCCAGGTGTGGTGCTCGCCCTCGATGACGCCGGTCTCGAGGCCGATCAACGTGTTGGGGATCTTGAACGTCGACTGGGGGCGAAAGCCGGTGTCGGCGAGCGCCGCGTCGGTCGTGCGTGTGCACCCGGTGGTCTCGTCGCGGACGACGAAGGTGCCCTCGAGAGCGTTCTTGGTGAACGCGTCGCCTGCATCGAGTGTGGTGATGCAGGCGGCGACGGGCGGCGGTGGCATGCGGGGCGTGGTGCAGGCGACGAGCGCGAGAGGTAGGAGAGCGAGGGAGCGCACGGCGGGCACACTGAGGGGAACACGACGAGGCGGCAAGATGCCCGTCCTCAGTTGCCGGTCAGCGCCGCGAGATCAGATCGAGGCCAGCTGCCGGAACGCATCGATTGCCCGTTCGTAGGAATGCGCAGTTCCCTGTGCCCGTACTCGGGTTGCCTCGTCCGACGATCGGAGTCCGGGCGCGAGCGCCGGCAGCGCGAGGTCCCTCACGAACATCTCGGGCGAGAACATCCAACAATCGGCGTTGTGCAGCCACGCGCCGGCAACGCGGCGCTGAAGTCCAGTCCAAAGCTCGAGCAAGTCGGAGAAGAAACAATCCGTCTCTATGGCTGATCCCATCCAGATTGGCGACTCGTCCTCGAACTCGCCAACCTCGAGGACCACCGAACGATCGTCACGGCGCCACTCGAACAACGACAGTCCCGGGCGATCGTCGAAGGTCGTCTCCACCATTCCAGCGATGTCTCGAATCTCGGCGCGGACGCGGTCGAGCGAGTGCTCCGACAGTTCGTGAAGATCGACGCTCGACATCTCTCCCGCGACAGGGTTCGGCCCTGGAATCAACGATAGGCTTCGAAGCGGGGACAGGATCGAAGTGGTCGAGTCCGAGCGGCACAGTTGGTATCGGCGCTCGAAGTCGTCCATGCCACGGAAGTCTTCCCGCGTCCGAGTCGGAACGAAAGCGAATCCTCTTGCGCGGTCAGCGCCTCATCGGGTCCGATACGTGCTCCGCAATCATTCCAGGCACTTCGGGGCCCCTGGCGTGAGCGATCCGTTCTCCTCGGCCAACGGCGCGCTCGAGCACCCCACCGACGGTGCGCCTTGGGCCGCGCCCGCGAGTTGGCTGCTTCGCGTGGGCTGGCGACGAGCGCGTGGCTCAGTCGACGTCGATGCCGAGCTGTTGGAGGCACTCGCGCGCGCTCGGGTGGCCGTGGTCGTGCGCCAGTGAGCAATACGACACAGGCCGCTCGTCGAAGCTCATCGAGCACAGCGAGAGTACGGCACCTCGGTTGCACGCTCGACCCACATGGGACTGCAGCCATCGTTCCCGCCGCAGCCACACCGCACGCGGGCGGCGTGGGAGACGCTGCTCGTGACGATTCTGCTCGTGGTCGTGTTCTTCACACTCGTGTTCTGGTTGGGCGCGCAGCTGTCGGGTCGGCTGAACCCGTACGGAGGGTTCTGAGTCATGCGCCCGTCGAGTCCGTCGGAGCCGCAGTGGATCGGCCACCCGCCGCGTGCGCGGAAATGGATGCCGTTGCTCATCGCGAGTGCGATCGCATTGGTCTTGCTCGCGATGCTCGTGGCGTCGTACCTCGGCTCGACGATCTGGCCGGGAGTGCTCCGCTGACGATTGACAGTCGCGTCGCGACCTCGAGCGTGCGCCCTCATCCCACGAGCCGGGAGAGGTCATGCTTTCAAAGAGAGCCGCGCGAGCGTTCTTCGTCGGCGGGACCGCGGTGTGCTCGGTGGTGTTCGTCGGGCTCACGGTCGACACCTTTCGACAGATCCCCGGGCTGACGCACTCCTCCGCGATCACTCCTGCAGTCGCCCACGGCAAGGAGCTCTGGGACAAGAACAACTGCATGGGCTGCCACACCCTCCTCGGCGAGGGCGGCTACTACGCACCCGAGCTGACCAAGGTGTTCGAGCGCCGCGGTGCCGCGTTCATCCGCGCGATGATCAAGGACCCGGAGGGCATGTACCCGGGGCAGCGGAAGATGCAGAAGTACCCGCTCACCGACGCGGAGATCGACGACCTGATCGCGTTCTTCCAGTGGATCGGGGAGATGGACCTGCAGGGGTTCCCCCCGCGGCCGAGCCTGATGCCGATCGCCGTTCCCACCAGCACCGGTTCCGCCGTGGCCGGCGCCGCGAACCGGCCGCAGGTGTTCAACCAGCTGTGCATCGCCTGTCACGCGCTCGGCGGACAAGGCGGCGCGGTCGGACCGTCCCTCGATCTGGTCGGCTCGCGTCGCGACGCCACGTACATCAACAAGTGGCTGCACGACCCGATGTCGATGAAACCCGACGCCAAGATGCCGAAGCTCCCGCTCACCGAAGCGCAGATCGACGAGCTCACTGCGTTCCTCTCGCAGCTCAAGGCCCCGGTGACCCCATGAAATACGAATCCCAACGCGTCGCGTATTGGTTCTTCGCGACGAGCATGCTGCTGCTGTCGCTGCAGCTGGTCTACGGGTTCATCATGGCGTTCGCGCACGCCGGCTACGACGTACTGCACCGGGTCATTCCGTTCCACGTCGCGCGCTCGACCCACACCAACCTGCTCGTGATGTGGTTGCTCTCGGGGTTCATGGGCGCGGCCTACTTCATCATCCCCGAGGAGTCGGGGCGCGAGCTGTACTGGCCGAAGCTCGCGTACGTGCAACTCATCGCGTTCGTGGCGGTCGGCGTGACCGCGATCGTGGGGTTCCACTTCGGGTGGTACGAGGGCCGCAAGTTCCTCGAGATTCCCAGGCCGCTCGACTACCTCGTGGTGGTCGACGTGCTCGCGTTCGTGGCGAACATCGGGATGACCGTGTTGAAGGGCCGGCGGTTCACCACCACGTCGATGGTGCTCTTGTTCGGGCTGGTGTCGGCCGCGCTCCTGTACCTGCCGGGAATGATCCCGACCAATCACCAGACGGTGGACTCGTATTGGCGGTGGTGGGTCGTCCACCTCTGGGTCGAGGGCGTGTGGGAGCTGATCATGGGCGGCATCCTCTCGTTCCTCTTGATCAAGCTGACCGGGGTCGATCGCGAGGTGATCGAGAAGTGGCTCTACGTCATCGTCGGGCTGACGTTCCTCTCGGGGATCCTCGGCACCGGGCACCACTATTACTTCATCGGCACGCCTGGGTACTGGAAGTGGATCGGCGGCGTGTTCAGCGCGCTCGAGCCGCTCGCGTTCCTCGGGATGGCCATCTA
>JGI24115J20150_1000374_pt1 | contig 18192 bp, 14 predicted proteins | sample Subbioar_CSW14AB_FD_20150 | JGI IMG/M metagenome (IMG submission 20150)
GTCGCCAAGACGGACCCGACGCAGGGCGCGAAGGGCACGTCGCTGCTGGTGGTGGAGACAGATGAGGTCGAGGGCTTCGAGCGCGGGCGCAATCTCAACAAGCTGGGCCAGCCGGCGCAGGATACATCCGAGCTGTTCTTCAACGATGTGAAGATCCCGGCCGACAACCTGCTGGGCGCGGAAGAGGGCAAGGGCTTCTTCCAGCTGATGGGCCAGCTGCCGCAGGAGCGCCTCAACATCGCCGTGCAGGGCATGGCGACGATCGAGCGCGCGCTGCAGCTGACGATCGCCTATGTGAAGGACCGCAAGGCGTTCGGGAAAGCGGTGATCGATTTCCAGAACACGCAGTTCACGCTGGCCGAGTGCAAGACCGAGGCGACTGTGGCGCGCGTGTTCGTAAACCACTGCATTGCTGAGCACCTCAAAGGCAAGCTCGATGCGGCGACGGCGTCGATGGCGAAATACTGGGTGTCGGACCTTGAAGGCAAGATCGTGGACCGCTGCCTGCAGCTGTTCGGCGGTTATGGCTTCATGGACGAGTACCCGATCAGCCGCATGTACCGCGACAGTCGCATCCAGCGCATCTATGGCGGCACCAACGAGATCATGAAGATCCTCATTGCGCGGACGCTGTAGGCGCGACGCGGCATGGACGTGCGATCATTCAGGGCAGCGTTGATTGAGGCGACGCCAAACGTTGGGGTGCTTCTCAACGCTGGCCTGGGTCGAGATGAGGCGATGGGGATTTTATCCTCATTCGCTTTGCATGAGCGCCGGGTTGCCGAAGTGCATGCGTTGCCGGATGCGGCGCTGGGGGATCTATTTTCTCTCTGTGATGCATCCCGGGTCGAGATCGGGATGGTTAGGTTTCGGAATCGTCCTGAAGTCGCGCCAAAAGGCTGGATCATTGGTCAAGTCGAGGCTGACGGCTTGATGCTTGAGACAGCCTCGGGGGAAATTGTAGTCAAAGAGTTGGGAGCGCCCGATCATACGCTGTGGCGATGTGCGAAAGATGGATCCAGCCTGCTTGGGGCGCTTGCGGACGCTGCAGCTTATCTCGGAGCGTGCATCGCTGTAGAGCCGGCAGGACCGGTAGCTCACCTTGCTGCGCTGAAGCGCTGTATCGCTCTTGCTGGTGGAGACGCGTACGCGCCATTCTACCGGATGCTGCTGGCGGTTGAGTAAAATGGAACAAGCATCAGATTTTCTCGCGGAGACACATGCGCTGGCGGGGTTGCTCGCGCCGCTGTCGGATGCGGCGTTTGGCGAGGCGACGCAGTTCAAGGGATGGACTGTCAATGACGTGATCCGCCACCTGCATTTCTGGAATCGCGCGGCGGGGTTGCAGCTCACCGATGAGGCGGAGCTGGTTCGGCTGCTCGGCGCCATTGCGGGCAAGGGCGGAATGCGGGCGGTTGAGCGCGAAGTCGTGCCGCAGTCAGGACAGGCGTTGCGCACGGCATGGCTGGGGACGGCGGGCGAGATCGCGGCGCTCTACAAGACGGCCGATCCCAAGGCGCGGCTGAAATGGGCGGGCCCCGACATGAGCGCGCGCTCCTCGATCACCGCGCGGCTGATGGAGACGTGGGCGCACGGGCAGGAGGTGTATGATCATCTCGGTGTCGCGCGCGTGGATGGCGACAGGATCAAGAACATCGCGCATCTGGGCGTTTCGACATTCGGGTGGACATATCAGGTGCGGAAGATGGAGCTGCCACCGGTGGTTCCGTATGTGCGTCTGACGGCGCCGTCGGGTGCGGTGTGGACGTGGGGCGAGGAGGGCGCGCTGGATTCGGTGACGGGCTCGGCGACGGAGTTCTGTCAGGTGGTGACGCAGGTGCGTAACGTGGCGGACACAAAGCTACAGGTGCACGGGCACATCGCGCACAAATGGATGAGCATGGCGCAGTGCTTCGCGGGCGCGGCCGAGCCGCCGCCAGCGCCGGGCACGCGGTTCATGCGGGCGCGGCTGGCGTAATCAGTCCTGGGCAGGTTGCTTCACCCGCGGCGCCATGTTGGCGGCGAGGAATTTCGCGAGTTCGTTGAGGACCCGCTGGCGGCTTTCCGGGCGGATGAGGAAGTGATTCTCGCGCGGGATCAGGATGTAGTCGACCGGCTTCTCGGCGGCCTCCAGCGACAGCTCCATCTTTCGGCTCTGGCGGTCGGGCGAATACCAGTTGTTGTCGGCATGGATCAGCAGGACGGGCGCCGCGATCTGGCGCGCGAGGTTGACCGGTGAATAGCGTTCGAGATTGTCGAGATTGGCTTCGGGGTCGCCGAGCATGTTCTTCCAGCGGCCAACATAGTCGTTGTAGCGTTGGTCGCCCTCACTCTGCTTCTTCAGGAAATCGGGCAGGTCGGTGATGCCGTTGATGGCGGCGGCGCAGCGATAGCGATGCGGGGTGATGGCGGCGCCCGTGAGGGCGAGATAGCCGCCCCACCCTTCGCCTGCGATGCAGACGCGGTCGGGATCGACCCAGCCCATTTCGGCGAGCGCATGAACGCCATCGGTGATGTCATGCTGCATCTTGCGGCCGAACTCCTGATAGCCGGCGGTGCGCAGTTCGGTTGAACCGGCCGAGCCGCGATAGTTGGGCTGGAGCACGGCATAGCCTTCATTGGCAATGAATTGCGCGATCCAGTCGAACCCGACGCTGCTGGACGCGTCCTGCGCATGGTCGTGTGGGAGGACGACAAGCGGCAAGCCCTTGCGCTGGTCGGCGGGCAGGCGGGCGGGCCAGGTGATGATGGCGGCAATCTTGCGGCCATCGCGCGCGGGATATTCGATCGAGATGACCTCGCCCATGTCTTCCTTCGGGACGGAGGGGCGGGTCTGCATCACGGCGGTCAGCTTGCGCGCGGTGCGATCGAAGATGGCATAGCGGCCGGGTTCTATGCCGCCTTCGACATTCACCAGCAGTTTCGACCTGTCGTCCGACCAGTTGACCAGCGTGACGGCTTGACCGGGGAAGGAGGCGCGGATGCTGCGTACGTCTGTTGCAAGATCGGCGTCGAAGAATTCGTGGCGCGGATAGACGCCGGCCATCCTGAAGCCGGCGATGTCGCCGGTGCGGTCGCGGACGGGGGCAACGATTTCGGCGCCGTTGAACAGAGGCTCGCTTATAACGCCATCCGCCAGCGTCAGCGTGCGAGCGACACGCCCGCCGGCTCGCGTATCCACAACGGCGATGGACGCGCTGTCGGGAAGGGCGCCGAGAAGATGGACTTCGGCGGGCTTCGGCTCTTCCTGGAAGATCACGCGCCGGTCGAGCCCGCTGGCGGCGAAGATGCGGTTGTTGCCTGTCTCGCGGTTGACGTCCTGCGCGGCGACCAGCTTGCCGGCCTGGCTGACAATGAAATCGTCTTCCCACTGGCGTGCCATGCCGGCCGACATGACATTGCCTGTTTCGAGCTGGATGCCGGTGACCCCGCCACGGCCGCGCATGTAGACGGTCTTGCCGTCGGCGTTGACGGCGAGGATGCGACCATAGGCGTCGAAGCGGTAGGAGGTGTCGCGCGCGAGATCGAAGATGTGGGCGGTGCCGATGTTGTAGGTGTCCTTGTCGGTGGCGTCGTACCGCACGTTGTAGGCGACCATGTGCAGGTAGTTGTCGGTGAGGTAGAGCAGGTCTGTAATCCTGCGGTTTTCGGCGCGGATCACCGAGCGAACCTTGCCTGTCTCGAGATTGCGTTCGACCACGGCCTCGCCATCGCCCGTGTCCTGGACCCAGGCGACCCGCTTGCCGTCGGGCGAGATCTGCATGTCGTGGATTTCAGGAATGGGCGTGAACGCCGTGACGGGCGGCTTTGCCAGCGCCGGGGCGGCGAGCGCGACTGCGGCAAGGCAGACGGCCAGTATCCGAATGATCACGATGTCCCCCCTGGTTCATGGATCCGGGCGGATCGTTCCCACAGCCGGGGCTGAATGCAAGCTTGACCTGCCGCTGCGATGCAGCATCGAGTGGCGCCATGATCGGTTCCCGAAAGCCTGCCGACTTCGACCGCCGCGACCTGACCGGCCCGTTCGACATCGTCGGCGATGTGCATGGTTGTTGCGACGAGCTGGAAGAGCTGATGGCGCTGCTGGGGTATGAAGTGGCGTGGAGCGAGGGTGGCAAGGTTTCGGTAACGGCGCCGGCGGGGCGGACGCTGGTGTTCGTTGGGGACCTGGTGGATCGCGGGCCACGCTCGCCGGATGTGTTGCGGATCGCGATGGCGATGGCGGAGCAGGGCACGGGGCTGTGCGTCGACGGGAACCATGACAACAAGTTCAACCGCTGGCTGGGCGGCGCGCATGTGAAGACGGGTCACGGCCTGCAGGCGTCGATCGACCAGATGGCGGGGGAAGATCCGGCGTTTCATGCGCGGGTGCGGACATACCTGTCTTCATTGTCGCCTTACCTGTGGCTCGATGGTGGGCGGCTGGTGGTGGCGCATGCCGGGCTGAAGGCCGACATGGTGGGGCGCGAAGGCGGCAAGGTGAGGTCGTTCGCGCTCTATGGCGAGACGACGGGCGAAACGGATGGCTATGGGTCGCCGGTGCGATTGAACTGGGCGCTCGATCATCCGGGCGAGCCGGCGATTGTTTATGGACACGTCGCCGCACCCGATGTGCAGGCCGTGAACAATACCTGGTGCATCGACACGGGCTGTTGCTTCGGCGGAAAGCTCACCGCGCTGCGCTGGCCGGAACGGGAAATCCTCAGTGTTGGCGCGGGGAAAGTCTGGTTCGAAGCGAACCGTCCGCTGGCAGAGCGCAGGCGCTAGAAATTTCATTACCCGAAAGAAGAGACGTACACGGATCATAGTGAGCGCGCTCATGTTGAGTGCGTCACACGTTTCCTTAATACGATCAGTGCAATTCGTAACACGTGACGCGGTGTCATGGCGCCAGGGTGGTGCGATGGCGGCGGGCAGTCAGCGATCAGATAAGAGTCGGGAAACAGCCGTGAAGAATGTCTTTCGGACAGTGTTGTTGAGTGTGGTGGTGTTGCCCGCGACGCAGGCGATCGCCGAGACATCAGGCCCCGGCGCCGGACGCGTCGATGGCAAGGTCATCGAGCAGGTGCGCGGCTTCCTCGCGTCCGAGATCGTGCAGATGTCGGTGAAGGACCAGAACCGCAAGTATGCGGGCCGCACCGAAGACGAGATCACCGAGCTGGACAACAAGTGGCGCAAGGAGACCGAGGCGAAGGCAAAGCCCCTCATCTCCGCGACGCTGTCCAACCCGCTGTCGGCTTACCTGACGCGCGTGCAGGCCAACTCGAACGGGCTGTTCACCGAGATCTTCGTGATGGACGACAAGGGCATGAACGTCGGTCAGTCGTCGGTCTCCTCCGACTACTGGCAGGGCGATGAAGACAAGTGGCAGAAGACGTTCCTCGTCGGCGCCAGCACCGTGTTTGTCGACGCGCCTGAGTTCGATGCCGACCTTGGGGTCACGGTCGTCCAGCTCAACATGTCGGTCGATGACCCGCAGACCAAGAAGCCGATCGGAGCGGCGACGTTCCAGGTCAACCTCACTGAAATGCAGCGCCGTCGCTAGGACCTAGACACATGACCGCAATATTTTCCAAGTCGCTGGCGAAGTTCAACGATCTTCGGCTGGCCAAGAAATTCACCGTGGCGTTCGGCTGCATCGTGGCAGCGACGCTGCTGGTGTCGCTGGTGCTGATCGTCAACACGTTGAGCCTGCGGGGCAGCGTGGACGCCAACATGCGTGCGGTGGAAACGCTGGACGCGCTGCAGACATATGCTGACCGGATCGATGCCAGCCAGGAGGCGATGGCGCAGCTGGTCATCTCGGGCGACATTGCCTTCGCCGAAACCTTCGCTAACTCGCTGGAGCCGGTGACGGAAGCACGCGATGCGCTGCTTGCCGTGGTCGATGACGATAAGGTGCGCGGCCAGGTGGGCGAGATCTCCGACGATTTCGATACGTGGAAGTCCACGATCGCGGACCGCCAGCTCGGTTACATGCAGAACCCGGAAACGGTGGACATTGCCCGCTTCCTCGAAGCCTCGACCGAGAAGAGCGATCTGCTGACCACGATGGATGCGATGGCGCGTGAGCTGAACTCGCACTACTCGCAACTGCAGGATCAGCGCAGCAACGACCAAGCGACCACGCTGACGCTGATGCAGATCACGGCGATCGGCTCGGGCATCGTGCTGACGGCGATGGCGATCCTCTTCTCGCTGTTCCTGTCGAAGGCGATTGCCGCGCCGCTGGTGCAGCTGGCCACGATCACCAACCGCCTCAAGGATCGCGACTGGAGCGTCGAGGTGCCGAAGGACGAGCGCAAGGATGAAGTTGGCGACATGCTGATCGCCCTGGCCGTGTTCCGCCAGAACGGCATCGAGAACGAGCAGATGGAAACGGCGCGCCGTGCGGAAGCCGAGCGCAAGCTGGCCCGGGCGCAGGAGATCGAGGCGTCGATCAACAGCTTCAAGCGCACGTCGGCCGACATGCTGAATGCGATGTCGGGTGCGTCCGAGAAGATGGCGGCCGCTTCCGACCAGTTGCATGACGTCTCCTCGCAGAGCGCCTCTTTTACCGAGAACGTGTCACGCGCGGCGGGTTCGACCGGCGACAGCGTGCAGAGCGTTGCCTCCGCTGTTGAAGAAATGTCGGCCTCGATCAACGAGATCACGCAACAGGTGCAGAAGGTTTCGACCCTGTCGCGCCAGACTGCCGATGCTTCCGACGACGCAGCCAAGCGCGTCCTGGGCCTCCGCGAGTCAGCGGAGAAGGTCAACAACGTGATCGACATCATCACGGGCATCACCAGCCAGATTAACATGCTGGCGCTCAACGCCACCATCGAGTCGGCGCGCGCCGGCGAGGCGGGTCGCGGGTTCGCGGTCGTGGCGAGCGAGGTGAAGTCTCTCGCCAACCAGGCCGGCAATGCCACGGTCGAGATAACGAAGGTGATCGAGGCGATCCAGGGCGACATTGCCTCTGTGGTGGACACGATCTCGGCAATCTGCCGCTCGGTGAACGAGGTCAGCCACAATACCTCGACCGTGGCCGTGGCGGTGGAAGAGCAGAGCGCGGCGACCTCCGAGATCTCTGCCAATATCGGGCAGGTCTCGAACGACACGAGCCAGGTCGTGCAGAACGTGTCGAACGTCAAAGGTCGGGTCGAGGAGACGCGTCGGGTTGCGGGCGAAGTTCGCCAGCTCTCTTCGCAACTGCGCGAGAGCGCAGGCAGCCTCAACAGCGCCATCGCCGGATTTATCGCAGACGTCGCGGCCTGATCACCACAACGACCACGCCTTCAGTTCAATTCATTCATGTCTCCTGACAGACGGAGTTCCCATGTTCACGTCCAAATTCCTGCGCAAGATGGCTGTCTCTGCCGGCGCGATGAGCCTTGCGCTGCTGGGTGCAACGGGCGCGGCCCACGCACAAACAAGCGATGCCGATGCGTTGAAGGCAGCGATGGCGCAGATCGAGGCGCTGACAGCGCGGCTGACGGCGCTGGAGTCAAAGATTGGCGGCGCCGACGCTGGCGTGCGCGTGGTCGACACCAGCAAGCCTGATCCCAACGCGGTGAAAGTTTCGCTGAAGCCGGGTCTCTCGGTCGCGACGGCCGATGGCAAGACGACGTTTGCGGTCGACGCCCGTGTGATGGTGGACGGCGGCTGGGTTGTGAAGGATGGCGCGGCCGACATCGGCGACGACACCGATGTGCGTCACCTGTGGGTCGGCGTCTCCGGCAAGTCGGGCGACTGGCGCTACAAGGTGCAGACCTCGATCGACAACAATGCGGTCGGCGTGAAGGACGCGTATGTCGCATTCGACGGCATCAAGAACGTGCCGGTCATGGCCGGCAACTTCTACGAGAACAACGGCATCGAGATCATGTCGGGCAACCTCAACACCACCTTTATGGAAGGCGGTTCGGGGATCACGGCGTTCCGGACGCTGCGCCATCTTGGTATTTCGGTTGATCCGTATGGCGACAACTGGGGCGCGCAGATCGGCCTGTTCGGCGATGGCGTGGCGGACCCGGCGGTCGCCGCCAATGACGAGGGCTGGTCGCTTGCCTCGCGCTTCACCGTCGCACCGATCATGTCGGACGACATGCTGCTGCACCTGGGCGGTTCGTGGCGCTATCGCACGCCGGATTCTCCGGGTGAGCAGGTTCGCTTCCGCTCAGCCGGGGAGAGCCATGTGATCGGCGAGACGCTGGTCGACACGGGCAACGTCAACGGCGTGGAGAGCTACACCACCGCGGCGCTGGAGGCGATGTATCGTGTGGGCGGTTTCACCGTCATGAGCGAATACAACGTCACCGATCTCAATCGCAATGCGCTGCCGGAGCCGAGCTTCACGGGCGGGTATGTTTCGCTCGGCTGGATGATCACGGGCGAGGCGCGTGAGTACAACGCCAAGCGCGGCCTGGTCGGCCGTCTCAAGCCGAAGGCCAATTTCGGCATGGGTGGAGACGGGCTGGGCGCGTGGGAAGTCGCGGCGCGATTCAACACGCTGGACCTGACGGACGAGGGCGTGAATGGCGGCGAGATGGACTCGGTTACGCTGGGCCTCAACTGGTATACGACCCCGTTCACCCGCCTGATGCTGAACTATGTCCGCAACGATCTCGACGCGACCGGTCCGGTGGCCTTCCGCGAGACCGATCCGGAATATGTGATGCTGCGGGCTCAGGCGGACTTCTAGTCCGCCTGACTTCTCGAACGTCGCGTTACGGCGCCTCTTGACGGCGCCAAGCCGAAGTCCTCCTGATGATTTCAATCAGGAGGACACCGGCCCATGAAAACCCGCATCACTGAACTGTTCGGCATCGAGCACCCGATCATCCAGGGCGGGATGCACTATGTGGGCTTCGCCGAGATGGCAGCGGCCGTCTCCGAAGCGGGTGGCCTTGGCATCATTACGGGGCTTACGCAGCGTACGCCCGAGGGCTTGCGCGCGGAGATCCGCCGTTGCCGCGAGATGACGAAGAAGCCGTTCGGCGTGAACCTCACCTTCCTGCCGTCGGTAACGCCGCCGGATTATCCGGGCTTCGTGCGCACGATCATCGAGGAAGGCATCAAGATCGTGGAGACCGCCGGCAACAACCCGGTGCAGGTGATGCCCTTCTTCAAGGAAGCCGGCGTCAAGGTGATCCACAAATGCACCTCCGTCCGTCACTCCAAGAAGGCGGAAGCGATCGGCTGTGACGCGGTGAGCGTCGACGGCTTCGAGTGCGGCGGTCACCCGGGCGAGGACGACGTGCCGAACTTCATCCTGCTGCCGCGCGCGGCGGAGGAGCTGAAAATCCCGTTCGTTGCATCCGGCGGCATGGCCGATGGCCGCTCGCTCGTCGCCGCCATGGCGCTGGGCGCCGAAGGCATGAACATGGGCACGCGCTTCATGGCCACGAAGGACGCGCCGATCCACCAGAACGTGAAGGACGCGCTGGTCGCCGCCTCCGAGCTCGACACGCGCCTGATCATGCGCCCGCTGCGTAACACCGAGCGCGTGCTGAACAATGCGGGCGTCGCCAAGATCGTCGAGAAGGAGAAGCAGCTCGGCGCAGGCATCAAGTTCGAAGACATCCTGCACGAAGTCGCGGGCGTCTATCCGAAGATCATGAAGGATGGCGACATGGACGCGGGCGCGTGGAGCTGCGGCATGGTCGCGGGCCTGATCCACGACGTGCCGACCGTGAAGGAGCTGATCACCCGCATCATGAAGGAAGCGGACGAGATCATCTCGAAGCGCCTGACGGGCGCGCTGCGGGGCTGATCGCCGACCGGTTCCGATTGCGGTCCGCCTGGTTTCTGCTTGTGGTCAAGGTGCGCGCGTCCAAGCTCAGGCGGCGCGCCTTGGCGCACTGGTAGCTTGCGCCGGGACGCCGAGAGACTTGATGCAATTGCGTGGGCCGTGGTGGACAGACTGTGAACGATGGGCAGACGCAGATCACAGGCGCGGACGTGCTTGTTTTCCAGATGGGAAAGGTCGCTTCAAAATCCGTGCAGCACTCGCTGTTGGCCGGCGGGGTGAAGGTGTTTCACACGCATCGCCAGCCACAGGCTGTGAGCTGGCTGGTCGAACGCCGGGCGGAGGGCGGCTCGCCTATCATCATCACCGGGTTCCGTGACCTGCTCGGGCGCAATATCTCGGACTTCTTTTTCAACATCAGCAATCCGGCGACCAAAAGCTGGTTTGTCGGCGACGCCGCGTTCGTCCAGACCCTGACCGTCGATCAACTCATCGCCGAATTCGATGCGCGTCACCGCCGCAACTACCGAACGGCGATGAGAGGGTGGTTGATGCGCTTCACCGAAGCGACCGGCGTTGATCTTTTTTCGGAGCCCTTTCCCCACGAACAGGGGTTCCAGGTTCGTGCTTCAACTCCGTGCGTGGCGATCTATCGTGTCGAGAATCTGAATGAGGCATTCGAACCGATGTGCCGGCGCCTCGGCTTGCCAGACGGACCGCTGATCCGACGCAACGATGCTGCTTCGCATGGATATGCGGATCGCTATCGGGCCTTCATCGACGCCTATCGGCCCGACGACGATACAGTCGCGATGATCTATGACAGCCCCCTGATGCGGCACTTCTATTCCGGCGCAGAAATCGACCGGTTCATTGCGGTCTGGCGCAAGGCCTGACGCGCGGCGTTGTTTGCCTGGACCATGAAAAAGGGCGGAACGCTGTGCGTCCCGCCCTTTGCCTGTCTTGTCGTGTGAGCCGGCTTACTCGGCTTTGACTTCCGGCAGGCTGCCTTCGGCGGGCAGCGACTTCTTGGTGAGGAAGACGGCGACGTTGCGCTTGTCTTCGTCCGACATGCCCGAGACGGCGCCGGCCATCATCGGCACGGGGTTGGTCAGGGCGTCGATGATCTTCTGGTTGTCGAGGAGGGCCAGCTTGTCCTGCGTCGGCGCCTGCGGGATCGCGCCCGTGTGGCACATCTTGCAGCGCTGATCGAAGATGGCGCCGCCTTCCGCGGGGCCGGCGAAGGCCGGGGCGGCGAGGGCCGCGATACCCAGGATGGCGGCAGCAGCAGTCAGTCTCATGTATACCCTCCAGTTGACGCAGGGAGGGCTTGTAACGGTCCTTACCTGAACACGCCATGACCGAGCGCAGTTATTGCTGAATAGAGGCGTTTCAGCCGCAGATACGGGTGGAATCGCCTAATACGGCCAAGAGTGCTATGAGCCCGGCTCGATCAGGCGGCCGGGCGACCGCTGGCAGCAATGCTGGAGGAAAGTCCGGGCTCCACGTAGGCAAGGCGGCGGATAACGTCCGCCCGGAGTAATCCGAGGGATAGCGCCACAGAAAGCAAACCGCCTCGGGCTTGCCCGAGGTAAGGGTGAAAGGGTGCGGTAAGAGCGCACCGCGTCCCTGGTGACAGGGATGGCAAGGCAAGCCCCGCCTGGAGCAAGACCGAATAGGGATGGGCGTCGGGAAACCGACAGGCGCGCCTTCGCGCTCCATCCGGGTTGGTCGCGCGAGGCGGTCCGCAAGGGCCGTCCCAGAGGAATGGTCGCCTAAGGGTCGCAAGACCCGGGACAGAACCCGGCTTACAGGCCGCCTGATCGACGTTTACCCAATTGCTGTGGACAGAGGCCGCAAGGTTGCCAACAGGGCCTAAGCCCCGGTGTTTGCGGGACTAACCAGTACGCCCTTCACGCGTCGTAAACCACTTATCCACAGACGGGACGATATAGCTCACTGATCTACCGGTTTTGTTCCGTGCGCGGACGGTCAAATGGTTAACGGCGACCTAACGTCCCGTTGTTTCCCATATGTCCCCATGGTATCCCCTGACCTTCCACGGAAAGGGCTGCCGTGGCGGGGTTTTTTGGGTCCTCCATCCCATTCCGGGCCGGGGTTTAGCGGGCAATCAGGAGTATGTTCCTCTCCAACTTCGAGAGCGGCGTTGACGCCAAGAAACGGGTCTCGATCCCGGCGCCTTTCCGCAAGGTGCTTGGGGGCGCGGACAGCGTGTTCCTGTGGCCGTCACTCGACAAGCCGTGCATCGAAGGGGCGGGCGAACTTCTCATGCACCAGTTCGAGGACTCGATGGCCGATCTCGACCTGATGGACCCCCGCCGGATTGCCCTCGCGAACTACATCATGGGCGAGGCCAGGCAGGCCAAGCTGGATGAAGGCGGGCGCATCGTGCTGGACGCGGAACTGCTGGTTACGGCCGGTGTGTCGGACAAGGCGAAATTCGTCGGTCTCGGCGACCGGTTCCAGATATGGGAACCAGCGGCCTACGAGGCCGAGAAGGCGCAGATGCGCGCGCTCGCGAAAGACAGCCTCGGCCTGCTCAAAGCCAAGCCGCGCCGCACAGGCCAGGCGGCTGCCGAATGAGCGAGGGTCCGATCTCCCCCCACGCCGGCACGCACGTTCCGGTCCTCGCCGAGGAGGTGATCCACGCGCTCGCGCCGGTGGATGGCGCGCTGATGGTGGACGGCACCTATGGCGGCGGCGGCTATGCGCGCGCAGCGCTGGCGGTGGCGAATATCCAGCTGATCGCGATCGACCGCGACCCGGAGGCGATGGAGCGCGCCTGGGCGCATGCGGGCCGCGATCCACGGCTCATTCCGGCGCCGGGACGGTTTGGTGAGCTTGAGGCGATCCTGCGCGCGATGGGCCGCGACACGGTCGATGGCGTGATGCTCGACCTGGGCGTGTCGTCCTTCCAGATCGACGAGGCGGGCCGGGGCTTTTCCTTCATGCGCGATGGTCCGCTCGACATGCGGATGGAGCGCAAGGGGCCGAGCGCGGCCGATGCGGTGAACCATCTCACCGAGGGCGAACTCGCGGACATCTTCCACATCCTCGGCGAGGAACATGGCGCGCGTCGTGTCGCGCGCGAAATCGTTCACCGTCGCCGCTCGCAGCCGTTCACGACGACGCTGGACCTTGCCGACGTGATCGAGAAATCGCTGGGCGGGCGGCGGGGCAAGCCGACACATCCGGCGACGCGCTCGTTCCAGGCGCTGCGCATGTGGGTGAACGACGAGAGCGGGGAACTCGTGCGCGCGCTGGCCGCGGCCGAGCGTGTGCTGAAACCCGGCGGACGGCTGGTGATCGTAACCTTCCATTCAATCGAGGACCGCATCGTCAAACTCTTCCTGCGGACCCGATCCGGCAACGATCCCCATGTCTCGCGCCACCTGCCGCGCGCGCCCAAAGGGAAGCCGTCCACGTTCGAAGTCCTGCAGCGCAAGGCGATAGAACCAGGCGAGGAAGAACTCGCGGCGAACCCGCGGGCGCGCTCGGCAAGACTGCGGTGGGCGCTCCGGACGGAGGCGCCGGCCTGGGATGCGCCACCCGATGAAGGGTTCCGCCTGCCGGGTCTCAAACAACTCGAAGGAGTCGTGTGATGAAACGTCTGGCGATTGTGGGCGCCTTGGTGGTCGCCGCGCTGGCGGTGGCGGTCTATCGCGCCAAGCTCGGCGCGGAAGAAACGCAGGGCCGCATCGACGAACTCAAGGCGCAGGTCGCCGAGGAAGAAAAGTCGATCGCCGGGCTTCGTGCGGATGAAGCCGTGCTGACGCGGCCCGAGCGCATCGGCGTGATCGCGCAGCAGCAGCTCGGCCTGCAGCCGGCCAGCCCGGGTCAGTACACCGCCAGCGAGGCGCTGAAGCAGAAGCTGGGCGAAGAGAAGGTGACGCTGCCGGTCCCGGCCGACACCGCGCAGGCTCAGACGCAAGCCCAGTTGCCGGGAATTCAGGCGCCGGGAGCCAAGCCGCAGCAGCAATGAGATCCTACGCCGCGCCATACGAGGACGTCTGGGGTCCGCGCCGGGGTCGCATTGTTGCGGCAGCCCTTGCGCTGGTCTTTGTCGTGATCGTGGGTCGCGCGGCTTACGTCTCGTTCAACGGGCCGGATCGCTCGGCCGTGCCGGTGGCGAAGGCGGAAGTGGCGCGCCGGGCGGACATCGTCGACCGCAAGGGCGAGCTCTTGGCGACGACCATCACGGGCAAGTCGCTGGCTGTCGATCCGAGCGCGGTCTGGGAGTCGCGCGATGTCGTGGCGGCTATCCGCTCGGTGTTCCCGGAGCTGGGCGAGGATGCGCTGACGGCGATGATGGCGGATCGCAAGCGCCAGTTTGTCTGGGTGAAGCGCGGGCTCACCGACGATCAGGCGAAGGCGCTGAAGGCCACGGGCGTTGAAGGCCTGATGTTCGTCGAGGAGCCGCAGCGCGTCTATCCCAACGGTCGGCTGGCGGGGCACTTCCTCGGCTATACCGGTGTCGATGGCGAGGGGCTGGAAGGCATCGAACGGATTTACGATGCGCGGCTGAAGCTGGGCGGGTCGGCGCTGAAGCTGTCGCTGGACGCCAGCGTGCAGTTTGTCCTGGAAGAAGAACTCGACCGCGCCTTTGCCGATTTCGACATGAAGGGCGCCGCCGGCATCGTGGTGGACGCCAACACGGGCGAAGTACGCGCGATCGCGTCCTGGCCATTCATGGATCCCCGCCAGCGTGGCGACCAGTCGGATGAAGCGAAGACGAACCGCGCGCTCAATTCGCGCATGGAGCTGGGCTCGATATACAAGCCGCTGACGGTCGCCGCGGCGCTGGAAGCTGGCGTGCTGCAGCCAACGGACAGGTTCGACGTCTCGAAGCCGATCAAGATCGGTGCGGTGACGGTGAAGGATGCGCACCCGCTGGAGCACGCGTCCTCCGTTTCAGTGACGGACATCCTCGCCTATTCCTCCAATATTGGCTCGGCGGAAATCGCACAGCGGATGGGGCCGCAAACGCAGCGCGTCTTCCTCGGCAAGGTTGGGCTGCTGACCGGGTTGAAACAGGACGGGCCGCAATGGGCGACGCCGCTTCTCCCAGCGCGCTGGGACCAGACGGCGCTGGCGACGGTCGCCTACGGCCACGGCATTTCGGTCTCGCCCATGGCGTTCGCGATGACCTACCTGCCGTTCGCCAATGGCGGCGAGTATGTGACGCCGACCTTCGTCGAGCCACTCAACGCGGAGACCGTCAAGCGTACGCGTGTCATGTCGGCGCAGACTGCGGCGAGCGTGCTCGGCATGCTGCGCACCACCGTGACGACGGGCTCGGGCAAGAATGCCGACGCGAAGGGCTATGAAGTGGCCGGCAAGACAGGCACGGCGGAGAAACCGGGACCAAACGGTTACGATGCCGACAGGAATATCACGTCATTCGCCGCCATCTTCCCGGCTTCCCGCCCTCAATATGTCGTGCTTGTTGTTCTCGATGAGGCTCAGCCCAGAACGGGCGTCAACCGTACGGCCGCGTTCACGTCGGCAACGATCGCCGGAAAGGTGATTGCACGCGCGGCGCCCCTGCTGGACGTGCGGCCTGTGCTCGAAGTGGCGGCGACGAAGTCGGTGGTGGAAGCGCAATGAAACTCGACAGCCTCATTCCGGGCGCCCCCGCCATCGAGATCACCGGCATCACGGCGGACAGCCGGAAGGTGAAGCCCGGCTATCTGTTCGCCGCGCTGCAGGGCGTGGCGAAAGACGGTCGCGAATATATCGACGGCGCGATCAAGTCCGGAGCTGTCGCGATCCTCACTGATGCGCGGCCGGGCGAGTGGAGCATGCCGGCCATCCGCGCCGAGGAGCCGCGCCTGACGCTGGCCAACGCGGCGGCGGCGTTCTTCCCGCAGCAGCCGGGCGTGGTCGCGGCGGTGACGGGCACCAACGGGAAAAGCTCGACGGTCGATTTCCTGCGCCAGATCTGGAGCAGCATGGGGCGCAAGGCGGCGTCGATGGGCACGCTGGGCGCGATCGGGCCTTCGGGGTCGGTGGACCTCGGGCACACGACGCCCGATCCGGTGGCGATCCATGCGACGCTGAGCCAGCTGGCCGGCGAGGGCGTGACGCATGCGGCGATGGAAGCATCGTCTCACGGCCTGTCGCAATATCGCCTGCATGGCGTGAAGCTGGCGGCGGGCGCCTTCACCAACCTCACGCAGGACCATCTCGACTACCACAAGGATTTCGACAACTACCGCCGCGCCAAGATGAAGCTGTTCTCCGACCTGCTGCCCAAGGGCGCGCCGGCGGTGATCAATGCCGACAGCCCCGAGCTCGAAGCGTTCGAGGCGGTGGCGCAGACCGCGGGACTTCGCACGTTCACGGTCGGCTGGCGCGGGCGCGACCTGCGCATCTCGGAGGCGCTGCCGCGCGGGACGGGGCAGGACCTTGTGATCCAGTGGGGCGGGGGCGCGGAGAACGAGCGCAAGGTGCACCTGCCGCTGATCGGCGAATTCCAGGCGCTGAACGCGCTGTGCGCGGCGGGTATCGCCATGGCGCTGGGCGATGACGTCCACAAGGTGCTCGACGGGCTCACCACGCTGAAGGGCGTGCATGGGCGGCTCGAGCTGGTCGGGCAGACGGCTGCGAAGGCGCCGGTGTTTGTCGACTACGCACACACGCCGGACGGGCTCAACGTCCTGTTGCGCGCTGCGCGGCCGCATGTGCGCGGCAAGCTGATCGTGGTGTTCGGGTGTGGTGGTGATCGTGATGCCACCAAGCGTCCTATCATGGGTGATGTGGCGCGGCGGTTGTCGGATGAAGTGATCATCACCGACGACAATCCGCGATCGGAAGATCCGGGCCTGATCCGCGCGGCGATCCGCAAGGGCGCGCCGGATGCCAGCGAGATCGGCGATCGTGGTGCGGCAATCCTGGAGGGCGTGCGCCGTCTGAAGCCGGGCGATGCGCTGCTGATCGCGGGCAAGGGACATGAGACGGGGCAGATCGTGAAAGGTGTCACGATCCCGTTCTCGGATTTCGACGTTGCGAGGGCTGCTCTCGACGAGGTGGGAGGCACGCATGGTTGAGGCGCTCTCTCCGCTATGGACGTCGGACGAAGCCGCCGCCGCGACGGGCGGCAAGGCGCTCGGGACGTGGGCCGTGAACGGCGTGTCGATCGACACGCGCAGCCTGCAACCCGGAAACCTGTTCGTGGCTCTGAAGGATGTGCGCGACGGACATGAGTTCGTCGGCAATGCGTTCGCGGCGGGCGCGGAAGCGGCGTTCGTTTCGCGCGATGTGCTGGGCGGGCATCCCGGCCTGCTGGTGGACGATGTGCTGCCGGCGTTGGAACGGCTGGGCGCCGCGGCGCGAGCGCGTAGCGGGGCGACGTGTGCGGCGGTGACGGGCTCGGTCGGCAAGACCAGCGTCAAGGAAATGCTGGCGCGCATCTTCCGCGCGGCGGGGCATGCGCACTGGTCGGACAAGTCGTTCAACAATCACTGGGGCGTGCCGCTGACGCTGGCCCGCATGCCGCGCGAGACGCAGCGGGCGATCTTCGAGATCGGCATGAACACGCCGGGCGAGATCGCGCCGCGCTCCCACATGGTGAAGCCGCATATCGCGATGATCACGCGGATCGCCCCGGCGCATCTCGAGGGCATGGGCTCGGTCGAGGGCGTGGCCGACGAGAAATCGCAGATCTTCGCGGGGCTGCTGCCGGGCGGAGCGGCGATCCTGCCGGCGAAGGACAAGTTCCTGGAACGCCTGCGCGCGGCGGCGCTGCAGCTGCAGCCATCCGCTGAGGTGTTCACCTTCGGCGGCGCGGCGGGCAGGCTCAGCGCAACGCCGGTGACCTATCAGACCGATGGCCGCTATTCGACGATCAGCATCGACGTGCTGGGCGATGTCGTGATGGTGAAGCTCGATGCAGTGGGCGAGCACTGGGCGGGCAATGCGGCGCTCGCGCTGCTGGCCGCGACGCTGGCGGGCGTCGCGCCGAAAGCGGCGGCGGAGGCGCTGTCGGGCTATGCGCCGCCGGCGGGGCGTGGTGTCGCACAGACGCTGAAACTGCCGCGCGGCGGCGAGGCAATGCTGGTCGATGATGCATACAACGCCAACCCGGAATCCATGCGCGCGGCCATCGAGGGCTTCGCGGCGCGGCCGGGTCGCAAACTGATCGCGCTGGGCGAGATGCGGGAACTCGGACCGGATTCCGCAGCGCTTCACGCGGGTCTTTCGGACGTGATCGTCGCTGCGAATGTTGCGGCGGCGGTTCTGTCCGGGGGTGAGATGAGTCATCTCGCCGCGGCGCTGAAGGCGCGTGCGCCGCAGATGCGAGTCGAACATGTCACAGGTCCGGCCGAAGCGGCCGAGCAGGTGAAAAGCTGGTTAGAACCCGGGGACGCTGTCTTGATCAAAGGCTCGAATGCATCCGGCATGGCGCGTGTTGGAACGGCGCTCAGACAGATGAGCGA
>JGI24115J20150_1000387_pt1 | contig 17850 bp, 16 predicted proteins | sample Subbioar_CSW14AB_FD_20150 | JGI IMG/M metagenome (IMG submission 20150)
GGCTCGTCCGCGTCGGGGCGGGAAGCCGAGGACGACTCGGAGGAACAGCCCGACAAGAGGACGAGAAGCAAGCACGCGCGACGAAGCATCGTGCGATCGTCCCCGCCCGCGACGGGCCACGCAAGCACAGATCGACTGCCGCACCGGGCCGACCGTACCGAGCCGTCGCGCCCGGGTCGAAAGCGTGTCCGGAGGGAGCGCCGTGTCCCGGCCGGTACCTCGACAACACGCCGACGCGACCCCTCGGCCGTGGGCCGGCGACGGCATGACGGGTGCTTGGTTCTGGAAGGGCACGCACAACCCGCACACCCCCACGCGAGGAGGGAACCCGTGAGCATCATCCTATTTCTGCTGTTCGGTCTGATCGTCGGTGCGATCGCCCGGTTCATCGTCCCTGGCGCCGAGCGCGGCGGCTGGGTCGTGTCGATGCTGCTCGGCGTTGCGGGCTCGTTGCTCGGCGCGCTGGTCGGTCGGGCCGTCGGCATCTATTCCGAGGGGGAAACCACCGGCGGCTTCTTCATATCGCTGCTCGGCGCGGTCATCCTGGTCGCCGGCTACCACGCAATCGCACGTCGGCGCGCGATGGTGTGAGCAACCCGTGCGCGGTGACTCCACCCTCGCCTGGCTCGCGACCGCGATGCTGATCGCGACGGCGCCGTTCATCGCGCGCGCACAGTTCGAGGACGATGTTGGGACCGATCCCGGCTTTCCCGGCACCGACTCGGGTTCGCTCTCGGAAGGGCCCGGCTCCACCGACGCCGCGGCGTACCTCGACGCGGGGATCAACTCGCCGACCGGCGACGCGGACCCTGGGCCTCGGCTGCCAAGTGGCGAGCCCGTCCCCGTCCCGTTCCTCGCGACGGACGCGGGCGGCTGCAGCTGTCGCGCGTCCGGCGCTCTGGACCTCGCGGGCCGCATGGGCGGGTTCGCGCTCGCGCTCGCGGGTCTCGCGGCCTTCGCGCGTCGGCGCCGCTGAAGATCTGTCGAGAAATCGAATTCTCCCACGGCTCTTGAGCCGCGGATCGACGCGAACAAAAAACGAAACAGGGAAGCCGAAGCTTCCCTGTCCCTGCGCCGGTCACCCGGCGACTTGGTCGCGCCTCGCGCACTCGTCAGGTCGACTCGCGTCGACCCTCAGCGTGCGCGCGCGCGTGGAGGATCACTCCTCCTCACCGCCCTTGGGGGCAGCGGCAGCAGGAGCGGCCGCCTTCTTCGAGCCGCGCTTGGCGGCCTTCTTGCCACCACGCTTGGCGGCCTTCTTCGCGCCGCCCTTCTTGGCGGCCTTCTTCGCGCCGCCCTTCTTGGCGGCCTTCTTCGCGCCGCCCTTCTTGGCGGCCTTCTTCGCGCCACCCTTCTTGGCGGCCTTCTTCTTGGCGCCCTTCTTGGCGGCCATCTCGGCGGGACGGGCAACGGTCATCGTGACGACGTCGCCTTCGGCGGTCTTGGTCTCTTCGATCATGTGAGCCTCCTCAGGATTATTTTCGCGCGCGCACCCACCAGCGTCCTCGTCGCGCCTGATCGCGCGTGCTCGGTTCGTCGGATGGCTTTGCGCACTTTCGCGTCGCGCATGATGCCGACGCGTGTTGCATGACGATGATGTTAACCAGACGTGATCGCACTCGTCGAGTTCGATGTTGACGATCGATGCATTTTTTTTTCGACGTGTGACGTGATGCGCGTGTCGGATCGAACACACCTCGCATGACGTGACGCGTGCGTCGTCTCGCTCGAGGTCGCATCGACACGGTCGCATCGACGTACAGGGTCGCCTTGGACCGCGTCGCGTGACGCCGACTCTCCTGCGACCGGCTCGGCCTGCGGCCTTCCCGCCTCAGGCGGGCTCGTGACGAGCACTCCGCGATGGCGCGCGCGCACGCGTTTCGATCGAGAATTCATGACACTTTCGCGCGCGTTCGCGGAGGTCGTCGGTCGCCCCGAGCGCACGCACTCGGTGCACCCTCACGGCCCCCTCACGACCCCCTCACGGATGAAAGACGACCGACCGCTCCGGCAGCAACGAGGTCCCACTCTTCCGCAACGAGAGCTTCTCGAGGGTGAGCGAGCGCCCGGTCGCGGGGTCCTTGAGGGTGATCGTTCCCCGGATCTCGACCAACGTGTCGGTGACCGTGGTGGTCAGCGCGCTCTTCGCGACGACGGCGTAGACCCTCGGCGCCACGACCGATCCCGCCGCCCAGGTGCTGAGGTGCGCCTCGAGGTCCTTGCCGAGCTGCGCGGCCGACGGGCCCCCCGGGCCCTCGGGAAAAGAGACCCGGATGCCGAAGGTGGTCGGGCGTTCGGCGGCGACGTCGGAACGATATCCGCGGACGACGCCGGTCAGCACGACCATGCGCTTTCCCGCTGAGCGCGCGTAGGAGACGTCGAGCGAGGCCTGCGCGTCGATCGGATCGAGGACGAGCTTCTCGTCGCCGCTCACCGAGAAGTACGCGCTCGTCTTCGGCTGCAGGCACCCACATCCCTGGAGGGGCACCGTCGGACTCCCCGAGGGTGCCGCGCTCGGGCTCGCGGGTGGGGAGCTCGCGACCGCAGCCGTCTGCGCCGGCGCCGACGGGACGGCGCGCATTCCGACGGCGCCGCCTCCACAGGCGACGTGTCCGCCATAGACGACGAAGCTCCCGACGATGGAAGCGATTCCCACTCCAAACCGACGCACCCCGGACCGACGCATGCCGGTTTCCTAGCAGAGCACCGCCACAGAGCAGGAGTTTCCGGGGCGCTTCAGAACTGGAAGTAGACGAACGGAACGACCTGGGTGCTCGCGACCCTCTTCAAGACCAGCGCGACGAGGAACATCAACGCTCCCTGTGCGGGCGCGGGCAGCGTGACGAACCACCGCCGTGCCCGGTCGAACGCCCGGTCGGGGACGAGGTGGGTGACGAACCCGAGCGCGATCACGAGCACGACCCCGCGCGAGAGGTTGCTCGCGTGGAGACCGCCGAGGAAGATCTGACGCAGCATCATCCGGGCGCGTGCGAACCCGTCCGCCCGGAAGAAGATCCAGGCGAGGCAGACGTAGTGGAAGGTCAGGAGCCCCTTGAGGACGTCCATCGCCGGGGAGTCCTGGGGGGTATTGCCCGCAGCGGACTCTCGGCGGCGTTGCCACATCCGGGTCGCCGCCAGCGCAGCGCCGTGCAGCGCGCCCCACACCACGAAGTTCCACGAGGCTCCATGCCACAGCCCCCCGAGGAGCATCGTGATCATCAGATTGCGGTAGGTCTTCCATGGGCCTCCGCGCGATCCGCCGAGCGGGATGTAGAGGTAGTCGCGTAGCCAGCTGGACAACGAGATGTGCCAGCGGTGCCAGAACTCCTGCAGGCTTCGAGACTTGTAGGGGCTGTCGAAGTTCTTCGGCAGGACGATCCCGAGCAGGAGCGCGGACCCGAGAGCGATGTCGGTGTACCCCGAGAAGTCGCAGTAGATCTGGAGCGCGTACCCGTAGACAGCCGCGAGCGTCTCGGGAGCGCTGAACCACTCCGGCCGATCGAATACCCGGTCGACGTGGTTGAGCGCGAGGTAGTCGGCGATGACCACCTTCTTGAGGAGGCCGGTGGCGATGAGGAACATCCCCTCCGACGCGCGGTCCTCGTCGAGCTCCGGGTCCTTCCGGAGCTGGGGGAGCATGTCCTTCGGCCGGATGATCGGCCCGGCGACCAGGTGGGGGAAGAAACTGATGAAGAGGAGGTACTCGAGGAACGCCCCTCCCCACGAGCGGAGCCCGGCTCCGCGGCCTTGAGGAGGAACGAGCTCACGTCGATAGACGTCGATCGTGTAGCTCATCGTCTCGAACGTGAAGAAGCTGATCCCGATGGGCAGCACCATCGCGAGCGTCCGCGGGGCGACGTGCACCCCAACCATGCCCAACACCTGCCTCGCGGTGTCGATCCCGAAGTTCGTGTACTTGAACCAGGCGAGGACCCCGAGGTTGTAGACGACCGAGATGAGCAGCAGCCGCTTGCGTCGCCTCTCCCCCCACGCCGGCTCCGAGACGGCGCGCGGCGATGCGTCGACCGCGTGGATCGCCTGCGACAGCGCGAAGTCGATCGCGGCCGAGCAGAACAGGATGCCCAGGTAGAGCCATCCGATCCGCGGATGTGCCGGCCCGTAGTCGAACCGCGTGTAGAACCACGCCGACGCGACCACGATGAGCACGGTCCGCGCGACGTGCTGCCGCCGGAGCGCCCAGAACGCGGCGAAGATGGCCGTGAAAAAGATCGCGTAGTGGAGGGAGACGAAGGACATTCGAGTCGTCAGTCGTCAGTCATCGGTCATCAGGCCGGGAGAATCCGTTGCTCGCGCTTCGCCCGGTCTAGAGTCGAGGGTCTAGAGTCGAGGGTCCGTGCCGAGAGCGAGCAGCCCTGGCTGCCTGGCTCGGTAGAACTGACGACTGACGACTGACGACTGACGACTCAATGCGCCCGGTCGGCGTACCCGTTCATCAGCGCCGCGTACAGCAGATCGCCGAGGAGCGTCGCGCCGGTCATCGTCGGATGGGTCAGGTCGCCGCCCCCGAGCTTCGGGGTGGCCTTCGACCACCGACCCATCGCGCCGGGTCCCCCCATCGCCAGATAGGTGTCCCAGAAGGCGCACCCCACCTTGAACGCGATCTTGCGCTGGCTGTCGACGAGCTTGGGGATGATCGGCCGCGTCTCCATGCCCCCGGAGCCGTGACCGGCCCGATCCATCGCGCCGACCACCAGGCACGACGACTCGGGGAGCGCGTTCTTCACCTGACGGAGGACCGTCTCGAGCGTCGATTCGTACTGCTCGGTGGGGTAGCCGGTGTCCTCGGATTCGTTCGTGCCGTACTGCAAGATCACCAACGCAGGTGCGCGAGCTCGCAGGCTTTCTGCCCAGTGGCCGTCATCGTTGACGTCGAGGATGCGGGCGCGTCCGCCGTTCACCCCGAGCGCGTCCCAGACCACGCCGGCGACGTCGCGCTCGAGCACGACTCCGAAGAATCGGGCCTCGGCACCACCGTGGGCGCGCACCTCGAGGGTGTGCTCGCCGTCGTCGGCCGCGACCTTCGCGATCGCGAGGCGCTTGGGCTCGCCGGGCTTCAACCGGGTCGAGAGTGTCTGGACCTTCTTGCCGTCGAGGACGAGATCGAAGGAACCGCCGTCGGGCTGCTCGAGATAGTGCACTTCGAACCGCGAGACGCGACGGCCAAAAGCCTCCTTCTCGGTCTTGGGCTCGCCGGGCACCGCCTTGGCGGTACCGAAGCTCGATTTCACGCCGCCTTCGAGGGCGCGGAAGGTCGCGCCGCCGAAGCCATAGAGCTCGTCACCGATGCGCGGGTTGACGATCCGATGGACCTTCCATCCGTCGCTCGACCAGTAGGAGACGTCTTGATGGAAGTACCAGGCCCACGGCTTGGCCATCAGGAGGAAGCCATGACCGGCGTCGCCAAAACGCTGTTGGAATCGGCGACGTAGGGTCGAAGACATGAAGTCCGACACGATGAGCGAATCGCCGTAGTGCGCGACCCGGGTGATGGCTCCGGGCGTGCCGGCCTCGCTCTTTTCGAGCGAAGCCCAGAACGCCTGCATCGCGTGGCCCGACGGGTCTTCGATCGTGCGGTAGTTGGCGCCGACCGACTTCGCCAGATCGCCGAGCACCGGGGGCGCGGCCGACGCCGACGCCGCGGCCATCATGTGCGGCGGCTCGGGATCGCCGTGATCCTCGAGGATCGGTGGCTTGTCGTTCTGCGCCTCTTTGAGCGTGAGCTCGCCGTACTCGGGCGTGATCCCAGTCGGCCCGTCGGCGACGGGTGCCTCGACCGGCACCGCACCGAAGGAGAGCAAGCGGAGCGACGCGAGCCTCGGGTGTAGGTAGGGAATCGCGGCGAGCGCAACGAACGCGAGCGACGCCCGCACCGATTTGATCGAGAGGACGCGCGAGAGCCAGGGGCGCTCGACGGTCGACGCGTCGATCACCTCGACCGCGGCCCCCATCGGGGTCGCATCGAGCGGCGAGGGCTCCCCTGGTTGATCCAGGCGAAAGCGATCGCTCGACGGTTCGGGATCGCCGGGCTGCTCCCGGCGTCGGTGATTACTGCGGTCGGCTAGGGAAGCGGTCATCCGAGCGAGCGCCCCGTCGCGCCTTCACGAGAAGGGGGGCGAGCGATGGCAGGGTAGCAAAGCACGCGGGAGGATCGAAGGGGTGCTAGAAGGATGAGGACGTGCGTGGCCACCGGCTCCTCACCGCCGCGGCGATCCTCGCCCCCCTGATCGTCGCCTACGGCGGCGACCGAATCGGGGATGTGCCGAGAGCGCACGCCGCCAAGCCGAAGAAGCCGGCCAAACCCGAACCGAAGCCCGAGCCCGAGCCCAAAGCCGAGCCCGCCCCCGAGAAGAAGGCCGAAAAGCCGAAGCTCGAGATCGCCACCTGTCCGCCCGAGGATCTCGCGGTGCTCGATGCGGCCGCCGTGGTGAAGTTCGTCGAAGGTCGCTGTCGAACCCTCCGGGTGCCCGAAGGTGCCGCGCCGACCGAAATCGGCGACGACGAGATGTTCGTCGCGGTGTGTACTCGGCGCGAGGGGGGCACCCGCGAGGCGATCGAGCCAAAGTCGTGCGAGCTCGAGGCGTCCGTCACCATCCTCCTGCCCGATGGCGCCAAGACGATGAAGCTCGGCGCCGACGGCGATCTCGCGTTGGCGCTTCGGACCGCGAAGGTCGCGAGGGACGCCTCGCCGTCGAACGGAACCTCGCTCACCCTCGTCGCGACAGCCGGGGATCAGTCGTTGCACTCGCCGCTGATCTTCCGACGCGCGAGCGAGGCCTACGGGCACGGGCGCGTGATCTGGTTTCCGCTGCCGATGCTGACGACCGACTTCAGCTCGGCGGCGAACGGCTATCGTCTCGGCATCACACCCATCGCCGTCGCACTCGGATGGAAGTGGTTTCCGTCGGCGACTTCACGGGGGTACGTCGGAGCCAGCGTGTTCGGCGCCTGGAACCTGCTCGTCCCCAACGACACCCAGACGCTGAGCAACGGCACCGGGGTGCGCATCAACTACAAGGCCGTCGGCGGCGGTCTGTTGCTCGACGGAGCAGGATTCTTCGGCGTAGGCGTCGGCGTCGGCCACACGTTCACGACCGATGCGCGCACCGACTTCCGTATGTGGTTCTATTTCGGGCCGCGACTGTTGTTCGGTTTGAACGAGCTGTAGCTCCTGTCGACTGTCGACACTCTACGCTAGAGCGCTCTAGGGGGGGCCGCCGCGGATTTTTCGGATGGCCTCGGGGTCGGTCTGCTCGGCGCGCGCAGCGAAGAACGCGGCGAGCGCGGGCTCCGTTTGGAACGCCGAGAGCACGCGTGCGTGGTTCTCGAACGAGAGCGCGTAGAGGAACGGCAGCGTGGTCTCGAGCGACGGAGCGCGCAGCTCGGCGCGGGTCATCCCGCAGCCGTCGCACCCCTCCCCTCGCGCGAACCGACGCGCGCGGTCGGGGAACTCCTGCTTGAAGGCCGCCAGGTCCTCGGGACGAAGCGCACGAACGTGGATGCCGTCCGGCAGGAACTCGAACGCGTCGCGCAACGGAGGCTCGAGATCGAGGATCTGCGGCGAAAGGTACACCCGCCTGGCTCCGAGGTTCGCCCCCACGAGCTCGCGAACGGTGATGAACTTCCCGGTCGGGACCGGCAGCACCAGATCGGGGTGACGGCGCCGCAGCTGGGCGACCCGCCACTCGAGGTGCATCTGGCCGGGCGAGAATACGAGCGTCTTGCCGCAACGCTTCTCGACGCCGCACACATAGAGCGCCGCTCCGTTGAGCGCATCGCCGGTGATGAGGACGAGCGAGCCGTCGGGGACGTTTTGCACGAGATCGCGGGCGACCTGGATTCCCCGCCGATCGTGGCGGAGGTCACAGGCCTCGGCGTGCCGGGCGAGCGGCAAGAGGAACGAGAGTCCGAGCGCGACCCGGAGGAACGTGATGGGGAACGACGAGGCGAGCCCACGGTAGAGCGCCGCGATCCCCAGGCCCACGAGGATTCCGAGGGGCACCGCGGACATGGTGGAGAACCGCTCGGCGAAGGCGATCCCGTGTTCGTTGTCGACGTCGAGCGCGTTCATCACGGCGAACACCGGACCGCTCGTCAGGACGGCGAGCACGAGCGCGATCGGGACGGGCCAATCGCGGCGGTCGTCCCGACGGAACGAGACCACCGCACCGACGACCGCGACGAGCAGGAGCAACCACCCGAACGCTAGTGCCTGTCCGTCGAGCCAGGCACTCGCGAGCGCCGAGGCCTCGAGTTGTTTGCCGCCGAGGTGGGGGCTCGTGACCCCGCCGTAGTCCTTCCGTGTGATCAGCTCGACGAGCGCGTCGAACGTGTGCACCTCACCCCACGACGAAAGCGGATCGCGTGCCGCCGCGGCCGGGATCAGCGCGTAGAAGAGCAGAAGCGGCGCCGCGAACGTGACGAACAGCCGGGGAAGCCGGGCGCGAATGCGCGGCCATGCGCCCGACTTCCACACGAGCAGCGCGAGCGCCGGTGCGAGGAGCGCGATGGTCTGGTGGTGTGCCGAGGCGAGCCCGGTCATCAGCGCCAGGGCCGAGAGCGCCCGGTCCATTGCCGCGTCGTCCGCGTCGCGTCGCCGGTAGAGCTCGAGACCGGCGGCGAGGCAGAGCGCGGTGAACAGATCGTTGAGCGGGAAGACCTCGGCGTAGAGCGAGCCGAGGAAGAACGCACGGGAGAACGCGAGACACAGCGCCCCCGCGAGCCCGGCGAGGCGCGACGCGGTGAGCACCGTGACGAGCCCCCCGACCACGAACACCGCGGCCGCGTGATAGAGCGCGCTCGAGAGGTGCAGCCGCCAGGCGATCTCGCCGAACGGCAGCTTGGAGAAGAAGAACCCGAGGGTGGTCCAGAGCGGGTACCCCGACGGCTGCGGCACACCCCACGTCGCGGCCGACGAGACGAAGACCGCCGAGTCGCCCAAGAGCGTCAGCGTCGGCGCGAGCCGAAGGACGTAGATCACGAGCGCGAACAGCGCGGCGACGGCCCCGACCCGCAACGCCTCTCGCTCGATGTGCCGCCCGGTGTCCCGCACGGCACCGGGGATACCACGATGAGTCGTCAGTCGTCAGTCCGCGAAGAAGCTCGAAGAACGAGAGCTCACCACGGAGTCACGGAGACACGGAGATGAGCCGAGAAGAAATTGGGGTCTTCCGCTCGTGGCTTCATCGTCCCTCGAGAACCTTCAGGCTTCTCGATGCCCGCATCGGCGGATGCGAGTCTCTGCGCGGCGTGACGTCGTTGCCCTGATCGGCAGACCTTCTCGACCTCCTTGGCTCCGTGTCTCAGTGGTGCAAATTCTCGGACAGCAGAGACCAGACCACGGCTAGCGAACCGCGTAGAAACAGGCTTCGCCGGTGCGGGTGCGCGCGTCGGTCGCGACCACGCAGAGCAGCCGCCGGCCGGCCTCGCCGAGCACCCACTCGGGGACGAAGAAGCGGAACGGCGCGTGGGCGACGCGGCCGATGGGCGTCGGGGGATCGTCGAGCCGGAGCTCGACCCGATCGAGGGCGGTGGTCGGAGTCACGCTGACCTCGACTTCCCGCCCCGTGCCGATGCGAACGATCAGATCACCGTTCTCGAAGGTCGGGATGGGGTCGACGAGCTTCACCAGCGGTGCGGCCTCGGACTGGCTCTGCGACTCGCGGTCGGACACCGGTGTTCCGCACCCGAAGAGCAGCGAAAGCGGGAGCACGGCCAAGACGAGCTTCCGAAGCCGTCGCTGCGCAGCAAACAGGAAGAGCAGGAGCACGGCACCGAGCCCCGAGGTTCGCCCCGGCCCCGAAACGGAGCAGCCCTCTTCGGGGCGCAACGCGGCGGGCGCGAGCTCGTTGGTCGCACCGCACGAGCCCTCTCCGCACGAGGCCTCCTGGACCTGGCGCGCGTAGCTCACGGCTAGCGATGCATCGACGAGGCCGGCGCCGCAGCCCTGTTCGCATCCGCTCGTCGGAATGCGCGATGCGCGTCGCATGACCGCGGCGACCACGTCGGGAGGCAGAGACGGTGCGGCCGCACGGACGAGGGCGGCGACGCCGGTCGCGTACGCCGCCGCTTGGGAAGTCCCCGCGGCAAACGCGAACACCGGCTGGGCGGTGGCGCGAACGTACGACGTCGACCAGATCGCGCCCGGCGTCTCGCTGTCGATCGGCGCATCGAGAAACAGCGCGCCGCCCGGGGCCATGAAATCCACGCGGGGGCCGAAGTTGCTGTAGGTCGCCAGCGTGCCGTCGGGTCCCGCGGCCGCGACCGACGTCACCCCCTCGAGCGCGCCGGGGACGTTGTTGCCGGCATCCTCGCCGTTGTTTCCAGCCGAGGCCATCACCAGCACGCCGCGAGCCGCGGCGGCGAGCACCGCGTCCTGCAGCGCGCGCGAGAACCCTGGCCCGCCGAAGCTGAGGTTGATGATCCGCGCAGGCGTCTTGTTCTGCGGGACTCCGGGCACGTTGAGGCCTGCCGCCCAGCGAATGCCGTCGGCGATGTCGCTGTCCTTGCCGCGGTGGCGCTTGATGCCGAGCACCCGCACCGGCTGCAGTCGACAGTTCCAGTCGACGCCGGCCATGCCGAGGCCGTTGTTGCTCGCGGCGCCGATGATCCCGCTCACGTGGGACCCATGGAAGCTCGACGACGCCTCGCTCTCGTCGCCCGCGTCGCGCGGATCGGGGTCGCGGCCGTCGCCGTCCCCGGCGCTCGCCGGATCGCTGATGAAGTCGTATCCGGGCGCGATCCGCGGAAGCAGATCGGGGTGATCGACGTAGCCGGTGTCGACCACGGCGACCGTCAGGGCCGGGTCACCGGTGGTGATCTTCCAGGCCTCGAGCGTCTTCAGCAGTCCGAGCGCCCACTGCTTGGAGTAGCCCTCGTCGTTCGGACCGGCGTGGCCCTGCCGGTAGAGATCGAGCTCGACCTCGAGGCCCATCGCCGCGAGCGCATCGCGCCGGGCAACCGTCCCGCGACCGTCGGGTGCGTCGTCGAGCTCGAGGACCCACGTGCCATCGGCCATCTGCCGGACCGGGCGCGCATGAGGGACACGCGACGGATCGCCACGAAAAAGAAGGGTTCCCGGCACCACCGCGTCGAGCGGCGGCGTCGGCCACTTCCGGCCTATCGGCCGGCGTGCAGGTAGCACGCCGGCACTTCCTCCCTCCGAGTCGGTCGGTGTCTCTCGCGGCGCCGCGCCGAGCGCGAGGCATGCGAGCGTGAGCGCGACGAGACGCCTCATGCACCGCCCTCGGTCTCGGGCGCGTCGGGCTCCGGCTTTCCGCCCTCGATGGGCTCGGCGTCGTCGGGGGGAGGCAGCGCAGCGTCGATGGTCTCGATGCACTTGCCCTGTGCGTTGCACTGCGCAGTCGTCGACGGGCCGTAGCAGTGAGCGTCGATCGTGCAGTCGCTGCGACACACGCCGGCGACGCTGCAGTAGCGTCCCTTGCTGCAGTCGCCGTCGACCCTACAGCGCGAGGGCGACTCGTTCGACGAGGCCTTGGGATCGGAGCAGCCGGCGAGCACGAGGCCGAGCAGCAACGCCCGCGCGATCATCGGCTTCGAGCCTAGCACCCTGCCCGCTACTGCGTCCTGGAGAGCGAGAGCACGTGCGGCGGGGTCGACGGCATGCTCCACAGACACGTGCCGTCGAGCGCGAAATCGAGGTTCGAAGGGCCGTAGCCCGCGTCGATCGTGACTCGCACCGGGGGAATCTCCGACACGACCTTGTAAGGTCTGCTCATCAACGTCAGGCCGACGCGCGAGATGGTGACCGTGTCCGCGGTGAACTGCACCTGGGTACCCGCGGCGTACGAGGCCGGATCGAGCGGATCGGTCGCCATTCCGGGCGCGGTCGCGATCGGTTTGCCGTCGACGGCCGACACGTTCCACTTGCCGAGGATTCCCTGGCGCGGGGAGGTCGGAAGCCCGGGGATGGCCAGCCCAGGAATCGTCCACGCCGGAGGGGCAGTGGTGGTGGGCGGAGGGGGAGGCGTGGTCGTCGGCGCGGTCGCGATCGACGCGGACTGCACGGGCCCCGCCGCTCCCTTCTGCCGCGGCTCGCAGGCAGAAGAGAACACGAGGAGGCCGATCAGAGGCAGCCCGAGCGCAACGAACGAACGCACCTGACCAGCATACATCGTTCGGCAGGACGGCCCACCGAGCGCGGACATTCAGTTCGCGCTCAGTGCGACTTCAAGAAAGCGCGGACGCGCTCGGCCACCGCTTCGGTGGTGAGCCCGTAACGCACCGCGAGATCCTTGTCCGGCGCCGAGTGACCGAAGTCGTCGATGCCGATGGCGAGGCCCTTGCGGCCGACGAGCGCCTTCCACCCGTTGGTGCGACCCGCTTCGATGCTGACGCGCGGCAGACCGTCGTCGGGGAGGACGGCCGAATACGCCGCTTCGCCCGCGTCCTCGAGCGCTTCGAGGCAGGGGGCGCTGATCACGCGAACGCGCTGCCCCTCGGCCTCGAGCACCTTGGCGACCGAGACCGCGAGGCCGACCTCCGAGCCGGTCGCGATGATCACCAGGGTCGCGTCCTTCGGATCGCTCAGGCGGTACGCGCCGCGGACCATCGCCTGCGGATCGACGGCGGCGTTGTCGAGGGGCGCGAGCGCCTGACGCGAGAGGATGAGCGCCGTCGGCCCGTGCCGACGACCGAGAGCGTACGCCCAGGCGGCCGCGCACTCGTACGCGTCGGCGGGGCGGACCACCCGGAGGTTCGGGATGAGCCGGAGCGCGGCGACGTGCTCGACCGGCTGGTGGGTCGGGCCGTCCTCGCCGAGGAAGATCGAGTCGTGGGTGAACACGAACACGTTCTGCAGGTGGCTGAGCGCCGCGAGGCGGATGGCGGGCCGGTTGTAGTCGGCGAACTGGAGGAACGTCGACCCGAACGGCACGAACCCGCTCGTCACGGCGATGCCGTTGTTGATCGACGCCATCGCGTGCTCGCGCACACCGAAGTGGATGTTGCGCCCCGCGTACTCGCCCTTGTGGATCGAGGGCGAGCCCTCGATGAACGTGTTGCACGAGGGGTTGAGGTCGGCCGAGCCGCCGACGAGCCACGGGCATGCTGCGGAAGCGACCTGCTCGATCTTGCCGGCGAGCGCGCGCGTGGCGACGGGCTTGCCCGCGAGCTCCTTCGCCTTGGCGAAGAGCTTCTCGACGAGGTCGCCGGGGACCTTCGGCTGCGTGAGCGCGTCGAAGAGCGCCTTGGCCTCGCCGCTGAGCGCCGCGGCCTTCTCCTGCCAGGCGTCGTAGTCGCCCGTGAGCTCCGCAGCGCGATCGGCGAAGACCTTCCGGACCTCGTCGGGCACGAGGAACGTGGGCTCCTCGGGCCAGCCGGCGGCTTTCTTGGTGAGCGAGACCTCGTCCTTGCCGAGCGGCGAGCCGTGCGACTTCTCGCTGTCCTGCTTGTTCGGCGATCCGTGGCCGATGTGCGTACGCGCGATGATCAGGCTCGGCCTGCCCTTGCAGCCGTCGCCCACCGCGGCGTCGAGCGCCTTCCGAATCTGCCCGGCGTCGTGGCCGTCGATGCGCTGGACGAACCAGCCGTACGCCTCGAAGCGCTTCTGCGCATCGTCCGAGAGCGACAGCTCGGTCTCGCCGTCGATCGAGATGTGGTTGTCGTCGTAGAAGAAGACGAGGTTGTCGAGGCCGAGGTGACCGGCGAGCGACCCCGCTTCGTGCGAGATGCCCTCCATGAGGTCACCGTCGGACGCGATGCCGAACACGCGGAAGTCGAACAGGCCTTTGTGCTCGGGGAATCGCGCGCCGAGCATCTTGCCGGCGAGCGCCATGCCGACCGCGTTGGTGATGCCCTGGCCGAGCGGACCGGTCGTCGTCTCGACGCCGACGGTCATGTGCGACTCGGGGTGCCCCGGCGTCTTGGAGTCGAGCTGGCGGAACCGCTTCAGCTCCTCGATCGGCAGGTCGTAGCCGCCGAGGTGGAGCATCGAGTACAGCAGCATCGAGCCGTGACCCGCCGAGAGGACGAACCGATCGCGGTTCGGCCATTTCGGATCGCGCGGGTTGTACCGGAGGTGCCGGGTGAAGAGCTCGAAGGTCAGGTCGGCGTTGCCCATCGGCATGCCGGGGTGACCGCTCTTCGCCTTCTCGACGCCATCGACGGCGAGGAACTTGATGGTGTTGACACACTGCGTGCGGAGGGACCCATCGACCTGCATGGTCGCCGGGCGTACCGCGAGAACGGGCGAGTGTGAAGCGACGCCTGCGTCAGACGCGCTGTTCGGCGGGAACGCTCGGGCGGGCCGACCCCACGTCGAGCAGGAGCTTCGAGGGCGGGTCGGTGACGGACGCGAGATCGATGCCGTGGAGGTCCTTGATCTTCGCCCGGAACCAGTCGGCGAACGGCCCGGTCTGACGGCCGAAGATCTGCATCGCCTTCTGCGGTTCGGCTCCTTCCCAGGTCACGATCGCAAACGCACCCTGCGGAGTCTCCTGCAGGTAGACACGCTCGCGCAGGCCGACGTCGCGACGCGAGGCCTCGAACTCGCGACAGCGGGGGCCGCCGAGCTCGCGGAGGAAGTCCTTCCAAGCCTCGAGCTTGCCCGGAAGAATCGGTGCGGTGACCGCGTGTTGAGCCATGACGGATCCTTTCGTTTGGGGAGTCCGTCGACGAGATGCGATTCGCGTACCCCGATTCGGGGCGCTCAGATTCCGCACGCGGCCATGACCCGCCCGAGGTCGGTGCGGGGGATGTCGTCGTGCTCGCGGCTCGAGAAGACGAACGACACCGGCGTAGCGAGCTCTTCGGCCGTGGGCTCGTGGGGCGTGTCACGGTGGAGGAACCCGGTGGCGAGCCCGTCCTTCTGCATCGCCACCGCGACGCGCGCAGCGAACGCCTGCGAGTAGACACGGGTCGATTCGAGGCCGCTGTAGACGATGCCGAGGTGACGCGGATGCGGCGCGTTGGGCGCGAAGTCCGCGAGGTTCTTCCACAGCCAGCTGTCGACCGCGCCCTCCTCGGCGTAGTACGCGTCGAGCAGGTAAACGTCGCGCAGCTTGTCGCCGAACGCCCCGTGCCCCTCGGGCCCGAGTACCGCATAGAGCGCCTGATAGCCGCCCGAGATCGCGATCATCGCCACCCGCTCGACATCCTCGAGCTTGCGCGGGCCGAGCGCGTCGGCGAGCGGCCCTTCGATGGCGTCGCGCGCGAGCTTCTCGAGGGCGGGGCCATTGTCGAGAACCCCCGGGTCGCCGAGCTTCTCGTCGTACGCGAGCTGCGGAACGAGCACGAGCGCGCCTGTTCCGGTCTTCTCGACCTGGCTCGGGATGTCGATCGCGACCCGCGGCGCGTCCCACGGCTTGCATGGGACGGCGGCGTCGCCGACGAGGCTGTCGAGGCAGGTCTGGAACCCATGGAACACCACCACGACCCTCAGCGGCCGATCGGCCCGATACGCGGCGGGCACGTAGGCAAAGAGGTTCGACTTGCCGAAGCCGTTGCTGTTCCCGCTCGGCAGTGTGAGCGAGAACGCGCGCCCCTGCGACGGCTGAACGACAGCCGGCGCGACGGACGCAGGAGCCACGACGGTTGCAGGAGCCACGACCGAGCTCTCGCTCGATGCCGCCGGCGGCGAGCTCTGGACGGCGGGCCGCGGCTCGCGCTTGCAAGCCCCGGTCAGCACGCAGAGGGGCAGCACGCAGAACGCGAGCCTCCTCACGTCAGAGTCTCCCACGCGACCTTGGCTGCGATGTGGAACGCGCCGAGCAACGGGACGTCGGGGTCGAGGACCACGTGCACCGGCATCTCCGCAATGAGGTCCGACATGCGCCCTTTGTCGAGGAACGCCGCGAGGAACGCGCCGTCGCGGAGCTTCGGGAGGAGCTTGGGCGCGATGCCGCCCGTGATGTACACGCCCCCGCGCGAGAGCGTGCGCAGCGCCATGTTCCCCGCCTCCGAGCCATAGGCCGAGACGAAGAATTCAATGGTGCGCATGCAGAGCCGGTCATCACCCGCAAGCGCGTGCGCGCCGATCACCGCACCCAGATCGCCGGCCTTGGCAAGCTCCTCGGCAATGCCCGGCGACTCGGGCTCGATGCCCGCCTCGCGCAGCACCTCGTAGACCCTGCCGATCCCGAGACCGCTGACGATGCGCTCGACGGACACCCTCCCCGACAGTTTCGAGCGCAGCGCACGGAGGACCATGTCCTCGAGCTCGTTGCGCGGCGCGAAGTCGACGTGGCCACCCTCCGTGGGAAGGACGACGTAGTCGTTGCCCGTGTAGGCGAGGACGGCCTCGCCGAGCCCGGTCCCCGCACCGATGACGGCGATCGGAGCGTGGGGGCGCCGGTTGCCCACCTGCAGCGTGACCAGGTGCTCGGGCGCGACCGACGACACGCCGTACGCGGTCGCCTCGAAGTCGTTGAGCAGACGCACCTGCTCGATGCCCAGCTCACGCTCGAGCACGCGCTCGTCCATGATCCACGGCAGGTTCGTGGCCGCGCACACGCCATCGAGCACGGGGCCCGCCACGCCGAACACGGCCACGCGAGGACGGTCCTCCCCCACGGCGGCAGACTCGAGGAACTTCTCGACGAGCGCGCCGAGCCCCGGTCCCTTGCTCTCGAAGCGCTGGGTGACGAGCGGAATGCCGTGCCCGTCCACCAGACGCAGGAGCGTCTTGGTACCACCGATGTCGCCGACGAGGAGCGAGGTGCTCATCCGCGGGTTGGATTCCGCTGTGTCACTCATGGTGCCGCCACATTCTGACGGCAGTGGAGGATCACTGCGAAGTTAGTGGAGTCGACCGGGATCGAACCGGCTACCTCCTCCATGCCATGGAGGCGCTCTCCCAGATGAGCTACGACCCCGGGAACTGCGTTCCGCAAGTTACGGCGGAAGGGCGCGCACCTTAGCGCTTGTTGCGTCTCTTGGAAGATTTTTTTTGCGCGGTGGGTTTCTTTTTCGCGGAACCCGCTGGTTTCGCGGGGGTCTCGCGGATCGGAGGAGCCGTCCGTACCCTCGGTGGAGGTGGGCTCACCTCGGAGATATCCCCCAAAGAAGGCTCGTCGACCTCCGCCGGTTCGTCGATCGGCCGGCGTGCAGGTAGCACGCCGGCACTCTCTCCCTCCGAGTCGATCGGGTACGAGGCGGCGATCGACTCGTGGTCGGCAGCGCCCTTGCTCTCGTTCGTCTCGATCGCCTCGGCGGAGCCGTCGGGCGCGGAGGACGGGAGCTGGACGCCGAGGAGGGTCGCGAGCTTCTCGACCGAGTCCTGCAGGACCTTGGGGACCTGGAGCTTCCGCTCTGCGATGAGCCGGAACGTCTGCTCTCCGAGCTTGGCCAACAACCGATCGCGCTGATCACGCACGTCGCTCGCGACTTTGGTCGGCCGCAGCGCCTCCGCGCCACGACGCACGCGATCGCGGACCTTGCTGATCTCGGAACCAAGCGTGGCGAAAGGCTTCATGCGAGTGTTACTGCCCCTCGGGTCTACTGGAGCCGCCCCGGTGCGACAAGAGCCGGAGCACGGTCGAGACGCGTGGGAACGTGATATCAATGCTCGGGTGAGAATGGTTCGGTGAGCATCGGTTCCGCTTCCCTGCGCGCATGGCTCGAGGCCCCGCGCGCACGACCGTTGCTGCTCGGCCCCTCGCTCCGCGAGGTGTTCGGGCCGGACGGCGCATGGGGCGAGGGAGAAGCCAGCCTCGCGTTGGCGTTGCGCCGCTCCGCCGACGCGATCGTCGATTTGCAGCGCGCGGTGGTCGACGCGGGCGTCGACATCGTGGTCGCGCCGACCGCGGGCACCACCGCACCCGCGCTCCAAGCCACCGGGCAGGCCTACCGTGCGGCGGCGCTGACGGCCGCAGC
>JGI24115J20150_1000390_pt1 | contig 17778 bp, 9 predicted proteins | sample Subbioar_CSW14AB_FD_20150 | JGI IMG/M metagenome (IMG submission 20150)
AACAGTGTGCTGATGAAAATCACATTTCAATGTTTTAAAACCCGGTATATCGGGGAATTTTAATTTTCTGTTTCCTGTATGAGAATGGTCCTGTGCAAAGGAAGAGAAGGAAGAACAAATGAAAAGCAGAAGAAACAATCGCATCTTTTTCTTGACAAGGTAATGAAGAAGGAAGAAATGAATGTTATGGAATGTTGAAGAAAAAGGAGGGCACAAAAAAGCCCTGCCGAAATCGGCAAGGCTGATTTTAAATAAAAGCATGAGAAAGCTGTAGGGGGAGGAGTCGAACCTCCACGGGGCAGTTAGCTGTAACACAAAGATTAGTGGTCAACCCTGGTCGGCCTTACCAAAAGATAACGTCGGCTCTATGTTACGTTTGTCCTGTGATCCCCACCCTCGAGACGAGAGGGTATGTCTGCCAAAAATTTCATCACCCCACAGTATTGTTGTTATTCAAAGAACGATTACAGTGCAATATTAAAACATCCTAATCATTCATTACAAATATTTCAATAAAAATTTTGAAACTTTCGATTTTATTTAAATATTTGCTGATAATACTTGATAATTTTTAATAAACATTTGAATTATGGCCGGCAAATTGAATCTTGACAAATTGGATTTTCAGATCATTACCGAAATGGTGGAAGACGCACAGATTTCTTATGCCGATTTGGGCAAGAAGTTGTTTGTAAGCGGCGGTACCATTCATGTTCGTATTAAAAAACTCCAGGAGCATGGAATTGTAAAAGGCACTAAACTCAATGTTGATCTGAAAAAACTGGGGTACGATGTTACGGCCTTTGTAGGTATCTATCTTGAAAAAAGTTCGATGTATGATAACGTGGCAAAAGAGTTACAAAAGATACCTGAAATTGTACGACTCAATTATACAACAGGTAATTATAGTATGTTCATTGAGGTGGTGTGTAAGGACATGAATCAACTCCGTTATGTGTTGCACGATGCATTACAAAAGATCAAAGGAATTGAAAGAACAGAAACATTTATTTCGTTAGATGAAAGTTTCAGTCGTTCCGTGAATGTATTAAAAACAGGAGTAGCCTGATCAGAGAGAACCTCCTTCCACAAAACGGGAAGGAACAAATTCTTCCACGGGATCATTGGTGCCGCTTAAACATTCCTGCATTCGTTGAAAAGCCAGCTTACCTAAATTATAGCCACTTGTTTCTACATAAGATATTTCAGGATAATAAATGGAAGGAATACTTCCATCACTTAAAGCGATCACACCAGTTTGAGCCGGGATTGAAATTTGTAAACGCATTAAACTTTTCATAGTGCCCATTAATATCTCATCACTCATACAAAAAACAGCATCAGGTTTGTTTTGCTGCTGAAAATATTGAAGTGTAATATCTTCAGCATGTTTTGTACTGTGCGCATGTTCAATGAAAAGTGAAACAGATTTGTTTTTCGTAAAGCAATTGGTAAAACTTTCTAATCTTCTTTTTGTAATGGATAAACTTCTGCTTCCGAAAATGGCAAGGATATTTTTTTTATTTCTTTTTTGCAATTCTTCTGCTGCAAGTACGGCTGCTTCTTTATCTGCCAGGCAAACTTTATTATACCGTGCATCTTCGGGCACTTTATCAAAAAACACAAGAGGTATTTCTGCTGTTTTTAATTTATCAAATGATGAAAGACTGCCGGTTTCCTGTGAATAACATGCAAACAAACCGCTGATCCTGTTTTGACGGCACAAACGCAGGTTATCACTTTCAGCAACTACGTCTTCATTATTTTGAAGTATCAGGAGTGAATAACCGATTTTCCTGCTTTCTTCCTCAATAGCTGATATAAATGAATCATAAAACATATTGGTAACGGAAGGAACCATCAATCCAAACAGTTTTGTCTTTTTGGTTCGGAGGTTTACAGCAGTTGCATTGGGTTCGTATTCAAGGGTTTCGGCCAGTTCTACCACTTTTTTCTTGGTGGCATCTGAAATATCAGGATGATTCTTTAAGGCTCTTGAAACCGTAGAAATACTGAGTCCGAGCACCTGCGATATCTTTTTAAGGGTAGTATCAGACATATAAGATTGATTTAGAGGAAGCTGTAATTTTTTCCACTGCAATTATTTTCGCAAACGATTGCAACAAATTTAGGCAAAAAGAGATAGGGTCAAACCTCATATTATTCAAAAACTTGGTTTAAGTTCACAGAAATTTAACAGTGCTTGCCGGCCTATCAAAGAGAGAAAATCTAAATAACCCACTCTTTAAGAACCCTCGCAGGTATTGTTATTTATCACAATCACTTCTTAAAACTACTGATTATGACTTTGATGAAGTTTGCAAGAGGCATACTTACAGCCTTTGTGAGTCTTCTTGTATTCACCAATGCATTTGCACAATCCAGAACAGTTACAGGTAAAGTTCTCGACTCCAAAGGAGACGGGGTTCCTTCTGCTACCGTAACGGTGAAGGGTACCAGCAATTCCACTTCCACTGCAGCTGATGGCTCGTTCTCCATCAGTGTTCCTTCCGGCTCAAAAACACTAGTTATTTCTTCTGTTGGTTTTGATACCAAAGAAGTTGCCATTAGTGATAACATGAGCATCACACTTGAAATCAAAAACGCTGCCCTTAATGAAGTGGTAGTTGTGGGTTATGGTTCCCGTAAAGTAAAAGACTTAACGGGCTCTGTTGCCAACATTACTCCTAAGGACTTCAATAAAGGTCAGATTGGTTCTCCTGATCAATTGATTCAAGGTAGAACACCAGGTGTTTTAGTAACACCCGCATCTGGCGAACCCGGGGCTGCACCCACCATTAATATTCGTGGTATTGGTTCCATTCGTGGAAACCAGGAGCCGCTTTATGTTGTTGACGGTGTACCATTAGCACAGGGCGGAACTTTAGGTACTGCCAGTGGTGTTGAGGGTAGTTCAACACCCAAAAACCCATTAGTATTTTTAAATCCGAATGATATTGAAAGCATTACCATCTTAAAAGATGCCTCTGCCTCTGCTATCTATGGTTCCAGGGGTGCCAATGGCGTTATTCTTATTACCACCAAAAGTGGTAAGGGAGGAAAAAAAGGTTCTTTTAATTTTGGTGCAAGCACCAGTATTGCACGTACAAGAAACAGGTATGATCTTCTTTCAGCAGAAGAATTTGTAAGGACAAACCGTTTAGCTGCTGTGGATGGTGGTGTAGATCCTAATGATGCATTGCTGGCTTCAATCAATAATGATGCTGGTGGAAATACAGACTGGCAGGATGAGATTTTCCGTACTGCTGTATCACAGAATTATAATCTTGGTTGGGGATTTAATACCAAACAAACCAATTTGAGAGTAAGTGGTTCTTATGACGATCAACAAGGTATTGTTAGAAACAGTGCTATGAAGAGAGCTACACTCCGTACCAACTTTACCCAACGATTTTTTAAGGATAAATTGAAATTTGACATTGCTGCTACGTATTCCAATACACGCAATCAATATCCTGCTCTTTCTAATAATGCAGGTTACCAGGGAAGCTTACTGGGTGCAGCTTTACAATTTGCTCCAACTTACCCTGTTAAGAATCCGGATGGTTCTTACTTCCAGCCCGGTGACCAGCGTAATCCTGTTCAAATGTTGAACTATTTTGATGACAGAGACAATGTGAACCGGTTTCTCGGAAATTTGACCGGTACCTATCAAATAACATCCGGCTTAACTTATAAGGCTGTTTTTGGTTATGACGGAAGCAAGGCAGAGCGTACATCCTTTGCAGATCCACGCTTAAGCTCTAACGCTTATGGTGGAACAACTAATATTTTTGGAAAGGATTATCAGAATCCGATTGAGAAGAACGGAAGAACTACCAGGCAAATTCTTGATTTGAGTTCGTTCTTAACAGAGCATTACCTAACATATGATAAAACGGTGGGTAATCATTCTTTCAATGCCGTATTAGGTTATTCTTATCAAAGTTTTCAGAATGAATATACCGGTCGTGTTGGCTGGGGTTTAAGGACTCCCGTAACAGGGCCTTCTGATCCTTTCATCAGGGAGTTTAACAATTTTGTAAACTATGCGGATTTTGTACCTGGCTTTGATAAGAATGAATTACAATCTTATTTTGGCCGTGTGAACTATTCATTTAATGACAAATATTTCTTAACAGCAACTTTCCGTGCTGATGGTTCTTCAAAATTTGGTGAAAACAATCGTTATGGATATTTCCCTGCATTTGCAGCGAAATGGAGAGTTACCAATGAAAAATGGGCTGAGAAATCAATTGGAAAATGGTTCAGTGATTTCAGCATCAGAGCCAATTATGGCGTTTTGGGAAGCCAGGACGGCTTAGGCTCTTATTTTGCAAAAAATCTTCAGCAAACATTTGATGTAGGAAACGGTCCTGTTACAAGGTTTGTACACCAGGGAAATCCTGATTTGAAATGGGAAGAAGCTGCTACAACAGGTGTAGGTATTGATTTTACTACATTGCAAAACCGTTTAAGCGTTACACTTGATTACTATTATACCAAGCGTACAAACCTGATCTTCTTTGCACCCACACCCGGAGGATTCTCTGCTCAGGCATTCTGGTGGATCAACCTCCCCGGTGAAGTAATTAACAAAGGATTTGAAGCCAACATCAGCTATAAAATCATCAAGGGTAAAAGATTCAATTGGGATGTTAACTATAATATGAGTACGCTCCAAAATGAAGTTAGAGAATTACCCACTCCTGTTTTAACTGGTGCAGTAAGTGGTCAGGGTCTCACAGGTGCTTTTGCCCAGCAAATGGTATCCGGTCGTCCGCTGTTCTCATGGAATATGCTTGACTACCAGGGCTTTGATGCAAACGGATTTGCTGTTTACGGCAGTGCAGGTCAGAATATTTTCAGAGGTTCAGCTGTTCCTAACTTTTTTGCAGGCTTAACGAATAACTTCTCACTTGGTAATTGGAGCCTCAGCATCTTTATGAATGCAGTAACCGGTTTCTATGTGTACAACAATACTGCCAATGCGTTGTTCTTAAGAGGTAGCTTGGCGAACTACAGAAATGTTACCAGGGAAGTTGGATACAGTGGTGAAAATCCATTCAACCCAGGAAGTGTTTCTACAAGATTTTTGGAGAAAGGAGATTTCATCAGGTTGGCTAACGTGAATCTGAGTCATTCATTCAACTTAAACAGCAAGGTGATTAAGTCATTCTCCATCTTTGCTTCTGGACAGAACCTGGCTTTGATCAGCAAATATTCGGGTTTAGATCCGGAGGTTAACGTTGATAAAAATATAAATGGCGTAACTTCAAGAGGATTTGATTACACCCAATATCCGAGACCCGTTATTGTAACACTCGGTGCAAATCTTAATTTTTAAAAAATTTATTTAAACGAATAGTATATGAAAACCAGGACAAAACATTACCTATCCAGTATTTTCATGGCATCACTGATATTATTGGTTGCTGCCTGTTCAAAACTGGAGCCTGAGTTTGGTGGTCCAAACTCTGAAGCACCGGTTGATAAAGGTGGCGCCCCAACTCCTCCATCTCTGTCAGCTGTATATGAGCAACTAAATCAGTTGGTAGGACAATATGGTTACCAAGCCATGCAAGAGCATTCTACTGATGAATTAATGGGACCCACCAGGGGTACTGACTGGGACGATTTCGGTACCTGGCGCCGTTTGCACCTGCATTCATGGGGTCCGGATCATAACCAGGTAAATGATGTGTGGAACGGTCTTAACGGAGCCCTGTTCCAAACAACTCTTATTGCAGAAACCGCATCAGGATCAACAAAGGCATCCGGACAGTTTTTACGTTCTTTTTTCCGTTTCCTGGTTGTTGATTTATATGGTCAGATGCAGGCAAGACCTGCAACGGCTCCTGCAGCTGGTATTCCGAACGTAATACCACGTGCACAGGCAGTAGATACAATCATTGCTGAATTAAAAGCGGCTATTCCAAATCTTCCCGCCTACACCAAAACAAACAGAATGCTTGCTACGAAGGAAGCTGCATATTTTCTGCTTGCAAAACTCTATTTAAACAGAGCTGTTTATAAGCAGGATCCTACCAAGCCGGCTGGTCCTTATACGCATTCAGCTGCAGATATGAAAGAAGTAATTGATTACTGCAACTTAATAGCTGCAAATACAAACCTTGCAGTTGATGATAACTACTGGGATAATTTTGTATGGACGAATGCTACTGCATCCAGCGAAAACATTTTTGTTCGCAGAAATGCAACTGATGCTCAGGCAGGCGGTGGTGCCAACCTGGTTTGGTTAACCTGTATGGGTGGCCACTATAATCAAACGCCTTCGGGCTGGAATGGTTTTACAACCTTATCCGATTTCTATGATAGTTTTGAAGCAGGTGATATCAGAAGAGGAACTTCGATTCCCGGATACACTGATGTGGTAGGTATACCAAGTGGTTTCGTTGTTGGTCCTGTTCAAGGTCCGGTTGATCCCGCAAATCCAAAACGTCGTGGTAGAATTGGTGATCCGGTAGGTCCTCTCTTTACAAGAAGTGGTGCACCTCTTGTGTTTTCAAGAAATGTAAGTATCTTCTTTAATAGTGAGGCAAACGGTATCCGTACTAATAAATATCCTCTCGATCCCTCTTCAATCAACGACGGTGGTTGGGGAAGCACCAACGAATGGGTATTTTTCCGCTTCTCAGATGTACGTTTAATGAAAGCTGAAGCAATTTTGAGAGGTGGTGTGGATGCGAATAATGAAACTGCTGTAGCCATAGTTAACTCCATCCGTTCAAGACGTGGTGCTACAACTCTTGCTTCTGTTACTTTACCGGTATTGCTGGCTGAGAGAGGTCGTGAATTATACCTGGAAGGTTGGAGAAGAAATGATATGATCCGTTTTGAAAGGTTCAACGCTCCTGTACAGGAAAGACCAACTGCTTCTGATGGGTATAAGGTGGTTTATCCTATCCCAACGCTTGCGCTTTCTTCCAATCCTAATTTGAAACAAAACTTCGGGTATTAGTTTTTATCATAATCAATAGGGGAGAGGTCACCAATCTTGGTGGCCTCTTTTTTTACAATACTTTCGTCTTTTATTGCAATTGCTCAACTGTTTTTCTCCCTCAATTCATTTAACTTGAGCCGATGTTTTACCGTATGCGATCTCTTAAGTTTTATACTACAATTGCATGTGCTGTGCTGCTTTGGGGATGTAAACAAAAATCAACGCATACATTATTTCAGCCGGTGAGTAACTCAGGCATTTCGTTTGAAAATACCATTGAAAGCACGGATCAGAACAACGTATTTAAATACCGTAATTTTTATAATGGCGGCGGTGTGGCTGCAGGAGATCTGAATAATGACGGATTGCCGGATGTTTTTTTTACAGCCAATAACGGTAACAACAAACTCTTCCTCAACAAAGGCAATTTTCAATTTGAAGATATTACAGCAAAAGCCGGGTTAAATAATACCGGTCGTTGGAGTACAGGTATTGTGTTTGTTGATATTAATGCAGATGGTTGGCTCGACATTTATGTGTGCAATGCAGGAAATATGCTGCAACCTGTGTTACGCAGGAATCAACTTTATATTAATAACAAAAATCTCACTTTCACAGAGCAGGCTGCTGCTTATGGTTTAGATAATGACGGTTATACCACACATGCTTCCTTTTTTGATTATGATCTCGATGGCGACCTGGATTGTTTTATGGTGAATAACAGTCCTATGCCTGTAAACACATTTAATTATGCCAACATGAGAGACCTGCCGGCTCATGAATGGGAAGTAAAAGATTTTTTAAAAGGCGGTGGGGATCATTTTTATAAGAATGAAAATGGAAAATTTACAGAAGTAACCAAACAGGTTGGTTTACATGGAAGTTTGATCAGTTTGGGATTGGGAGTTACGGTGGGTGATGTAAACGGCGATCACTTTCCGGATGTATATGTGAGTAACGATTTTTTTGAACGGGATTATCTCTACATCAATCAACAGAACGGAACGTTTAAAGATGAGTTTGAACAATGGATTCAGCACAGCAGTCTTTCTTCTATGGGCGCTGATATGAACGACATCAACAATGATGGCTATCCCGACATCTTTACAACTGATATGTTGCCTGATGATGACTATCGGTTAAAAGCCAACTCCTCTTTCGACAGTTATGAAGTGTTTCAGCAGAAAATCAATCTCGGCTTTTATTACCAGTTTACTCAAAATGCACTGCAGGTAAACAACCGCAACGGAAAGTTTATGGAAACTGCTTTCCTTAGTGGTGTAGCCGCCAGCGACTGGAGTTGGGGCGCTTTGCTGTTTGATGCAGACAATGACGGTCTCACAGATATTTATGTAAGCAATGGTATTTATCATGATGTAACCGACCAGGACTTTATTGATTTTTTTGCCGATGAAGTAATGCAGCAAATGGTGCTGCGGGGTAAAAAAGAAGAAGTCAATAATATCATCAAACGAATGCCCTCCAATCCCATCCTCAACAATATGTTTCATAACAAAGGCAATCTTCGTTTTGAAAGCAATGCAACAGAGTGGGGTTTGGACAAACCTTCTTTTTCTAATGGAGCGGTCTATGCAGATCTTGATAAAGACGGAGATCTGGACCTGCTGGTGAACAATGTCAATCAACCGGCATTTGTATACCGTAACACCAGCCGGGAAAAAAATCAAAACAATTACATCGCTGTTCAACTAAAAGGGAAAACGCCCAACAACTTTGCTATTGGCAGCAGTATTAAACTGTACCAGGGTAATCAAATCATTTCAAGAGAAGTAATTCCGGCAAGAGGGTTTCAATCAAGTGTGGATTATGTACAAACCATCGGCTTGGGTAAAGGAACTGTTGATTCAATGATCATCACCTGGCCAGACAGAACAGTAACGGTTGTACAACAACCCGCCATCAACAAACAACACACCATTGAACAGATAAATACAATTCAACCTGTAAAGACATCAGGTGAGCAAACAGCAGCCTTATTTGTAAAAAAAGATTCAGCTTTCACCACTCATCGTGAGGATGTGTTTGTAGATTTTTTTACGGAACGTAATATCCCGTTCATGCTTTCCAAACAAGGTCCAAAAGCTGCCGTTGCCGATGTTAACGGCGATGGACTGGATGATCTTTTTATCGGAGGTGCCAAACAGCAGGCTTCACAACTGTACCTGCAAACTGCTAACGGGTTTGTACAAAAAACCATTCCTGATTTTAATATGTTTACGTTCAACGATATTACTGCTGCTGTTTTTTTTGATTGTGATAAAGATGGTGATTTGGATTTGTTTGCAGGAGGCGGTGGCAATTTCGCAACTACTGAATCAGGCGGTTTTCAAAGTTTTCTTTATATCAATGATGGAAAAGGAATGTTTACATTAAACCGTGGCGCCATTCCACCTACGGGTACAAATTGCGGAACGGTTACCGTATTGGATTATAACGCAGACGGTTTGCCGGATCTTTTTATCGGAAGCCGCAGCGTTCCTCAATCATACGGAGAAACGCCCCCTCACTTTCTGATGAAGAATAAAGGCAATGGAATGTTTGAAGATGTAACCACTGCTGTTGCTCCTGTTTTCAATCAACTGGGAATGGTAACAGCATCTGCACTGGCAGATATGAATGGTGATGGTAAGGCCGAATTAATTATAACCGGCGACTGGATGTACACACATATCTTCACCGTTACCCCTGCCAAAATTGAAGAAATGAAAACCACCGGTATTGAAAATCATTATGGCTGGTGGCAAACAATGAAAGTGGCTGATGTAGATAAAGATGGTGATATGGATTTACTATTAGGTAATATCGGTGATAATTTTTACCTGCAACCATCCACAACTGCTCCGGTGCATTTGTATGTAAATGATTTTGATGCAAACGGAGTAAAAGAAAAAGTACTTTCAAGAACTATTCAGAAGAAGGAAGTGCCTGTGTTTATGCGCCGTGAAATGGCAGACCAAATACCTTCACTCAAAAAGCAAAATCTCAAGCACCGGGAGTATGCTAAGAAAAGTATTCAACAACTTTTTGAAAATACGTTGAGTCAATCCCAACATTTAACAGTCAACTATTCTTCCTCCTGCATTGCCTACAACAATGGTAAGGGAAGGTTTACAATCAATGCATTACCGATGACTGTTCAGTTTTCCAGTGTGAATGCAATGGAAGTGAGTGATATTAATAATGACGGGTTCCCTGATTTGTTACTGGCCGGAAATTTTTATGATCTGTTACCACAGCTATGCAGGCTGGATGCAAGCTTTGGACACGTACTCATCAACAATCAAAAAGGGGGGTTTGATGTTGTGCCCATGGCTGGGTCGGGCATTAATGTTCCCGGGCAAACCAGGGATATTGTTTCATTCAACTTCAGAAGTCAACGAAACTTTTTATTCCTGGTGAACAATCAAACACCGGTTTGGTATCAATTACAAACATCAAATAGTAAGAAGTAATGCGAAAATGGTGGAACGAATGTTTTGTGTGGCTGATCTGCTGTTTTATTATTTGCAGTTGCAGAAAGCAGCCTGCTTCTTTATTTGAGGTACTGGACAGTAAGCGAACGGGAATTGATTTCAGCAATCAATTAAAACCGACCCCGGCGTTTAATCTTTTTTCTTACATGTATTATTACAACGGCGCCGGTGTTGGCGCCGGGGATTTTAATCAAGATGGATGGATTGATTTATTCTTTGCTGCTAACCAATCCGCTAATAAGCTTTATCTCAACAAAGGAAACTTACAATTTAAGGATGTAACAACAGCAGCCGCTATTCCCAACGATGGAGCCTGGAGCACCGGTGTTTCTGTAATTGACATCAACAACGATGGCTTGCTCGATATCTATATTTGTCGTGTCGGTAATTACAAAAGACTCACCGGTAAAAATCAACTGCTGGTTTGCAAAGGCATCAGCAAAGACGGTATTCCGTTTTACAAAGATGAAGCGGCTGAATACGGATTGGATTTTTCCGGCTTCAGTACACAAGCTGCCTTTTTTGATTACGACCTGGATGGTGACCTCGATATGTTTTTGCTGAATCATTCAGTAAATCATGATGGCAACTATGCCCCGAGAAATAATTTCATCAACACCTATGACTCATTAGCCGGGCAAAAACTTTATCGTAATGATCAGGTAATAAAAGAAGGTGCAACTCAAACCAGATTTACAGACATTACAAAAGAAGTCGGTATTAATGGCAGTAAAATTGGTTATGGATTGGGCGTAGTAGTGAGCGATATCAACATGGATGGCTGGCCTGATTTTTATGTTGGTAATGATTTTCATGAGAACGATTATCTCTACATCAATCAGAAAAACGGAACATTTAAAGATGAAAGCACAGAGCAACTGATGCACATCAGTCAGTTCAGTATGGGTGTGGATGCTGCGGATATAACCAATGATGGCTTTCCGGAAATTATTTCTATGGACATGCTGCCTTATGATCCTTACATGATTCGTCGTTCATTGGCAGAAGATGATTATATCTACTTTAATGAAAAAAGAAAATACGGTTACCACTTTCAATATGCACGCAATAACCTGCAATGGAACAGAGGGAACAACCGATTTACTGAAGTAGGGCAATATGCCGGTATTTATGCCACTGACTGGAGCTGGGCATCGTTGTGGATGGATTTTGATAACGATGGGTTGAAAGATTTATTTGTAAGCAATGGTATTCCCAAGCGGATGAATGATATTGACTATGTAAATTTTGTAACCAATGATGAGCTGCAGCAAAAACTCCGCAACAATACACTGCAGGAAGAAGACATGAAACTGGTTGAAAAGTTTCCGGAAATTAAAATTCCGAATCAATTCTTTCGTAACAACGGCAATCTTTCTTTTTCCAACCTTACTGACAGCATCAGCGGCAACCCTCCTACTTTTTCCAACGGAACAGTTTATGCTGACTTGGATAATGATGGTGACCTGGATTTGGTAGTAAATAACATCAATGATGCTGCTATAATTTATCAGAATAAAAGTAACGATACAAAACAGAAGCCTTTTGCAACGGTTGCATTAAAAGGTGATGCCACCAACAGTAATGCCATCGGAGCACGGATGTTGCTGTTCACAAAGGATGGACTTCGAACCTATGAGCACAACCCTGTACATGGATTCCTCAGCAGTATGCAGGTGCCCATGCATATCGGTTTCCATCAAACAACTGTTGATTCTGCTTTACTCATCTGGCCTGATAACAGCTATGAAAAAGTACAACTTCAACAAAATACCCTCAACAAGTTTTCTTACAGGAAAGGATTGCCTTTGTTTGATTATTCCATCATTCATCAATGGAATCAAAACCGTTTTGCTGTAACAGATCAAACAGCTGCAACAGCATTCAACTATAAACATATTGAAAATCAGTTTAACGAGTTTGACCGGGAGCCTTTGATACCACACATGGTTTCAACGGAAGGTCCTGCTTTAGCAATAGCTGACATTAACCACGATGGTTTGGAAGATGTGTTTATTGGTGCATCAAAAGGTTATCATCCGGCTGTAATGCTGCGGACTGCCCAGGGAACGTTCCGTGAGCTGCCGCAGCCCGGCATGTTACAGGATAGCATGTGGGAGCATACAGATGCTGTTTGGGCTGATGTGAATAAGGATACACATGTTGATTTAATTATCGCAACAGGCGGTAATGAATATTATGGTGAAGATGAACATCTGCTACCGCTATTGTACCTGAACGATGGTAAAGGAAATCTTACACGTAAAGCAGATGCATTTTCAAGTATTCATGTTACGCAGTCAGTAGTACTTGCAAATGACTGGAACAATGATGGCGCTGTTGATCTTTTCATTGGAGGAAGAGCTGTTCCATGGAATTATGGTGCTGTTCCCGGTTCTTATTTATTGCAAAACGATGGAACCGGTGTATTTACCGATGTAACTAAAAAGCTTGCACCCGATTTACAGTTTGCAGGAATGGTTACTGATGCAAAGCTGGTTGATATGAATAAAGATGGCAAACAGGATTTATTAGTGAGTTATGAATGGGGAGCGATAGATGTCTTTATTCAGCAGTCAAAGCAATTCAACCGTCAACCAATCACCACTGAAAAAGGGTGGTGGAGCAGTGTAATATCTTTTGATGCAGATGGCGATGGTGATCTGGATGTGCTGGCAACCAATCTTGGTCTTAACACCAAATTGAAAACATCTGCGTCACAACCGGTAAAATTGTATCACAATGATTTTGATGGAAACGGAAGACAGGAGCAATTACTTACCTATTACCTCAGCGGTAAAGAAATTCCCTTTGCTACCAAGATGGATTTAGAGAAACAAGTGCCATCACTCAAAAAGAAATTTCTGTATGCAGAAGATTTTGCAAAAGCATCACTCAACGATTTGTTTGGTGCAGATAAGCTGAAACAATCACAGTTGCTCACCGTAACAGAATTTGCTCATTGTCTTTTCATCAACAATAAAGGAACATTTGAAAAGAAGTCATTACCATGGCCGCTGCAATTAAATAATTACAGGACTTCCTGCATTACAGATGCCAATGGTGATGCATTACCTGATGTTTTGTTATTGGGGAATTACTACGACAATCATGTACAGATTGGCCGCCAGGATGGTGATTTTGGTACGCTTCTTATCAACAAAGGCAGTAGTAATTTTGAAACCAGTTCCTTCACCGGTTTTATAGATCTGAAACAGGTGCGTTCTGTTCAGCCCATTCTCATCAATCAACAACCTGCATTCATTCTGGCAAGAAACAATACCGCTGCAGTTATTATGAAGCTAAGCAGCCGTTAATACATAACAGGATAATACAATCTTGTTTTCCATTTTGCACTATCCGGTTCCGCTCTTCTGTCAGTTAACAGCATTTGAAACGGAATGGCGGGTGATGACTTTTGATGATCCGCTACATATTGTTTCATCGCTGCTTCAGCATTTTGTATGGTAGTATTTCCACCCTGTACCTCACTCACCAGTATAAAGCCGTTGGCGAGCATACGTTTCTGTAAAAAGGTTTCATTACCGGTTACTAAGGTTTTGGTTGGAACGGCCACCATTACCAGGAATTGGTTGGGCCCTTCATCAAAAATATTGAGCATCGGAGCACTCGTTTCTTCACCTCCATTCGCTTGAATATATTTCCGGATGGCATCAATCTGCTGGTAAACTTCAGTTACATCAGGATAATGATTCATCAGTGTACGGGTGGAGATCATAGCGCTGTCTTTAACCCGGCTCATTTCTATCTTAATGCCGTACACTAATTCTTCCCCATCAAAATTCTTCTTTAAAGCATTAAGCAGGTGTTCAATATTGGTTTTTGTTTTTTGAATTTTATTGTAAGTACTGATGCGTTTCAAAGGTTGCAGCGGAATTTTTTCTGAATAGGCAACAGTAAAGCGGCTGGAGTCGGGCATTGTTTCGTCAATAATCAATTCGCCTCTTGCATGGCTTTCAAACCTTAGTGCAATTATATTGAGCAGTGATGTGCCTACCGTATAGGTTAGCTCCTCAAATTGGTAAGTACTGTCGTTAAGTTTGTTACCCGGCCATCCTTTTTTATTGCCGGCTTCATTTGTAAGCATCCGCAAAGCACCTTCATTGGTACAAGCTATTACTATTGATTTCGAAAACGATTGTTGTGAAGAAATGCCAACATAAAGTAATCCCGTGAGCGATAGCAGTACAACCACTAAAATAACAGTCCATCTTTTCATAACCAATCAGCTATTTTTCGTTTAAATTCACTTTCTAAAATACATGCAAATATGCGTCGTCTCCTGTTAATTTTAAGCATAACAGTTTCCACAACTTTTCTGTTCGGTCAAACCAGCAATCAATGGAAAATTGCTGCTTCCGGTTTTGATCCTTCTAATTACTACGGCATTACCGTTGCAAACGGAATGATTGGTGTGGTAAGCAGTCCCGAACCGTTTAAAGTAAAAGACGTAGTGCTGGCAGGTGCTTATGACTTGTACGGTCGTGGAAGGGTAAGTAATTTTTTAAAGAGCTTCAATCTGCTCAATGCTTACCTGGAGATTGACGGCCGCCGCATGGATGCTAAAAATGTAACCAATATGAAACAGGAGCTGGATATGCAGAACGCCAGCTTCACCACCAGTTTTGATTATGGTGATAAAGCAACTGTGACTTATACCTATTATTCGCTTCGTCAGCTTCCGTTTACCGTGTTGATGGATGTAAGCATTATGGCAAAAAAAGATATCAGCATCGGCGGAGCCAGTGTAATGGAAGCACCGGATGCACTTCGTGATGTGCAGAATTATTACAATGAAATTGATCGTCCGCATGTAACCGTCAGCCTGCTTACTTCATCAGCAAAAAGTCCCACAGGAAAATTATTGATGTGCGCCAGCAATACTTTTTTGTTTAGTGAACATCATGGTCATGAACCAAGAGTGATTCATGAAATGTGGGATAACAATATGCACCTGCTCAAATTCAGCAAACAAATAAAAGCGGGAGAAACCTATCGCTATTCCATTGCAGGTTCTTCTATCACCTCTGCCCATCATGATGATCCGCTCAATGAAGCGGAACGTTTAACCATTTATGCAAAGCTGGAAGGAAGAGATCGTTTATTGAAATTTCATACACAGGCATGGGAAGAATTGTGGAAGAGCAGAATCATCATTGAAGGAGACGAACAATCACAACAGGATGTCAACAGCATGCTCTATCATTTGTATTCATTCACACGGGAAGGCACAGCGCTATCACCATCACCTATGGGTTTGAGCGGATTAGGTTATAATGGTCATGTGTTTTGGGATACAGAGTTATGGATGTACCCTGCATTGCTGGTATTAAAACCGGAGCTGGCAAAGAGTATGATTGAATACCGCTATCAACGTTTGGATGCAGCCAAACGAAATGCATTTGGCAAAGGATACAAAGGAGCGATGTTCCCATGGGAAAGTGCAGAAACAGGTGTGGAAGAAACACCCGTGTGGGCATTGAGCGGACCGTTTGAACATCACATCACCGCCTGTGTGGCCATTGCTGCCTGGAATTATTATTGTGTAACACAGGACAAAACATGGTTGCGGGAGAAAGGTTATCCCATTCTTTCTGCTACTGCTGATTTCTGGGCCAGCCGTGTAGAACGCAATGGTCCGGGTAAGTATGATATTAAAAATGTAGTAGCGGCTGATGAGTGGGCAGAGAATGTTGACAACAATGCCTTTACTAACGCAGCCGCTCGGGCGAACTTAAACTTTGCAACAGAAGCGGCAAAAATATTAGGCATTGTTCCCGATGCTGACTGGATGAATGTAGCCAATAATATTCCCATCTTAAAATTTCCGGATGGTGTTACCAAAGAACATGCAACGTATAATGGTGAAGGTATTAAGCAGGCCGATGTAAACCTGCTTTCTTATCCGTTGAAGGAAGTAAAAGATCCTGCTGCTGTACGCAAAGACCTGGAGTATTATGAAAAACGGGTGCCCACAGAAGGTACACCGGCCATGACGCAGGCTGTGTTTGCCTTGTTATATGCCCGCATTGGTGATGCTGATAAAGCGTACTATTGGTTCAGAGATGCATACGTGCCCAATCTCAATCCACCGTTCCGGGTAATTGCAGAAACCAAGGGTGGTACCAATCCCTATTTTGCAACAGGTGCCGGGGGAATTTTACAGGCCATGCTCATGGGTTTTGGCGGTTTGGAAATTACACCGCAGGGCATTACTCAAATCAAAACCGTGCTTCCAAAAAACTGGAAGAGTGTTACCATTACAGGAGTTGGTAAAGAGAAGAAGACGTTTGTGAACAAACGATAGAAGAAGTTTTTGGGAACAGAATGATGTGCTGCTATTAAGCGTTTGTTGCGTCGCACTCTTGTACGTTTGGCAAGTTGACTCAACAAAGGGTTTTAGTTTCAACTCTCAGTAAAAATCTAAGTGTAAATAATGAAAATGTCATTATACAGTCATTGATTTCAACCTCTAATCCTCTTATTACCTATATTGCGACCCTTATCTTAAGCACTCATGAAACCATTCTTTCTGCTGATTTCTTTATTCGCATTTCAATCTGTACTAGCTCAATGGAACAGCGATGTTACTGTAAACAATCCTATTTGTACAGCAACCGGCGAACAATACAATGCTATCATAGCACCTGATGGTGCCGGTGGTGCCATCATTGCCTGGTCAGATAATCGTTCCGGCAACTTTGATATCTACGCACAACGCATCAATGCTTCAGGCGCTGTTCAATGGGCAGCTGATGGTGTCGCTATCTGTGCTGCTTCCGGCGACCAGTTTTTTCCGGTGATCATCAGTGATGGGAATGGCGGTGCTATTATTTCATGGACTGATTACAGAAATGATATTTCATTCGCCAATACAGATATTTTCGCTCAGCGTATTAATGCTTCAGGTGCAGTACAATGGACAGCCAATGGTATTGCAGTATGTAATAACACTACCAATCAACGGTCAGTAAGACTTGCAGCTTTTGGCAGCGGTGGTGCTGTGTTTACATGGAGTGATGACAGAAATGGAACCACCAACAGTGATATCTATGCACAGGCAGTGGATGGTAGTGGCAATTTTCTTTGGACAGTCAATGGAGTTGCCGTTTGTACTTCATCCAGCTATCAAATTGATCCTGTATTGATTTCTGATGGCAGTACTGCTGTTACAATTGTATGGCTGGATAACCGTAGCGGCAATTATGATATCTATGCACAAAAGCTCAATGCTTCAGCAGTACCACAATGGACGGTGAACGGTACTGTCATTTGTAATGCAGCTGGCATGCAGGGCAA
>JGI24115J20150_1000391_pt1 | contig 17720 bp, 16 predicted proteins | sample Subbioar_CSW14AB_FD_20150 | JGI IMG/M metagenome (IMG submission 20150)
GTGCCCCGGCCGGAACCGGTGTTCACCGTCTCGATGGAGGCAGACATCTATCCGCTGCAGGCGCCCGATCTGGCCGACCGGATCGATGGTGCGATTGGCGAAGGTTCGGCGTTTCACCAGACCCATGGCTACTACGCGCAAGGGGTGGGGCCGGACACCGCAGTCCTGCCCGGCGACTGGCTCCAGCGGGTGCACCGGGTCCAGAACGGCAACACCGACGGCAGGGTCGGCTATTGCCTGGACCCGATCGACCTTTTCCTGGCCAAGGCTGTCGCGGGACGCGAAAAGGACCGCGAGTTCTGCATGGCCCTGATGGAGTACGGCTACGTGACCCCCTCAGGGGCGCTGGAACTGGTGCGCCTCATGCCCGTCGACGATGAAGCACAGCGGGCGCTGAAAGCCAGGATCCGCCGTTGGGCCAAGGTGTTGCGGGATGCCGGTCACGACATCCCGCCGGCATGAGCCGACACCCGTCCCGGCTTACCCGGCCACGACGCGAACCATCTCCAGGCACTTGTTGGAGTAGCCCCACTCGTTGTCGTACCAGCTCACCACCTTGATGAAGGTGCCGTCCAGGGCGATGCCGGCGTCGGCGTCGAAGATGGAAGTGCGGGTGTCGCCGCGGAAGTCGGTGGCCACCACCTTGTCCTCGGTGTAGCCCAGCACGCCCTTGAGCGCGCCTTCGGACTGGGCCTTCATCTCGGCCTTGATCTCGTCGTAGGTGGCGGGCTTGTCCAGCTCCACGGTCAGGTCGACCACCGACACGTCGGAGGTGGGCACGCGGAACGACATGCCGGTGAGCTTCTTGTTGAGCGACGGAATCACCACGCCCACGGCCTTGGCGGCGCCGGTGGAGCTGGGGATGATGTTTTCCAGGATGCCGCGGCCGCCGCGCCAGTCCTTGTTGGAGGGGCCGTCGACCGTCTTCTGGGTAGCGGTGGCAGCGTGCACCGTGGTCATCAGGCCGCGCTTGATGCCCCACTTGTCGTGCAGCACCTTGGCGATCGGGGCCAGGCAGTTGGTGGTGCAGGAGGCGTTGGAGATGATGGCCTCGCCCTTGTAGGTGTCGTGGTTGACGCCGTACACGAACATCGGGGTGTCGTCCTTGCTGGGTGCCGACAGGATCACCTTCTTGGCGCCGGCGTCCAGGTGCTTCTGGGCGGTGGCCTTGTCCAGGAACAGGCCGGTGGACTCGATGACGATGTCGGCACCGACCTCGTTCCACTTCAGCTGGGCCGGATCGCGCTCCTGGGTCAGGCGGATCTTCTTGCCGTTGACGACCAGGGTGTTGCCTTCGACGCTGACCGTGCCCTTGAAGCGGCCGTGCACGCTGTCGTACTGCAGCATGTAGGCCAGGTAATCGGGCTCCAGCAGATCGTTGATGGCCACCACCTCGATGTCGGCAAAGTTCTGGATGGCGCTGCGCAGCACGTTGCGGCCGATGCGGCCGAAGCCGTTGATGCCGATCTTGATGGTCATGTCGGATGTCTCCTGAGGGGGTTGGTCAAAGGGGGTTGATCACTTCGCGAGCACGGCGCGCACCGTGTCCGCCACGTTCTGTTCGGTGAAGCCGAAGTGCTGGAACAGCACCGGCGCCGGGGCCGATTCGCCGTAGGTGTCGATGCCGACCACGGCCGACACGCCGTACTTCCACCAGCCGTCGGTGGAGCCCATCTCCACCGCCACGCGCGGCAGGCCGGCGGGCAGCACCGACTTCTTGTAGGCCACGGTCTGGCGGTCGAACACGCTGGTGCTGGGCATGGACACCACGCGCACGGCCACCTTGTGTTCGCGCGCCAGGCGCTCCTGCGCCTTCAGGGCCAGCTGCACCTCGGAGCCGGTGGCGATGATGACCGCCTGCGCCTTCTTCTTCAGGCCCACATGCGCCGGCTCGGACAGCACATAGGCGCCCTTGCTGATGTCGGACAGGTCCGACTTGGGCGCGTAGGGCAGGTTCTGGCGCGACAGGCACAGCGCCGAGGGGCGCCGGCGTTCTGCAGGGCCACGGCCCAGGCCACGGCGGTCTCGGCGGTGTCGGCCGGGCGCCAGACGTCCAGGTTCGGGATCAGGCGCAGGCTGGCCACATGCTCGATGGACTGGTGGGTCGGGCCGTCTTCACCCAGGCCGATGGAGTCGTGGGTGAACACATGGATCACGCGCTGCTTCATCAGCGCGGCCATGCGGATGGCGTTGCGGCTGTAGTCGCTGAAGGTCAGGAAGGTGCCGCCGTACGGGATGAAGCCGCCATGCAGCGCCACGCCGTTCATGATGGCCGCCATGCCGAATTCGCGCACGCCGTAGTTGATGTGGCGGCCCTGCTGGCCCTGCTCGTTGCGCTGCACATCGCCGGCCAGGTTGAAGCGCAGGGCCGGGGTGTGGCTGGTGTTGGTGAGGTTGGAGCCGGTCAGGTCGGCGCTGCCGCCTAGGAGTTCGGGCAGGGCAGCGGTGAAGTGCTCCAGTGCGATCTGGCTGGCCTTGCGGCTGGCCACGGTTTCGGCCTTGGTGTGGGCGGCCACGGCGGCGGCGTCCACCGCGGTCTGGGCAAAGTGGCGCGGCAGCTCGCCCTTCATGCGGCGGGTGAATTCGGCGGCCAGCTCGGGGAAGGCAGCCTGGTAGGCGGCGAAGCGCTCGTTCCAGGCCTGTTCGGTGGCCTGGCCCTTGGCCTTGGCGTCCCAGGCGGCATACACGTCGGCCGGCACCTCGAACGGGGCATGGTTCCAGCCCAGTGCTTCGCGGGTCAGGGCGATTTCGGCGGTGCCCAGCGGCTCGCCGTGGGCCTTGGCGGTGTTGGCCCGGTTGGGGCTGCCTTTGCCGATGTGGGTCTTGCAGATGACGATGGTGGGCGCGTCGGCATGGCGGCGGGCATCGGCGATGGCGCGGTCGACCGCATCGGCGTCGTGGCCATCGATGGGGCCGATCACGTTCCAGCCGCAGGCGGCGAAACGCAGCGCGGTGTTGTCGATGAACCAGGGCGTGACCTGGCCGTCGATGGAGATGCCGTTGTCGTCGTACAGCGCCACCAGCTTGTTCAGCTTCCAGGCGCCGGCCAGGGCGACGGCCTCGTGGCTGATGCCCTCCATCAGGCAGCCGTCACCCAGGAACACATAGGTGTGGTGGTCGACGATGGTGTGGCCGGGCCGGTTGAACTCGCTGGCCAGCAGCTTCTCGGCCAGCGCCATGCCCACCGCGTTGGTGATGCCCTGGCCCAGCGGGCCGGTGGTGGTCTCCACGCCGGGGGTGATGCCGACCTCCGGGTGGCCGGCGGTCTTGCTGTGCAGCTGGCGGAAGTTCTTCAGCTCGCCGATGGGCAGGTCGTAGCCGGTGAGGTGCAGCAGGGCGTAGATCAGCATCGACCCGTGGCCGTTGGACAGCACGAAACGGTCGCGGTCGGGCCAGTGCGGGTTGGTCGGGTTGTGGCGCAGGTGGCGGCCCCACAGCGCCACGGCCATGTCTGCCATGCCCATGGGCGCACCGGGGTGGCCCGAGTTGGCGGCTTGCACCGCGTCCATGGCCAGCGCCCGGATGGCGTTGGCCTGGGTCTGGGCGGTGACGGGTGCANTGGAGCTGGCGGCGTCGGTCATGGCGGGATTCGGTGGAGGTGCCGCGCAAAGGGCGGCGGGACCGCCAGAGGCGGCGAGGCGCGGAAANACGGGATTTTATCGGCCCGGGCAGACGACCATAATCGACGGCTCAGCCCCACCGCACCCGCGCACCATGCCCCTGCCGCCGCCGTCCCACCCCGCCATGCCCGTCAGTGCCATGGTGCTGGCGGCCGGGCGCGGCATGCGCATGCGGCCCCTGACCGACCACACCCCCAAGCCCCTGCTGCAGGTGCACGGGCTGCCCCTGATGCAGTGGCCCATGGACACCCTGGCGGCCACCGGCGTGAACCATTTCGTGGTCAACACCGCCTGGCTGGGCGAACAGATCGGCATGCACTGCCGCCAGTGGCAGGGGCGCCACCCCGGCGTGGTGGTGCAGATCTCCGACGAGGGCACCGATTTCGGCTACGCGCTGGAAACCGCCGGCGGCATCTCGCGGGCGCTGCCGCTGCTGGGTGAGGTGTTCTGGGTATTGGCCGCCGACGTGTACGCCCCCGGATTCCGCTTCGACCCCCCGGCCGTGGCGCGGTTCGCCGCCAGCGATGCGCTGGCCCACCTGTGGCTGGTGCCCAACCCGCCGCACAACCCGCGCGGCGACTTCGGGCGGGACGCCACCGGCCGGGCCCTGAACGGCGACAGCCCGGACGGCACCCGCCTGACCTACAGCACCATCGGCCTGTACCGGCGCGCCCTGTTCGAACCGCCCTGGTGCGACATCCACCCCGGCAACCCGCAAGGCACGGCGGCGCCGCTGGCGCCCTTGCTGCGCTCGGCCATGGACGCCGGCCGGGTCAGTGCCAGCGTTTTCGACGGCGCCTGGACCGACGTCGGCACCCCGGAAAGGCTGGCCGAACTCAACGCCACCTGAGCGGGCGCGTGATTTCAAATGGGCCGACAATCCGGCCCATGGACGCCACCCCCCACTTCGCCCTGTACGCCGAGCGCCGCGCCCGAGTGGCCGCCCAGCTCGGTCCCGGCGGCATCGCCGTCGTGCCCACCGCGCCGGAGCGCCCGCGCAACCGCGACAGCGACTTCCTCTACCGGCACGACAGTTACTTTTATTACCTCACCGGCTTCACCGAGCCCAACGCCTGGCTGGTGATCACCGCCGAAGGCCAGAGCACGCTGTTCTGCCAGCCCAAGGACCTGGAGCGCGAGATCTGGGACGGCATCCGCCTGGGCCCACAGGCCGCTCCCGCCACCCTCGGGGTGAACGAGGCATGCCGTCGATGAACTCGACCGCCGCCTGCCGCGCCTGCTGGAAAACCGCAACGCGGTGTGGTTCCCGTTCGCCACCCACGAAGGGCTGGAAGGGCGCCTCGAAGGCTGGCTGCGCCAGGTGCGCGCCCGGGTGCGCTTCGGCGCACTCTGTCCGCAGACCCAACACGACCTGTGCGGCGTGCTCGACGAGATGCGGCTCATCAAGGACGCACACGAGCTCGCCGTCATGCGCCGCGCCTCGCAGATCAGCGCCCGCGCCCACATCCGCGCCATGCAGAAGAGCGCGGCCATGCTGCGCGCCGGCCAGGACGTGCGCGAGTACCACCTGGACGCCGAACTGCTGCACGAATTCCGCCAGCACGGCTCGCAGTACCCGGCCTACGGCAGCATCGTCGCGGCCGGCGCCAACGCCTGCGTGCTGCACTACCGGGCCGACGCCGCCCCCATCCGCGACGGCGAACTGGTGCTCATCGACGCCGGCTGCGAGCTCGACGGCTATGCCAGCGACATCACCCGCACCTTTCCGGCCAACGGCCGCTTCACCGGCCCGCAGCGCGCGCTCTACGACCTGGTGCTGGCCAGCCAGGACGCCGCAGTGGCCGCCACGCGGCCGGGCATGCGCTTCGTCGACCCGCACGAAGCCACCGTGGCGGTGCTGGCCCAGGGCCTGCTCGACCTTGGCCTGCTCGACCGCAACAAGGTCGGCAACGCCCAGGACGTGATCGCCAGCCGCGCCTACTTCGCCTTCTACATGCACCGCACCGGCCACTGGCTGGGCATGGACGTGCACGACTGCGGCAGCTATGTGGAGCCGAGCGAGCTGGGCACGGTGAGCGAGCGGCGCGACCCGCTCTCGGGCGAGACCATCCGCGACCGGCCCAGCCGCGTGCTGCGCCCGGGCATGGTGCTGACCATCGAGCCCGGCCTGTATGTGCGCCCCGCCGAAGGCGTGCCCAGCGAGTTCTGGAACATCGGCATCCGCATCGAGGACGACGCGGTGGTCACGCCGGAGGGCTGCGAGCTGATCACCCGCGACGTGCCGGTCCAGGCCGACGAGATCGAAGCGCTGATGCGCGGCTGACATGCAGACCGACATGCGCGTGCTGCACGTCTGCACCGGGCAGGCGCGGCCCTTGCCGATCGGCCGGCGCAGTTTCCTCTCGGCCATCGGCAAATCGGCGGTGGACGGCTCGGTGGCCCTGGGGCCGCTCGGGCTCGAGGGCGACGAGCAGGCCGACCCCAGCGTGCACGGCGGGCTGGACAAGGCGGTCTATGCCTACCCGCAGGAGCACTACGGTTTCTGGCAGGAACAGCGCGGCGGCCTGTTCGGCGAAGCGCTGCCGCCGGGCGCGCTCGGCGAGAACCTGATGGTGCAGGGCCTGCTGGAAAACGCGCTCTGGATCGGCGACCAGCTGCACCTGCCCGACGCGGTGCTGCGCATCACCGCCCCGCGCGAGCCCTGCTTCAAGTTCAACGCCCGCATGGGCCTGAAAGACGCCGGGCGCCGCATGATGGACGCCCTCAACCCCGGCTTCTACCTGGCGGTGGTGCAGCCCGGCAGCGTGCGGGCCGGCGATCCGGTGGAACTGCGCCCCGGTCCGCGCGGTCTGCGGGTGGACGAAGCCTTCGCCGCGCGCCGCCTGAAGCACCTTCGCGACTGAGATTCCCCGTCGAAATGTCACAAGCCCTGCGACCCCGGGGTGCGGACTGGAATACCGGGTTTTCCCGGGCCCGAACTTAGAATGCGGAGCCTGCTTTCACATGGCAGAAATCCACACCGCCAGGAGACATCGGATGAACAAGGACAACAGCCCCGAGACCAAGCGTGCCGAACTGCGCCGCGCCGCACTCGAATACCACGAGAAACCGGTCCCGGGCAAACTGGCCATCGCCGCCACCAAGCAACTCACCAACCAGCGCGATCTCGCCCTGGCCTACTCCCCCGGTGTGGCGGCTCCCTGCGAAGAAATCGTGGCCGACCCGGTCAACGCCTTCAAGTACACCAGCCGGGGCAACCTGGTGGCCGTCATCACCAACGGCACCGCCGTGCTGGGTCTGGGCGACATCGGCCCGCTGGCGGCCAAGCCGGTGATGGAGGGCAAGGCGGTCCTGTTCAAGAAGTTCTCCGGCATCGACGTCTTCGACATCGAGATCAACGAGAAGGACCCGGACAAGCTGGTCGACATCATTGCCTCGCTGGAGCCCACCTTCGGCGGCATCAACCTCGAAGACATCAAGGCGCCCGACTGCTTCTATGTGGAGCGCAAGCTGCGCGAGCGCATGAAGATTCCGGTCTTCCACGACGACCAGCACGGCACCGCCATCGTGGTGGGCGCGGCCATCCTCAACGGCCTGAAGGTGGTGGGCAAGGACATCAAGCAGGTCAAGCTGGTCACCTCCGGTGCCGGCGCCGCGGCGCTGGCCTGCCTGGGCCTGCTGGTCAAGCTCGGCTTGCCGCGCGAGAACATCTGGGTGACCGACCTGGCCGGTGTGGTCTACGAAGGCCGCACCGAGCTGATGGACGAGGACAAGATCCAGTTCGCCCAGAAGACCGACCAGCGCACCTGGCCGAGGTCATCGCCGGTGCCGACATCTTCCTGGGCCTCTCGGCCGGCGGCGTGCTCAAGCAGCCGATGGTGAAGTCCATGGCCGCCCGCCCCCTGATCTTTGCACTGGCCAACCCCAACCCCGAAATTTCGCCGGAAGACGTGAAGGCCGTGCGCGACGACGCCATCATGGCCACCGGCCGCACCGACTACCCGAACCAGGTCAACAACGTCCTGTGCTTCCCGTACATCTTCCGGGGTGCGCTGGATGCCGGTGCCTCCACCATCACCGACGCGATGGAAATTGCAGCGGTGCATGCCATTGCCGAGCTGGCCCAGGCCGAACAGAGCGAGGTGGTGGCCGCCGCCTACGCCGGCGAAAAACTGGCCTTCGGCCCCGAGTACCTGATCCCCAAGCCGTTCGACCCGCGCCTGATGATCAAGATCGCGCCGGCCGTGGCCCAGGCCGCTGCCGACAGCGGCGTGGCCCTGCGTCCGGTGACCGACATGGTGGCGTATCGCGAGAAGCTGCAGAGCTTCGTGTTCGCGTCGGGCACCATCATGAAACCCATCTACGCCGCCGCCAAGACAGCCAGCCGCAAGCGCGTGGCCTATGCCGAGGGTGAAGAGGAACGCGTGCTGCGTGCCTGCCAGATCGTGGTGGACGAGGGCCTGGCCCGCCCCACCCTGATCGGTCGCCCGGCCGTGATCGCCCAGCGCATCGAGAAGTTCGGCCTGCGCCTGCGCGAAGAGCTGGACTACGACGTGGTGAATGTCGAGCAGGACAACCGCTACCGCGATTTCTGGCAGACCTACCACCGCATGACCGAGCGCAAGGGCGTGACCCAGCAGCTGGCCAAGATCGAGATGCGCCGGCGCCTGACCCTGATCGGCGCCATGCTGCTGCACAAGGGCGAGGTCGACGGCCTGATCTGCGGCACCTGGGGCAACACCCACAACCACCTCGAATACATTGACCAGGTGATCGGCAAGCGCATCGGCGGCAGCCCGCGCACCCCGCAGGACATCCCGGTGTATGCCTGCATGAACGGCCTGATGCTGCCGGGCCGCCAGGTGTTCCTGGTCGACACCCATGTCAACCACGACCCGACCCCCGAGCAGCTGTGCGAAATCACGGTGATGGCGGCCGAGGAGATGGTCCGCTTCGGCCTGCAGCCGAAGGTGGCGCTGCTGTCGCATTCCAACTTCGGCTCGTCCAGCCAGCCCTCGGCCGTCAAGATGCGCCGCACGCTCGAACTGCTGCGCGAACAGGCACCGTGGCTGGAAGTCGACGGCGAAATGCATGGCGATGTGGCACTGGACCCGGACGCACGGGCCGCGCTCATGCCCAACTCGACCCTCAAGGGAGCGGCCAATCTGCTGGTCCTGCCCAACATGGATTCGGCCAACATTGCCTACAACCTGCTCAAGACGGCAGCCGGCGGCAACATCGCGATCGGGCCGGTCCTGCTGGGCGCGGCGCAGCCTGTGCACATCCTGACGGCCAGCGCCACCGTGCGCCGGATCGTCAACATGACAGCTCTCACCGTGGCCGACGCCAACGCTGCCCGATAAAGCACCCAAAGGTAGCAAGCACTCACCTATCGGGCGCCGGAATGCCCCCTCCGGTGCCCGATTTTTGTGCAATAACTTGCATTTCCGGGCCGGTTAGGGCACACTCCGCTGCTTGAATTTCAGGGTTAACCCGCCTCTCTCCACGTTGGGTGGAGACGGCGGGTTGATCGCTTCAGGAGCAACGCACGTTCATGGGTCTGTGGCAGATCCGCCCCCGTCGCCAGGGAAGTCCACGCAGAGCCGGCAGGGTTCTGGCGGCTTCGGTGGCGGCGGTGCTGGCAGCAGGTCTGACAGCGGCACTGAGCACCATCGTGGTGCAGGCCCGCTCGCCGGATCCGGTGCCAGCCGGTGCCGTCACCGGGACCACCATCGCGTTGTCCGGGCTGCCGGTCCAGGGTCAGCAGGTGATGGGACAGATCCTCCAGGGAGGTCCGTTCCGTTACGAGAAGGACGGAACCGTCTTTTTCAACCGTGAACGGCTGCTGCCTCAGCAGAAGCGTGGGTTTTACCGGGAATACACCGTGCCCACCCCGGGGCTGAAGCACCGGGGAGCAAGGCGTATCGTTTGCGGCGGGCAGGAGCCACGGCAACCGGATGCGTGTTACTACACCGAGGACCACTACGCCAGCTTCCGGCTGATCGTGCGGTGACCCGGCAGCGACGGATCTTTTAACTTTGACTGTGGAAAGAAGAGCGGAGATGGACACGCCACTTCGTAATATACGAACCAACATCGTTCAGTCGATTCGCGCCTTTGGCGTGAAGGAACTGCAGGCTGCGGCCGAACAGCTGGGTCACCACTTCCTCTACGCCAACCTGGCCAAGGCCCAGAGCAAACAGGACGTGCTCGAGCTGATCGCCGCGCAATACACGCTGCCGCCGCACTTCGGCAAGAACTTCGATGCGCTGTACGACTGCATGACCGACATGGTCCACAAGTCGGGCCCGCAGACCGGTTTCATCGTCGTGCTGGAGCACATCCCGGCCCATTCCAAGTTCGACAAGGAAGCCCGCGAGCAACTGCTCGACATCTTCCGCGACACCGCCGACTACTGGTCCGACCGCCGCATCCCGTTCCGCTGCTTCTACTCCTTCTCGGTGGCCCGCACGCCGAAGGGTGAGGAGCCGATCGAGGTGCAGAGCGAAGAGCCCATGCCCACCGACAAGATCCTGGACGTGAGCCCGATGGCGCTGCGCATGAGCAGCCCGTTCAACGCGGGTTACTGGCTGAACGCTGCCTGAGGTCGACCCGCCCAGTCGAAAAAGCCGCTGACCCCAGCGGCTTTTTTCATGCCTGGACGGCCTGGGTGAGCGCCACGTATTCGGCCACCGGCACTTCCTCGGCCCGGCGCTGCAGGTCGAACTGGCCGGCAAAGCCGCGCGCCTCCAGCCACCGGCCCAGGGTGTTGCGCAGGATCTTGCGGCGCTGGCTGAAGGCGGTCTGGACCAGCTCGCCATACAGGCGCACATCGATGGCCGGGGGCTCGGCCAGCGGCACCATGCGCACCACCGCGCTGTCGACCCGGGGCGGCGGGTCAAAGCTCTCGGGGGGCACGAACAGCACGTTCTCCATGGCGTAGCGCCACTGCAGCATGACCGACAGCCGCCCGTAGTCGGCGGTGGCCGGGGTCGCCACCATGCGGTCGATGACTTCCTTCTGCAGCATGAAGTGCTGGTCGCGCACCACCGCCACATGGTCCAGCAGGTGGAACAGGATGGGGGTGGAGATGTTGTACGGCAGGTTGCCCACGATGCGCAGCGAGCCGGACGCCTGCAGGCGCTGTGCCAGCGCAGCGATGTCGACCTTGAGGATGTCGGACTCCACCACGTCGAGCTGCGGGTGCTGGCGCAGCCGGGCCGCCAGATCGCGGTCGAGTTCGATGACGGTCAGCTGCCCGAGGCGCTCCACCAGCGGCTGGGTCAGCGCGGCCAGACCGGGCCCGATTTCCACCACCGGCTCGCCGGCCACCGGAGCGATGGCGGCCACGATGGCGTCGATGATGCCGTGGTCGGTCAGGAAGTGCTGACCGAAACGCTTGCGGGCGACATGGCTCACAACTGGGGTTCTTCGCGGATCTCGACGTAGGCGCGGGCGCGCAGGTCGCGCGCCCAGAGCTCCAGCGCTTCGCCGGCCTTCTTCTCGCGCACGATGTTGCGCACCGCCTCGCGCTGGTCGCGCTGGCTCAAGGCCTGCTGCCGGCGTTCTTCCAGGCGGATCAGGTGCACCCCGAAGCGCGACACCACCGGCGGCGACAATTCGCCCGGCCGCAAGGCATCGAGGGCCTGCTCGAACTCGGGCACGAACTGACCAGGCGATGCCCAGCCGAGTTCGCCACCACCGGCCGCCGAGCCGTCGGCGCTGTGTTCACGGGCCAAGTCTTCGAAGCGCGCCTGACCGGCCACGATCTGCTGGCGCCAGGTGTTCAGCCGCTCGATGGCCTGCGCCTGGCTGAGCTGCGACGACGGGCGCAGGAGGATGTGGCGGGCCCGGGTCTGGGTGATGGTGGCGTCGACCCCGGCGGTGCGCTTCTCGACCACCTTGAGCACGTGGAAGCCCGCCGGGCTGCGCAGGGGACCGGCCACGCCGCCCACGGGCAGATCCTTGACGCCATTGACGAACAGCTCGGGCAGGCGACTGGCCGGCCGCATGCCGAACGTGCCCCCACGGGTGCGCTCGGGCGCATCGGACAATTCGCGGGCCAGGGCGGCGAAATCGTCGCCGGCACGCGCGCGGCGGGCCGCTTCGTCGGCTTTGGCCTTGAGCGCCTGCACCTGGGCTTCGGCGGCGCCTTCGGGCACGGCCACCAGCACATGGGCCAGGTTGAGTTCCAGGGCGTCCGGGTTGCTGGCGGGGCGCTGCTCGAGCAGGTGGTTGTCGATGTCGGCTTCGGTGACCCTGACCTTGGAGATGACCTCGCGTTCCTGCAGGCGCTGCAGGGTCAGTTCGCGCTTGAGGTCGGCGCGGAACTGGGCGACGTCGGTGCCCGCGTCCTGCACCAGCCGGCGCCGGAATTCGTCACGGCTCATCTGGTTCTGGGCCGCGACCGCCCTCTCGGCCTCGTCGACCTCGCTCTCGCTCACACGCACACCGATCTCGGCGGCATGCTGCATCTGCGCCCGCTCACTGATGACCAGCTCCACCACCTCGGCGACCAGCTGGTCGCGGGTGGGCTGCGGACCGCCGCGCTGGGCCAGCTGCTGGGCGGCCCGTTGAACCCGGCGACGGACCTCGCTGTTGGTGACCGGCTCGGAGTTGACCAGCGCGACGATGAAGTCGGCGGTGCGGGCGGCCGATGGTGCCGCCGATGGGGCCGCCGCTGGTGCGGCCGACGTTGCGGGTGCGGCGGTACGGCCGGGCTGCGCCTGGGCATGCACCGGACCTGCTGCCACGAGCACAGCGAGGGCCAGGCCGGTCAAGCGGAGGGGGAAAAGGCGATCAGTCATAGTTCTGGAACCGGCTGGGTGGCGACAACGTTTCTTCACGCAGATACTGGTAGCGCGGCACGTTGTCCTTCAGGGTCTGCAGGGGACTCGACCCGAGGCGGGAGAAGCCGTTGAATTCAAGCTGGAACAGGATGCGCTGGGCCGCCGTGGCGGCGCTGCGCTGCAGCCGCTCCAGCACGATGCGGCCGATCCAGCAGCCGCCATCGTACTCAAAGCCTGCCACCAGATCGACCACCTTGCGGTCGGGCACGCTGTAGTTGATGCGGCCCACGCTGTACCAGCGGCCGGGGCCAAGCGCCTGACCCGGCACGGCGCGGTCGGGGGTGTCGGACCAGGGCAGGCTGAGCGGCCATTGCCAGCCCACGTCGAACTGTTCGCTGCTGCCGCGCTGCAGGCGGTAGGCGGCGCTCAGCACCCGGTACGGGCCAGGCATGTAGCGGGTGAGCAGGGTGGTGCGCACCGAGTCCTTGATGGTCGGGTTGTACTGGAAGTTGGTGTCCACCAGCCACTTCGGATTCCACTGCACACGGGCGGCCAGCAGCACATCGCTGAAGCGTTCGGTGACCGGCGCACCGCCGGGCAGGAACACGTTCTGGTCGCGCAGCAGGTAGCGCTGCGCCAGGCCCAGACGGACGATCTCGGCGCCGTCCCTGGGGTCGAGCAAGCGGGAGCTCACACCCACGGTCAGGGCCCGCGAATCGGAGACGCGGTCGTTGCCGCCGAACACGTTGTCGCTGAAGATCGAGGCGAAGTTGAAGTCGACCGCAGCCGAGTCGTAGTTGGGCAGCAGGCTCTGGTCGCGGAACGGCGTCCAGGTGAGGTAGGCGCGGGGCTCCAGGGTCTGCACGAAGTTGCGCCCGAAGTAGCGCGCGTCGCGCTCGAACACCAGCCCGGAATCCAGACTGACCGTGGGCAGCGCGCGCGAGGCCGACGTGGCGCCATTGGTCAGGGGCCGGTCGAACTGGTATTGGGTCAGATGAAGCCTGGCGGCGGGCTGGATGAACCAGCCGGGCGAGCGCCAGCGGCGCGACAGGCCGGCAATGGCCATGCTGCGCGAGCCGTTGGGCTGGCCGGTGGCGAACCGCAGATCGCGTTCAAACCGGGTGTGCTCCAGGTACACCGAGGGCTTGATGCCTTGCCAGACGCCGGTCTCGGCCTCGCCCGGGCCGTAGTTGGCCACCAGCGAGGGAATGCGGTCGTAGGGCGGCGTGATGGGCGAGGCCACGTCCTGCAGCGTCTGCCAGGTGTAGGCGCCCGCGCTGTAGCTCCAGGCGCCGCTGCCGCCGGAGAGCACCGCGTCGCTGGGCAGCAGGCGGGTGGTCAGGGTGGAGATGGCGCGCGGGAAGTCGCGCCAGTAATCGTCGTCGCTGACCCGGTTGAGGTTCAGGTTCAGGCCCAGCGAACCCTGGCCGCCGGCCCGGTTCAGGGCACCGGCGAGGTTCTGCAGGTGCTGCAGCGAGTAACCCCAGCGATCCTGGTTGCGCAGCGTGTCCGACGGCATGTAGGAGCCGCGGATCTGGCCGTTGTAGTCCGGCTGCAGGTAACGGAACTCGGCCCCCAGATCGACACCGCGCTTGGACATCAGCGTGGGGTAGAGCGTGAGGTCGTAGTTGGGCGCCAGGTTGACGTAGTAGGGCTGCGTGATCTCCAGGCCGCTGATGTTGTCCAGCCCGATGCTGGGCGGCAGGAAGCCCGACTTGCGGGTGTCCGACAACGGGAAGGTCAGGTAAGGCGCTCCCAGGATGGGCACCCCCTGGAACTCCAGCACGCCACCGGTGGCGCGGCCGGTTTCCTCGACATTGTCGAACTCGATCTTGCTGGCGCGCACCATCCAGGCCGGCATCCAGTCGGCGCCGGGCGTGCGCGGGCAGGTGGAGTAGCGGGCGTCGTAGGCGGTGGCGTTGTCCTTGTCCAGGAAGTCCACCCGGCTGGCATCGCCCTGGACCGCCGTTGCTCAGCAGCTCGAAGGAGGGCTGGAAGAACGTGCCCTTGAAGGTCTCGGTGTTCAGGCGCAATTCGGGTCCGCTGAAGCGGTCGCCGTTGCGGTTGATCATCACGTCGCCCTCGGCTTGCGAGTCGCCGGTGGACGAGTCGTACTGCAGGCGCCGGGCGCGGATCACGCTGTTGTGGCGGCGCAGTTCGGCGTTGCCTTCGATCGTGGTGGTCGATTCGGTCTGGCCCTCGATGCGGTCGCCGCTGACGAAGGTGGGCGCCTCTTCGGTGGCGGCGGGGTCCAGCCGTTCGGCCAGCTGACCGCTGGACTTGAGGCGCAGAACGTCGCCGGCCGGCCCAGGGGTAGTCGGCGTCTGGGCCTGGGCCGCGGCGCTCAGCAGGCCACCGGCCAGGCATGCGCCCAACCACCGGGCCGCAGCAGCAACGGGACGCACCGCGCCGAGGTCGGCAGCTGGCATCGGGAACGGTGAGGCGCGGCGTTTCAAGATCGGGCCGATGGGGCGTTTGTAGAATCGACGGCCATTATCCTATGGGCCCTGCAGCGGCCTCGCCCCTCCCCATGACCCCTACTTCCACAGCCGTCGTCTGGGCCGATCCGCAGCGCGAGGCCGCGTTCGGCGCCTGGCTGGCGCCCCTGGCCGTGCAGCATGGCCTGCGCACCGAAACCCTGCGCCCGGCCTCCGCCGACGCCAGCTTCCGGCGCTACCTGCGCATCGACGCCCAGGCCGGCAACAGCCTGATCGTGATGGACGCGCCGCCCGCCCAGGAAAACTGCGAACCTTTCGTGCGCATCGCCGGCCTGATGCACGAGGCCGGTCTGCGGGTGCCGCAGATCCTGGCCTGGGACGAGCCGCAGGGTTTCATGCTGCTCGACGATCTGGGCCACCAGACCTTGCTGGACGTGATCCTGCCCGAGCAGCCCGCCGCCAACCTGCCGGCCTACCTTGCGGCCACCGAGTCGCTGCTGGCCTGGCAGACCGCCTCGCGCCCCGGCGTGCTGCCGGCCTACGACGAAGCCCTGCTGCGCCGCGAACTGCAGCTCTTCCCCGACTGGTACCTGGGCCGGCACAAGGGCGTGACCCTGCAGGGCAGCGCGGCCGAGATGCTGGGCAAGACCTTCGACACCATCGTGCAGCGGGTGCAGGCCGCGCCGCAGGTGTATGTGCACCGCGACTTCATGCCGCGCAACCTGATGGTGCTGCGCGAGCCCGGCAGCACACCCGCCACGCAGCTCGGCGTGCTCGACTTCCAGGACGCGGTGCACGGCCCGGTCACCTACGACATCGCCAGCCTGATGCGCGACGCCTTCCTGAGCTGGGACGAAGACTTCGTCATCGACGTGACGGTGCGTTACTGGGAGAAGGCGCGCAAGGCCGGCCTGATGGACTTCGAGGACTGGCACAGCGACTTCGGCGCGTTCTACCGCGCAGTGGAATGGATGGGCCTGCAGCGCCACCTCAAGGTGGCCGGCATCTTTGCCCGCATCACCCTGCGCGACGGCAAGCCCAAGTACCTGGCCGACGCGCCGCGCTTCATCCAGTACATCCGCGCCACCGCCCACCGCTACCGGGAGCTCGGTCCGCTGCTGCGCCTGATCGACGAGGTGGAGGGTCTGCAGGCCGCCAGCGGCTACGCCTTCGGGCGGGTCTGACCTGCACCTTCACAGCGCCCCATGCCCCGCCTGTACTGCGCCACCCCGCTGAACGCCGGGGCCGAGATCGACCTGCCCGAGGGCGCCGCCCGCCATGTGCAGGTGCTGCGCCTGCAGCCGGGCGACAGCCTGACCCTGTTCGATGGCCAGGGCGGCCAGTGGCAGGCCACCGTGCTGACCATGGGCCGCAGCCGGGTGCAGGTGCGGGTGGATGCACACGAGGCGCTGGAGCGCGAAGCCGCGCGCCCGGTGTGGCTGGCCGTGGGCATGCCGGCCAATGAACGCATGGACTGGCTGGTGGAGAAAGCCACCGAGATCGGTGTGGCCGGCATCGTGCCGCTGCACACCGCGCACGGCGTGCTCCGGCTGCAGGGCGAGCGGGCGCAGAAGAAGCAGACGCACTGGCAGGCGGTGGCCCAGGCCGCCTGCGAACAGTGCGGCCGCAACCGGCTGCCCGAGGTGCTGCCGGTGCAGGACATCGCCCGCTGGCTCGCGGCACCGGTGCCGGCCGGCATGGCCGCCGAACCCCTGAGCTGCGTGCTGTCGCTGGCCGACGGCACCCGGCCGCTGGCCGAGGTGCTGGCCGGCGCCGCGCCCGGGCGGCCGGTGCTGTTCCTGAGCGGTGCCGAAGGCGGCCTGGCGCCGGCGGAAGATGCGCAGGCCCGCGCAGCGGGCTTTGTGCCGGTCACCCTGGGTCCGCGCATCCTGCGGGCCGAAACCGCTGCGCTGGCGGCCCTCACCCTGGCGGCGCTCTGACATGAACCGCAACCTCTGGCTGCTGGCCGGCGCGCAAGGCCTCTTCCTGACCAACAACGTGGTGTTCATCGCCATCAACGGTCTGGTGGGCCTGTCGCTGGCGCCGCTGGGCTGGATGGCCACGCTGCCGGTGATGGGCTATGTGGTGGGCGGCGCCCTGTCGACCGCGCTGGTGGCCCGCACCCAGGCCCGGTTCGGGCGCCAGGTGTCGTTCCAGATCGGTCTGCTGGTGGCGCTGGCCTCGGCGCTGCTGTGCGCCTGGGCGGTCACCGAACGCCATTTCTGGTGGCTGGTGCTGGCCACGGTGGTGGCGGGCTACTACAGCGCCAACGGCCAGCTCTACCGCTTCGCGGCGGCCGAACTCTGCCCGCCCACGTTTCGCGAGAAGGCGGTCTCGCTGGTCATGGCCGGCGGCCTGATCGGCGCCGTGCTGGGGCCCAACCTGGCCAGCCGCACCCGGGGCCTGACCGAGGTGCCGTTTGCCGGCGCCTACCTCGCGCTGGCGGCGGTTGCGCTGCTGTCCATGCTGCTGATGGCCGGCATCCGTTTTCCGGCGGTGCCGGCGCGCAAGGCCAGCGACGACCCGGGCCGGCCGCTGTCGGAGATCGTGCGCCAGCCGGTGTTCATCGTCGCGGCCGCAGGTGCGGCCCTGGGTTACGGCGTGATGAACCTGCTGATGGCCGCCACGCCGCTGGCCATGCAGGTCTGCGGCTATCCGTTCGACGACGCCGCGCTGGTGCTGGAGTGGCACGTGATCGGCATGTTCGCGCCCGGCTTCTTCACCGGCCACCTGATCCAGCGCTTCGGGGCGTTGCGCATCATGGCGGTCGGTGTGCTGCTGAACGCGCTGTGCATCGGGGTGGCGCTTTCCGGCATCGAGCTGCACCGTTTCCTGATCGCGCTGTTCCTGCTGGGGGTGGGCTGGAACTTCCTGTTCACCGGCGCCACGACGCTCTCCCTGCAGGCCTGGCG
>JGI24115J20150_1000394_pt1 | contig 17671 bp, 16 predicted proteins | sample Subbioar_CSW14AB_FD_20150 | JGI IMG/M metagenome (IMG submission 20150)
CAAGGAGCACACCCATGGCACTGCACTTCGGCAAACGCGAATCCGACCTCAACAAACCCCTGGGCGGCCAGATGGCCACGCCGCGCTACGGTCAGGGTGCTCAGGCCGGCCAGGCCGGTGCAGCCGCCGCCGGTGGCAGCCCCTCTGCCACGTCCGCCACGTCTGCCGCCCCTACCACCCCCGAGCCCGCCGCCCAGAGCCTGTCGGTGGCCACCGAGGCCGGCTCGGTCCCCGAAGGCGGCAGCAAGCTCACCGTGGGCCCGAACATCAAGCTCAAGGGTGTCGAGATCACCGACTGCGACACCCTGGTGGTCGAAGGGCTGGTCGAGGCCACCATGGATTCCCGCGTCATCCAGATTGCCGAACAAGGCGCCTTCAAGGGCTCGGCCGAGATCGACATTGCGGAAATCCGCGGTGTGTTCGACGGCAACCTGACCGTGCGGCAGAAGCTGGTGATCCATGCCACCGGCAAGGTGACCGGGCGCATCAGGTACGGCCGGGTCGTGATTGAAGACGGCGGCCAGCTCTCCGGTGACATCGAGTGCGGTGGCCAGGCCCCGGCCCGTACCGCCACCACCTCTGCGACCACTTCTGCCACCACGGTGGCCAAGCAGCCGATGGCCCTGGCGGCCTGAAGCACCCGCACCGGCAGGCCGGCCCGCGGATGACCCTGATGGCCCGGGTCATCTGCGGCGGCTATGCTCGGGCCGATGTACGCCGGGTATTTCGGACTCCAGCGGGGCGGCGGCGGGTTTGTGGTGCTCAGCGGCGACATCGGCGCCGGCAAGACCACCATCTGCCGCTGTTTCCTGCAGCAGGTGCCGCCGGACTGTCGGGTGGCCTACATCTTTCACCCGCCGGCCACGGCGCTCGATCTGCTGCAGTCCATCTGCAAGGAGTTCGGCGTGGGCTGGACCGCCCAGCCGGGCAACCCCGGCTCCCTGCAGCCCTGCATCGACGCCCTGAACGCCCACCTGCTGCGCAGCCACGCAGCCGGTGAACGCAACCTGCTGATCATCGACGAGGCCCAGGCCCTGCCGGCCCCGGTGCTGGAGCAGCTGCGCCTGCTGACCAACCTGGAGACCAGCGAGGCCAAGCTGTTGCAGATCGTCCTGATCGGCCAGCCCGAACTCCGCCAGCGTCTGGCCGAGCCGGGCCTGGAGCAGCTGGCCCAGCGGGTGGTGGCCCGCTGCCACCTGGACACCCTGGGGCCGGAAGAGGTCCGGCCCTACGTGGCGCACCGCCTGCAGGTGGCCGGCCTGACCGGCCCGCTGCCCTTCACCGACGAAGCCATCGACCGCATCCACGCGCTCACCGGCGGTGTGCCCCGCCGCATCAACCTGCTTTGCGACCGGGCCTTGCTGGGCGCCTACGGCGGTGCCCGCGCGCAGGTGGACCGGACCACCCTGGAGCGCGCCGCCAGCGAAGTGTTCGACACCCCTGCCCCGCCGCCGGCCAGCCCGCCCACCGCAGCGGCAGCCTCCACCGCGCCCCGCGTGCCGTGGTCCCGCCCGGTGCTGGCCCTGAGCGCACTGGCCGCTGGCGCCGTGCTGGTCACGGCGCTGCAGGCCTGGACCCAACGGAACGGTACCGCCGCGCCCTCCTTGCCCTCGATTCCCTCCGTTCCAGCCACGCCCGCCTCCGCCCCTGCCCCCGCCGCATCACCCGCCACCCCAGCCGTGGCTGCCCCCGCCGCAGGCCCGCGAACAACAGCAGAAGTCTGGCCGGGCACACCCCCCTGGCCCAGGCTGGAAGCCGACCCGGGCTGGCAGCAACTCGGGCAGCTCTGGGGCGCGCGGCTGGCGCCCCGCAACCCCTGCGGCAACGCACGGCTGGAAGGGCTGCAGTGCTACCGCACCGAACGGCTCACGCTGGCCGGCCTGAAACAGCTCGACCGCCCCGGTCTGATCACGCTCAGCCACCCCGGCGGGTCCACCACCGTGCTGGTGACCGGCCTGAACGACGCTGAAGCCTCGGTGGCCGCCGGCGACCGGGTCTGGCGTCTGCCCCTGGAACAGCTGGAGGGCATGTGGCGCGGCGACTTCGGCACCCTGTGGCGGCTGCCCCCCGGCCAGCGCACCCGGCTGGAAGATGGCCGGTTCGGGCCGGCCGCGCCCTGGCTGGCCGAGCGGCTGGCCGATCTGCAGACGCGGGGCCTGCAAATCGAGCGCGGCGCCAGCCTGACCGAACAGGTCAAGGCCTTCCAGCGCAGCCAGGGCATCGACCCGGTGGGCGCGGCCGGCCCGCTCACCTTCATGCAGCTCAACCGGGCCAGCCGGGTCGACGAGCCCCGGCTGGGCCAGACGCCCCCATCCTCCTGACCGGCCATGTCCTACATCCTCGACGCCCTGCGCCGCGCAGAAGCCCAGCGCCAGCAACAGAACCCGCCACCGCCCGGGCTGGGCAGCGCCCCGACACCGATCCCGCCCGCCGCAGCGCCTGCTGCAACGCCGCCGGCCCCTGCTGGCCACCCGGCCCAGGGCACCGCTGCCGCGCCCGCCGGCCCGGTGGTCGCCAGCACAACGGCACGCCAGCTCGCACTCGCAACCCTGCTGTTGGCCGGCATCGGGGCGCTGTGGCTGCTCGCCACCCGCGAGCGCCCACCGACACCGGCAACCGAACCGGTCGCATCGAAGGCCCCCGCGCAGGCGCCAGCGCCGGTTCTTGCACCAATCCCGGCGTCACCACCCGCGCCCCTGCTCGCTCCGGCCCCGCCGCCGTTGCCGCCCGCTGCGCCGTCGTCGCCCCGGCAACCAGCACCGCCGTCACCACCGCCACCACCCCAACCGTCACCACCGGTGGCCAACGCCGTGCCCCGGTACGCCGAGCTGCCCGAAGCGGTGCGGTCCGGCCTGCCGGCCATCAGCGTGCAGGGCGTGACCTGGTCCGAGAACGCCGCGCTGCGCCACCTCATCGTCAATGGCCGGGTGCTGCAGGAGGGCCAGTCGATCGGGCCGGACCATGTGCTGGAGCGGATCGACCGCGATGGCTCGGTGCTGCGTTACCGGGGCCAGCGCTACCGCATCGGCCACTGAACCGCACCGCATGAACACGACCCCCCTGCTGCAGGCACGGCAGCTCAGCCACGGCTGGCCCGGGCTGACCCTGTTCGACCGGCTCGATGTCGACATCCACCCCGGCATCACCCTGCTCACCGGCGAGGAAGGCTGCGGCAAATCGACCCTGCTGCGCCTGCTCGCCAGCCGGGAACCCGGCCTCACCTTTCTGGCCGACATTCAGCATCCGGCGCTCGACAACGAGCCGGTGGCCGCTCTGCTGGCCGCCGTGCCGCGGGGTCTGATCGACGACTTCGGCCTGGCCGAACACCTCGGCAAACCGCTGTTCATGCTGTCCACCGGCAGCCGCCGCAAGGTGGGTCTGTGCCAGACCCTGGCCAGCCCGGCCCCGGTGCTGCTGATCGACCAGCCGGTGGCCGCGCTCGATCCGCCGTCGGTGCGTTGCCTGGTGGCGCACCTGCAGCGCATCGGCCGCCTGCCGGGGCGCGCGGTGGTGGTGGCCGACCACGAATCGCCACCGGGACTGACGCCGGACCACACGGTGGTGCTGCCACCGCGCTGATGATTTTTCACGCCCGGCTGTAAGAAGCCGGACGCAGGGCCGACCACCGATCAGGCGGGACGGACCAATGTGGACCGTGACCTGCCAGCCCCAGTCATTCCACAGAAAGGTCCCCATGAAACGCTCCCTGTTGGCCACCAGCCTGGCCGCCCTGCTCGCCCCGGCCCTGTTCCCCATCGCCTCCGCCCAGGCCCAGCCCAACCTGGCCGAAGCCCAGGTCAATGCGCTCGAAGGTCTGGCCGGTCCGCAACCGGGCTTCCGCCGCTCCGGCGCCAAAGGCATCTGCGCCAGCGGCCACTTCGTGGGCAACACGGCCGGCCGCGCGCTGACCACCGCCTCGGCCTTCAGCGGTGCCAAGGTGCCGGTGGTGGCCCGTTTCTCGGTCGGCGGCGGCAGCCCCAAGGCCAGCGACAAGTCCAAGTCGGTGCGCGGGCTGGCCCTGACCTTCCAGCTGCCCGGCAACGAGACCTGGCAGATGGCCAACATCTCGGCGCCGGTGTTCTTCGTGGCCCGCCCGGAGCAGTTCGCCCCGTTCGTGCAGGCCCGCACCGCCGACCCGGCCACCGGCAAGCCCGATCCGGAAAAGCTCAAGGCCTTCAACGCCGCCAACCCCGAGACCCTGCGCCAGGCGGCCTACCTGGCCCAGGCCCCGGTGCCGGCCAGCTACGGCGCGGTGAACTACTGGGGCGTGAACGCGTTCGAGTTCGTCAACGCCAAGGGCGAGAGCCGCTTTGCCCGCTGGCAGTTCGTGCCCGAGGCCGGCACCCTGGGCTTGACCGAAGACCAGCTCAAGGCCATGCCGGACGACTTCCTGGCCGGCGAACTGCGCCAGCGCGTAGGTGCCAAGCCGGTGGTGTTCGACATGAAGCTGCAGCTGGCCGAAGCCGGTGACAACCTGACCGACCCGACCGTGGCCTGGCCCGAAGGCCGTCAGCTGGTGCCGGTGGGGCAGCTGGTCATCGACAAAGTGGAAGCCGGCATGGGCGGCGCCTGCGACGGCATGACCTTCAACCCCGTGGCGCTGCCGGCCGGCATCAAGCCGTCGGCCGACCCGGTGCTCAATGCCCGCGCCGCGCCCTACGCGCTGTCGCTGGGCCGCCGCCTGGGCGAAGCCGCCCGCAAGTGATGCAGGCCCGGGCCTGGGGGGCGATCAGCGTCCGCCCAGGCCCATGCCGCGCGAGATCACCTCTTTCATGATCTCGTTGGTGCCGCCATAGATGCGCTGCACCCGGGCATCGGCATAGGCCCGGGTGATCGGGTATTCCCACATGTAGCCGTAGCCGCCGAACAGCTGCACGCATTCGTCCATCACCTTGCACTGCAGGTCGCTGCACCAGTACTTGGCCATGCTGGCGGTGGCGGTGTCCAGCCGGTCCTGCAGCACCAGCTCGCAGCATCTGTCGACGAACACCCGGGCCACCTGCACCTCGGTCTGCAGCTCGGCCAGCGTGTAGCGGGTGTTCTGGTAAGCGGCCACCGCCTGCCCGAACACCTGGCGGTTCTTTACGTAGTCCACCGTCCAGTCGATGGCCGCCTGCGCCGCGCCCACCGCCCCAATGGCGATCTGCAGCCGCTCCCAGGGCAGCTGCTCCATCAGGCAGATGAAGCCCCGCCCCTCCATGGCCGCGCCGCCCAGCAGCTGCTCGGGGCCGACCCGCACGTTGTTGAAGAACAGTTCGGAGGTGTCCTGCGCCTTCAGGCCCAGCTTCTTCAGCCGCTGGCCCTTCTCGAAGCCGGGCATGCCGCGTTCCACCAGGAACAGGCTGGTGCCCTTGGCGCCGGCGGCGGGGTCGGTCTTGGCCACCACGATCACCAGGTCGGCATGCCAGCCGTTGGTGATGAAGGTCTTGCTGCCGTTGATGAGGTAACTGCCGTCGGCCTGCTTGAGCGCGGTGGTGCGCACGCCCTGCAGGTCGCTGCCGGCGGCCGGCTCGCTCATGGCGATGGCACCCACCATCTCGCCGCTGGCCAGGGCCGGCAGGTACCGGGCCTTCTGGTCGTCGGTGCCGTAGTGGGCGATGTAGGGCGCCACGATCTCGCTGTGCAGACCGTAGCCGATACCCGAGAACCCGCCCCGGGCCAGCTCCTCCATCTGCACCACCGAATACAGCCGGTCGGCCCCGGCGCCGCCGAAGGCCTCGGGCAGCGTCATGCACAGAAAGCCGTTCTCGCCCGCCTTGCGCCAGACCTCCCGGTCCACGTAGCCCTGCTCTTCCCAGGCGGCGTGGAAGGGCGCGATCTCGTTCTCCATGAAACGGCGAAAGCTGTCGCGAAAGGCTTCGTGGTCGGCGTTGAACAAGGTGCGTTCGATCATGGGCGGGTCTCCTGAGGGACGGTGGTCGGCGATTTTCACAAAGCGATTGCTTGCTGAAATCACTATACTGCCTCGCAGTCCGGTCCCCAACCCGGGGCTTCCACGAGGAGACACCATGACCCACGCCTTCATTTACGACGCTGTGCGCACCCCGCGCGGCAAGGGCAAAAAGGACGGCAGCCTGCACGAGGTGAAGCCGGTCGACCTGCTCGCCGGGGTGCTGACCGCCCTGCAGCAGCGGCAGGGCTTCGACACCGCGGCGGTGGACGATGTGGTGATGGGCGTGGTGTCACCCATCGGCGAGCAGGGCTCGGTGATCGCCAAGGTGGCCGCGCTCAAGGCCGGCTGGGACTGGCGCTGCTCGGGCGTGCAGATCAACCGCTTCTGCGCCTCGGGCCTGGAGGCGGTGAACCTGGCGGCCATGAAGGTGGCCAGCGGCTGGGAAGACCTGGTGGTGGCCGGCGGTGTGGAGAGCATGAGCCGGGTGCCCATCGGGTCCGACGGCGGCGCCTGGGCCCAGGACCCGGCCACGAATTCGGCCACGCTGTTCGTGCCGCAGGGCATCGGGGCCGACCTGATCGCCACGCTGGAAGGCTTCAGCCGCGCCGATGTGGACGCCTATGCGCTGGAATCGCAGCGCCGCGCCGCCGCCGCCCGGGCCGAGGGCCGCTTCCAGGGCTCGGTGGTGCCGGTGACCGACTTCCTGGGCCAGACCCTGCTGGCCGAAGACGAATTCATCAAGCCCCACACCACGCTGGAAGGGCTGGCCAGCCTCAAGCCGGCCTTCGAGCAGCTCGGCGCCATGGGCTTCGATGCGGTGGCGCTGCAGCGTTACCCGCAGGTCGAGCGCATCCACCATGTGCACCACGCCGGCAACTCGTCGGGCATCGTCGACGGCGCCACCGCCGTGCTGGTGGGCAACGAGGCCGCCGGCCGTGCCCACGGCCTGACGCCACGGGCGCGGGTGGTGTCGGTGGCGCTTTCCGGGGCCGACCCGACCATCATGCTCACCGGCCCGATGCCGGCGGCCCGCAAGGCGCTGGCCAAGGCCGGCATGACCATCGACCAGATCGACCTGTTCGAGGTGAACGAGGCCTTTGCCGCCGTGCCCATGAAGTTCATGAAGGAGCTGGGCGTGCCGCACGAGAAGGTGAACGTGAATGGCGGTGCCATTGCCATGGGCCATCCGCTGGGGGCCACCGGCGCCATGATCCTGGGCACCCTGATCGACGAACTGCACCGCCGGGGCCTGCGCCACGGCCTGGCCACCCTGTGTGTAGGCGGCGGCATGGGCATCGCCACCATCGTCGAGCGGATCTGAGGAGACACCATGAAGACCATCCGCTACGAACTGGCCGACGGCATCGCCACCCTGACCTTCGACGAGCCCGGCTCGCCGGTCAACACCATGTGCGCCGACTGGCAGCGCGACCTCACCGAGGCCGTCGCCCAGGTGCTGCGCGACCAGGAAGCCATCAAAGGCATCGTGCTGGCATCGGCCAAGAGCACCTTCTTTGCCGGCGCCGACCTCAAGGGCACGATGCGCCTGCAACCTTCGGACGCAGCCGCCGTGTTCGCCGAGATCGAACAGACCAAGAAGAATTTCCGCACGCTGGAAACCCTGGGCGTGCCGGTGGTGAGCTGCATCAACGGCGCGGCCCTGGGCGGTGGCTGGGAGGTGGCGCTGGTGGGCCACCACCGCATCGCGGTGGACAACCCGAAGATCCAGCTCGGCCTGCCGGAGATCACGCTGGGCCTGATTCCTGGCGCCACCGGCATCACCAAGATGGTCCGGCTGCTGGGGCTGATGGGCGCCCAGCCCTACATCCTGGAGAGCCAGCTGTTCAACCGGCGCCAGGCGCTCGACCTGGGCCTGGTGCACCAGCTGGTGGCCACCGATGCCGACCTGCGCCCCGCCGCACTCGCCTGGATCGCAGACCACCCGAGCGCCCGCCACCCGTGGGACGAGAAGGACTACCGGATGCCCGGCGGCTCGCCCTCCAGCCCCAAGCTGGCCGGCATGCTGAGCGTGGCCCCGGCCGTGCTGAAGCAGAAGACCCGTGGCCTGTACCCGGCCCCGGAAGCCGCGCTGGCCGCCATGGTGGAAGGCGCGCTGGTCGACTTTGATACCGCCACCCGCATCGAGAGCCGGTACCTGGCCGGGCTGATCGTCAGCCCGGTGGCCAAGGCCATGATCAACACCTTCTTCTTTCACATGAATGCCATCAAGGGCGGGCATTCGAGGCCGAAGGACGTGCCGCGCTTCAAGCCGGCCAAGGTGGGCATTCTGGGCGCCGGCATGATGGGCGCAGGCATCGCCTACGCCCAGGCCAGCAAGGGCATCGCCACGGTGCTGAAGGACGTGAGCCGCGAACAGGCCGAGAAGGGCAAGGCGTACAGCGCAAAGATCACCCAACCCCGGGTCGACAAGGGCCGCATGAGCCCGCACGACCAGCAGGCCCTGCTGGACCGCATCACCGCCACCGACAGCGCGGCCGACCTGGCCGGCTGCGATCTGATCATCGAGGCGGTCTACGAAAACCGCGAACTCAAGGCCCGGGTCACGCAGGAGGCCGAAGCGCAGCTGGCCCCGGCGGGTTCTTCGCCAGCAACACCTCCACCCTGCCCATCGGTGGTCTGGCGCAGGCCAGCCGCAACCCCTCGCGCTTCATCGGCATCCACTTCTTCAGCCCGGTGGACAAGATGAAGCTGGTCGAGATCATCCGCGGCCGGCAGACCAGCGACGAGACCGTGGCCCGCGCCTACGACTATGTGCAGGCGCTGGGCAAGCTGCCCATCGTGGTGAACGACTCGCGCGGCTTCTACACCAGCCGCACCTTCGGCACCTATGTCATGGAAGGCGCGGCCATGCTGGGCGAAGGCATTCCGGCGCCGGTCATCGAGAACGCTGCGGTGCAGGCCGGCATGCCGGTGGGCCCGCTGGCGGTGCTGGATGAAACCGCGCTGTCGCTCTCGGTGCATGTGCTGGACCAGACCCGGGCCGACTTCGCCACGGAGGGCCGCACCTACCTGGCCAGCCCCGGCGAACTGCTGGTCGAGCGCATGGTGAAGGAGCTCAATCGCCCCGGCCGCGCCGGTGGCGGCGGCTTCTACGACTACCCCCAGGGCGGCCGCAAGCACCTCTGGCCCCAGCTCAAGCCGCTGTTCGAGCGCACCGACGTGGCCTGGGACCTGCAGACGGTGAAAGACCGCCTGCTCTACCGGCAGGCGGTGGAGACCGCCCGCTGCCTGGCCGAAGGCGTGCTGACCACGGTGCACGACGGCAACATCGGCTCCATCTTCGGCATCGGCTTCCCGGCCTGGACCGGCGGCGCCCTGCAGTTCATCCACGGCATGGGCGTGGACCGGTTCCAGGCGCGCTGCGCCGAACTGGCCGCCCGCCACGGCGCCGGCTTCGCGCTGGACGCCACCACCCTCGACGCGCTGCGCCGGCACCAGCCGGTGTGGTGAATCTCCCCTCCTCCCTCCTCCCTCCGATTGCTTTCATGACCCGACTGCTCGACAAAGTCAGCCTCATCACCGGTGCCGCACAGGGCATCGGCCTGGCCACCGCCCTGCGTTTTGCCCGTGAGGGCGCCACCGTCATCGTCTGCGACGTCAAGGCCACGGCGGTCGACGAAGCGGTGCGCCAGTGCCAGGCGCTGGGCGCCCGTGCCGAAGGCCATGTGCTGGACGTGACCGACCGCGCCCGGGTCGACGCGGTGGTGGCCGATGTGCTGGCCCGCCACGGCCGCATCGACGTGCTGGTGAACAACGCCGGCATCACCCAGGACGCGCGGCTGCAGAAGATGACGCTGGAGCAGTTCGACCGCGTGATCGACGTCAACCTGCGCGGCGTGTTCCATTGCGCCCAGGTGGTGGCCGACGCCATGGTGCGGCAAGGCTCGGGCGTGATCCTGAACGCCTCCTCGGTGGTCGGCATCTACGGCAACTACGGCCAGACCAACTACGCCGCCAGCAAGTTCGGCGTGATCGGCTTCACCAAGACCTGGAGCCGCGAACTCGGGCCCAAGGGCATCCGGGTGAATGCGGTGGCCCCGGGCTTCATTGCCACGCCCATCCTGAGCACCATCCCGGAGAAGGTCATCGGCGAGATGGAGCAACGCGTGCCGCTGCGCCGGCTCGGCCAGCCCGAGGAGATTGCCAGCGTCTACGCCTTCCTGGCCAGCGACGACGCCAGCTACATCAACGGCGCGGTGATCGAGGTGTCGGGCGGCATGTCGGTGTGAGGCTGCGGCGGTCGGAACACCGCCACAGGCCCGTGAAGGCCTTCACATATCATCGACCGGCGTCTGACGAGAGACGCCAGCGGCCGGACTCGGCGGCGCTGCATGTAACAGAATCTGGGTCACGTGTTACAAATACGTCCGGTCATCATGCAAATTGCCCCCCTGCCCCCCAACGAAACCGCCCGGCTGGCCCGCCTGCGGAGCCTGGGCATCCTCGACACCCTGCCGCAGCAGGCCTACGACGACATCTCCGCCCTGGCCATGGCCATCTGCAAGACGCCCATGGCCTACATCGGCTTCATCGACGCCGACCGCGAATGGCTGAAGGCCCGCAACGGGCTGGACGTGGTGGAAGCGCCGCGCGACATCACGCTGTGCGCCCACGCCATCCTGGAGCCCGACCGGGTCATGGTGGTCGAGGACACGTTGCAGGACCCCCGGTTTTCCGACAACCCGCTGGTCACCGGCGACATGGGCCTGCGGTTTTACGCCGGTGCCCCGATCGTCACCTCCGACGGCATGGCGGTGGGCACCGTCTGCGTGATCGACCGCACCCGCCGACAGCTCGATCCGGTGCAGGTCGACGCGCTGCGCAAGCTCTCTGGCCTGGTCAGCACCCTGCTCGAACACGAACGCAGCCGCCAGGCCGAAGCCCATGCGGAAGCGGTCTCGGCCCACCAGCGCAACGAACAGCTGGTGGCCATGATCACCGCCGGACTGGACGCGCAGGCCTACATCGACCGCGACCTGATCTACCGCCACGCCAACCAGCGGTACCTGGAGTACCACGGGGCCAGCGCCGATCAGGTGATCGGCTGCAGCGTCCTGCAGCTGCTGGAACACGACCCGGGGGTCGGCCTGGTGGTGGACAACCTGCGCCAGGCGCTGCTGGGCAAGCCGGTGCACTACCAGCGCCTGGGCCACTACAAGGGCNGNGGNGACCGCCATGTGGAGGTGGCCATGCTGCCGGTGTTCGACGACACCGGCACCGTCACCGGCGTGGTCAAGCGGGTGCACGACATCGAGAACCTCAAGCGCAANGAAGCCCAGCTGCGCGACACCATCAGCCTGCTCGAACGCAAGACCCTGGAGCAGCAACGCTTCATCCAGGTGATCTCGCACGACCTGCGNGANCCGATCAATTCCATCAACAACTTCAGCTCGCTGCTGACCACCGACCACGCCCCCGGCTGGCCCGCCGANGCGCAGCGCTACCTGCAGTTCGTCAACCAGGGCGGAGCGCGCATCAGCCAGCTGCTCGACGACCTGCTGCGCTATGTGCGGATGGACAAGCACCGGGTGGAGTTCGGCGATGTCGACACCGGCCTGCTGGCGCAGCAGGTGCGCGACGACCTGACCGCCGCCCTGCAGCGCACCGGTGGGCAGATCGACATCGGCCCGATGCCGGTGGTGCGGGGTGACGCGAGCCTGCTGCGCCTGCTGCTGCAGAACCTGGTCGAGAACGGCCTGAAGTTCACCCGCCCGGGCCAGAAGCCGCATGTGCGGCTGAGCCACGAAGCCCACCCCGACCACTGGCTCATCCGGGTCGAGGACGACGGCATCGGCATACCGACGGAACACCACTCCGCCGTGTTCGACATGTTCAAACGGCTGCACAACCGCAAGGTGTACGCCGGCTCCGGCCTGGGCCTGTCGATCTGCCGACGCATCGCCGACATGCACGGCGGCCGCCTGCTGCTCGAATCCGAGCCCGACCACGGCTGCCGCTTCACCCTGCAGCTGCAGCGCCAACCCGACACCGCCCAGCCATGAACCGAATGCCCCGCCCCGAACGCTTCATCCTGATCGACGACAACGAAGCCGACAACGTGTTCCACGAGATCATGATCCGCCGCGCCGGCTTCACCGGCGACGTGCTGATCTTCGACAACGGCGTCGATGCGCTGGAGTTCATGCGCCACGACGAACTGCGGGTGCCGACCTGCATCTTCCTGGACATCAACATGCCCATGCTCGACGGTTTCGAGGTGGCCGTGCAGGCGGCGCCGTTGCTGGAAGGGCGCGAGACCACTGTGCTGGTCATGCTGACCTCCTCCGGCTCGCCGCAGGACCGTGACCGGGCCGCACAGATACCGGTGATCAGCGGCTATGTGACCAAGCCGCTGGCCGCTGCCGTGGTGCGGGACATGCTGTCGGCGTGAGCGCCGAGCCGTCTGCACAAGGCCCCGGCTCCTGCCGCGAGCTGTTCCTGGCCTTCACCTGGCTGGCGCTGCAGGGTTTCGGCGGCGTGCTGGCGGTGGTGCAGCGGGAGCTGGTCGACCGGCGCCGCTGGCTGACCCGGGAGCAGTTCGTCGACGACTGGGCCATGGCCCAGCTCATGCCGGGGCCGAATGTGGTCAACCTGTCGATGACGATCGGCGACCGCCACTTCGGTCCGCGCGGAGCGCTGGCGGCCCTGGCCGGCATGCTGGCCGCACCGCTGCTGGTCGTGCTGCTGGTGGCCATCCTGTGGTCGCAGGTGGCGGCCCATCCGCTGGCACAGGGCGCGCTGCGGGGCATGGGGGCGGTGTCGGCCGGGCTGGTGATGGGCGCCGGCCTGCGCCTGATGGGCGCCCTCAAGACCAACCCCATGGGCCCGGCCGCCTGCGGCCTGCTGGCCCTGACCAGCTTCGTCATGGTGGCCTGGCTGCGCTGGCCGCTGATGGTGGTGCTGCCGGTGCTGGGCCTGGCGGCCTGCAGCTGGGCCTGGTGGCGGCTGGGCCGCACGCCGGAAGGCCCTGCGGCATGACGGCCATGGAACCCACCTGGCTGAACTGGCTGGGCCTGTTCGTGCAGCTCATGGGGCTGTCGCTGCTGGCCATCGGCGGTGCCATCACGGTGGCGCCGGACATGCACCGTTATCTGGTGCTGCAGCAGGGCTGGCTGAGCGACGCCGACTTCACCACCGCCATCGCGCTGTCCCAGGCCGCGCCGGGGCCGAATGTGCTGTTCGTGGCGCTGCTGGGCTGGCAGGTGGGCCTGCAGTCGGGTGGCGGGCCGGGTGGCGGCTGGACGGCCTGGGGGCTTGGGCTGGTGGGGGTGGCGGTCAGCATGGTGGCGATCCTGCTGCCCTCTTCCCTGCTCAGCTACAACGCGGCGCGCTGGGTGCACCGCCACCGCGAAAAGCGGGCCGCCCGGGCCTTCCGGGCCGGCATGGCACCGGTGGTGATCGCCTTGCTGGTGGCCACCGGCTGGCTGCTGGTGGCCACGCACGACCAGCCGACCCGCGACTGGCCCTTGTGGCTGATGACGGCGGTGTGCGCGCTGCTGGTCTGGCGCACGCGGCTGCACCTGCTCTGGATGATCGGGGCCGGCGCGCTGCTGGGCCTGATGGGCTGGGTCTGACGCCCGCCTGAAGACGCGGGGTCAAACGCTGGGCGGGCCAGCTCAGCGCGGGGTGCTGGCCAGCATCTCGGAGGCCTTCGGATCGATGAACTTCTCGCGGCCGGGCTCGATGCATTCCTGCACGCTGCGGGCGGCCACCTTCTTGCCGGGGCCATCGGCCATCGGCACCCGGTCGGCCAGGCGGCGGGCGGCCTGCTTGTCGAGCGCATCCACGAACAGCAGCCGTGGCTTGCCCGAAGGCAAGGTGGTGGCACACACGAACTCCTTGAGGTCGCGCACCGGTTGGGATTGGGCCGCCAGGGGCAGGGACAAGCCCAGGCCAGCCATGAGCGCACAGGCGGTGTGGAAGGTCCGGTTCATCGTGTTCTCCCTTGGGGGTTCACCAGCAGCTGGCGGCGCCGGGGCCGGTGGCGGTTTTGGTTCCGGCAGAGCTGAGCGAGAAGCTGGTGCAGGCGGTATCGGCCAGCTGCCCGCCCACCGGCGTGGCCGTCAGCACGTAGCAGCGGGTCAGGGCCACGCCGCCGGCGCATTGCGCCGCGTCGATGGTGTAGAAGCCGTCGGGCGAGCGCGCCGGGTCGGCCGCATAGCCCAGGTCCTGCATGTTGGTGGTGAAGGTGGAGCGGTTCAGGATGAACTGCTGCTGCCGGTTGGCGGCATCCAGCAGCGCTGCGCGCGCGTCGCTGCGCCGGCTCTTCTGGACATAGCTGTTGTAGCTGGGCAGCGCCACCGCGGTCAGGATGCCGATGAGGGCCACCACGATCATGACCTCCACCAGCGTGAAGCCGCGTGACCGGCGTTCGGCGTGTCGGGACCTGTGCATGGGATCAATACTCCTGTTCATACCGGAAGGTGGGCACCACCGGCCTCAGGCCGCGCGGACCGCACAACATGCCGGCGCCGCACTGGTTGCCCCCCGCACCCTGCGTGCCTGCGGCAGGGCCACCACCGGCCGGGAACAGCAGGCGGATCTGCTGGTCGCGGGCGAAGTACAGCGAGGGCGAATCCGGCACGGTCGAGCCCAGCAGCACCGAGCGGTCGGCCGTTGCCAGCGTTCCGTTGCCGTTGAAGTCGATCGTGGCCGAGCCGTCCTGCAGGTTCAGCGCATACAGACGTGCGGTGCCGGCGGAGGGTTCGCAGATGTTGGCGTTGGTGGTCTGCGAGTTCGGCGAGAAGGTGGTGAAGAAAGTGATGCCGCGCAGCGTGGTGGCCGCCGAGAGCGACTTCTCGCCCACGCTGGCATTCAGGGTCACGAACCAGCCCATCGAATTGGTCAGGCCGTTGCGGGCCCGCTCGCGCTGCTCGGGCGTACCCACCTGGATCAGGTTGGCCGTGGCGTCGAACAACGACTTGGCGGTGTTCGGCGCATCGGTGATCGGCAGCTTGCAGCGGTTGTCCCGGCTCGGGTTGACCGTGTCGGTGCACTGGGCGGTGGTGGGCGCGTCGGTGGTGTACGGGGCGACCTGGTAATCGCGCAGCATGTAGAACCGGTCGGTGTTGTCCACCGCCTTGGGGTTGGTGCGGTCGCCGCTGCCCAGCAGCACGGCGTCGAAGGCACGACCCTTGAAGGTGGTTCGCACCACATCGACCTCGCTGAGGAAGCGGCGGTCGCCGGCATGGCGGGCGGGGTCGGTGGTGGACACCGACGCCAGGCTGGCCAGCTGAGTCACGCGCCAGCGGTTCTGCTCGGTGGCCTGGGTCGGTCGGGTGTTGCCCGGCAGATCCAGGCGCCACACGTTGCCGCCCACATCGGGCATGTAGATGCGGTCGGCGATGCTGTCGCCGTTGCTGTCGATCACCGCCGGCGGCGCCACCATCGAATGCGCAAAGGCGAACTGCTTGTTGGTGGCGCTGTTGGCAGCGGGCGTGGCGCTCCAGACCAGGGCACCGGTGGCCGCATCGACGATGTAGACGCCACGGCCCACCGGCGCGGGCGAACCGGCGGCCAGCTGGGCGGCCGTCAGGTCTTGGGAAACGGTGGCCAAGGGCGCCTTGTCGTAGACGCTGTCGTAACCGCCGCCGAAGATCAGCACCGGCAGGCGCACCCCGCTGGCGTTCACATAACCAGGCACCGTGGTCACCACCGGCACCGACCAGGTCTGGCCCAGCTCCGAGAAGCCGGCTGTGGCATTGCTGATGCGCCACAGGAAGGTCGGGTTGGCCGGATCGGTCACATCCATGGCGTACATGGCGCGGCCACCCCGGCGCAGGCCGAAGAAGATGTACATCTTGTCGCCGTCGGTGGCCTTGATGGAGCCGTCCTGGTTGGCGTCGAACCGGTAGGACACCACCGGTGCATCCACCCCCCAGACCTTGTTGCCGCCCAGCAGGTCGTCCTTGCGGGCCTTGAACACCTTGGTGAGTTCCTTGGGGAAGAAAGCCCAGTCCTCGTTGCCGTTGGCGGTGTCGAACATGTGCAGGAAGCCGGCATTCGTGCCCACCACCACACGCAGGTCGGGGTTGGCGGCCGAATAGGCACTGGTTCGGGCACCGTAGTTCAGCACCAGCGGACGGCTGTGGACGATGTCGCCCATCACCCAGTCGCGGCGAGCCGTCTTGCTGGCATCGGTCCAGCCGCGCGCCCAGGCGATCAGGTCGGAAAACTCGGTGGCGCTGCCCACGTCGAACAGGGTGTGCAGCGCGCTGTCGGTGGCCACGCTGTAGGTGGTTCGGTTCAGGTTGGTGGTGTTGAAGTCCTGCAGCGCGCCGTTGGTGCCGGTGTTGGTCTTGATGACGCGGGTGTCGGGGTCGCGCGCCGCCAGCCGGGCACCGACGCCGCCCTGCTGCACCGACGGGCCGTCGGCCGAGCTGCCCCAGAAGGTGACGGCCGAATCCTTGATGAACCCGGTCTGCGAATCGATGGCTTCAGCGTTGGTGCTGTCCACCAGCGCGGCAGACCCGTTGGCCGCCACACGCACCTTGAGCTTCTTGATGTTGCCCGGCCAGTTCACGCCGGTGGTGGGGCGGAACATGGCGTAGAAGACATCGTCCCGGCTTTCGGTACGGGTGAACGAATCCACGGCCACGGCCGGCGAGGTGAAGGCGGCGTTGGTCGACAGGATCGAGGTGATCGCGCCCTGGAAGGCGGTGGTCAGCTCCTCGGTGTTGTCGGCGGTGTAGTACTGGCCGCCGCCACGGGTGGCGGTGTCGCTGAGCAGCGTCTGGTTGGTGGCAAAACCGATGGTGTAGGTGACCGCGCGCTGGATGCCGTTGGTGGCCACGCCGTCCAGGTCGGCGTTGTACATGTGCTCGGCCAGGGTCGGCATGCAGTTCTTCACCGAGCCGTAGGTGCCGCAGGTCTTGCCGGTCAGGGTCTCGATCAGGGTGTCGGCCGCGGCGTCCTGGGTGGGCGCGCCGTCGGTCATCAGGATGACGTAGACGTACTGGCAGTCACCCACCGGCGAGATGTACCGACCGCCCAGCTCTGCCAGCAAGTCACGCGCAGGGCCGTCTGCGGTACCCGTTGATTTCTGGAGGCCATACAACACTGTGCTGCCTGAGAGGTACCGATAGGCCTCATACATGCTTTCGCACAGCGGCGTGTTGCCACCGGGCTGGAGTTGATTGACCAGACTCACCACGTTCTCGCGCTGCAGGGCAGTCATGTTTTCGATGATCCGCCGGATCACCCGGCCGCCATTGGTGGTCGATGAGTTGTTGATGTTGAAGGTGCCCAGGCCGAAGTCGATGTCCGGGTTGCTCTCTATGATTTCAGAGATCACACCCTGGGCCACCTCCATTCGGGTGCGGTCGACCAGGGTGGTGCTGTACCACCAGTTCATGTAGTTGGCGGTGTAGAGGCGGGCTGTGGTCCAGCCGTCATCGATGCCGGTATCGCGAGCGGTAGAGCTGTAAGCGTTGGCGGCCGAGGTGTTGTTGCCGGTCTGGTTGCGGGGAAAACCGGGACCCAGGTTGGGGCCGTTGCCGCTGTTGCTCGTATTGGCATTGTTACCGCCGATGTCGGCCTGACAATCCACGTGTGCGATGGTGTTGTTGGTGGTCGCGAGCGGCGCCCAGTCACGGCCACCGGTGTACATGCCGAAACGGGTGCTGCCGTACACACCGGCGGAACTGAGTGTGCCAATCGACGTTGCGCAACGATTGACCGCTTCAGGAAACCAGTTGTTGGTGTTGGCCGCCGGCGGGCCCCCGTTGGTGCCGGTCGCCCAGTACAGACGACCCGCCA
>JGI24115J20150_1000395_pt1 | contig 17664 bp, 17 predicted proteins | sample Subbioar_CSW14AB_FD_20150 | JGI IMG/M metagenome (IMG submission 20150)
GGGAGGGACTTCGCCCGCCGGTTCTTGCTGAGCCATCCCTCCCAGATCCGCACCATGTACCGCACGACACGGTACGGCATGAGTCGGTCGACCTCGCTCTGGTGCTCGAGCAACAGATAGACGAATGCCCGTCGGCGTCCGATCTTGGCGGAGAACAGCATGTCGGAGTGACGCTCCTTCAGCCACTCGTCGACGAAGCTGCCCGGCACCCTGACGAGCGAGGAGAAGTCGATCCGCCGGACCAGCGCCGCAGGCAAGACGCTACGGATCTCGCCGGCCGCATGCTCGACCTGCGAGAAGGTGGACTTGAACAGTGCGTCGTGCGGGGTCGTCGACACGACTGTTTGAGTAAGGCGCCGATGGAGTCAGGGCGAATCGGTGCTGACAAGGAATGTCCACCTCGTCCTCGAACAGATACGATGACGGTTACAAACAACATGATTCGAGTGCTGAGGGAATAGGCGATGGAAGTGCGGGTGACAGAAGTCGTGGACCAGGCAGGACGCCTGCGGGTGGCGTTCGAATCCGAATGCGGAGCGGGCGAAGCGTACTGGGTTGGTCCCGCCCCAGTTCCGGGGGATCATCGATTCGTCGAGTTTGAGCTGCGCCGCGTGTTGACCACGGAGCGGGACCTGTTCATGACTGATCAGTCGAGCGGCTTCCGCAAGGAAGGAGCGCAGCTGGTCCTCGTCGCCCGAGTGGAGGTGAGCGAGAGAAGTGGTCTTGTTTCCCTGTCGTGCGGACACCTACGGCTAGACGTCGAGGTTGCCGGGCCGCTACCCGTCGTCGGCCGTCGCTACCAATTTGCTGCGAACGATCTCGAAGCGTACGACTGCGAGTACTGAGGCGGTTGCGCCGCGGAGCTCGAGCGGTCCCAAGGAGATCGACGCGATGTCTTTCGCGCGCGAGAGCGTGGGATGCGCATCGTCGATGCCGAGCGAGCATCCCAGGGAGCGCAACGCGCGATTCGGCGCCCGCCGCGATCGCAAGGCCTGCGGACCGGAGGGTAGGATGCCGCTCTATTTGTCGAGATTCAGCTACACGCCCGAGACCTGGGCCAAGCTGATCGCCAGGCCGGAGGATCGCCGGAAGGCTGCCCAGTCGTACATCGAGTCGGTCGGGGGCAAGCTCCACGGGTTCTGGTACGCGTTCGGCACCAGCGACGGGTTCAACCTCTGGGAGGCTCCCGACAACGTATCGATGGCGGCGGTGGCGCTCGCGATCAGCGGTGGCGGTGCCCTCAGCTCGTTCGAGACGACAGTCCTCCTGACCGTGGAGGAAACGATGGACGCCCTGAACAACGCCGCGCGAATCCGGTACCGACCGCCTGGCGCGTAATGATGCGGAGCGATGGGTGCCCCTGCGGCGCCCAGCCCGTGAACCGCACCCACGGCTTTCCCTGCGCGATCGCCTCGGACGAGGACGCCGCCATCGCAGCGACCTTCTTCGAATCGGGATAGCCGACCACGTCGCCCACGGCGAACGCCGCCGAGAACGCGAGGTACTTCAGCGGCGTCGAGCCCGTGTTGATCAATTGGTGCGCGTTCTCCGGTCCGACCGGAAATGCGATCCAGTCGCCCGCTCTCACCGCGACCGAGTCGGCGCCGATGCGCAGCGTGCCCTCGCCCCGGAAAACGCACATAGGAGAATGCCGTTTAGTAGGTAATCGTTCTTGCGGCCGGTGGCGCGCCCCTTTAGCTTGGCCGGCATGGCGCGTGGCATCGACGGCCTCGATGCAGAGTTGTTCGCGGAGGGCGACTTCACCGGGCGACCCGTACGCCCGATCGAGATCCTCGCCGTGCGCGAGCCCGCCTACGGGCGTTTGCTCGAGCTGCTGCGCGAGGCTGTGAACGGCGATTTCGGCGCGCAGCTGGCCGAAGTCTGGGCCGCGCGCGAGTTCCACTCGCCCTACGAGCGTCCGTTGATGCTGCTCGCCGCGCTACGCTACGACGCGCTGAGCGCAGCTGGCACGCATCCGCTGCACGCTGCGCTGGCGGAAACGCCTGCGAACGCGAGCACGGCGAGCGCCGCCGCGATGGCTGACGCGCTCGCAAAGAGACGCACGCGCTTCTGGCAGTGCGTGCGCGAGCGCGCCGTGCAGACCAACGAGACCACGCGCGCGGTGACGTGGTGTTGGCCGCTTTCGCTGCTGGCCGGCGCAGGCGAGCGCCGCGCGGTGGCGCTGGTCGATATCGGAGCGAGCGCGGGGCTCAACCTGATCGCCGATGCGCTGCCGCCGCTGTGGAGCGACACCGCCTCCGTCCCGATCGCGGTCGCGCCGCGGCTCGAGGTGGTGTCGCGCATCGGTTTCGACATCGCGCCGCTCGACGTGCGCCACGAGGATACGGCGCGCTGGCTGCGCGCGTGCGTGTGGCCGAGCGACGCAGCGCGGCTGTCGCGACTCGATCAGGCGATCGCCTGCTTCCGCGCTACCAGCACAGGGCCGGGCGCACCGCAGCTCGTAACCTGCTCGCTGCCCGACGTCCCCGCGCGGCTCGATGCACTGCCGCCCGGAGAGCTGATCGTGTGCATGCAGTCGATCGTGCGCGACTACCTGTCGGCCGCAGAGCGCGAGCGCTACGAGCGCGGGATGCGCGCGTTCCTGCTGCGCAGACCGGCGCGCGGGGCGCTGTGGCTGGAGCTCGAGCTCGACCCCGCGCACGCGACCTCCCCCGCTGACTCGGCCGCGATCAGCGCGCGCTTCGTCGCGAACGACGGTGCGCTGCGTGAGCTGGTGCTCGCGCGCACGCACACGCACCCGCAGCAGCTGTTCGTGGACGAAGCTGCCGTGGCGACGCTGCAGCTCGAGTTCGGCCGGGCGGCGCGCGCTGAATGATCACGGGTGCGCCGCGACCGTGAGCCACTTCGACGAGCCGCGTTCGCGCGCGCCGAAGCGCGGACGCGCAAAGTCGAACCCGCCGGTCAGCTGGACCTCGAGCTCCGTTCCGGTTTCCACGTACCACGCGGCTCGGGTCGATGCGTGCCCGATCAAGTGGGCACCAAGATCGAACGCGCAGATCTCGATCGCGGCGTCGCCGGAGTACGGCGCGAGAGCTTTGGCCGACCACGAGACGATTCGGTCTCCTTGCCAGCGCGTCACCTCATTGCACGCCATGTGCGGGAGCTCGATCGAGCTACCGTCGCCGAGGTCGACGATCTCTTCGTGGAAGTCGCCATGGACATGACCACGCAAGTGGAGCCATCGCTTGGTCGAGGTGGCTGACACCGGCCAGGGCACGCGCGCGTGCGTGCGCGGTGAGTCGCGATCCTCAGCGCTCGATGCCCGCGTGGAACCTCTTCAAGAAGTCCGGCTCCGGCTCGCGAAGCGCCCGCTCCACGCCAATGCGCGCGAGAGCCGTGCCCTGCCCTGGAGGTAGGAGGCGCGCGAGCTTCTGCACGCCACCCGGGAAGATGCTGTGGATGCCGGCGATGGCTCGGAGGCAGCCCTGCTCGTCGGTGCGTCGCTCGTGGACGTTCAAGAGGGCAAGCAGGATCTCCGCGCGCTCGACGTCTTCGAGGAGCTTCGTGCTCGCGATCATTCGCCCCCAGTCGTAGAAGTAGGGACCGAACGGGAGAAGGAACTCGCGCTCCCTGCGCAGCGCCCGCGGCACCCGCAGCGGCAGAAACCGGTGGTTCTCCAACGCCATGAAGCGCTTGTTGAGAGCGCCTGCGTACACGAACATTCCGCCGAAGCGCTCACCATCGTCGTGGCCGAGCCGCTGATAGCGACGCCCGACCTCCGATTGCGCGTGCGCGGGACGCCAGGTGTCCACTACGCGTGAGAGGTCGCCGAGGTTGTGAGCGACGGTCGTGACGACCGAAAGGAGCTGCTGGTCGGTGCCCTTCTTTCGCGCGCGCTCGACGAGCTTCGCTTCGCGCGCGAGCTCCGCCTCGATCCACGCGGTCGTGCGTTCGACCATCGGCGCGTCTTTGAGCGCGAGCGCGCGGCCGAGGGCCCCCGCCATCACGCTGAACCACTCGCCCTGGTGTCCGGCGAGGATCTCCTTGCCGAGAACGACGTGGCGCGCCGACACGGGACGAACATCCCACCGGGTGACCTCTTCCACTCGGTCGATCGCCGAAGAGAGCCGCCTGCCCTCGAGCTGACTCCACGCGTGCAGGCGAATGCGCTGGTCCACGTCCGTCGGAGAGAACGTGGCGACTGTCGTGAAGTGCGCGGCGAGCATGGTCACGAGGTACTCTTCGCTCGCCTCGCCCTTGCGCCACCGCCGATCGAGCTCCGGCGCCCCGGACAGGATCTGCGCGGCAGCCAAGGGAGGGTCGAGTCTGAATGCCCAGGGCGCCGTGGCCTTGACCTGGTCGAGCAGAAGCTTCGGCGCGATCCCTTCCGGCTTGGCGGGCATGGCTTCTGATACCGAAATCCGCCGCGGGGCGCCCGATCTTCGAGAGTCGCGCGCCGATCAGCGCAGCGAGGGCGCCTGGCCGCTCGTGTTCGAGCCGCCGGCCGCGATGCTCGCGAAGGTGTCGGCGCTGGGGGTCGTCGGTGCGCGAGGTACCACTACGGCGACGTCGGTCCCGCGCCGATGCAGCACTTCTTGTGCTTCTTGCCGCTGCCGCACGGGCACGGGTCGTTCCTCCCGACCTTCGCGGCTGCACGAACGGTCGGTGACGCGGCAGGTCGGCGACGCGCCTCGGCCTCCGCAAACCAGGCGTCGACGCGGGCCTGGAGGGCCGGCGAGTACACGCCGCCGAGCTCGTGAAACGCAGCATCGAGCTCAATCAGGTCTCGCGGGCCGAGGGGGCCATCGAACGTCGGGTCGAGATCCTCGATCGCCGCCTCGAGGAGTGGGAGTGCGCGCGGATCACCGTAGGCGCCGAACAGCAACGCGCCGGAGATCACATCTTCGTCGAAGACCGAGCAGAAGACCGCATACAAGCGTTCGTCACGGACCCCGAGCTTGGACAACGACTCGCACAGCGCAGCCCGGTCGAGCACGTTCTCGGTCTGTGCCACTGCCTCGAGCACCGGCTCGATCGCAGCCACGCCGAACCTCTGCAGGCCACCGATGATTCGATCGTGCACGATCGTGTCCCATTCGGTGCAGTGGAAGGCGTCGAGCATCGGTTCGATGGCCTCCGGCGCACCGATCTCTGCCAGCAGGTCGACCGCATGGACGGGGCCCCACCCGTCGCTGGTGTCGCTCCGGTAGTGCGTGTCGTCGTCGTCGAGGATCGCAATCAATCCCTGTACGTGGGCAGCGCCGTCCTCCTCCTACCGCGGTGCACATGACCGAGAGCTCGCTCCGGAGCTGCTCGATCTCGTGCGCCTCGCAGAGATTCGCAAGGTCCAGCAGGGCGGCGTCGAGATCACGCCCCTGGACGTGCTGCTCGCGATGTACCTCGAGGGCGCGGAGGAGACGCATCGTCTGATTCGCGCCGGCCTCTTGCCGATGCGGCTCGTCGATCACGTCGCGCACCGTCTTTCCCCCGAGGAATCGGACGCGCGTGCCCGCGGCGAGGTCTCGTTCGCCGTCGACGCTTCCACAGTCGCACTCGAGGTACTCGACGATCCCTTCACGCCCGCGGTGGTGGTCGTCGACTTGATCCAGCCGCTGGTCGCGTCGCGCGCCGAGGCCGAGCGGATCGCCGGCGAGGTTCACGCGCTCGGTCGCGCACGCGTCGGCACCTACGAGCGGGGCGGAGCAGAGGGGCGCGCGAACGCGTTGATGAAGGCGGCACGCGAGATCGGGAGCCCGCTGCTCGTCGAGCTCATCGCGGTGAAGTGAGTCGTCGGCTGCATCGCGTCCGCGATCTCGACAGCTTCAGGCGTCGCCGAGGACCTCGGCGAGCGTCTTGGCGACGAGAACACGCTCGGCCCACCCCTCGATCTCCTCGACGGTCGCCGCGCCGACGCGTGCGGTGACGGTTGCGGGAAGCTGACCGAAGCGCGCGGTCATCATCCGCAGCAGCATGGTGCGCTCGCCCTCGAGCCGGCCTTCCTGTCGACCCTCTTCACGCAGTCTATCGGCAGTCGTCGTCATCGCGTCCCTCACCTCTTCACCGACCTTGGCGAGTATGGTGTCGTGCAGCTCTTCCATGCGGATGTCGGAGACCTCCCAAAAGTAGCGGAAGATGGCCTGCAGCGCAGCGACGCCCTTGGTCTCTACGACCAACGATGTCCGCCGGCCAGCGCAGTCACTCGACAGCGCTGTCCTGGGTGTCGACGATGCGCTCCGCCAATCGATATCGCCCGCGGTACCAACGCGGGGGGGGCGTCGACGCGCCTCTTGGCGACATCGGTCACCGGCGTGTCGTGGCCGAAGTCGTGTCCGGCGTCGTGAGCAACGCGGCGAGAGCACGCTCGGACCACGTCTCGATGGTGTCCGCTCGACGCATTTCGAACGGCCCCATCCTCTGCTCGTCATAGGTCCGCGAGTAGCTGCGAAGGCGCGCGTTCTCGAGAAGCGCCCGAACGATGAGCCCGACGTGGCGCTCGCGGCGCAGCGATACGAGGTGCAGGATCCACGTGAGCTCCTCCACGTCCGTCGATCCAAGCAACTCGTCCCAGGCATACTCGGTGAGTCTCGGGCCGCGGTCCGCGAGCGTGCACACGATGGCCTCTTGGAGGCGCCGCGCATCTCGTACGGGCGTCGGTTGGGCACGCCACCGCATGAGTGCCCGTTCGATCACCGAAATGACGCCGTAGAGGATGTCCCGCACGTCCTCGGGCATGGACTCAGGAGTACGAATGACCGCCAGGCGCTCGACCCTTTCGAAAAGCTCCTCCGGCGTGGCGAGCATCTCGAACAAGGCCGCGCTGTACCTCTGCCCGCGATAGATGCAATGGAAGGCGCTTTCGACCTCTGCCTCGTCGAGACCAGCGCGCAATCGCTTGCGTAGCCGGGGTCCGTCGGCGGCGATGGGCAGAGGGAGCGTTCGGCCCAGGATGGCGGCGGCCGTGCGCTGCGCCGCGTCGGCATCGTTTCGACTGAAGTCTCCGTGAATGAGGACGTTGCTCGGGAAACGCTCTTCGAGGAGCATGCCGGCGGCAAGGAGCGCGGTGTGATACGGCAGGCCACTGGTCTTATCGCGGAAAAAGCACGCGGTGCCGGCGGGCTGGTTTCCACGCGCGCGCGCAAGTTGGAGCACGAGGTCTTCGGGCTTGCCGCACGAAGTCTGGTCGTCAGAGGAGATGTTGCGCAGCAAGTACTGGCACTCACCCATCTCTAGACTCTCGTGGTCGCCGATGATCGCGAGCGCGGGCGAGCTCTCGAAGTTCTTGCGAATGGAGCGTGTGTACATCACCACGTCGTGCCCGTGGAGCTCGCGGTGGCCGATGCCGAGAAGGCGCGACGGCCACGCCTCGAGCATGGCCGCAACCTCGTCGTATGCGCTCGCCCAGGAGGCGGCATCGATGCATTCCCTGTCTACGTAGAGCGGGAGATACACGCCCATGGCGAGACCTTCAGGTGTCGCCGAGGAAATCGGTGAGGGTCTTCGCGACGAGGATGCGCTCGGACCAAATCTCGAGCTGATCGGCGGTCGCGCTGCCAACGCGCGCGGTTGCGGTTGCGGGAAGCTTGCCGAAGCGAAGGCGCAGCTGGCGCAGGATCACGTCGCGCAGGCCTTCGACTCGGCCCTCGACTCGGCCCTCGACTCGGCCCTCGACTCGGCCTTCGACCCGGCCTTCGACTCGGCCTTTCTTTCGGCCCTGCTCGATCAACTTGTCTCCGGCGGTCTTCATCGCGTCCCTCACCTCTTCTCCGACGTGCTCCAGAAGCGCTTTTTCGAGCCTTGGCTGGGGGCTTCCCGAGACCTGCAAAACGTAGCGCAGGATGGTCGCGAGTGCAGCGACGCCGTTCGGAGCGCGTCGCACGCGTCGGATGAGGTCGCGCCAACGCGGGAGCTTGCGCTCGAACTCGCCTCGCGTACGCGCGTCGCGGAGGACCCAGAGGGCAACGCGTCCGAGCGCGGTCATCGCCCGAGCGTGCAGCGCCTCGTCGCTCTGCTTGGTGAGGTCGTCGAGCAGGAAGGTCAATCGGGGAAGGTGGGGGCCGAGCTCATCGCGCGTGGCCCGGTCGATGTTCAGGATGTCTTCGAGCGAGATCGCGGCGGTCCAGCCCGAGCCGCTGTGGTGGACGACGAGGGGCACGATCAGCGGGAGGGACTTCGCCCGCCGGTTCTTGCTGAGCCATCCCTCCCAGATCCGCACCATGTACCGCACGACACGGTACGGCATGAGTCGGTCGACCTCACTCTGGTGCTCGAGCAACAGATAGACGAATGCCCGTCGGCGCCCGATCTTGGCCGAGAACAGCATGTCGGAGTGACGCTCCTTCAACCACTCGTCGACGAAGCTGCCCGGCACCCTGACGAGCGAGGAGAAGTCGATCCGCCGGACCAACCCCGCGGGCAAGACGCTACGGATCTCGCCGGCCGCATGCTCGACCCGATGGAGTCAGGGCGAATCGGTGCTGACAAGGAATGTCCACCTCGTCCTCGAACGGCCTCACGTCCGGCGTCGCGCAGGCGCGACCTCGTGCACCACCTCGGCCCAGCGCGACGTGGAGGATCAGGCCTACTTGGTAGGCCTACTCTCCCCCATCTTCCCTGGAACGACTGTGGGGAGTGGCCCCGGCATCAGCTCGTCGCGAGGAACCCTGCTTGAATGCTCGGGCTCTTCGGACCGACAATGACAGACCACTCATCAGGTCAAACCATGCAGTCTTTGATTGTCATTGCGCCTCAGACCTTGACCTTCGGGGGGCTCGCTGCCGCAGTGAAGGCCAGGTACCCATCCGCACGACGGTCCGAAGAGAGATGCATCGTCGAGGAGGGTGCGGCCCACGCGTACCTCGAGCGTGACCCCTTCATTCCCGATGAGCTGGAACCGGACGTGCTTGCGCGAATCTCGCACGAGATACCCAACCCGCACTTCTTCACCCTCGACTTCACGGACCTCGACCTGTGCAAGGCCATCGTCGTTGCGATCGCGGATCGCGACGACGTGTTGGTCTGTGACGACCACGGCAACATCCGCCGTGGCTCGAAGTTCGTGGAGCAGATTCGTATGTCCCCTTCGTGGGACTGGAGGTAGGAAGCGCTGACGCAGCCGGACAGGGTTCCTCGCCGCTCTGCAGCAGCTCGCGCAGTCGCTGCACATCGCTCGTTGCGTCCCCATCGACGTACAGCCGGATCCGCCGGGTGCTGTTTCCCGCGCCCTTCGCGCCCGGCTCGCGGCGGATCTTGGCTTGGGCGCTGCTGATCAACTTGCGGACTTCGTCGACGCCGAGGGGAGGAGGGGTTTGGCCTTCGACCAGGCGGCGAGGGCCCACTGCGTGTCGATCCAACGGGTCGAGCCCTTGGGGGTTCCCTCGAGGTAGCGGAGGCGGTTCACGCGCTCTTCGTCGAGGACGCCGCCCTCTTCGGTGACGTCAGCGTCGGCCGCGATCACCCAGCCGAGATCGAGGAGCGAGACGGTGCGAGGCTCGAAGGTGCCCTCGATGCGAAGGCCACCGCGGGCGGCGGCGCCGACGATGCGGGCGCGGGGGCCGCCGGGTTCTTCGATCCAGCGCTGGTCTTCGGGGAGGGCGAGGAGCGCGTCGCAGGTCTCTTGGGCGCGCGAGAGCATGCCTTCGGGGAGGGTGACGACGCGGGTGCGGATCGGCTCGACCCACAGGCCGTCGGGGCTGGCGAAGAAGCGGACCTCGAAGCTCGTTCCCGGCTGACCGGGCTTCACATGCTGGGCGACCCATAGAGCTGGGGCGACCCGGGTCGTGACGGACGATGTTCGCGCACTTCGTGCTGACCTCCGACGTCAGCGCACTTTCGTCGGCTCGGACGACTCCCGTGGCTCGGCCCGACGCCATGCCGCGAGGCGGGCAGGGTTGATCTGGGTCAAGCGTGCCCAATGGACCGGGACCACTCCTGCGTGCTGGGGTCATGACGCGCTGCGCGAACATGCGACGGATATTGTCGCAGCGTGGCCGAGGCCGAGGTGGAGGCAATGGAAAGACGAGTCGAACGGGTAACCTGGTTCGCAAGGTTGCCGGGGCCAACAGGCTTGACGTACCGATTGGCAGCCTGTCTAGTCATGAATCGGCTCGCGGGTATGCAGGCGACCAGTCCTGGATCGCGGCTCGCGACGGCAAGCGAGAGGGGTTCCTTCCATGAGATCGTGGTTCGCGACGGCGACGTGCGCTGCAGTATGTCTCGGGACCCTGGAAGCGGCCGCGGACATGATGTGGGTCGACAGGGAGCAGGCGGTCACTGGTTGCATCGACGGGGTCGCTTCACCGACGGTGTCTCCCGACAAAGCCGGCAAGACTCTGCGGCTGGGGTCTGGCTGCGCTGATCCAGGCGCCACCGGCGCGTCACACGAGATTGGCTACTTCGTTGGACCCGAAACGCCCGCGGCCCCTGCACGAGTGGTCGTGCGATTGACGACGCAATCCGCGATTCTTCGGCTTCCTGCACTCCCGTCGTTCGTGGGCGAGACCGCGAGCGTCGTCTTCTACAGCAAGGCGAAGTCGGTGGGTTCGCCGATAGCTTTGCGGAAGGTGAATGGCGTCCTTCAGGCGGTCATTACGGGCGCTCTGCCGCCTGTTGGTTCCGGGGTCGTCATCGTCAGCAACAATGCGATGGCGTCGGCACTGACGGAGCCACCGACCAAGCAGCAGAAGGTCATCCCAGTTGACTTCGAGGTTGTAGATGACAGCCCAAGCGCCCAGGATCCACTCGCCAATGTCATCGGAAGCGACGGCTCGTTCTCCGTCGGCTTGCTCGAGAGCGCTCTGGATCTCGGATCCGTGACGTGCGGCCCTCTCAACTCGATTCGCTGTTGGGAGAAAGGAAACGTTGTCGTCCCGGACGTGGTCACCGACAGAGAAGTGCCGGTGTACGCCAAGCTTCGAGACGGCTTTGCCTGGGCTGCAGGCGCGACGACGAGCAGCGTTCGCCGTTTCACCACTCTCAGGCGGCTCGTGTCATGGAAGGCCGCCGTTCCGTTGCCGCTCGCCGCCGAAGACGTCCGCGCAGTGGTGACGCTCAACGTCCCATCTGCTGCCGCCTGCTCACTGCTGCACAATTTCTCTTACGCGTTGACGTGTGCTGCCGGGGCGCCGTCGCCATTCCAGGTTACGGCGTCCGATTTCGACGACAAGGCGAGCATCTGCAAAGTCAGTCTCGCCGCGTCCTCGGTCCCCCAGGCCTGCGACGGTGCTCGGTTGGTTGTCGCGCCGGCCACAGGCGCGCGCTCGGAGGTGAACATCCCTGTGAGCGTGATTCCGAAGCCGACGGGCCTCCGCGCGACGGAGGTCTGCTACCGAAATCAGCCGTGCACCCTCGCGGCGGTTTCCCTCCCCTCGGGGACGATCACCCCGCAAACCGGCGCCCGACTCCCCCAGGACGGCACCGAAGTCGCCGTGGACGGCAGACTTCAGTCCGGCACGACATCTGGGCTATGGCGCGGAGTCTTGTCGGTAGCCTTGCAAAGCTTCTATACGCCCAAGGCGCTCGTCGGTCGACTCGTGTGCGACGACACATCACTACGCCGAGATACCGAGGAGCGCATGCAGGTGTATGCATTCAAGGAGTGTCGCGTGACTGTCGCTCGGCCGGCCGATGCTCCCGCCACCGTACCGATCAGAGCCTGCGTGACGACCAAGGTGAATGGTCTGCCCGCCTCGGTCGCCTCCGTGGATATACTCACCGGCGTCAACACCGGCGAGATCTCGTCGGTGACCCATTTGTTCGAGCTGAGCGGAGGAGACCTGAAGACGCTGAAGGCTGGCGACGATATCGTCATTCGCGTGGCCCCATCATCCTCGGCAGGAGTGTGTGACTCGGTGAACGGTGGATCGGCAGATCCGACCATCGCTCGCGTCGAGTTGGTCGGAGGGTTTCCGTACCTCCCCGTTCTCGATCTCTCGATCGCTGTCGGGCTCGGTGGTGCCTACCGAACGACTACTCCTGAGAAGGTCGCGGATCGATTCTCTCCGTACACCGACGCTGCGCTGCGCGTGATGCTCCGTCCGCTTTGGAAGCTGGACGTACCGCTCGAACTGGGTCTCAACGTCGGGGCTGCCTTGCAGTCGAGTGCGGTGTCGACCCCGCTTGCTCCGACCGAAGGCGCCAAGACCGAAGAGGCCAAGAGCAACGCCGCCACTACGGTGTTCGGTGGGCTGCTACTCAAGGTCCCGTTTACGGGCGAGAACGGCCCGGTGGGGGCGTCCTTTGCGATAAACCGTGGGCTGGCTGGAGACTGGAAGGGGAGCACTTTCTACGTTCTCTACTTCGATCTGAACGTCGTGAGTCCTGCCCGATTCCAGAAGTGGCTGGTCAAGTGAGGTCTCGCTGCTCGAGGAGCCGATCGCTGGGTGAATGCAGCTAGGTCACGCGTGACGATGCCGCGTGGGGCGCAGGAGGAACCGCATGATCGACGCATTCGACAACCTTTACGTCGTCTCCGATCTCCATCTCGGAGGGCGCCAAGATGCTGCGGTCTTTGACTCGAGCGCGCAGCTTGCCGCCTTGATCAGGTGGGCTGCTCTGCGAGCCCAGGACAGCCGGACGGCGTTCGTGATCGCGGGCGACATCGTCGACTTCCTCGCGTTTCCCGGCGCCGCCTACTTCAACGGCGCCACTGCATCGGAGTCGCTTCTGTCGCTCGACGAGGAGGACGTTCCGACGCGAGCGGTCTTCGACGCGCTCCGCCTCTTCACCGCGTGCGCGCAAGCCACGCTGGTGTTGATGGTGGGAAACCACGACATCGAGTTGGCACTGCCTGAACCACGACAGGTGCTCCTCGACCTGGTCGCAAGCGACTCCGCCGCCCTGGGCCGAGTACGGCTCGTGACGGACGGCAGCGGCTACACGTGCGCCATTGGAGGCCGCCGGATCGTCTGCGTTCATGGGAATGAGCGTGACGACTGGAACGTGATCGATCACGCGGCACTGCGTCGGCAGATCCGAGACACGAACCTCGGCCGGCGCGTTGCGCCTTGGGAGCCGAACGCTGGTACCCGGCTTGTGATCGACGTGATGAACCCGGTCAAGCGCTCGCTCCCCTTCGTCGACCTCCTGAAGCCCGAAGACGAGGCGGTACCCAACATCCTTCTCGCGCTCGACAAGGAACGACGTGGACTCGGTGTGGGACAGGCTGTTCGTCACGGCATTGCCATCGTCCATCGGAAGCTGGTCGACGCGCGTCGGATCAAGTCGAACGTGCTTGGTGGCGACGCGACGGACGGTGTCCCGGAGGACGACGAGCTCGACGTGGCCGCCCTCCGCGAAGTAGACCCGGGCGACCGCGAGCGACTCTACGAGGCTGTCGAGACGGCTTGGGAAGACGACCGTGTGCCAATGGAGCTCGTTCCGCAGGAGCAGGCACGCCTCGATGCGATCAACACGATGGCATTGTCGATGGGCATCGGGGTGCGATCGAACCTGCGTTCGGCGCTACGAGACATCGCGATCTTCGATCAGGGCTTCGATCCCTCCGCACCCGATCCGACGTTCCGTGCGCTCGATAGTTGGGTCGGGCGCGATGTCGACGTACTGATCGCAGGACACACCCATCTCGAGCGTCATCTGGTCAACACGCCGAACCGCCCGGGCGGCATTTACCTGAATACGGGCACTTGGATTCGACTCATCCAGCTCCAACCCGAGTTCATCGAGGAGCCGTTCTTCGACGACCTGCTCGATGCGCTCACCGCACCCTCGATGGCGGCGCTCGACGCTGCTTCGATCAACGGCAAGAAGCTGGTTGTTCGCCGCAGGACTGTCGCCTGCATAGAGCGAACTGGAGACTCTGTGACAGCTGGACTGCGCCACGTACGCGATGACGCAGTCGATCGCGAGCCGTTCGAGACGGGCGTGCCTCGTCCGCATTCTCGCTTCACCGTTGCGCATCGCGAGGCCGCTCGATGATCACCACCATCACGCTCGAGCTGGTCCGTCACGGACCGCTTCACAACCAGCTCCTCTCGCCGCTCACTCCATATATTGCCCTTGCGGGAAACCGGCCGGCAGAGACGGTGCATGTTCCGGTCGAACATGCGCAGATGATGGCGAAGCTGCGTCGCCTCCGGCATGTATGGGACGACGCCGCCGAGCTCCGTGCCGCACGGGATTTCCGCGCCGTCGCGGACATCCGTGAAGCCTCGCAAGTGGTCACGCGGTTCCTGGAATCCATCCACGGGCTCTCGGAAGCGATCGCCGAACGGCTCGGTGCCGGAGGCGATGAGGGCGAAGCCGACGTTGACCCAGCGACGACCCGTCCCTTACGAGGGCCAGCGACGGACGGAATCATCCACCTGAGGCTCATCGTGTCGGCGAACGAGCTGTCGATGCTGCCGTTCGAGTTGGCGCAGGGCCCATTGGCGTTCGGCGGTAGTGACATGCTGAGCGCTCTCCGTCCTCCGCTCGTCGTGATCACGCGCGAATCCAGGCGATCGGGCGTCCACCAGTTCAAGTCTCGATCTGCCGAAATGTACCGGGTCCTCGTCGTCGCCGCTGACCCTGAACGACGCGGCCTTCCCCTGGAGGCGTGCCTGCTCGCACTCCGATACGCGGTGCCCCTTCACCTTCACGATACCAGGGGCGGCTCAGCCACGCCCGCAGACCTGTTCCGAGAAAATGTCGAGGTGCTCGTTGATGCCAGCCTCGACGACATCCGTCAGGCCCTTGCTGCGGAGGACTATTCGCATGTGCTCGTCCTCGCGCATGGGCGGATGCCCGAGTCACTCGACGGTCGACCGACGATCCTTTTCCACGCGAACGCGCGCCGACACGAAACTGACGCGGTCTCGGGTGAACGCCTGGCTGCTGCGCTGTGCCCCCCACGCGCCGAGAACACGGTCAGACACCGCAAGCCCATGTTCGTGAGCCTGATGGTCTGCGACTCGGGAAACCCGAGTCAGACCGTGCTCTTCGCGGGTGGCAGCATCGCCCATACCATCCACGAGGCGGGGGTTCCGTTCGTGGTGGCCTCGCAATTCCCACTGACCTTCGCGGGGGCAGTGCTCGTCACCGAGGTCCTGTTCGAGCGCCTGATGCACAACCAGCATCCGATCGCGGCGATCGCCGAGGCGCGTCAGAGGCTCTTCACCGAGCTGGGAACGAGTCACGACTGGGCAGCTCTGGTCGCCTACGCGACCCTGCCGGACGACACCACGCTGCAGGAACGCGTTCGCCAAGACGAATCTCAGGCGCTCACCACAACGCTCGCGCAGGCCATGGATGCTGTCGACGCTGCGGAGCGGGCAGCTGCGCGCGCCCAGGTCACGGGGGAGGGCGCGACGGTTTCGGTCGAAGCCGTCAGCGGTCATAGGGCTTTGGGCGTTGAAGAGGTCACGGAGGACTTCGAGGAGGCACTATTTGAGTTGCGCGCCTTCTTCGACGCGAAATACGAGGCCGCCCGTCACGAGCCTTCGGAGACGGAGGACTACGACCGGCGCTCGATCCAGCAGGGCCACGCCGAAAACCACGCGCGCGAGGCCGCGATCATTGCGAACGCCTTTCTCCGATACGCGCGGCTACTCGCTCGCCGTCGAGGTCTGCTTGTCTACCATGAGCTCGGTCAACAGACTGGGATCCTAGAGCAGGATCGCGCCGCGCTTCCCGGCGGACGTGGACTCCCGGCCTCCGTCCGTGATGCCATCGTTGCCTCGGAGTACTACGCGCGTGCCCACATGTTCTTCGGTGGGAGATCGCTCTCCGCCTACACGCTCCGAGCCAGCGCGCTCGAATGTCTGGGCCGGGGCGGTGACCTTCGTGGCGCGCGAAAGTGGTGGGACGTCGTTGACTGGTTCTTCTCTGATCGACAGCTCAGCGATCCGCAGAGCAACTCGATCTACTTCCGTGGCTCGCTACTGTTTCACTTGCTCGTCGGTGTGCAGATGGGGGTCCCAGATCTCGACCGCCGCATCGACGAGTGCGCCGACCACGTGGCGGAAATTCACAGCGCGCATGGTTCGCACGCCTCGCACCAGACATTCCGATGGGTCCTGCGCCGCCTGAGCCGATACCGCGAGGACTGGTGGGGACCAGACTCCCCCGCGTCGCGGCGATCGCTCGCAGTCGAGGAGCGATGGCGCGGAACCAGACCGTGAAAGTGATCGGGTTCCTTCGGGGCGACGCTTGGTCGAGACACTGCCTTGGCGGGCTGGGCGGCTCGCCGTGGGTGCGGAGGAGGTCGATGAGGGCGACGCGTTCGGCGTGGGTGTGATCCCAATCAGGTCGTACAAGGCTGAGGAGAGTATCCGTGCGAGCCTCGACCAGGCGAAGCCTGGAATCGCGTTGGCCGTCTCCCGCTGAGCGCGCCAGTACGCGAGGCGTTCCTATAAAGGCCCGCGAAAGCCTCAGGTGCGAAGGAGTGAGCGCGGCTGCTCACGCGTCGCCGAGGACCTCGGCGAGCGTCTTGGCGACGAGCACACGCTCGGCCCACCCCTCGATCTCCTCGACCGCCGCGGCGCCGACGCGTGCGGTGACCGTTGCGGGAAGCTGACCGAAGCGCGCGGTCAGCATCCGCAGCAGCATGGTGCGCTCGCCCTCGAGCCTGCCCTCCTGTCGGCCTTCACGTCGACCCTCCTCACGCAGTCTATCGGCAGCAGTCGTCATCGCGTCCCTCACCTCTTCACCGACTTTGGCGAGTATGGTCTCTTGCAGCTCTTCCATGCGGATGTCGGAGACCTCCGAAATGTAGCGGAAGAGGGCGCTCAGCGCAGCGACGCCGTTGGGTGCCCGCGCGACCTCGCGCACCACCTCGGCCCAGCGCTCGAGCTTGCGCAGGACTTCGCCTGGCGTGCGCCCGTCACGGAGGCACCAGAGCACGGCCCGGCCGAGTGCGGTCATCGCGCGCGACTGAGCGGATCGACGCTGCTCTGGTGCTCGAACAGCAGTTAGAGAAGCGCCGGGCGCCCTGCGAGCTCGGCGGAGAAGAGAACATCGCTGTGTCGTTCGCGGAGAGTCTCGTCGACGAAGGTGCCTGGAACCGCCGTGAGCGTGGCGAAGTCGATGCGCGAGGACAGCGCCGTGGGCAATACGTGACGCAACTCGCCGGCCGCGTCCTCGACTTTGCGAGAATGCGAACTTGAAGAGAGCGTCGTGCGGTGTCTTCGGTTTCGACATGGGACGCGTCGCGGCAGCCGAGCTGCGGCCACCTCGATCCGTAATGCCGATTCCCGGGAAGGCCACGACGCGGTGACGGACAATGTCCGGCCGACGCTCTACGTGCCCGTCTGCAGGAGCTCGCGAAGACGAGCAACGTCCCGTGTGGCGTCACCCTCGACGAAGAGCCTGATTCGTCGCGTGTTGTTGCCCGCCCCCTTCGGCTCCGGCTCGCGGCCGATCTTGGCTTGGGCGCTCCTGATCAACTTGCGGACCTCGTCGATGCCAAGGGGAGGAGGGGTTTGGCCTTTGACCACGCGGCGAGGGCCCATTGGGTGTCGATCCAGCGGGTCGAGCCCTTGGGGGTTCCCTCGAGGTAGCGGAGGCGGTTCACGGGTTCTTCGTCGAGGACGCCGCCCTCTTCGGTGACGTCGGTGTCGGCGGCGATCACCCAGCCGAGATCGAGGAGCGAGACGGTGCGGGGCTCGAAGGTGCCTTCGATGCGCAGGCCACTGCGTGCGGCGGCGCCGACGACCGGGCATTTGTCGCGGATGGCGAAGGCGAGGTCGTTGTGGGCGACCCAGGCGGGGG
>JGI24115J20150_1000403_pt1 | contig 17454 bp, 17 predicted proteins | sample Subbioar_CSW14AB_FD_20150 | JGI IMG/M metagenome (IMG submission 20150)
CGTAACCGTCCGAGTCCCGACACCGAGCAGGGCATAGCGCGGCGGCCCCGTTCACGATCGAATCGCGCGCATGGCGCGACACGTACGTTCGTTCTGGGAGCAGCGGGTTCTCGAGGTTGAGCAAGGAGCGCCGCTGGAGACGGTCGCCCGTCGGCACGGCGTGAAGCCGAAGACCCTGCAGTGGTGGCGCTACGAGCTGCGCCGCACGCGCCGTGGAGCGGCGTCGCTTCCCGCGCTGCTGCCTGTCGTCGTGCGAGACCGGCCCGAGGCCCACGCGAGCGCGCCGGTCGAGATCTCCGTGGGTCGATCGGTGGTGCGGGTCACCGTCGGCACTGACGTCGACTACGTCGCAGCGCTCATCGGCGCGATGGGTCGGCAATGCTGAGCGTCGGCCCAGGCACGAGGGTGTACCTCGCCGCCGAGTCGATCGACTTGCGACGTGGACACGATGGCCTCTGCGCCGCCGTGCGAGCGCAGCTTGGTCATGACCCGTACGCCGGCCACCTGTACGTGTTTCTCGGTCGCCGTGGCGACCGGGTGAAGATTCTCTATTGGGAGCGCGGCGGCTTCGTCCTTCATTACAAGGCTCTTGCCCGCGGGCGATTTCACCTGCCCCGCATCGCGCCGGGTGCGCGCCAGATTGAGATCGACAGCACGACGCTGGCGATGCTGCTCGACGGGATCGACCTGCGGTGCGTGGCGCGCGTCGACCACTGGCAGCCGCCCTGCGACGACTGAGCGCACCGGCGCGACGCCGGGAACAAAGTGATTTCGATCGGTTACGCGTCGCTGCAGAAAGGGGATCGACATCCGCGTGAGGCGGTGATCAATCCTGTTCGTTGGCCCCTCCCGACGAGCACGACTGCGGCTGGAAGAAGCACGCCGACGATCTGTCGGCGAAGCTCGATTCGGTGCAGTCGGAGCTCGAGGCGCTCAAGCGGCTCTTGCACGGCAAGAAGAGCGAACGCCGCAAGCCGAGCAAGATGCCGCCGCCGGTCGTCGAGCCGAAGACGCCTGAGCAGACCGCCAAGACGCGCACGGCTGCGCAGCAGCAGCGGGTCGCGAACATGGAGACAGAGATCACTCCGGTCGCGGTGCCGCCGGCGCAATGCAAGTGTCCGAAGTGCGGCTCGACGGACCTGAAGGTCGTCGGCAAAGGCAAGAGCTCGGTGGTGATCGCCTACGTGGAGGCGCACTTCCGAAAGAGCGTCTACCAGCGCGAAACGCGCGCGTGCCGGTGCGGCGAGTACATCGTCACGGCGCCTGCGCCCGACCGCGTCGGCGAGGGCACGCGATACGCGCCGAGCTTCGTCGCGCACCTCGTCGTGTCGAAATGCGCCGACTCGGGCGCTCAGCATCGGTTGGAGAAAGCCTACGCGCGGACGGGCGTGCCAATGGCGCGCAGCACGATGAACGACCTCTTTCACCGCGCCGCAGACGAGCTGCGACCGCTGTGGACGCGCATGCGCACTCGGCTGGCGAAGGCGTCGCACGTCGCCGCCGACGAGACGAGCATCGTGCTGCAGGGGCAGCAGAGCAAAGCGTACGTGTGGACCTTCGTCACCGGCCAGATGATCGTCTACGAGTTCGCGTCGAGCCGCAGCGGCCAGACGGCCGTACGCGTGCTCGGCGACAGCACCGGCTCGCTCCAGTGCGACGCATACACGGGCTACAACCACGTGACCAAGCCCGGTCGCCGCACGCGCGCGGGCTGCCTCGCGCATGCCCGCCGCAAATTCTACGAAGCGCGCGAGTTCCCCGAGGCCGCCGAAGCACTCGACCTTATTCGCGAACTCTACGTGGTCGAACGCCAGGCCAAATCCGCCGGCATTCTCGGCACGGCCCAACACCTGGCGTTGCGCACCGCGAACTCGCGCACCCCCTACGCCAAGCTGCTGTGGCTCGGGCGTCGAATTCGTCGCGCCCACGCGCCGCGCACCAAGATGGCCAAGGCCGCGAACTACCTGCTTGCGAACTTCGAAGAGCTCGGGCGATTCCTCCGCGATCCGGTGCTCGCCCTCGACAACAACAAAGCTGAGGCTTCGCTCAGGCGTGTGGCCCTCGGCCGTCGAAACTTCCTCTTCGTCGGCAGCGAGCAGGCCGGCAAGAACCTCGCGGTCCTCTACTCGCTCGTCGCCACCTGCGAGATGCACAAGGTCAACCCGCTCGCCTACCTGACCGACGTGCTCACGCGGATCGACAAGCACCCGAACTCCGCGATCGACGAGCTGCTGCCGGATCGCTGGAAGCCGCCCGAACAGGCCTGAGCGGCCACGAAATCGCGACTTGCCCTGGACCGCGGTCCGCCGTGACGGGGACGATTTTGCCATCCGCCGAGGTTTTGAGCTTGTGGACCACCGCATCGTGCGGCTCGCACGATGCGGCTTTCCGACACGCACGGCCAGGTATCCGAACCCGGACGGTTACGTCCTCGCAATCCGCGAGTCGAAGTTCGGCAAGTCCCGCTTCGTTCCCATCGAGGAGTCGGCCCGCGCCGCGTTGGCGGCCTACGGCACGTTCCGTGACGCCGTTTGGCCCCATCGGCGGACACCGGCGTTCCTCGTCACGGCGAGAGGAATGCGCCTCGGGGGCCAGTTGGTCACGGCGGTACGCAGCAGAGACTTCGTGAGTGACGCGTCGTCGAAGACTCTGTGGTCGAGAAGATCGAGGAAGTGGATGTCGCGCCGTCTCACGATCGCGAAGAGCAGCTCATCCCGCCCGCCGCACATCGAGTGCCTCCGCGTCGCTCCCGTGCATCGCCGGCCGGTCCAAGGTGGAGGTGGTGGATGCCGAAGTTGTTGAACAAGAAGTCGTTGAAGGAAGACTTGTAGAACTTGCGCGTCATCCGATGCGTAAGGTCCTCGCCGCGTAGGCACTCACTCTCGATGGTGCTCATCGCTGCATGCACGTCCGTCGGGAGGATGCGGCCACGCGGGCTGTCAGCGCGCGTCGATAGTGCCCTTGCTGGGATCGAATGGAGCTGCCCGACGACCACGATGCGCAGGCGCTCGAGCACTTCCGGGATCGTTGAGATTGTGACGGTCATGACCTTCGCTCCTCCGCGCGATCTCGCGAACACATCACCTGTAGCGTTCCTGCACCGGACGCCACGAGTCGTTCAGTCCATCTCGTCGTTTCCGATAGACGTACTCCGGGATCGGTGCCGTTCTCGCGACCGCGGCGTTGTACAGTTCGAGCACGGGAACGACATCGGCAAGCTTCGGCACGGTGCGCTCGACGAGCGGTGCACAACGCCTCGTCACCTCGGCGGCCGTCGATGCCAGCGAGTGGTAGTTGCGGGCGAGCTCGCCCAGCGTGCCCACGCCGAACAATGAGAACAGGGAGACACCGGCCGCTGCGTATCCGGCCGTCGTCGCCGTTGCGATCGTGCCAGACAGCAGCAGCACGAATCCGACCAACACGGCGACGACTCCGGCGCCGGCCGCAACGCCGGCGTGTCGAGCGGCATCGCCCGCGAGCTGCGTCGTGAAGTGCGCCGACTGCCACAGCACGTGCGCCAATCGTCGGGTGCCGGCGGGGAGATCGGAGTCGTAGTAGTCACCCGGAGCGGAGAGCGTCTTCCCCGGAGGTGGTGGTCGGGTTTCGGCCAGCAGCCTCGCGACATCGCCAGCGTCCGGCGTCGTTCCGAGTCCGTCGGCGAGCAACGTGAGACGCCGGATGTACTCCGCCCGTTCGTAATCGGAATCGGCGCTCCAACGGAGAGCGAACTGGACGACCGTGGCGAGGAAGCCCGCGATCACGCCCGCCACAGTCACGGAAGGCGCAGGAACGAGGTAAACGACGACTGCGACAACGGCGAGCCCGACTTGTACAAGGAGCAGCCATCGCCACCTCGCCTTGGCCGAAGCGAAGTCGTTGCGCGCGTGCTCGGGGTCGAGCTTGCTCACGACGGAAACCCGCCGTTGAACGCCATGCTCCAGTACCTGCGAGCGTTCTGAGCGTCGTAGCCAGCCTCGTAGTTGACGGCAGTCGCCGCCCAGTTCGCCGATTGGCGCGCGGCCGCGAGAAGCTTCTCTCTCTTCGCGTCCGTCGGCGCCGCCGAGATCAAGCCGGACAAACGGGAGGGATCCTGCAGCGCGCGGCAGTCGCGGCGGGCGAGCAGCGTCAGGGCATCGGCTACGCACGCCGACAGCGAGCGACCAGGCGCGCAGGTTTCCGCCTGCGTCAGCAGGAGCTCGAGGTGGAACCCGCTGAGGGGGAGTGCAGGCGAACGACATCCGGCCCAGTACTTCAGGATGCGAGTCACGCTCTTCAGCTTGTTCCCCGATGCGGTCTCACCGTCGGCGATGTACTTCCCATGCGTCTCGGGTGCGGTCGGCATCCAACCGTCCTTCCCGTCTGGGATCCAATAGAGTGGACGCCCGTTGTTTTTCTGCGGGCCGCCGTACGCGGCAGGTACGACGTCTACGGTTCGATCATCTCCGAAGAACACGACGACCGCTTGGCCATCGCGGCCGATGTCGGTCTGTCGGAAGCGGGCGGCGAGGCTCGCACGCACGTTCTGCATCACCGTGCCCGACCTCTTGAAGTTTTCGCCCCACATGATCTCGTCACGGGTCAACACCACCAGCAGATCGAGATCGCTCGAACCGCGCACGGCCGAACCGCGGGAGAAGCTTCCCATCCGTACGATCTTCACGACGTCGAAGTCACTCCTCAGACGAGCGACGACCTGCTCCTCGTGAGTGTTGAACGCGTCGATATCCGCCGCGCTCAACTGCGTGCGCCAGACGATCTTGCTGAAGCTCTCCGCGATGCTCGTCATGTCTCCCTCAACTTCCCTTCCCTGTCGACCGTACTCCGTGTCGCCGGACCCGGTGGTGCCGAGCAAACGTCTATGGACAAACAATGTCCGTCGACATCGGGCCTGGAGAGCCATCATCCGTGACGCCGCATGAAAGCTCCCTGCTCGCGAGAAATGGTCCACCTCCGTCCGACGTTAACCGACCTCGTCGCGTACGATCGTGATCGCCCTGCGCGCTCCAGCGTTGCTGCCCCCCGGGGGCTGACCGAGACCGTCCAAACGAGACGCTGCGCTGCGTACGCGCAGTGCGACGCGCGAGCGTCGACTGCTCGCGTCGCTCGCCGACATCGGACAGCAGATGCCGATTAGCGTCGTCCGCGACGACACGCCTCTAGTCGTGGTCGACGGGTCCGTACGCTCGCGCGCCTCGGGCATGACGCGGCCCACGCGATCGAGTGGACGCTCGACGAAGCCGAGGCGTTGCTGCTCGAGCACCAACTGCGCGGGCGCGACGCCGACAGCTCGATCGAAGAGGACTGCTCGGCGAACGTCGCGAGCGGCTTGCTCGCCGCGGGCTCGTCGCTCCACCAAATCCAACCGCCTCGTCCAACTTCGGTCGGGACTCCGGGGGATCCTGCTGGGAGGGCAGGTCGCCCGGCAAGCTGGGGTTCCGGCCATCGCCGCGCCGAGCCTGCCAATCCCCGATCTCGGAGAGCCTGTTTACATACGGTTCGGCCACTCGGGCGCCTTTTACCTGGGGTCAAGGGTGGCCTTCGGCGTCGGTCCTCCCGACGCTTGGGTGGTCGCGCCCGCGAAGGCGGCGCGGAACAGGCGGGGCCCGTGCGAAACTCTCGCGCCCTCGGTGAGCTCCAGGCAGGACGGAGCTCGCCTGCGACTCGACCGGAACGGCGGAGTAGTCGCGGCTCCCGATGCCCTGCGATGGGTCGGTGAGCAGCCGTCCGCGAATCGCGCATCACCGAGCGGCAGAGCTGCCGCCGGGCATGACGATCCGCATCGGCGTGGAGCACGTCATGGCCGCGCTGTCGGTGCCGGAGAGCACCGCCTACGAGCACCTCCGGATGGCCGCCGGCCGACCGAGGGGATCTCGCGGTCTGTTGAGAGTACCCTTGGAGGTGTGGGAGGCGTACGCGGCCAAGACGTTCGACGCGCCCCACCAAAGGGAGCCGTGCCCACTTCCAGAACCGTCGACCCCGACACCCTCACGAAGCTCGGCTTCGAGCTCCGCGAGCCGTACCTCTACGCCGTTTGGTACGACGACGCCGGCAGACGCTTCCGGCGCTCGACCAAGTGCGGCCCCCACGACCTCAAGCGAGCCGTCGAGGTCCGCGCACAGCTCATCGCCTCGGGTGGCAAGACGCATCGCGACGATCCCGATCATCATCCCAAAGGCGCGACGCTCGGCCACGTCTTAGGGGCGTTCATCGGTGCCCGCGAGGGTCTGGCGGAGCGTGGCATTCGGTCGACGGCCACCGTCGACTACTACCTGAAGAAGGCCGGCGTCTTGAGGGGCTACTTCGAGCCCGACGGGTCCGGATTCCCGATCGCGCGCCTGACGGGTGACCTCATCGAGCAGTACATCGAGACCCGGCGACACGAGGCCGACGACACGACGATCGGCAAGGAGCTGGCGCTGCTCAAGGGTGCCCTCAAGGCCGCCAAGAAGCGCCACGAGTACGAGGGCGACATCGACATGGTCTTCGTGACGCCCGACGACTTCGACAGCGGCTACAAGCCCCGCAAGACCTTCTTGTCTCGTGAGCAGCTCGCGACCCTCATCGAGCAGCTGCCCGCCCAACGTGCCGCCGTCGTGGCGTTCATCGTCGCCACGACGTGCGAGCTGCGGGCCCTCGGGTTCGCGATGCGCACTGACGTGACGTACGACGGCAAGCGGCCCACCGAGGTCCAAGTCCACGGCACCAAGCGTGAGACTCGCGAGCGAGCCGTGCCGATCGTCACCGACGACCAAGAGCGCCTCCTTCGGTTCGCGCTCCAGCACGCGGACGGCACCGACGGCCGGTTGTTCTCGTCGTGGAGCAACATCCGACGTGATCTCCGTGAAGCCGTCGACCGAGCCAACGAGATCGAACGCAAGGCCGGTCGCAGGCCCCTGCCCTACGTGAGCCCCAACGATCTCCGACGGACGGCAGGGTCGTGGCTCCGCGCCTCCGGAATCGCCCTCGACCACGTCGGCAAGGTGATGGGTCACAAGGACTCGAAGATGGTGGAGCTGGTGTACGGCCAGCTCACGACCAACGAGCTGGCGAACCTCATGAGGCAAGCGGTCGGCAAGGCCCCGAAGAAGGCGCCCAAGGCGACGGCGAAGCCCGTGCCGCTGAAGCCGCGACCGGCGACGAAGCCCCGCGTCAGGAGGGCCTCGAAAATCCCCGTGTCTACCAAGAGTCTACCAAACCCTACCGATTTGGGCGCACTCGATGGACTCCCGAGGGAGGCTCGTGGCCTCGGAAACCTCGGGGAATCGGTGCCCAGGGACAGAATCGAACTGTCGACACGTGGATTTTCAGTCCACTGCTCTACCAACTGAGCTACCTGGGCAGGTCGGCTCGGGGGTTGGGACACTAGTCGGCCAGGGGGGGCTGTCAACACTGGTTTGCAGCCCCGCCGTCGTCCGGTCAGAACGGGGCGATGCGCCGCTTGCTGCTCGCTCTCTTCGCCTCCTCCGCCCTCGCCGCTTGTGGCTCCGATGACGCCGCCAGCACTGCCAGCGACACCGGCGCCGACGTGGACTACGGCGACGGACCGATCACCACGCGCCCCGACGACGGCGTCGATACCGCGATCACCGATTCGGGCACCGATTCGGGCACCGACACGGGAGGAGCCGACGGGGCCGGGAGCGACAGTGCGGTCACCGACTCCGCCACGACGGATTCGGCCAGCACCGACACGGGCAGCTCCGACACGGGCGCGGCGAGCGCCGCGCACATCCACGAGGTCTACGTCGATCGCAACCTCGAGGGCGACAAGGTCGAGTTCGTCGAGATCGCCGCGCCGTCCGGCGCGCCGATCGACGGGTTGTGGCTGCGCGTGTTCGACAAGACCGGGGCGCCGGTGTTCAACCTCCGCGTCGCCGACGCGGGCGTGAAGATGAAGTCGTCCGGCTACTGGGTGGTCGGCACGAGTTGGGTCTCGCCCGACAAGACCTATTCGTTGAGCGAGTGGGGCCTGCCCAACGACGGCGGCTCGATCCAGCTGAATCGCCTCGACGGCGCGACCAATGTCCTGGTCGACGTCGTGGGCTTCGGCACCGCACCGACGAGCACGACCGCCAGCGATCCGAAGACGCTCGTCGAGGGCACCGCCGCGGCGCTCCCCGGAAGCGGGAGCACCAACAAGACCATCGGGCGCAAGTCGGTTCCGGGCGACACCGGCAACAACGCGACCGACTTCTGCGTCATGACTGCGACGCCTGGTGCCGCCAACGGCGCCTGCTTGTGATCTCTTCGCTTTCGCGGGCGGGCGGCCGTACGATCGGAGCGTGAATCGGCTCGCGCTCGCGTTCGTGCTGCTCTCGGCCTGTGAGCCGACGGGATCGAAGGGTCTCGAGCGCGGCCAGTCCGCGACCGCGATCGCGGTCGGCGCGAGTCACGCGTGTCTCCGCGTCGTCGACGGCACGCTCCGCTGTTTCGGCAGCGACGCCTCGGGGCAGCTCGGTGTGGGCTCCGAGGCGGATGCAGGCAGCGAGGCACCGCCGAGCAAGCCGCTCCTCGTGCCCGGGCTCAACGGCGTGACCGACGTGACCTGCGGCGGTGCGCACACCTGCGCGCGCCTCGACGACGGCAGCGTGCGGTGCTGGGGCGCCAACGACTATGGTCAGGTCGGCGACGCGACCACCATCACCCGACGCGGCCCGGTCATTCTTCCCGCGCTCCGCGGCGCACGCGCGCTCTCGGCCGGCGGCGCGCACACCTGCGCGATCCTCGTCGACAAGAGCGTCTCGTGCTGGGGCCGCAACGACGATGGTCAGCTCGGCGACGGCAGCACCACGTCACGCTCCACGCCGGTGAAGGCCTCGGGCATCGAGGACGTCGAGCAAATCGCGGCAGGCACGTTCCACACGTGCGCACGCCGCGCCGACGGCGCGGTCCTCTGTTGGGGCCGCAACGACGTCGGGCAGATCGGCGACGGCACCGTGGGCCCCGCGCGCCCCCGTGCCACCCTCGCCCTCGGCGCCGGTCCCGCCTCGGCGATCGCGGTCGGTCTCTCCGACTCGTGCGCGCTGTTGCCCGATCGGACGCTGCGTTGCTGGGGCAAAGCCGTGGGCCGACCGAGCGCGACTCCCTGGAACGGCCTCGTATCGATCGCCGGAATCGCCCTCGGAGCGTCGCCGACCTCGTTTCAGCTCTGCGCGCGGCTCACCGATGGCTCCATTCGTTGCACCGAGAGCACCTCGATGGCGCCCGCGCTCGTCCCCGGGATCGTCAACGCGGCGGAGATCGCCGCCGGCGCTTCCATCACCTGCGCGCGCCTGACGGATGGCGCCGCACGCTGCTGGGCTCCGCGTGGAGAGCCCTTTCCGGTGATCCCATGACACAGCCTGCATCCACGGAGGTCCGAGCCCCGCTCGGCATCTGGTGGCTCGCGTTCGGGTATTTCGCCTGTTACGCGCCCTACGCCGCGTTGACCAAGGCTGTGACCAAGGGTTTGCTCTCGGGGCAGCCCGCAAGCCTCTCGGGGTTCGAGATCCTCCCGGTGAGCGTCGCCGCGTCTCTCGTCGGCATGTTCGTCTTCCTCACCTTCAAGGGGTGGTGGCGCTACGCCACGCAGTGGAAGCTCGGCGCGCTGTCGTTGCCGCGCCCCACCAGGTGGACCGCGCTCTCGGGCGTGTTCACCGCGCTCGTCGTCATCACGACCACGCTGGCGTACACGTTCACCGGCGTCTCCATCGTCTTCATCATGTTGCTGATGCGCGGCGGCGTGCTGATCATCGCCCCGATCACCGATGCCGTGGCACGCCGCAAGGTCAAGACGCCGTCGTGGATCGGGCTCGGCTTGAGCCTCGCCGCTCTGGTGGTCGCCGAGCACGGCGGCGACTACCGCATGACCGTCGTCACGGCGGCCAACGTCAGCGCCTACCTGCTCGCCTACTTCGTGCGCCTGCGGCTGATGAGCCGCCTCGCCAAAGGCGACGACGAGACGACGAACACGCGCTACTTCGTCGAGGAGCAGATGGTGGGGACACCCTTCCTGCTCATGGTGCTCTCGGTGTTGGCGCTCACGGCCCCCGCAGAGCTCGGCGCGCACCCCGGCGACTGGGTGCGCTTCACCTCCGGTCTCCGCGACGGGTTCACCGTGTTCTTCACGCGCGGGACCGGCATCGTCGCCGCGGTGATCACCATCGGCGTGCTCTCGCAGGGCACGGGCATCTTCGGCGGGCTCATCCTGCTCGACAAACGCGAGAACACCTTCTGCGTTCCGGTGAACCGGGCTTCGAGCATCCTCGCCGGTGTGGTCGCGTCGTTCTCGCTCGCGTTGTTCGCCCGCCAGCCGTTCCCCAACCGCTGGGAGCTCGCCGGGGCGACGCTGGTCGTGCTCGCGATCGCCGCGCTCAGCGCCCCCGCCGTGCTCGCGAAGAAGAAGGCTCCGGAGCCGGCGACCGAGACCGCGGAGTGATCAACCCGTGATGATCGCGCGCGGGCAGGACGTGTCCTTGCCCTTCTTGCCGCACACGAACACCTTGTCGACGGCGTCGCCCTGCGCCTCGATGCGCACGCGAATCTCCACGCCGTAGGGCGCGAGCTCCGAAGCCTCGACCGGACGGGCACCGACCACGCGCATCGACTCGGGCTTCTCGGACGCGGCTCCACGCACCACGGCGACCTCGGCGGCGAGCTCCCACCCGCGGTCGGTGCGCAGGGCGATCACCGAGTACCGTGCGTCTTCCGGTTCGTGCGTCGAGAGGTCGACGATCATCGCGTCGCGCACCGCCGCATCGTCACGCGTCGGCAGGCCGAGGGGGCCTTGCGTCTTGCACGTGACCTTCGCGCCGAGCACATCGCGGGTCTTGGCCACGAGCGCGTCGCAGAACCCTTCGACCGTGGTCGCGACCACCTGCACGTCGCAGATCTTCTCGCACTTGGCGGCGGTGCCCGTGACTTCCGACGGCGGGTACACGGGACGTTGGCCGGGCGCGTTCGTCGAGGACGCGCAACCGGTGAGGAGCGCAAAGAACAACAGATAAGAAGTGGAGGTCATGCCCCACCGAGAGCGAAACGCGCGCCAAGCGCGCGGGCTCGGCCCGAAGCAAAGAAATCGCGAGCACTCCCGAGGAGTTGTCCGAGTGCGATGGTGGCGCCGCACGTGCGCGGCACCTGTGCGTGGGCATGATCGCTAGACCGCACCCAAGCCGGAAGGCTGCAGACGCCAGACCTCAGCCGACGTCTTCGTCTTCTTCGTCGGGATCGCCGGGCTCGTCGGAGTCGAAGAGCATCAGCTCGAGCTCGTCGGCGACCTCGGCCACCTCTTGGATGACGCTGGCGAGGAGCTCCGCGTCGACGTGCTCGGCGATCTGCGCCGACTCGACGACCAGCTGCTCGACCTCGTCCTCGGTCGCCTCGCTCAGGTACACGCGCGAGAACAAGGCATCGCGCATGAGGCGGAGGACCTCGCCGACATCGTGGTCCTCGGACCACGGGCCGACGTCGGTCGACACGAGCACGACCTCACCCTCGGGGTCGAGCTCGACGCGAACGAGCTGCGTACGGTCGTCCTCTTCCTCGTCCTCCGTCTCGGTCACGGTGACCGTGAGGAAAAACGCACGCTCCTCCTCTTCGAAGGAGACGTCGAGCAACTGCGCGGCCTGCTTGACGACGTTGCGGAGGTCCATCGGACCGAGGAGGGTACATCCGATCGCGCCTCGGGGTACGATCGATCGCGCATGAGCGAAGCACTACCCAGGATCGTGCAGGCAGGGGATCCCGTGCTCCGGCGGCTCGCGCAGGCGGTCCCGGAGGAGGATTTCGGCAAGCCAGAGCTGCGCGCCTTGGTCGATACCATGATCGAGGTGATGCACGCAGCGCCCGGGGTCGGCCTCGCCGCGCCCCAAATCGGGGTTCCGCTGCGGGTGATCGTGCTCGAGGACGAAGAGGGCCGCATGGCGCGCCTCACCAAGCAGCAACGCGTCGAGCGCGGCCGCGTCCCGTTCGGGGTCAAGACGATCGTCAATCCGACCTTGCGCGTCGTCGGTGACGAACAAGCAACGTTCTTCGAGGGTTGCCTCAGCGTCGCCGGCTGGGCCGCGCTGGTCCCCCGCGCGCAGACCGTCGAGGTGACCGGCTTCGACGTCGAAGGTGCCCCGGTGCACTGGGAGGTGTCGGGCTGGCCCGCCCGCATCCTCCAGCACGAGGTCGATCACATCCTCGGCACGCTCTACATCGACCGGATGATCAGCCGGACCTTCTGCGCGAGCGACGAGATGCAGCGCCATTGGGCCGACTCGACCCCCGCCGAAATCCGCGCCGCCCTCGGCGCTTAGCGCGCGCAACCGAATCGAGAGATTTGCACCACGGAGACACGGAGACGAGGAGCGAGAACGAGAGAGTGAGAGAAGGTCTGCCGGCGCTGCGGCCATGCGTATCGCTTGGCGAGCGCGCGCAGGTTCCGTTGACAAAGGGTCCCGAAAATGAGGCCGTGGTGGTGCGTCATTAGCGTCGTAGTCGCCTGTCACAGCGGGGAGCCCGGTCCAGTCACGCCCGTCGTCGTGGATTCTGCACCGCACAGCAAGAGCATTACGTCACGCTGTCGCACGGCGGAACATTGCCGGTGCCCAGCCGGCATGAGGTTCATTCCCGAGGGCGACGTGGCGTCGTTTTGCTTGGATACTCGAGAGACTAGGGTTTCGGATTATCGTCAGTGTGTCGCCGCGAAATCGTGTCGCGTCCCATCGCCAAAACCCGATGAGTGGAAGAAATGCACCGTCCTCACCCTGCCCGAGCCGCTAGCCGGCAGCTCTCCGGCCAGTTGCCTCAGCTTCTCCATGGCAGGGGCGTTCTGCGAGTGGGCGGGCAAGCGTCTGCCTCATGCCGCCGAATGGCAGTGGGCCGCTGCAGGGCGTGAGGAAGCGCGCCAGTATCCATGGGGACCAGATGAGATCCGTTCTCCCTGCTCCACAGCCTCGGGCTGCTACGAGCTTCAGCCGATTGATGCGGACGTGAGCCGGGACGGCATTCGCGACATGGCTGGCGGAATCGTCGAGTGGACCATCAGGGAAGATGGGCATCCCATGCGCTGTGGTGGGCATTACCAATCACCGTTGCCTGCCAAGTCGTGTCGTGAGTCGCAGGAACCAGACCTCCGAAGTCGCGTGTCTAACGGTGTCCGATGCGCTGCAGAGCCGATCCCAATACCCTGAAAGCGCTGCTCGGATTCTCGCTGCGCTGGGCAAGCGTACTCTCGGGCGCGTTTACCGTAACCTCGAGCGCCGACGCCGAACAGCCCGTGGCGGTGTCTGCGGGCGCACATGCGGGCTATGGGTTCCCCGTTGGGCCACAGCCATCGGAACGCGACGAGGGGGTCAACCCTTACGGCTTCAGTCTTGGATTGGAGGGTCTACTTTGGCTGGGACTCGGGCGCGGAGAACATTCGGAAACCTCATTCGTCTGCGGCGGACGACTGACGGGAGGATATGGTTCTCTCTCCCGCCAGGCTGACACTGCATATCGGTCGCTGATCTATGGCCTTGTGGCAGGGGTGAATGTCGACGCGCGGGTGGTGTTGTTGCGGCCAACGGTTCTGCTCGGCGAGTTTCGCGAGCTTGCATGGTGGTGCCCTGGTGGGACATGCACGGGGAGCCCAAGTGTTCGCACTGCGGGTGCAGTCGAGATCGGACTGCTCATCGGTCGTCGTTGGCGCGCCTGGAATATCGGTGTCGAAGGACGACTGATCGCGCCGATTGATATTGGCTGGTGGTACCAACCTCACAGCCCACCGCACGCGATCCGCGGGAGCTCGTTGAGCCTGCTCATCGAGCGCCGGTTCGACCTGTAAAGCTCCGGTCACGAGCGAGCGCGCGGCAGCACACTCTCGACCTCCTGTTCTCCGTGTCTCCGCGGTGAATCTTCTTGTCTCGCTCACCTGCGGGCGAGCAAGGGCCGCAATGCCTGCCCGGTGTACGAGGCCTTGGTGCGGGCGATGACCTCGGGCGGTCCTTCGGCGACGATGAGACCGCCGCCGCCGCCGCCTTCGGGGCCGAGGTCGATGACCCAGTCGGCGCAGCGGACGACGTCGAGGTTGTGCTCGATGACGACCACGCTGTTGCCGGCGTCGACCAGGGCTTGGAGCACGCCGAGGAGCTTGCGGACGTCCTCGAAGTGCAGGCCGGTCGTGGGCTCGTCGAGCACGTAGAGCGTCTTGCCGGTCGCGTGCTTGCCGAGCTCGCGCGAGAGCTTGACGCGCTGGGCCTCGCCGCCGCTCATGGTCGTCGCCGTCTGACCGAGCTTCATGTAGCCGAGGCCGACGGAGACCAGCGTCTCGAGCACGCGGCGCACCGGCGGGTGCGCGTGGAACAGCTCGACGCATTCGTCGATCGACGTGTCGAGCAGGTCGGCGATGCTCTTGCCCTTGTAGCGGACCGACAGCGTCTGCGCGTCGTACCGGCGGCCGCCGCACACGTCGCAAGGGACGTACACGTCGGCGAGGAAGTGCATCTCGACCTTGACCGACCCGTCACCGTGGCACGCCTCGCAGCGGCCGCCCTTCACGTTGAAGCTGAAGCGCCCCGACGTCCAACCGCGCGTACGCGAATCAGGGAGCTCGGCGTAGAACTCGCGGATCGCGTCGAACACCTTGGTGTAGGTGCCCGGGTTGCTGCGGGGCGTGCGGCCGATGGGCTTCTGGTCGATGGCGATCGCGCGGTCGACGGCGTCGAGCCCCTTGATCGCCTGGTGCTTGCCGACGTGACCGGTCGAGTCGTGGAGCGCACGCGCGAGCGCGGGGAGGAGGATGCCGTTGACCAGCGACGATTTGCCTGCGCCGCTCACCCCGGTCACCGCCGTGAGCACGCCGAGCGGAATCTTCACGTCGATGCCGCGGAGGTTGTGCTCGGCGGCGCCGACGACCTCGATCGAGCCCTTGGGCGTGCGACGCGCGCGGGGCGGATCGATCGAGCGCCGGCCCGAGAGGTACTCTGCGGTCAACGTGTTCTCTCGCAGCAGCGCCTCGGGCGTTCCGGTGAACAGCACCTTGCCGCCGAGGTGTCCTGCGCCCGGTCCGAAGTCGACGACGTGATCGGCCGCGAGGATGGTCTCTTCGTCGTGCTCGACGACGAGGACGGTGTTGCCCAGATCGCGCAGCCGGTGGAGGGTGGCGATCAGTCGACCGTTGTCACGCGGGTGCAGACCGATGCTCGGCTCGTCGAGCACGTACATCACGCCCGAGAGCTCGCTCCCGAGCTGGCTGGCGAGCCGGATGCGCTGCGCCTCGCCGCCGCTCAAGGTGGGGCCTCCGCGGTCGAGCGTGAGGTAGTCGAGCCCGACGTTGAGGAGGAAGCCCAGGCGAGCCTCGATCTCTCGGAGCGCGCCCTCGGCGATCTGCTTCTGCGACGGCGTGAGCTCGAGCGAGCGCGCGTGGGCGCGCGCGTCCTTCACGGTCATCGACGTGACGTCGGCGATGCTCTTGCCATTGACCTCGACGAACAGCGTGTCGCGCCTCAGGCGCTTGCCGCCGCAGGAGTCGCACGGCATCTCGTTCATGAACTTGCGGTACTGCTCTCGGACCGCGTCCGAGCTCGACGCCTGGTAGCGGCGCATCAGGTCCGGGATGACGCCCGAGAACCGCATGTCCCACGTGCCGTGCGAGGCGGTCTTGCCCTTCTGGCCCCAGGAGACGGTGACCCGCTTGCCCTCGACGCCGAAGAGCACCGCGTCGCGCTTGGACTTGGCGAGCTTGGACCAAGGCGTGTCGAGATCGACGCCGAACGTCTTGGCGACGGCTTGGGCGATGCGGAAGGTCCAGCCCTCGCCGCGGCCCATCGCGGTGCGCCAGGGGGCGATCGCTCCGTCGCGGAGGCTGAGCGACCGGTCAGGGACGATCAGGTCGGGATCGACGGCCAGGCGCGTGCCCAGGCCGTTGCACGCCTCGCACATGCCGAGCGGGCTGTTGAACGAGAACGCCGGCGGCGTCAGCTCGGGGAACGAGCGCCCACAGCACGCGCGGTTGGCGCTGAACGAGACCGGGTCTCCGCCCTCGGGCGTGACCACGAGCTCGCCCTTGCCCTCCTTGAGCCCGAGCTCGATCGCCTCGGCCAACCGGCCGCGGTCCTTGGGGTCGACGGTGATGCGGTCAATCACCAGCGAGACGCTGTGCTTCTTCTTCTTGTCGATCGGCGGCACCGCCTCGAGCTTGACGAGCGCTCCATCGAGCTCGACGCGGACGAACCCGCGCGCCCGCAGCTCGTCGAACAGCTCGCGAAACTCGCCCTTGCGGTGGATGACGAGCGGGGCGGTGAGCGTGATGCGGGTGCCGGTGCGATTGCCCGCGACGATCTCGCGGACGATCTCCTCGGTGCTGCGCCCGCGCACGGGCTTGCCGCAGGTCGGGCAGCGCTGCACCCCGCAGCGCGCGTAGAGCACGCGGAGGTAGTCGTAGATCTCGGTGATCGTGCCGACGGTCGAACGCGGGTTGCCGGCGCCGCTCTTCTGCTCGATCGCAATCGTGGGCGAGAGGCCGCGCAGAGCCTCGACCTTGGGCCGCTCGAGCTGCCCGAGGAACTGACGTGCATAGGCACTCAATGTTTCGACGTAGCGGCGTTGCCCTTCCGCATAGAGCGTGTCGAATGCGAGCGACGATTTTCCCGAGCCGCTCGGTCCGGTGAACACGACCAGCTTGCGCTTGGGGATCTCGAGGTGGTCGACGTCGAGGTTGTGCTCGCGTGCTCCGACGATCTCGATGAAGTCGGGCTCTTTGGCGGCCGGATGATCCATTTCGGAGCGATCGGGGGTCGCCCTGGAACGCCCCGTCGTCAAGCGCAGCGCGGGCTTGATCCTGACCAACAGTCGTCACGCCAGCGCGTTTGGCGCGACTAGAGCATCAATCTTTTCGTTGCGTGCGAAATCTCCACCCCGCTCGCCCGAGATGCTGTGGTAGTCCACGCCCGAGAAATTCCATGGGAACAGATAGTGTAGTCAAAAGCCTCCACGAAAACCTCCTCGCCATCCCCAGCGAGGAGCTGATGCCGCCGCACGTCGACCCACGGACCGCCGCGTTGGTCGCGCTCGGAGTCGTCGACTTCGTCCGCCATGACGGCAAGGCCAGGTTCGCCGAGCTCGCGGCGATGGACGGCATCGATCTCGAGGCCTTCGACGACCTCGCCCGCCTGGCGGAGGCACTCTTGCGTGTCGTCGACGTCTTCGACGACGCACCCCGCACGCCGAAGCCGGTCGTGATCCCACCCGATCTCGACGCGACATGTCGGGCGAAGCGGAGCGCGATGCAGAGCGCGCTCTCTTCCTTCACCGATCCGATGGTGGTGCGCGCGCTGCAGCGGCAACGACTGTCCTACGGCGCGATCGACCTCGCGCTCGATCTCCGCGCCTCCGCGGCCTTGGTCGCACGGCACGCACCGGCGATGATGGAGCTCGCCGACAGCGGCCGGGCGCTCGCCAAGGATCTCGAGGCGCACCTCTGGGTGCACGACACGCCGGAGCTGAGGCAGG
>JGI24115J20150_1000406_pt1 | contig 17393 bp, 7 predicted proteins | sample Subbioar_CSW14AB_FD_20150 | JGI IMG/M metagenome (IMG submission 20150)
GGCGGGCGTCGATGGCGTTCAGCTCGTGGCGGACCTGGGCGATAGCGACCACTGAGTAGAGCCGCAGCATGCCGGCGCGTGCAACCGGCTTGATGTGGGCGCGAGTGGCCAGCACGCGGAGCACCCGGTGCAGGGGAGCTCCAAGTTCCTCGGCAATCTTGCCGGACGTGATGAGGGACGGGGGTGTCGACACGGCAGCCTCCTGCCGGACACTGTGGCCGGCAAAGAGCCTTGCCGCGCTCGCCCCTCTGATGGGAAAAACCTCAAATCTGGGCGGCCACGGCGTCGCCAGGGGCGGTTTGCGTCCCTCATCGCGCTCCCCGAGCGCTCCGAGCGCCGGGGCCGAGCGCTCAGTTCCGAGCGCGGCGCTTCCGCCTGGAACTAGCACGAGCGTCCTTCGCCTGCTCATCCACGAGCCGGGCGAGCTGGACATCACCGTCGCCGAGTTCGGCAACATCTCTAGGATCTCGTGAGAGCCTTAGCTGCTTACTCCGCAGTGTTTTCCATGCGGGGGTGTTACGCACGGTCTTGTCGGAAACCCCCAGACGCTCCGCCCATTCTCCCGACGAAAGATGTTTGAACCCCTTATCTCGGGACAGCAGGTCCATGGCGCGGGCGTTCGCCGACGCCGCCTTGGCTTTTGGCCTCGTCGTCTTTCTACTGTGCTCAGCTATGACCCCGTCAAGCTGGTGAAGCAGCGCCACCGCATCCACTAGGGTTTCCTCTGTACGGAGCTCGGCCTCGCGTAGGAACTCACGGCCGCTCCCCACAAGCGCTCGGGCAACGTCAGCGGCGAGGCAGAGTGTGAACTTGAGGTCGCACTCGGTAGAATCGACCAAGTCGCGAAAGGTCCCGGCCAAGATGCCGAACTTCCGCCGCTGGTCGCGAGCGTCCAGAAGCGAGCGAGTTGCTTCCATGATTTTGGTAGGATCGTCAGATTGGGCTAGGGCCACGCGGGCGCTCAGCGCTTCGGCGTAGGCTCGCGCCGTAAATGCATGAACGGCGAATAGGGTGCCCGTTTTCGGCTTCGGGGACGTTTTCTCGCCGAAGTGGAAGTTCCCCTCGGCCGCCTTCGAGAACTCAGCCTCGGCTTGACGCAGTTCCGCCACACGCTCTTTCAGGATGTTGAGGTGGACGTCGGCCGCTAGCTTGTCAATGTCTTCCTCGGTCATTGGCACACCTCTTGGCACGGTCGGACTCTCCCTTGCTGACCGCATTATGGCGAGGGTGTTAAGCCCAGAGAAGTGTGCCAACTTGCCGGGCGTCCCTGAGGACCGCTTTCCGACTGCCTTCCACCAGCCCCGTCCGCCAGCCACATACCGCCACAATCGAGCCAATCCCTTCGCCACGAACCACGTCATGCGGACACCGATGGCGGCTTTGGGCGAGTCCGAAGGGCTTTGTCGCGTTCCTACCGAGTTTCGCCGGGATACTCAACCTCGGCGTCCCCACCGACGGGTGTGCATTCCTGGGCAGTAATGAAGGGTAGAAACTCCACCTCTTGAGTGTCATAGTGCACCAAGGGCGGACCGCTCCAGCGTCATGACGAGCGCGCACGGCGCGCTAATCACCGGGGAAGTCAACACCTCTCACCGACCGCCTCTCCACCCGACGCCTCCGAGAGGGGCCTGCCGCTCGGGCAGATTGGGCAAAACAATGGCTCCACGCGCGGCGCGGCCTTGCTGGCGCCAGAGGACGTTGGGCCGGAAACACGCGCGAGGACGAGGCTCAAACCTTCGGAGACGTTTACCGACAAGTTCTTCAGTACGGCATTGGTACGCTGATCCTTCGGACGTTGAAGCGCTGCCAAGCCCGACTTGAGCCGATGGCCTTAAGGCCCGACATTCCAGCTCACCCGCGGCTGTTTTGCCTTGTGGTACACTCCTCGGCTCGTTGAGCCGGGTGGAGTGAGCTCCGATCAACACATTGGACCGTTTCAGCGTGTCTCAGCCACAAGCCGCCAACCTGCGTCCCTCGACTGGGAACATCGTTCGGGTTCGGAGTCGCACGTACGTTGTTGACTCGGTGGATGGTGGCGTAAGTCCCAACGGAATGCCGCCAGTTCGGCTTGCGTGCATTGATGATGACGCCCAGGGGCAGACACTTGAAGTAGTTTGGGACCTTGAGCTCGACACCGAAATCCTGAACAACGAAGCGTGGCAGACGCTTGGAACGAAGGGCTTCGATCCCGCTCGCCACTTTGCCGCGTACCTGCACACCCTTCGATGGAACTGCGTCACCGCCACTGATCCCAAGTTGTTTCAGGCGCCCTTCCGCGCCGGCATTCGGATCGACGCCTATCAGCTCGAGCCACTCCGCAAGGCCCTGCTCTTGCCCCGTGTGAACCTGTTTATCGCTGATGACGTCGGCCTCGGCAAGACGATCGAGGCCGGACTCATCGCGAGCGAGTTGCTCCTGCGGCGACGAGTCCGAGACATCGTTGTGGCTTGCCCGCCATCCATGATTCCGCAATGGAAGGACGAACTCGAAGCCCGCTTTGGCTTGACGTTTGAGGTTCTCGACCGCGCGTATCTCGAGCGCGTCCGCGAAGAGCGCGGATACAGCGTCAACCCCTGGACCACGTTCCCGCGTTTCCTCGTGTCCCACAAGCTGCTCATCGACGAGACATACGCCGCTCCGATGCGTGACTGGCTGGACAACCTCCGGCCGGGCTCACTGTTGATCCTCGATGAAGCCCACCATGCGGCGCCGTCCAGCGGCACCAGGTACGCGATCGACTCGCGAATCACCAAAGCTGTACGCGATCTGGCGCCCCGGTTCGAGCACCGTCTGTTCCTTTCTGCCACGCCCCACAATGGCCACTCCAACAGCTTCTCGGCGCTGCTTGAGCTCATGGACCCGCAGCGATTCACCCGCGGCGTCAAGGTCCGAGCCAAAGACCTGGACCCGGTCATGGTGCGGCGACTGAAGGACGATGTCCGCGAGGTTGCGGGAGGGTTCCCGAGGCGTCTGGTAAAGCAGGTAGACCTCTCCGGCCTTCCTGAGGATGCTCCTGAACTCAAGCTTTCGAGTCTTCTCGATCAGTATCGCCAGGTGCGGTTGCAGCGGGTCGCAGGCGCCACGAAGCGGAAGCAGGCGGAGGCGATGCTCCTGATTTCCGGCCTCCAGCAGAGACTTCTTTCCTCTGTCGAGGCGTTCGCTCGCACGCTCGCGGTGCATCGGCGCACCATGGAGAAGGTCTGGGCCGGTGAAGTAGTGGCGGGCGGCAAGCCTACGCCTCCCCCGTCCAAGTCTCAGATGGAGCTGGTTACAGGCGACCTCGATGCCGATGACGACCGGTGCGGCCTGGGTGAATCTGAGCTGGCCCAACTTGAGGAAGCGGCGATCGCCGCGACAACCGAGTCAACAGCCGGCAGGGCAACACCCAGCGACATCGCCCGAGAGAAAGATCTTCTCACGCAAATGGAGAAGGTCGCTCACGTCGGCCGCGGCCTCCCCGACGCGCGCATCCACCACCTTGTCGAATGGATCCGGAAACACATGTGTGAGGGTGTCAGGCTTCCAGGGCAACTCGCACCCAAGCCCGGAGCCAAGTGGTCCGATCTGCGCATCCTGATCTTCACCGAATACGAGGACACCAAGCGCTACGTGGTCGAGATGCTCCGGGCAGCCATCGCTGGTACTGACGCTGCGGAGCATCGAATCGAGGTCTTCCACGGCCCGACGCCTCCTGATAAACGAGACGCCATCAAACGAGCCTTCAACACCCCGCCGGCGAAACACCCCGTTCGCATTCTTGTCGCGACTGATGCGGCCCGCGAAGGCCTCAATCTCCAGGCGCACTGCTGGAACCTCTTCCACATGGATGTGCCGTGGAACCCCAGCCGCCTCGAACAGCGCAATGGTCGCATCGACCGCAAACTCCAGCCCAACCCTGAGGTCTACTGCCACTACTTCGTCTACACGCAGCGAGCCGAGGACCGAGTGCTCAAGGTGCTGGTCGAGAAGACCAAACGTATCCGGGACGAACTCGGCAGCCTTTCGCAGGTGCTCGAGGGTCGCCTCACGGACATGATCCGGCATGGCATTCGCCACGCCGATGCCGATAAGCTCGCCGCGGCGATCGAAGCCGAGGATTTGGACAAGGACCATCGGGCGGTCACCGAGGAGGAACTCGAGGCCGCACGGGAGCGCCAGGATGCGCTGCGGAGGCAGGTAGACACGCTCCGCAACCGCATCAACGATGCCCGGAAGTGGATCGGGCTCGACAATGATTCCTTCCGCGACACGCTTTCCTGCTCTCTTGAGATGATGGGCGCGGAACCCCTCAAGGCCAGCTCCGGGCCCGACGGTCAATCGCGGTACGTGTTCCCGAATCTGGATACCCGCCACGGGGCGGACCCCACATGGGCGGACACCCTCGACACTCTCCGTGCCCTACCAAAGGATGGCCAGGGACTGTTCGAGCGGCGCAAGGCTTCTCCGATCCGCCCGGTCGTCTTCGAGCCACCGAACGGGATTGATGACGACATCGTGCAACTCCACCTCGAGCACCGCGTCGTCCAGCGGCTGCTCGGCCGATTCCTCGCACAAGGCTTCGTACACCACGATCTCTCTCGCGCGTGCCTCGCGCAGAGTGCCGACGCAATCCCCCGCGTTGTTCTCCTCGGGCGTCTTTCTCTCTATGGAAAGGGCGCGGTTCGGCTTCACGAGGAAGTCCTCACGGTCACATCCCGCTGGGCTGAGGCCGCGGGCCGTCGGTCGCCGCTCGTGCCCTACGGCCGCGATGCTGAAGCCAAGACCATGGAGTTGCTCGAGCAGTCCCTGAAAGCCGGAAGCGGGGCAAAGGTGCCATCCGCGATCGCCGACAAGCTCCTGGCCTCCATCTCCAAGGACATCGAAGACCTCCTGCCGCACCTCGAGTCCCGCGGCCAAACGGCTAAACGCGAGGCCGACGCCAAGCTCAATGAGCGGGGCCGTCTCGAGTCCGAGGCGATGCGCAACATCCTCGAGGAACAGAAGCAGAGGGTCATCAAGGAGCTCGGCAAAGCGCCTGACCCGCAGATGCTCCTTGACTTCTCGGCTGACGAGAAGCGCCAGCTCGAGCTGAACCGGCGTGCCTGGGATCGCTTCATCATGAACGTCGATGGCGACCTGAAGCGCGAGCCCGCACGCATCCTCGACTTCTACAACGTCGCCTCGTTCCGAATCGAGCCCGTCGGGCTCGCGTACCTCTGGCCCGTCACCGGATAACCAAACCTCTGCATGTCTTCCGAAGCCACCATCCGCGACCGAGCGATCAGAGACCACCAGGCGTGGCTGGGCTACCTCCAGCCCGACGGCCTGGTGGTGTCGCCGGCGGCGCTGGTGGATGCCCAGGTCCTCCTTGATACCCGGGCGATCGACACCCAGGCGAAGTTCGAGCCGTTCGTTGAGGCCATCGACGACGACAAGAACGACCGCCAACTCAAGGTCATCAAGGACTTCCCGGCCTTCTGCTGCGGCTTCCTGGAGTGGCCCGATGACCTGCTCTACGGCACCGATCCCGCACGCCCCATTCCCGAGTCCCTGATCATCCCTCTCGCCGAACTCGGCGAGACCCTTGAGCCGACCTACGCCCTCAAGGACCCCAAGCCCAAGGAAGCCAAGCCCGGCGACCCCCACCAGCCCCAGCCCTGGCTCCTGCTCATCAAGGTCCTTGACCAGACCGACGGCCAGCCCACGGATCTGGACGTCGTCACCACCGGCGACTCGGCCTCCTGGTCCGCCTCCGCCACGCGCCGGTTCGAGCGCCTGCTCCGCGAGACGCGCGTCCCCATCGGAATGCTGGTCAACGGCACGCACATCCGCCTCGTCTACGCCCCCCGCGGCGAGAACTCCGGCTCGCTAACCTTCCCCGTCGCCGCGATGACCGAGGTCGCCGGTCGCCCGATCCTCGCGGCGCTGCATGAGCTGCTCTCTCGATATCGCCTGCTCGCCGCGCCCACCGAGGCTCGCCTCCAGGCGTTGTTGACCCGCAGCCGCGACTATCAGTCGACGGTCTCCACCGAACTCGCCCAGCAGGTGATCGATGCGGCGTTCGACCTGCTCCGTGGCTTCCAGGCCGCCGACGAAAGAACCAAGGGTGAGCTCCTCAAGGACGTTCTCGCCACCGCGCCCAACAAGGTCTACGAGGGCCTACTCACCGTCCTTATGCGGTCTGTCTTCCTGCTCTTCGCTGAGGACCGCGGCCTCATGCCCGGCGGCAGCCTCTACCAGCAGAACTACGCCCTCCACGGCCTGTTCGAGCGCCTCCGTGCCGACCACGAGCGCTATCCGGACACGATGGACAGCCGCTATGGTGCATGGGCGCAGCTTCTCGCGCTCTTCCGTGCCGTCTACAACGGGTGCTCGCACCCGTCGATGAAGCTCCCCGCCCGCGCCGGCTACCTCTTTGACCCGGAGCGATTCCCGTTCCTCGAGGGACGCGCCACCGCGTCCGCGGCCCCGGGCCGCCTGCCTTTGGTTCCCGACGGCACCATCTTCCGCTGCCTCCGCCGCCTTCTCATTCTCAAAGGCGAGCGTCTCTCCTACCGAACGCTCGATGTCGAACAGATCGGCTCGGTCTATGAGGTGATGATGGGCTTCGGCGTCGGCATCGCGGCCGGGCCGTCCATCGCCATCAAGCCCAAGAAAACGCACGGCGCGCCCGTGCCGATCAACCTCGATGAGCTCCTCAAGCAGCCCGGGGCCGAACGTGGCAAGTGGCTCAAAGCCGCCACCGATCAGGAACTCTCGGACAAGCCTGACGTGGCGCTCAAGGCTGCCAAGTCCATCGACGACCTGCTCGCCGCGCTCGATCAGGGCAAGAAGATTGCCCGCTCCGCCACGCCCTCGCCGGTGTCCAAGGGCGCGATGTTGCTGGTCCCCTCCGACGAGCGCCGCCGCAGCGGCAGCAACTACACGCCGCGGTCGCTCACCGACCCGATCGTCCGTAAGACGCTGGAGCCCATCCTCAAACGGCTCGGGGATGACGTGAAGCCAGAGCAGATCCTCGACCTCAAAGTCTGCGATCCGGCCATGGGCTCGGGCGCGTTCCTGGTCGAGGCGTGCCGCCAACTCGCCGAGGTGCTCGTCAAGGCGTGGCACCGGCACAAGCAGCTTCCGACCATTCCGCCGGATGAGGATGAACTGCTCTACGCCAAGCGGCTCATCGCCCAGCGGTGCCTCTACGGCGTGGACAAGAACCCGATGGCCGCGGACCTGGCCAAGCTCTCCATGTGGCTGGCCACGCTCGCCCGCGACCACCCTTTCACTTTCCTCGACCACTCGTTCCGCGCCGGTGACTCGCTTGTGGGCCTCACGCGCAGGCAGATCGAGATGTTCACATGGGAACCTGTAGGCGCCGGGATCCAGAAAGAGACTTGGGCGGCCACGGTTGAGCCGCGGGTCGCGGCCGCCCTCGCCGCACGTCGGGAGATTCTGGTCGCTGGCGACTTCATGAACCCGGAGACCAAGCGTCAGAAACTCGCCGTGGCCGACGAGCAGCTCGGGCTCGTTCGGTTCATCGGCGACCTCGCCGTCGCCGCGTTCTTTGCCGGGGAGAAGGACAAGCAGCGGAAGGAGAAGCGGCAGGAGTTCCTCCAGCAACTCACGGCGTACCTGGGCGATCGGTCCAAACTTGGCAGCGGCGGTGCGGCCGGTGACATCAGCAAACGCCCGCAGAAGCCCGTCGATGCGTTCAAGGCGGGTGACAAGGGCGTCACGCCGTTCCACTGGGAGATCGAGTTCCCCGAGGTCTTTGGGCGCGAGAACGCAGGGTTCGATGCGATCGTTGGGAACCCGCCCTTCCTGTCCGGTGCAGACATCTGGCCGTCGTTTGGTGCGTGCTACAGAGATGTTTTGCGTGCGACACATGAGTCCACCGAGGGCAAGGCGGTTGACCTAATCGCCCACTTCTACCGACGAGGGTTTGTGCTGCTCCGTGACCATGGAGCATTTGGCCTCATCGCGACGAACACCATCGCGCAGGGGGACACCCGTCTTGCTGGCCTGCATTACATCTGCACACATGGCGGCGCGATTTACGCGGCTCGAAAGCGCATGGGGTGGCCTGGTCTCGCTGCCGTCGTAGTGAGCGTTGTCCATCTGTTCAAGGGAACTCGACCGGAGAGTGCAGAGCTCGACGAACAGATCGTCGCAGGCATCAACTCCCTACTTCTTGGAACTCCGGTTGAAGCAAACCCGGCTGCTCTTCGCGCCAACCGCGGCAAGAGCTTCCGCGGTCATGTTCTACTGGGAATGGGATTCACGTTCGATGACGAAGAATCAGGTGCCGCGTCTCGGTTGGCGACCATGAGACAGCTGATTGCTTCTGACGCGCGGAACGCCGAACGCATTCGGCCCTACATCGGCGGTACAGAGCTCAACACCCACCCGAACCAGGAACACGATCGCTACGCGATTGACTTGGCGGATATGTCGCTCGCCGAGGCTGAATGTTGGCCGGAGTTGATGCAAGTTATCCGCGACAAGGTCCTTCCGGAGCGATCGAAGCTCGGCGGATACTCCGTCGCAGAGAAACGAAACGAGAGGTGGTGGCAGTACGGCACTTACGCAGCGGCCATGGAGCACGCGCTGACTGGGCTGAGCCGGTGCCTAGTCCTGTCGCGCATCTCTGCAAATCACGGGGTGGTCTTTCAGCCGCCAAGTCGCATCTTCTCAGACGGTTTGGTTGTGTTTCCGCTCGACTCGCTTGCGTGCTTTGCGGCGATTCAGTGTCGTGCTCACGAGATGTGGGCCAGGTTCCTTGGCTCATCGTTGGAGGATCGTCTGCGTTACACGACGTCGGACTGCTTCGACACCTTCCCATTCCCCGAGGGCTTCGAGACCAATCTGCGGCTGGAGGCGGCGGGGAAGGCGTACTACGAGTTCCGGGCCGCGCTGATGGTGCAGAACAACGAGGGGCTGACCAAGACGTACAACCGCTTCCACGACCCGGAGGAGACCAGCCCGGACATCCTTAAGCTCCGCGACCTGCACGCCGCCATGGACCGCGCCGTGCTCGACGCCTACGGCTGGACCGACATCCCCACCGCGTGCGAGTTCCTGCTGGACTACGAGGAGGAGGATGATGAGGAAGCGACAGGCAACAGTGGGGGACCCAAGGGCCGGAAGAAGCGGAAGCCATACCGCTACCGCTGGCCGGACACGGTGCGGGATGAGGTACTGGCGCGGTTGCTTGCCCTGAACGCCAAACGCGCGGAAGAAGAACGCCTCTCCGGCGCCGCGGGGTCGGCAAAGCCGGCCAAGCCCATGGGTGCGAAGGGGAAGAAGGCCAAAGCGAACGCGGAGACGGGGTTGTTCAAGGAAGGGGAATGATCGCGCATGCCTACTCCCCGCAAGCACCACTATGTTCCCAAGTCCTACCTCGCCGGGTGGACGGACGACGGGACCATCGACGGCCAACTGCAGGTCATCGACAAGTCGTCGGGCAAGTCGTGGTCGGTCAGGCCAGTCAATGCCGCCAAGGAGACTGACCTGTACATGATCGACATTGCGGAGGCGGACGGCGAGTTGCAGGCGACCGAGATAGAGACGACGTTTGGAACGATCGAAGATGCCGCCGCTCCGATCATCAAGAGGATGCTCGCTGGCGAGGCGATGGTCAACGGCGAGGATCGCGAGAACGTGATGTCGCTGCTCGCGACGCTCGTTGCCCGAGTCCCGTCGCGGCTTGACCGGATCGACGAGACCATGCGAAAGCCTGTTGAAATGGTCTACCGGAGACTGGAGGCCGAGGCGAAGCTTCCGCAGCCGGATGATCCAAAGCTCGCCGCGCAGATGAAGGAGTGGTTCGACCGAGGGCTCATCAAGATCGAGATCAAGCAGAACTCCAGGCTCGCAATGATGGCATTGATGCTCCCGACCCTGCTGCACCTCTTCATGCTCCGGCAGTGGACGGTGCTCCGAACCCAATCCGATGCGGGGGACCTGATTTGCACCGATCACCCGGTGCTGCTCGAGTGGATCAAGAAGGTGCCGCCGGGTGAATCACCCGGATTCGGGCTCCAGAACACGGCGATCTTCGTCCCCATCGGGCCATCCGCGGCGTTGTTGGGTCTTTGGGATGCCGAGCAGAAGGACCCCACACTCTCACGTCAGCGGGTGACGTTTTGGAACGGCCACCTTCTCGATCATGTCGATCGATTCGTGTTTTCCCGCGGCGACTTCGCTGCGTTCCACATGAGCAACGAAGTCGACCGGCGGGATGACGTGATTCGCCGGTGGAAAGGTGGGGCCTCATGAGCGACACCGCACTCTCGCTTTTCAGGTCGGCGTTTACGGCACAGGCGCAGAAAACCGAAGCGAGGCGAATCCGGACGAGGGTGCGTGACGCCCGTTCAGGTATCACCGGCGCCGAGAGCAGGTGGCCGTTTGAGCTCCTTCAGAACGTTCACGATGCGGGGCCGCGGCCGGGCCAGGATCGGCTGAACGTCACGTTTCGCTGGGATGGTTCGATCCTCCAGTTCGAACACGATGGCGATCCATTCAAGCTAGAGGAGGTTGCGGCGCTGCTCTCCGGCGGATCGAGCAAGGAGTTCGAGAGCGATGAGACCACCGGCAGGTTCGGCACCGGATTCATGGTGACCCATGCCCTCTCTTGCCGTATCGATCTTTCGATTGTCATCGAGGTCGAAGGGGGGTACGAGCTTGCGCACGTGAATCTCGACCGGGAAGGCGACGAGGAGGCCATTCTCGCAAACATCCAACGCTCTCACAGGGCCATCCAACAGGCGACGGCATTGGCGAACGCAGAAGGCATGGTCACGGCGAGCTTGCGCTACGCGGTAGACCGTCCAGATGCGGTAACGACGGGGATTGCGAACCTGAGGCGCACGATCCCTTATCTCTTCGCAACCTGTCTAAAGCTCGGCACCGTTACGATCGTCACGCCTGAGTTGGAGGAGGTCTGGAGCGCCTCGGAGTCGGAGGTCATCCAACAGGCGTCACCGTATATCGAACGGCGACAAGTGTCGGATGGCACCGATGAGGAGCTCTTGAACGTCTATGCCTTCAAGTCGGCGTCCGATTCCAAGGTGAAGCTGCTCGCGCTAGCTCGGGGCCTACCTGCTGGAACAGAGTTTCTCCCGCCAGAACCGAGGTTCCCTCGGGTCTTCTCGAAGTTCCCTGTACGGAATACGGGCTCGCGACCGTTCCCAGTGGTGATTGACGCTCCGTTCGATCTACCGCAGGAACGCGACACATTGTTGATGAGCGAGACCGACAAGGCCTTGCTGCAGGAGGCTCTCGGTGTCCTCCCCAGTGTGGCCGCATGGGCGGTTCAGAGCAGTTGGATTCGTGCCCACGGACTAGCCGAGGTCAGTGAGTACGACCCGGTAGAAGAAGGCGAGAAGAACGAGGCCCCGTGGTGGAACGAACAACTCGGAGAGACGGCAAGTGCGCTCGCGCGGCTCCCGTTGGTCAAGACGCTGCACCAGGGTTTTTTGCCGGCTGTTGTTGACGACGACGGGGGCGGAAGCATCGTGGACTTTGTACTGCCCCGCTTTTCACTCAACGAGCCGAATGGTCCAAGCCTTGACCGACTCTGGCCATTGGTCAGTTCCGCCAAGCGCATCGATCCTCCGGAACGCACTATCGCCGAGCACTGGAGCCGAATCGCGCTCGGATGGGAAGAGCTTGGCGTGGAGCCTTCCCTCCGAGGTTTGGAAGAGGTAGTGGAGGTCGTGATCGAGAATACTGAGTCGATCAGAGACCTAGACGTTGACGGTCCGCCGATGCTCTGGGTGGCACGGCTTGTAGACCTGATAGCGGAATGGGGCGCCACTCACGCGGCCTTGTACTCGCGACTGCTCGATGGAGTCATGCCCGATCAGTTTGGAGACCTGTCATCTCCAGACGATTTGTCGCGCGACGAGGGCATACCCGAGCAACTGAAGGATCTACTGGAGCCACTCGGCATTGAAACCAGGCCCCGGCTACTCCACGCTGATCTCGCACGGACCGCAGAGGAACATGGCCTCGCTGCAGTTGCCCCAGGACTCGAACGGTTGATTCCACGGACCTTGGGACGTGCCAACGTCCTCGCGGAGCTCGTCGCCCACCTGGAGAAGGAGGCCCCGGACGGCACACGGGTGACCGAGGCGATCGAATCGGTCGTTCTCGGAGTACGTGAGATATTGGAGTTCCTCTGGAGCTCAGACGGACCGGAAGCACTCGAGGTTGCACGTCGGCTGCCGCTCAAGGCGCGGTCCGGAAGTGTCGTCCGCATTCTCAAAGGAATGCCTGCCATCGGGCCCATCCTCGCGTGGCCGGAATCCGCCCGACCGTTCGCCAATGCGTATCCCGCACATCGTGTGCTGGATGACTTGTACGTTCAACCGGAACGCGACTCACTTGTTGGAGCCTTCTCTTCGTGGAGAATCGCCAGTCCGGAGCCTCTCACCAAGGAAGCGCCTGCGGACCTGAAGGAAGAGCGGCTCGCGGCAATGTCGGTTACCTCGACAGAGCTGACGGGCGTATCCGTCGGCGGACATGCGTTCAGCCAGATCGCGTTGCTTTCTGAGATCATTCCTGGCGCGGGAATGAACCAAGAACAGGCGCGAGCGCTGCTGGGGCTTGTTCTTTGCTACGCCGCAGGCATAGACCCCTCGTGGCGCGAATCGCAAGAGATTAGCGGTAGGCGCAGTGGAGAAGTGGTTCCATGCACTCTCAGAGGGGCCCTCTGGCTTGGTGACCTTCTGTACCGTGCTTGGCTCCCTGCCAAGGGCGAAGGCAACAAGACCATTTCGGTAACTGCCACCGCTGCCGCGCTGAAGCCGCTGCTGGACCCGGCATGGTTGAGGGATAATGACGCCGCAATCGACCTGCTGACGGCCCACTTCGGCTTCAATCCTCTAGAGCTTCGGATCACTGCGGCAGCAACGGACGACGCAGCTCGGGCGAAACTCGAAGAAGGACTTGCGGCGCTGGTGCAGGTTGCTGGCGCGGACTCTGAGGTGTACGCGCAACTCGCAGAGGATCTGGCCGCACGCAAGAAGACGGAGGAAGACGTTGACCGCAACCGCACCCTTGGGCTCGCGGTCCAGGAGGTGGTTCGCGAGTGCATGGTGCGCCGCGGACTCCAGTTGACCCTAATCGACCACGGGTACGACTACGACGTCAAGCTCTCGGACGGTGACCCACTTCTGGACGGCGCCCACCGGTTGGGCATTGGGTCCTGGTTGATGGAGGTCAAAGCGACAACGAGCGGCGACGTGCGCATGACACCTACCCAGGCAACGCGGGCAAGCGAGGAGCCAGCACGATACTTGCTGTGCGTCGTAGACCTTCGCGACCTGCTTGAGGAAGAGCGAAAGGGCCCGTGGACGCCGGAAGTCGTCGAACCGCGCGTAAAGATCTTCCCGCAAATCGGTCACGCGATAGCGCCGACATGCGACCTGGTGGCGGAAGCGGTTGAGAATGAAGTTGGCATCCGCAACGAGAAGGTGCTGCGGTATTCCGTGCCGCCGTCCGTTTGGGGTGATGGGACAACGATTGACCAGTGGATGGCATCATTTATTGCCGGAACACCGGGGGTTCACCAGTGAGCACGATTCAGTGCCGGTCAGGAAGCTCACAAGGGCATCAGATATGGCCCCCGGTGCAGAGACATCGGACCGGCGCCAAGGGCCGCTCCAAGCGCTCGAAGACGCCTCCGGCGAGCTAGTCGTTGTCACGTTCGTAAGGGGCTAGGCAATACCGCCCAGGTGTGGTACATTGGCCCCCTCATTGCGAGCTGGGGAGCGATTATGGGCACCACCGAACCAAAGGCCCTGACAGGGGTTACGGCCAAGGAACTGCGTCGGCACATCGACTCCGACAAGGAGCTGGCGATCGCCGTGATCCGCAAGGCGGAGCACGAGATCGGCGCTTTTCAGCACGGGGCGATGCTGCCGGATATCACGGGGCAGCCGGGGGCCATCGGGCGGTTCAACGCGTTCAAGCGGGACCAGCTCCGCGGCCTCGAGAAGGCCAGTCGCTCGCCCTTTTTCGCCAGGATCGATACCACGCGCACGGAGGGGGCTACCGCGAGCGCCGTGCGGCTCCTCGTCTCTACGGCCCGCGATACCGGGGGCGTGATTGAGGGTGAGGACTGGGAAGTGGTGAGTTGGACCAGCCCCATCACGAGTCTGGTTCTCGACCAGCCCTACGGCCACCATGCGGAGTTCTTTCGCCGTCGGCGGGTGCAGTACGACGTCGCGGTGTCTGCGAAGTACCAGGAGATCATGCCGCTGGTGAAGGGGGTCTCCTTCGTTCTTGAGACGGGGACGGCCTCGGTCGAGGATGAATCCTCCCTAGCTGAGCTCCTGGAGCCGGTGGTCGAGCCTAAAGAAGCAGAGCCGGCCGCGTACGAGGCCAAGCCCACGTTTGGGCTCAGCGACATCATTATCCTCGCTGACCAGCCGCAGCGGGCCGCGATGCTGCTGCCCTTCGGCGACAGTGTGATCATCGAGGGCCCGCCGGGGAGCGGCAAGACCAGCATCGGGATCATGCGGATCGCATGCCTCTATGACCAGCAGTGGGAGGAGCTGCAACTCGAGCGAGGCAAGGACCCGGCGTTCCACGACTACAAGTCGATGCAGGTGCTCGTCTTCAACGACGAGATGGTGGAGTACCTCAAGAGCTTGGCGCAGTCGATCGGTGTCGAGAAGGTGTGGGTCGAGACGACTCGCGACTTCTTCCAGAAGATCTGCCGCTCGACAAAGATGCTGACCGGGACGCAGCGGGCGGACAGGCCGCGGGTGGCGGCGCTGAAGGGTCGCATCGAGGTTCTCGAGGCGTACTTCAAGGCGTTCCAGAGGCACGCGGCGGCGGATTGGGCCGCGAACGAGGTGGCCCTCCGCGACTCGCTGTTCAAGCTCGGGCCCGACTTCGTGTTCCTGGCAGGTGAGATCGGCGATTGGACCAAGAAGCTGGCCTCGGCCAAGCTGACGGAGCACGGGCTCGGCGTCAGCATCAACCTGGCAGACCCGCTAACGGAAGCGATCAAGCGGATTCGCGAGGGGCAGTCGCCCACCCGCTTCTGCATTGACTCGGCGGGCACGATGCCGTCGCACGCGGTGCAAGGCTCCACCAAGCTGCGGGAGGACCGCATGCGCGAGGGGCTGAAGATGTCGAAGCGGATCATCGAGGGCGTGATCCGCCGGACAACAGACCGCGTGGCGATCACGCGGGCGATGTTCGACTCTCCTGAGTACGCGACGCTGCTCGAAGCGGCTGCAAAGAGCGGTATCGGCGCGAAGCGGGTAGCGGACGGCGATCGGCTGTGGCGGCGTCAGTACTCCATCGAGAATCCGTCATACAGCGAGTTCGATCTGGCGGTGTCGGCTTGGCTCGGGAGCAAGATCCTGCTCTCTGCGAGCGAACGTGAGTCGCCGTGGATCGGCGGGCGGCGTGAACGGCTGACCCACCTGGTGGTCGATGAAGCCCAGGACCTCTCCCCGTGCCATGTCGCGGCCATCGCCGCACAGCTGACCCACAAAGGCACCATGAGCCTCGTCGGGGACCTGCACCAGAACCTCAACCCGCTCGGTGGCCTTCAAACCTGGGATGACGCGAAAGTCGCTGGGGCTAAACGCAGCGTGTTCGGCGTGAACTATCGGCAGACGAGGGAGCTTGGAGAGTTCTTGCGGAGGCTCCACGTTGCGCTGTATGGGAAGGATGCGGTTTGGACCGCATCTGATAAGACGATGGGCGGGGTCCCTCGAACGGGAGTGGTCAGGAGTTGGAAGCAGGCTGCTGCCGCAGTCTCAGCCGAGGTGAAGCACTGGCGGGAGCAAATCCCGGAGTCCACAGTCGCTGTTCTCTACGACGGTAAGATCGAGGCTCGTCGGAAGAAGTGGCTGCGCAAGCGCCTCGAGGAGGCGTTGAGTGATCAGCTCACGACGGTCGATCTGGTGACGGCCGAATCCGGCGGGGCGGCGCTCCGCCGAACTGATCGCGTTGTGATCGCATCCGTGAAGCAAACCAAGGGTCTGGAGTTCGACGCGGTAGTCTTCATCGATTTCCAGCCGAAGTGGAACAAAGAAGTGGAGGAAGTGGACCTGCGGGCGCGGAATGGGCTTTATGTGGCCGCGAGCCGCGCGAGGGCTGGCCTGAGCTTCTGCATGGCGCACTTGCCGAAAGCGTTCTACTCGATGGAGGTGGACTCGTACTGCGAACGAGTGGATTGGAAGCCCGAGGAAGGGTCCGAGGGGCCCTCCGGTCTGTGATACCCTGATTGCCGGAAGATCGAGGAGAGTCGACGTTGGACGCACGGACGCTGAACTTCAAGACGATTTTCGGGCAGGAGCGCCGGCATGTGGTGCCGCTCTTTCAGCGGCCGTACGTGTGGGAGCGTGGGGCCCAACTTCAACCGCTGTGGGAGGACATCCGCGCGGTCGCGGAGCGGCGGCTGGCGGGGAAGTCGGTGCGTGCCCACTTCCTCGGGGCCATCGTTCTTGACCACGTCCCCAAGCCCACTGGGCACGTCGAGGTGAGGCAGGTGATCGACGGCCAGCAGCGGCTGACCACCATTCAGATTCTGTGCGAGGCGTTCTGCGACTTCTGCAAACAGCACGGGGCGGTGAAGCACCACCAGGCCCTGCTCAAGCTCACGCGCAATGACGACCCGATGAGCACCGATCCGGATGAGCAGTACAAGGTCTGGCCGACGACCGTGGATCAGGAGACGTTCCGCGCGGTCATGAACTGCGGCAGCCCGATTGAGCTTCGCACGCTTCACGACATCGAAGCGGGCAAGGCTCGTCCAGATGTGCCGATAGCAGATGCCTACCTCTACTTTTACGAAGCAATCGGGGGCTGGCTCAACCCGGAAACTCCGGGGTTTGAGGCGAGGCTGGACGGGCTCTTCGAGACACTGCGGGAGTGCGTGCGGCTTGTCGTGATCGACCTGGACCCTGACGACGACGCACAAGTCATCTTTGAAACGCTCAACGCCCGCGGGACGCCGCTGCTCCCTGCCGACCTCGTCAAGAACTTCCTGTTCCATCGGGCGCAGCTTGCGGGCGAGGGGATCGAGGGCCTCTACAAGAAGTACTGGAGGCACTTCGACGATGACGGCTATTGGCGTGAAAAGCGGGGGCGCGGGCATGCACGACGGGCCCGGATTGACACCTTCCTCCAGCACTACCTGACGGTCAAGCTTGACGATGAAGTCCCCGTGGCGCACCTCTACGTGGCGTTCCGCGAGCACGCGGCCGCTCGTAAAGCTGGTGAGGTGTTGGCCGAAGTGCGGCGGTATGCGGACGTATACAAGTCATTCGATGACCTGGAGCCGGGCTCACGCGAAGCGCTCTTCGTGGAGCGGCTGGCGGCGATGGACCTGACAACCGCCTACCCGCTGCTGCTCGAGCTGCTCGCGAGCTACTCGGCAGAGAAGGCGCAGGTCC
>JGI24115J20150_1000409_pt1 | contig 17376 bp, 19 predicted proteins | sample Subbioar_CSW14AB_FD_20150 | JGI IMG/M metagenome (IMG submission 20150)
ACCCCATCAACCACAGCAAGTCGCCGCAGATCCATGCCGCTTTTGCACAGGCCACCGCGCAGGACCTGAGCTACACCGCCATCGATTCCCCGCTCGAGGCGTTCGCCGACACCGTGGCGGCCTTCCGTTCTGCGGGTGGCCGGGGTGTCAACGTGACCCTGCCCTTCAAGCTGGAAGCCTGTGCGCTCGCCACCGACCCGAGCGAAGCGGCGCGGCTGGCCGGTGCGGCCAATGCGCTCAAGTTCGACGGTGACCGGGTGTGGGCCGAGAACTTTGATGGCGTGGGTCTGGTGAACGACATCCAGGTGAACCTGGGCCATGCGCTGCGCGGTCGGCGGGTGCTGGTGCTGGGTGCCGGCGGTGCCACGCGCGGCGCGCTGCTGCCGCTGGGGGGGCCTGCGGTGCTGGCGGTGGCCAACCGCAGCGCCGACAAGGCCCATGCGCTGCGCACCGACTTCGCGGCCCATGCGGCGCTGCAGACCGGGGGCTACGCCGATCTGGCCGGCGAGTCGTTCGACGTGGTGATCAACGCCACCTCGGCCGGCCTGAGCGGCGAGACCCTGCCCCTGCCACCCGGGCTGTTTGCACCCGGCGCACTGGCCTACGACATGGTCTATGGCAAGGGCCTCACTCCCTTCCTGCGGCAGGCGCAGCAGGCCGGCGTGACGGCGCTGGCCGACGGTGTGGGCATGCTGGTGGAGCAGGCGGCCGAGGCCTTTGTGTGGTGGCGCGGCGTACGGCCGGCCACGGCCGAAGTGATCCGACGGCTGTCGGTGCCGCTGGTTTAAAGTGCCTGCATTCCGGAGAACCCCATGCCCGCCATCCTGCTGCTCAACGGCCCCAACCTGAATCTGCTCGGCACGCGCGAGCCGGGCGTGTACGGTGCCACCACGCTGGCCGATGTGGAAGCCCGCGGCCGCGCCGCGGCCGAGCGCCTGGGCTTCACACTGGAGGCCCTGCAGAGCAACCACGAAGGCGAACTCATCGACGCCATCCACCAGGCCGGCGTGCGCCACCGCAGCGGCGAGCTGGCCGGGGTGGTGTTCAACCCGGGCGCCTTCACCCACACCTCGGTGGCGCTGTTCGATGCCATCAGCGGGGTCAAGCCGCTGCCGGTGTTCGAGGTGCACATCTCCAACGTGCACGCGCGCGAAAGCTTCCGCCACCACTCGTATGTGTCGCCGGCAGCGGCCGGCATCGTGGTGGGCTTCGGGGTCGATGGCTACGAGCTGGCCATCGAGGGGCTGGCGCGTCGGGTTCGCGCCGGCTGATACGTCAGCTGATGCGTCAGCTGCGGGGTGCGCGCCGCAGCCGCCACACCCGCAGGGCACACAGGGCAGCGGCCACGCCGCAGGCCGACGACAGCCAGAAAACGCTGGCCAGACCCAGCGCCGAACTCAGCAGGCCACCGGCCAGCCCGCCCACCACCCCGGGCAGGCCGTAGCCGAGCACCGCGTACAGCGCCTGGCCGCGTCCGCGCAGACGGCCCGGAAAGTGTTCGCTGATCCAGGCAATGCACACCGTGTGGTGGGCCGCAAAAGTGATGGCGTGCAGCGCCTGCGCCAGCACCAGCACCGCCAGAGAGCTGGCCAGCGCGGCCGTGAAGCCCATGCGCAGCGCCATGAGGCCGGCCGCCAGCACCAGCCAGGCCGGCAGCGAAAGCAGCGGCAGCCAGCGGCCCTGGGTGAAGAACCAGCCCACCTCGATGGCCACCGACAGCGCCCACAACAGGCCGATCACCGTCTTGCTGTAGCCCAGCGAGTCCAGGTAGAGCGACAGGAAGATGTAGATGAAGATGTGCGCCAGCACATGGAAGAACACCGCCGCAAAGAACCAGGCCACCGCCGGCTGGCGCAGCACCGGCCAGATGCGCGGGCGGGCTTGTTCGATGTGTACCGGCTCGCGGGCGTCGGGCAGCCGCCAGGTGCTCAGCGCCACGGCCGCCAGCGTGGCCAGGGTCCAGAGCGGGAAGCTCTGCATGCCGGTGTGTTCGAACCAGGCGCCGGCCACCACCACGGTCACCAGAAAACCGATCGAACCCCACACCCGTACCCGGCCATAGCGCCGCGCATCAAAGCCGCCGTCACGGCTGACCAGATGAGCCAGCGCGGCCTCGCTCATGGGCATCATGCCGCTGGTGTGGGTGAACATCAGCAGCAGCACCAGAAACAGCCCGGTGGTGCCGAGGTCGAACCACAGCCCCAGGGAAGCCAGCAACGCCACGGTGGCGCCGTAGCGCAGCAGGCGCACACGCTCGCCGGTGTGGTCGCTCAGCCAGCCCCAGCCATAGGGTGCAAACAGCCGCGTGGCCGACTGCACCGAGGTCAGCACGCTGATGGCCAGCAGGCCGTAGCCCAGCTCCTTGAGCCACAGCGGCAGGTACGGATTGAAGAAGCCGATGTGGGCGAAATAGCTGGCGCTCAGCCAGGAAAACGGCCGCACCGCCAACGCAACGGCCTGGGCGGCCATGTCAGCCCCGCTGGCGGGCTGCGATGTCGGGGGTGGCGGTGCGCACGTCGCCACACTGGGCGCGGTGGCGCAGCACATGGTCCATGACCACCAGGGCCAGCAGGGCCTCGGCAATCGGCGTGGCGCGAATGCCCACGCAGGGGTCGTGGCGGCCCTTGGTGATGAGCTCGGTGGCATCGCCGTTGACATCGATGCTCTCGCGCGGGATGAGGATCGAGCTGGTCGGCTTGATGGCGATCGACACCTCCAGGTCCTGCCCGGTGCTGATGCCGCCCAATACGCCACCGGCCTTGTTGGCTGCAAAGCCGTCTGGCGTGAGGCTGTCGCCGTGCGTGCTGCCCTTGTCGGCCACGCAGGCAAAGCCGGCCCCGATCTCCACGCCCTTGACCGCGTTCAGGCCCATCATGGCGTGGGCGATGTCGGCGTCCAGCCGGTCGTACAGCGGCTCGCCCAGGCCCACCGGCATGCCGGTGGCGGTGACGCGGATGCGGGCCCCGCACGAATCGCCACTCTTGCGCAGCGCCATCATGTAGTCCTCCAGCGCCGACGTGTCGGCCATCGGGGCGAAGAACGGGTTGTGGCGCACATGGTCCCAGCTCTCGAACGGAATGGCCACCTCGCCGATCTGGGTCATGCAGCCCCGGAACTCGATGCCGTGGTGTTCACGCAGCCACTTGCGGGCCACCGCACCGGCGGCCACCGTGGGGGCGGTCAGGCGGGCCGAGCTGCGGCCGCCACCGCGCGGGTCGCGGATGCCGTATTTCTGCCAGTAGGTGTAGTCGGCATGACCGGGGCGGAAGGTCTGCAGGATGTCGCCGTAGTCCTTGCTGCGCTGATCGGTGTTGCGGATCAGCAGGGCGATGGGCGCGCCGGTGGTCTGCCCCTGATAGAGGCCGGAGAGGATCTCGACCGCATCCGGCTCGTTGCGCTGGGTGACGAACTGGCTGGTGCCGGGACGGCGGCGGTCCAGGTCGGTCTGGATGTCGGCGGCGTCCAGCGCCAGGCCGGGGGGGCACCCGTCGATCACGCAGCCGATGGCCGGGCCGTGGGATTCACCGAAGTTGGTGACGCAAAACAGGGTGCCTAGGGTGTTGCCGCTCATGCGGCCCGATTATCCCCGAGCAGCGCGGGCCGATTCGCCGGAGGCGGCTTCGCCTTCCTCTTCCTGGGGCCAGTCGCGGATATAGGCCTTGAGCATGCGGTTCTCGAAGTTCTGGCTGTCGACCACCGCCTTGGCCACGTCGTAGAAGCTGATCACGCCCATCAGCATCTTGTTGTCCATGACCGGCATGTAGCGGGTGTGCTTCTCCAGCATCATGGGGCGGACCTGGTCCAGCTCGGTCTCGGGGGTGCAGCTCATGGGGTGGTCGTCCATGACGGTGCGCACCACCTTGCCGCCCACCTGGCCCCCGTTGCGGGCCAGCGTGTGGATCAGCTCGCGGAAGGTCAGCATGCCGACCAGCTCGCCGTGCTCCATGACGGCCAGCGAGCCGATGTCGTACTGGGCCATGGTCTCGACCGCACTCTGGAGCGAATCCTCCGGCGAGATGGTGTAGAGCGTGCCGCCCTTGACACGCAGGATGTCGCTGACTTTCATGGCCGTTCTCCTCGGAATCTTGTGTCTTCCGCCCGACCGGGCGGTGAAGCAATATAGCCCACAATACCCCGCGAAACCACATCAGGAGACATCCCCATGGCCGGTCATTCCGACCCCGGGTTCGACACGCTGGCGCTGCACGCCGGCGCCCAGCCCGACCCCGCCACCGGCGCGCGCGCCGTGCCCATCCACCTGACCACGTCGTTCGTCTTCGAGTCGAGCGACCATGCCGCCGCGCTGTTCAATCTGGAGCGCGCCGGCCATGTGTACAGCCGCATCAGCAACCCCACCAACGCGGTGTTCGAGCAACGCATGGCCGCGCTCGAAGGCGGCGTGGGGGCCATCGCCACGGCCAGCGGCCAGGCGGCGCTGCACCTGGCGGTGGCCACCCTCATGGGCGCGGGCTCGCACATCGTGGCCAGCACCGCGCTGTACGGCGGCAGCCAGAACCTGCTGCACTACACGATGCGGCGCTTCGGCATCGAGACCACCTTCGTCAAGCCGGGCGACGTCGACGGCTGGAAGGCGGCCGTGCGGCCGAACACCCGGCTGTTCTTCGGCGAGACCGTGGGCAACCCCGGCCTGGACGTGCTTGATGTGCCCACCATCGGCCAGATCGCTCGCGAGGCCGGCGTGCCGCTGCTGGTCGACTCCACCCTGACCACGCCCTACCTGGTGCGCCCGCTGGAGATGGGGGCCGACCTGGTCTACCACTCGGCCACCAAGTTCCTGAGCGGCCATGGCACCGTCATCGGCGGCGTGCTGATCGACGGCGGCAGCTTCGACTGGGACGCCGCCCACGCGCGCGACGGCCGCTTTGCCGAACTCAGCGAGTCCTACGACGGCTTCCACAACATGGTGTTCACCGAGGAGTCCACGGTGGGCGCCTTCCTGCTGCGCGCCCGGCGCGAGGGCCTGCGCGACTTCGGCGCCTGCATGAGCCCGCACACCGCCTGGCTGATCCTGCAGGGCATCGAGACGCTGTCGCTGCGCATGGACCGGCACATGGCCAACACCGAGCGGGTGGTGCAGTTCCTGGCCAGCCATCCGCTGGTGTCACGCGTGGGGCATCCGCTGCTCGAATCGCATCCCAGTCATGCGCTGGCCGAACGCATCCTGCGCTTCGGTGCACGCGGCGCCGGTTCGGTGTTCAGCTTCGACATCGCGGGCAGCCGGGCGCAGGGCAAGGCCTTCATCGAAGCGCTCAAGATCTTCAGCCACCTGGCCAACGTGGGCGACTGCCGCTCGCTGGTGATCCACCCGGCCAGCACCACCCACTTCCGCATGAGCGACGAGGCCCTGGCGGGCGCGGGCATCGGCCCGGGCACCATCCGCCTGTCCATCGGCCTGGAAGACGCCGACGACCTGATCGACGACCTCAAGCGCGCCCTGAAGGCCGCAGAAAAGGCAGCCTGACCATGGAACTCACCGTCAACGGCGCGACCACCTACGCCTACACCGGCGGCAAGCCTTTCGATGCCGCCAGGCCCACCGTGGTCATGATCCACGGCGTGCTCAACGACCACAGCGTCTGGGCCCTGCAGAGCCGCTACCTGGCGAACCACGGCTTCAATGTGCTGGCCGTCGACCTGCCCGGCCACTGCCGCAGTGGCGGCGAAGCGCCCGCCTCGGTGGAGGCCGCAGCCGACTTCGTGGGCGCGCTGCTGGACGCCGCCGGCGTGCAGCAGGCGGCGCTGGTCGGCCACAGCTGGGGCTCGCTGATCGCCATGGAAGCGGCGGCCCGGTTCCCGGACCGCATCAGCCACCTGGTGCTGGTGGGCACGGCGTACCCGATGAAGGTGTCGCCCGCGCTCATCCAGGCCTCGCTGGAGGAACCCGAAAAGGCGCTGCGCATGGTCAATGTGTTCTCGCGCAGCACGCTGGCGGCGCCGCCCTCGGCGCTGGGCCCGGGCACCTGGGTGTTCGGTGCCGGCATGGCGCTGGGCCGGCGGGTGCTGCGCAGCAACCCGGCGGTCAACGTGTTCCACCGCGGGTTTGTCGCTTGCGACAGTTATGCCGGTGGCGAAGCGGCCATGAAGAACGGCCGCTGTCCGGTGCTGTTCGTGCTGGGCACAGCCGACCAGATGACGCCGCCCAAGGCCGCGCAAGGTTTGATCGAAGCCGCGCGGGCCGCCGGCCGCACGGTGGAGGTATCAAGGGTGCCGGTGGGTCACCACCAGATGACCGAAGCGCCCGACGCCACGCTGTTTGCGCTGCGCGACTTCCTTCAGCGCAAGGCCGCGCCGGCGCTGGCTGCCTGATCAGGCGTTGACCACCCCCACCCGGCGGCAGCACGCCGGGCGTGAGGGCCTGGGCCAGCGTCAGGTCGGCCCATCGGCTCTGGTCCCAGAAGCGCAGGGTGCTGGCCTGGCGGGCCAGCAGCAGCCGCTCGGCCAGCGGCGCCATGGGCGTGGTGTCCGGGTCGACCAGCACCACATAACGCTCACCCTCCTCGTTCAGCCGACCCAGCCAGTCCAGCGCCACCAGGGCGCCCACCGGTTCTTCCAGCTGCAGCGGGTCGACCCGCAGGCTCTGGGCCAGCGCTTCCAGGCTCAGGCCCCGGGGCGCGGCATCGCGCACGGCCAGCAGGCGCTCCATCAGCTCCAGCGCCAGCTGGAAGTTCCAGCCCGGGGTGTCGCCCCGGCGGGCCACACCGGTGAGCAGGCTGGGCAGGTAGGCGGTGACCACCGCCCCCAGCAGCACGATGACCCAGGCCACATAGAACCAGACCAGCAGGATGGGCAGCGTGGCAAAGGTGCCATACAGCACCGAATAGGTCGGCACCGCCTTGAGGTACCAGCCCAGCAGCTGCTTGGCCAGCTCCAGCGCGGTGGCGGCAAACAGGCCACCCACCAGCGCATGGGTCCAGCGCACCCGGGTGTTGGGCACATAGCGGTAGAGCGCGGCCAGCCCGCCGGTGACCAGCACCACCTGCAGCGAATCGAGCAGCAGCCGCACCGTGCCGGTCAGGCTGCCCGGCACACCGCGCGAATACGCAATGGCGTACGAGGTGACGGTGACGCTGCCGGCCAGCAGCAGCGGGCCCAGCGTGAGCACCGCCCAGTACACCAGCACCCGCTGGGTCAGGGAGCGGGGCTGGCGCACCCGCCAGATGTCGTTGAGCTTGCGGTCGATGGTCAGGATCAGGGCCAGTGCGGTGACCAGCAGCACCAGCGCACCGGCCCAGCCCATCTGCGAGGCCTTGCTGGAGAACTGGTTCAGGTAGGTCAGCACCTGCCGGGCAATGTTGTCCGGCACCAGGCTCTGCACCAGCCAGCGCTGCAGCGTGACCTGCAGCCGGTCGAACATGGGGAAGGCGCTGAACACCGCCAGCGCCACGGTGAACAGCGGCACCAGCGAGATCGAGGTGGTGAAGGTCAGGCTGCTGGCGGTGACGCCCAGGCGGTCTTCCCGGAAGCGCTCGCGCAGGGTCACGGCGGTGTTGCGCCAGGGGAAACTGCGCGCGTTCCGCCACAGCGTGCGCAGCAGGGATTCAGCGGCGGCGAGCCGTTCGGACAGGGTCATCCCGGTATCATGCCAGCCCGCCCCGGACCCCCGGGAACCCCCTCGACAGCCCTCCCGGACACCCCCGCCATGACCGCACCCGACGCCCGCTCTGCCATCCAGACCACCCGCTGGCTCGCGGTGGGCAGCCTGATCGGGCTGATGGCGGTCGGACTGGCCTGGGAAATGGTGGTGGCCCCGCTGCGACCGGGCGGCTCCTGGTGGGCCCTGAAGGTGCTGCCGCTGGCCTTGCCGCTGGCCGGCCTGCTGAAGAACCGCATGTACACCTACCGCTGGGTCAGCCTGCTGGTCTGGCTCTACTTCACCGAAGGCGTGGTACGGGCCACCAGCGGCGAGTCCGGCGCCTCCACCCTGATGGCGGTGCTGCAGACCCTGCTCTGCCTGAGCCTGTTCGTCGCCTGTGCCCTGCATGTGCGGGTGCGCTTGAAGACCGCCGGCAAGGAAGCCGTGGCGGCCGATGCGGCGGCCGCCACTGCCGAAGCCGAGGCCCGGGTCCAGCCGGCCGCACCCCGCCAACCCTGATCGCCCCGCCATGACCGCCCAGCCCCATCCCGTCGTCTCTCACCTGCAGGCCCTGGTGGGCGAGGCCCATGTGCTCACCCCGGATCGGCACGACCTCACCGCCTACGAGCAGGACTGGCGCAAACGGGCCCGGGGGCATGCCCTGGCCGTCGTGCGCCCGGGCAGCACCGCCGAGGTGGCGGCGGTGGTCAAGGCCTGCGTGGCCGCCGGTGTGCCGGTGGTGCCCCAGGGCGGCAACACCGGCCTGGTGGTCGGCTCCACCCCCGACGATTCGGGCCGGCAGGTGGTGTTGCACCTGGGCCGCATGAATGCGGTGCGCGGCATCGACACCGCCAACCTGACCATGACGGTGGAGGCCGGCTGCGTTCTGCAGACGGTGCAGGAAACCGCCGAACGGGCCGGCCTGCTGTTCCCCCTGAGCCTGGCCGCCGAGGGCAGCTGCACCATCGGCGGCAACCTGGCCACCAACGCCGGCGGCACCCAGGTGGTGCGTTACGGCAATGCCCGTGAGCTCTGCCTGGGCCTGGAGGTGGTGACCGCTCAGGGCGACATCTGGAACGGGCTGGGCGGCCTGCGCAAGGACAACACCGGCTACGACCTGCGCGACCTGTTCGTGGGCAGCGAAGGCACGCTGGGCATCATCACCGCCGCCACCCTGAAGCTGCACCCGCAGCCGGCCGCAAGGCTCACCGCCTGGGCGGCGGTGCCGTCCATGGAAGCGGCCGTGGCCCTGCTGGCGCTGGCCCACCGGCATCTGGGCCCGGGGCTGACCGGCTTCGAGGTCATGGGCCAGTTCGCGCTCGGTCTGGTCGACCGGCACTTCCCGCAGCTGCGGGTGCCGCTGTGGCGAGAAAGCCCGTACTGCGTGCTGCTGGAGAACAGCGACAGCGAGAGCGAGGAACATGCCCGCGCCCAGTTCGAGCGCCTGCTGGAAACCGCCCTGGAAGCCGGCACCGTGACCGACGCGGTGGTGGCCGAAAGCCTCGCCCAAGCCCAGGCGCTGTGGCACATCCGCGAGAGCATTCCGCTGGCACAGGCCGAAGAAGGCCTGAACATCAAGCACGACATCAGCATCCCGGTGTCGCGCATTCCCGCCTTCTGCACCGAGACCGATGCCCTGCTGGCCCAGACCATTCCCGGCGTGCGGCTGGTGAACTTCGGGCACCTGGGCGACGGCAACCTGCACTACAACGTGCAGGCCCCGGTCGACGGCGACCCGAAGCGTTTCCTGGCCGAGCAGGAAACCCGGGTCAACACCCTGGTGTTCGACGCCGTGGCCCGCCACGGCGGCTCCATCAGCGCGGAGCACGGTGTGGGCAGCCTCAAGGCGGCCTGCCTGCCGCACTACAAGGACCCGGTCGCCCTGGGCCTGATGCGCGCCATCAAGACCGCCCTGGACCCGCAGGGGCTGATGAACCCGGGTCGGGTGCTGGCCTGAACCCGTCTTTGCGATTCGGGGGAAAATCCCCCTTTGCCCTGGATACCCCTGCCACCATGTCTGAAGCCGCCTCCCGCCCCGTGCGCTCCCAGTACGAAGACTTCATGCGCCACGTCTACACGACCGGCGTGCAGAAGACCGACCGCACCGGTACCGGCACCACCAGCGTGTTCGGCCACCAGATGCGCTTCGACCTGAACGAGGGCTTTCCGCTGGTGACCACCAAGAAGGTGTTCCTGAAGGCGCTCATCGTGGAGCTGCTCTGGTTCCTGCGCGGCGACAGCAACGTGAAGTGGCTGCAGGAGCGCGGCTGCACCATCTGGGACGAATGGGCCCGCGAAAACGGCGACCTGGGCCCGGTGTACGGCGTGCAGTGGCGCAACTGGCCCACGCCGGATGGCGGGCACATCGACCAGATCAGCGAGGTGGTGAAGCAGCTGCGCACCAACCCGGACTCGCGCCGCATCATCGTCAGCGCCTGGAACGTGGCCGACCTCAACAAGATGGCGCTCATGCCCTGCCACGCATTCTTCCAGTTCTATGTGGCGCCGCCGCAGGCACCGGGCGAACGCGGCCGGCTCAGCTGCCAGCTGTACCAGCGCAGCGCCGACATCTTCCTGGGCGTGCCGTTCAACATCGCCAGCTATGCGCTGCTGACCCACATGCTGGCCCAGCAGTGCGACCTGGACGTCGGCGACTTCATCTGGACCGGTGGCGACTGCCACATCTACAGCAACCACCACGAGCAGGTGGAACTGCAGCTCTCGCGCCAGCCCTTCCCCTACCCCAGGCTGAACATCCGCCGCAAGCCGGACTCGATCTTCGACTACCAGTACGAGGACTTCGAGGTGCTCGACTACCAGCACCACCCGGCCATCAAGGCGCCGGTGGCCGTCTGATGCCGGCAGCCACGCTCAGCCGCCGCCAGCTCTGGGGCCTGCTCGCCCTCACGCTGATGTGGGGCGTCAACTGGCCCATGATGAAGCTGTCGCTGCAGGAGATGCCGCCGCTGTACTTCCGGGCCAGCACCATGTGCCTGGGGGCCGCCTGGCTGTTCGTGTATGTGCGCGGTCAGGGCGAACGCATGTGGCCGCGCCGGGACGAATGGGCCACCATCGCCTGGCTGGGCCTGCCCAACGTGCTGGGCTGGCACACGCTGTCCATCTTCGGGGTGCAGGCGCTGGCTTCGGGCCGCGCGGCCATCCTGGGCTTCACCATGCCGATCTTCACCGTGCTGCTGGGCGCACTGTTCTTCAGCGAGCGCATCACGCCCCGGGTGCGGGTGGCGGTGACCAGTGCCGGCATCGCCATCGGCCTGCTGCTGTGGCACGAGCTGCAAAGCCTCTCGGGCCGCCCGGTGGGCATCGCCTGGATGCTGGGCGCTGCCGTCTGCTGGGGCCTGGGCACGCTCATGTTCCGGCGCGCCACCTTCACGCTCTCGCCCATGGTGGTCACGGTGTGGATGCTGCTGCTGGGCAGTGGGGTGGTGTGGGCACTGGCCATCGCCTTCGAGCCGGCACCCGACGTCACCACCTTCAGCGGCGCCATGTGGGTCAGTCTGCTGTATGGCGTGCTGATCAACTACGGCGTGGCCCAGCTGATCTGGTTCGGGCTGGCGCGCCACCTGCCGCCGGCCACCAGCGCCATGAGCGTGATGGCCATTCCGCTGGTGGGCACGCTGAGCGCCACCTTCATCGTCGGCGAGATCCCGCACTGGCAGGACTGGCTGGCCATCGGCTTCGTGATGATGGCCATTGCCAGCGTGCTGCTGCCCACGCCCGGCCGAACCGCCGCGACCTCCCGCACCTGAACCATGGCCACCCTGCCCCGCCTGAACCTCATCCTGGCCCGCGCCGCCAACGGCGTGATCGGCCGCGACAACCGCATGCCCTGGCACCTGCCGGAAGACCTGGCCCACTTCAAGCGCACCACCCTGGGCTGCCCGGTGGTGATGGGCCGCAAGACCTGGGATTCGCTGCCGCCGCGCTTCCGGCCCCTGCCGGGCCGGGCCAACATCGTGCTCAGCCGCGACACCGCCTGGCAGGCCGACGGTGCGCAGCGCGCCGCGTCGCTCGACGAAGCGCTGGCCCTGTGCGCCGGCCAGCCCCCCCCCCCCCCCCCCCCCCCCCCGGGGTCACCGAGATCGGCCGCGAATTTGAGGGCGACGCCCATGCGCCGGTGTTCGGCCCCGAGTGGGTCGAGGCACGGCGCGAGACCCATGTGTCGGCCGACGGCCTGCCCTATGCCTTCGTGACCCTGGAGCGCCGGCCATGAGCTACGCGGTGAAGGAAGTTTTCTACACGCTGCAGGGCGAAGGCCAGCGCGCCGGCCGCCCGGCCGTGTTCTGCCGCATGGCCGGCTGCAACCTCTGGAACGGCCGCGAGGAAGACCGCGGGACTGCTGTCTGCCAGTTCTGCGACACCGACTTCGTGGGCACCGACGGCGTGCGCGGCGGCAAGTTCGCACAGGCCACCGAACTGGCCGCACTGGCCGCCTCGCTCTGGCCCGAAGGCCAGGGCCACCGCTACATCGTCATCACCGGCGGCGAGCCGATGCTGCAGATCGACCAGGCGCTGATCGACGCGCTGCACGCGCAGGGCTTCGAGATCGCGGTGGAAACCAACGGCACGCTGCCGGTGCCCGAGGGCATCGACTGGATCTGCGTCAGCCCCAAGGCCGGTGCCGACTGGGTGCAGCGGCGCGGGCATGAGCTCAAGCTGGTCTGGCCCCAGCCCGGGCTGCCGCCCGACGCGGTGGAAGCCATGCCCGACCTGCAGTTCGACCACTGGCTGCTGCAGCCCATGGACGGCCTGCTGCGCCAGCAGAACACCCGCCGCGCCATCGACCTCTGCCAGGCCCGCCCGCGCTGGCGCCTCTCGCTGCAGACCCACAAGATCCTGGACATTCCATGAGCACGAGTCCCACCCCTGCCCCCGCGCTGCACGAACTCTCGCAGCGCTTCTATTTCGAGTCGGCCCACACCCTGCGCCGCAGCATCGAGGCCGAAGGCAGCCGCCGGGTACACGGCCACACCTACGAGGCCGAAGTGACGGTGCGCGGCACGCCGGACGCCGGCGGCATGGTGATCGACCTGGCCTACCTGCGCCGCACCATCGCGGTGCTGCGCGAGAAGCTGGACCACCACTTCCTGGACGAGGTGGAAGGCATCGGCATTCCCACGCTGGAAAACCTCTGCAGCTACATCCGCCGCGAACTCGAACCCCAGGTGCCCGGCCTGTGTGCCGTGGCCGTCTGGCGCCAGGCCAGCGGCGACCGCTGCGCGCTGCGCTGGTGACAACTGAACGAAAGATGCCCATGCAACTCGCCACCTGGAACGTCAACTCGCTCGGGGTCCGCCTGCCGCAGGTGCTGGACTGGCTGGCCGCCCATCCGGTGGACGTGCTCGCCCTGCAGGAACTCAAGCTCACCGACGACAAGTTTCCGGCCCAGGCCTTTGCCGATGCCGGTTACCAGGCGCAGTGGTTCGGCCAGAAAACCTACAACGGCGTGGCCCTGATCAGCCGCACACCGGCGGCCGATGTGGTGAAGAACATTCCCGGCTTCGCCGACGAACAGTCGCGCGTGCTGTGCGCCACCATCGACGGCGTCCGTGTCATCGGCGCCTACTTCCCCAACGGCCAGGCACCGGGCAGCGACAAGTTCGCCTACAAGATGGCCTGGCTGACGGCCCTGCGCGAGTGGGTGAAGGCCGAGATGGCCACGCACCCGCAGCTGGTGCTCATGGGCGACTACAACATCACCTTCGACGATGCCGACGTCTGGGACCCGGACGGTCTGCGCGAGAGCATTCACTGCACCACCGAAGAGCGCTCCCACCTGCAGGCACTGATCGGCCTGGGCCTGCACGATGCGCACCGCCTGTTCGAGCAGCCCCCGAAGAGCTTCAGCTGGTGGGACTACCGCATGCTGGGTTTCCAGAAGAACCGGGGCCTGCGCATCGACCACATCCTGATCACCGATGCGCTGAAAGCCCGGGCCACGGCCTGCACCATCGACCGCGCCCCGCGCAAGAACACCCAGCCCAGCGATCACGCGCCGGTGGTGCTCACCCTGGGCTGACCGGCCTCATTCCAGGCCCAGTTCCTGGATCTTGCGGGTGATGGTGTTGCGGCCGATGCCCAGCTTGTGGGCGGCCTCGATGCGGCGGCCCCGGGTGTTGCCCAGCGCGGTCTGGATCAGGCGGGTCTCGAAGCGCCGGGTGAGCACATCCCACACATCGGTGCGGCCGTTCTCCAGCAGGGCCAGGGCCTCGGCCTGAAGGCCTTGCTCCCAGGTCAGGCCACCGGCATCGGCCAGGGCGGCAACACCGTTCAGGCCGGCCGGCGCAGCCGCCACCGGCACGACCGCTGCCGCGGGCAATGCACCCGCCACCGGCGCCGGGAAGGCGGCACCTACCGGGTCGTCCGCGCCGCTCTGGGCCGTGGCCACGCTGCCCAGCACCTCGGGCGGCAGGTCCTTGACCTCGATCACCTGGGCCGGCGCCATCACGGTGAGCCAGTGGCACAGGTTCTCCAGCTGGCGTACGTTGCCGGGGAAGTCGAAGCTGCCCAGCAGCTTGAGTGCCGGCTCGGAAATGCGCTTGGGCTCCACACCGAGCTGCCGCGCGCTCTGCTGCAGGAAGAAGCGGGTGAGCATGGGCACGTCTTCGCGGCGCTCGCGCAGCGCCGGCAGACGCAGGCGGATCACGTTGAGCCGGTGGAACAGGTCCTCGCGGAACACGCCCTCTTTCACGCGTTGTTCCAGGTTCTGGTGGGTGGCTGCGATCACGCGGACATTGGCGCGCACCGCGCTGTGGCCACCGACCCGGTAGAAGTGCCCGTCGGACAGCACCCGCAGCAGGCGGGTCTGAAGGTCAAACGGCATGTCGCCGATCTCGTCCAGGAACAGCGTGCCGCCGTCGGCCTGCTCAAAGCGGCCACGCCGCATGGTCTGGGCCCCGGTGAAGGCGCCGCGCTCATGACCGAACAGCTCGGACTCCAGCAGGTCCTTCGGGATGGCGGCGGTGTTGATGGCCACGAAGGGGCCGTTGCCGCGGGGCGAATGCTTGTGCAGGGCGCGCGCCACCAGCTCCTTGCCGGAGCCGGACTCGCCGGTGATCAGCACCGTGACCTGGCTCTGCGAGAGCCGGCCGATGGCCCGGAACACGTCCTGCATGGCGGGCGCCTGGCCCAGCATTTCAGGCACGGCGCTCATGCGCTCTTCGGCCACTTCCTCGCGCTGGCTTTCTTCCACCGCGCGGCGGATCAGTTCCACCGCCTTGGGCAGGTCGAAGGGCTTGGGCAGGTATTCAAAGGCGCCGCCCTGGAAGGCACTGACCGCACTGTCCAGGTCGGAGAACGCGGTCATGATGATCACCGGCAGACCCGGCAGCCGCTCCTTGACCTTCTCCAGCAGGTCTAGGCCGGAGCCCCCCGGCATGCGGATGTCGCTCACCAGTATCTGCGGGCCTTCCGATTCGGGTGTGTCGGCCAGCGCCCGCAGAACGTCCTGCGGGTGGGTGAAGCTGCGTGTGGGCAGGTTCTCGCGCAGCAGCGCCTTCTCAAGCACGAAGCGGATCGATTGGTCGTCATCCACTATCCAGATCGGCTTCATGTGTCGGTGGTCCTTGTACGGGCGCGTGTGTGTGGTGTCTAGGGCAGCGGGATCAGGATCTTGAAGTCCGTGTGTCCCGGTGTGCTCTCGCACTCGATCAGGCCATGGTGTTGCTGCACGAAGGTCTGTGCCAGCGTCAGCCCCAGGCCGGACCCGCCATCGCGCCCTGATACCAGGGGAAAGAAGATGCGGTCCTTGATCGAGTCCGGCACGCCGGGCCCGTTGTCCATCACATGCAATTCCAGTGCCAGCCGGTAGCGCTGCTTGCCGAAGGTGACCTGGCGGCCCACCCGGGTGCGGAAGGTGATGCGCGCATCGCCCGCCGCAATGCGGTCGGACAGCGCCTGCGCGGCGTTGTGGGCGATGTTGAGCACCGCCTGGATCAGCTGCTCGCGGTCGCCCCGGAATTCGGGAATGGAGATGTCGTAGTCGCGCACCACGCGCAGGCCGCGCGGGAACTCGGCCAGGATCAGCGAGCGCACCCGTTCGCAGACCTCGTGGATATTCACGTCGCCCACCACATGGGGCCGCCGGTGCGGCGCCAGAAGCCGGTCCACCAGCGACTGCAGCCGGTCGGCCTCGTGGATGATGACCTGCGTGTACTCGATCAGCTCTTTCGATTCGAGGTCCATCTGCAGCAGCTGCGCCGCACCGCGGATGCCACCCAGCGGGTTCTTGATCTCGTGGGCCAGGTTGCGGATGAGTCCTTGTTGGCCTGCGCCTGATCGATCAGCCGCTCCTCGCGCTCCTGGCGGGTCTGCTGCTCCAGCGGCAGCAGCTCGACCACCACTTCGGCGTTGCTCTCGGTCTGGGCCACCACCACGTGCACCGGCAGCGGGTCGTGGGCCAGGCGCCGCAGGAACGCGTCGTAACGCAGGGCGGCGAATTCGTTGCCGCGCGCGCCGGTGAGCGCGTTGTCGAGCAGGGCCGGGTCGGTGAAGCAGTCCTGCATGCGGGCGCCGGTGATGCTGCGCCGGGACATGCCCAGCGCATCTTCCAGGGCCGCATTGGCGAACAGCACATGGCCCTGCGGATCGACCACCGCCACCAGCGTGGCCAGCAGGTCCAGCGACTGGAAGCGCGCTGCCGGCCCGGCCGCTGGCGCCGCGCCCTGCGCCTTCTGCCGGCTCACCGTCCGCCCGGCTGGCCGTTCAGACGGGCCAGCTCGCGCTGCAGACCGGCCACGTCGTTCTCGGCGCGGGTCAGGGCCGCCTTGAGTTCGGCCACGCGGTCCAGGTAGCGCTGGTGGTTGCGGCCTTCGATGCCCTGTTTTTCGGGCTCGCCGTTGGCGTAGGCGGTGCGGGCTTCGGCCAGCCGTGCCTCGGCGCGGCGCAGTTCGTTCTGCAGGATGGCCCGGGCGTCGCTGTCGCGGGCGCGCTGGGCGGCGCTGTCGATGCGCTCCCCGCTGCGTTCGGCAGGCGCGTTCCCCGGGCTGGCGGCCGGCCGGCTGGGCGTGTTGTTGTTGGCGTTGGCGTTGGGCTTCGGGCCTTCGATCACGGTGATGTTGCCGCCGTCGATCACGGTGCAGCCCCTGGACTTGGCCACCTGGGCATTGTTGGTGTACTCGTTGCCGCAGCGGTAGATGCGGTCCTGGGCCAGGGCGGGCAGCTGGGCGGCGCTGCACAGCAGGGCCAGGCAGGCCAGGCGGCTCGACTTCAGGAGGGTGTGGCGGGCAGGCACGGTGGCGGCTCCATGGGGGACAGATTTCAGACCGGGCAGTATGACCGAATCAACCGGTGAAAGTGCCCGCTGCGCTGGCGCAGCGGGGGCTCCGGCCGGATGGCGGGCGAATGGCGGCCGGATGGCGGGCGAATGGCGGGTGGATGGCGGGTGGATGGCGGGTGGATGGCGGGTGGATGGCGGGCAAAAAAAAGGACGGCCGAGGCCGTCCTTTCCTGTCCGATCTGACGATCAGAGCGAGTAGTACATGTCGTACTCGACCGGGTGCGGCGCCATGCGGAAGCGGGTCACTTCGCCCATCTTCAGCTCGATGTAGGCGTCCAGCATCGAGTCGGTGAACACACCGCCCTTGGTCAGGAACGAACGGTCCTTGTCCAGGTACTCCAGCGCCTGGTCCAGGCTGTGGCACACGGTGGGAACCAGCTTGTCCTCTTCCGGCGGCAGGTGGTAGAGGTCCTTGGTGGCGGCTTCGCCCGGGTGGATCTTGTTCTCCACGCCGTCCAGGCCGGCCATCATCAGGGCCGAGAAGCAC
>JGI24115J20150_1000413_pt1 | contig 17192 bp, 14 predicted proteins | sample Subbioar_CSW14AB_FD_20150 | JGI IMG/M metagenome (IMG submission 20150)
TTTGCGCTGCAGCACCATCCGCTGCTGGAGCACCTGCTGCACGACCGGTTGCGCCAGGCGGCCAGCGTGGCCCTGGTGCTGGCCTGGATCTGGGCCCTGCTGCCGTCGCGGTTCAGCGCCGTGCCGGCGCCGGACCGGCGTCTGGCCGTGCTGCTGGTCACGGCCGGGCTGCTCGCGGTCAATCTGATCAAGAACCGCAGCGCCACCAGCTGCCCCTGGGACTGGCAGCTGTTCGGCGGTACGGCAGAGGTGGTGTCGCATTGGACCTGGGGCCTGCGCGACGGCGGTCCCGGGCGCTGCTTCCCCGGCGGGCATGCGTCGTCGGGCATGGCGTTCGTGGCCCTGGCCCTGCCCTGGCTGGCACCGCGCCATGCGGCTGCACCACCCGCACCCGCACCCGCACCCGCGTCCGCGCGCCGTGGCTGGCAATGCCTGGCACTGGCCATCGCCGCCGGCCTGCTGTGCGGGGCGGTGCAGACCCTGCGGGGCGCGCACCCGCCGAGCCACACGCTGTGGACGCTGCTGATCTGCGGTGGCGTGGCACTGGCCGGCTGGTCGCTCGGGCCGGCAGGCGGCCGGCGCAGCGCGGCCTCACCAGCCGAGTCCGAGGCGCAAGGGCAGGTAGACCAGCATGCCGACCACGATGGTCCCGAGCACGCCGCCGCGCCAGAAGAACCAGGCCGCGCCCGCCGCCGCTGAAAACAGGCGGGCGTCCTGCCAGGTGGTCACCAGGGCCCCCTGGCTGACCACGATTTCGGGCACCACCACCGCCGCCAGCGCCGCGATCGGGGCGTACTGCAGGCCGCGCTGGGCCCAGCCGGGCAAGGTCCAGGGCTTGCTGCTGATGAAGAAGAACGACCGGGTGATCACCGTGATCGCGCCCAGCAGCACGATGGTCAGCAGGGTCCAGGGGTCGATGTCAGGCATGGTGCGTTCCCGCATCGGTCGGGCGCAACCGGTCCAGCACCAGGCACAAGGCCACGGCGCTGGCAATCGCCACCACGATGTTGAGCTTCAGAGGCAGGGCGTATGCCGCCACCGCCGCCGTGCCGGAGATGCCCAGCGACACCACCCGCAGCTTCGAGGTGGCCAGCGAACACAGCACCCCCAGCAGCGCCAGGATGCCGGCAAAGCCCAGGCCCCAGGCCACCGGCACCACATTGGCCAGGGCAATGCCGGTCAGGCTGGCGCCCATCCAGGCCACATAGTTCACGCCGCAGTTGCCCATCAGGTAGGCCTGCTGGGCCGCCAGCTCCTGCGGCGTGGCGCCCGGCCTGGGGTAGCGCCGGGCAAAGAAGACATAGCTCAGGTCGGCGGTCACATAGCCGCTGACCAGACGCTGCCAGCGCGGCAGGTGCATCAGGTACGGCCGCAGGTGGGCCGAGAACACCACGAAGCGCAGGTTCACGCAGAAAGCCGCCGCCAGGATCACCCACAGCGGCGCGCCGGCCACGATCATGGGCGTGGCGGCCAGCTGGGCACTGCCGGCGTAGACGATCAGCGTCATCAGCAGCGCTTCCAGCGGCGACAGGCCGCTCTGCACCATGGACACGCCGGTCATGAGCCCCCAGGCGGCAATGCCCATGGCGGCGGTGGCCTGATCGCGCACCCCGTCCCGGAACTCGGGGTGCGCCCACTGGGCGCGCTGGAAGAACATGGCGTCTCCTTCAGCCGGCCGGCGCATCGGCGGCAGCGCCGAGCACCTGGCCCACCTTCAGCGGAAAGCCCCGCTGCACTTCGGCGGCCGGCAGGCGGCGGCCGCCCGGGCGCTGCAGCTCGGTCAGGACCAGCACGCCCTCGCCGGTCGCCACATGGATGCCATCGGCGTCGACCGCCTGCACCGTGCCCGGCGCCAGTCCGGCCGGGCCCTCGGCCAGCCGGGCCGCCCAGACCTTGAGCGGCTCGCCGTCGGCCGTGGTGCTGGCGGCGGGAAACGGGTCGAAGGCCCGCACCTGCCGGTGCAGGACCGCAGCCGGACGGCGCCAGTCGATCGGCGCCTCGGCCTTGTCGATCTTGTGTGCGTAGGTGATGCCCTCGGCGGGCTGGGGTTCGGGCCGCAGCCCGCCGCAGGCGGCCAGCTCCAGCGCCTCGACGATCAGCCGCCCGCCCAGATCGGCGAGCCGGTCGTGCAGCAGGGCGGTGGTGTCCGAGGGCGCGATCGACACCGGCTCGGCCAGCAGCATGTCGCCGGTGTCCAGGCCTTCGTCCATCTGCATGATGGTCACGCCGGTCTGCGCATCACCGGCCTCGATGGCCCGGTGGATGGGCGCCGCGCCGCGCCAGCGGGGCAGCAGGGAAGCGTGGATGTTCAGGCAGCCGAGCCGGGGCAGGGTCAGCACCCAGGCCGGCAGGATCAGGCCATAGGCCGCCACCACCATCACATCGGCCTGCGCGGCCGCCAGCGCCTCGCGGGCGGCCAGCGCCTCCTCCGGGTACTTGCCGTCCAGCCGCAGGCTGCGCGGCTGGGCGACCGCGATGCCGTGGCCCACGGCGCACTGCTTGACCGGCGAGGCCTGCAGCTTCATGCCGCGGCCGGCCGGCCGGTCGGGCTGGGTCAGCACCAGCGGCACCTGAAACCCGGCCTTGAGCAGCCGCTCCAGAGCGACGCGGGCGAACTCGGGGGTACCGGCGAAGACGACGCGCATCACCGCACCGCTCAGCCGCGCACCGCTTCGCGCTGGGCCTTGGCCAGACGCGTCTTGATGCGGTTGCGCTTGAGCGGCGACAGGTATTCCACGAACACCTTGCCCATCAGGTGGTCCATCTCGTGCTGGATGCACACCGCCAGCAGGCCCTCGGCTTCGATGGTGCGCTCCACACCGTGCTCGTCCAGCGCGCGTACCCGCACCGCGACCGGGCGCTCGACGCCGTCGTAGATGCCAGGCACCGACAGGCAGCCCTCCTCGCCCTTGCGGGTTTCCGGGCTGGCCCATTCGACCGCCGGGTTGATCAGTACCATCGGCTGGTTGCGCTCTTCACTGACGTCGATCACGATCAGTCGCTCGTGCACATCCACCTGGGTGGCCGCCAGCCCGATGCCGTGGGCGTCGTACATGGTGGCGAACATGCGGGCGACGAGCGCACGGATGCGGTCGTCCACCGCCGCCACCGGCCGGGCCACCGTGTGAAGCCTGGGGTCGGGGTAACGCAGGATGGGAAGCAGCTCGGGCGAGGTCATGGTCGGGGTGCGTGAATGCTGTACGGGGGTACCGCCAGCGACGACAGGCAGGCGCCCGGCGACCAGCGGAATGAATGTCGGTATTTTCGCCACTTTTGCGACGGCACACCCGGCCGGTCCCGCGCAAACATTGCCTAATCAAGGGCTTGGGCGCAAAATCAAAAGCGACTTGTCAAGACACGAGCGCTGCCGCGCGCCGCTCCAGGGGCCCTACATGCCATCGAAATTCCCGTTGAAGTCTGTTTCCTTCGCCGCTGTGGCCACGCTGGTCGCGCTGACGGCATCCAGTGCTTCAGCCCAGAAGTTCCCCATCACGGACGGCCAGAAGGCCACCGCCAGCCAGGTGGCACAGGCGGGCGTCCGCTGTCCGAGATCTCCCCCAACGCGCCTGACAGCTACACCGTCAAGCGGGGGGACACGCTCTGGGCCATCTCGGGTCTGTTCCTGAAGACCCCCTGGCGCTGGCCCGAGCTCTGGGGCATGAACATCAACGACATCCGCAACCCGCACCTGATCTTCCCGGGGCAGGTGCTCTACCTCGACAAGACCGGCGGACGCGCCCGCCTGACCACCCGTGGGCCGGCCGACGGCACCATCAAGGTCACCCCCCGCGTCCGCTCCGAAAGCCTGTCGGCCAGTGCCATTCCCACCGTCAACATGGCGGTCATCGAGTCGTTCCTGTCCGAGCCGCTGATCGTGGACGAAGCCACCTTCGCCAAGGCGCCCCGCATCATCGCCACGCAGGAAAACCGGGTTCTGCTGAGCCGCGGTGACCGCGCCTACGCCCGGGCCCGCTCCGCCGAGAACCCGGAGGCCGCCCCGCTGGCCGTGGTCAACGGCCAGTCCAGTTCGTACCGGGTCTTCCGCAATGCCGTGCCGCTGCGCGACCCGACGACCAACGCCATCCTCGCCTACGAGGCCCAGTACGTCGGCAAGGCCACGGTGGTGGGCAGCGAGTCGGTGGTGGACAGCACCGACAGCAGCGGCAAGAAGGTCACCGAGATCGTCCCGGCCAGCCTGGACGTGGTGTCGGCCAAGGAAGAGATGCAGGTCGGCGACCGGCTGCTGCCCGAGCCGGAGCGCGAATTCACCAATTTCGTCCCCCGTGCCCCCGCCTCGCCCCAGACCGGCCAGGTGGTCTCGGTCTACGGCAACGCGGTGCGTTTTGCTGCCCAGAACCAGGTCGTGGCCATCAACCGCGGCCGCGAACACGGCATCGAGCGCGGCCATGTGCTGGCGGTCCTGCGCGAGAGCAACGTGCTGACCGACACCACCGACAGCGGCCGACCGCAGGTCCGGCTGCCGGGCGAGCGCAATGGCCTGATCATGGTGTTCCGCACCTTCGACAAGATTTCCTACGCCATCGTCCTGGACATCCAGGACGGCGTTCAGGTCGGTCACCGCTTCGTGAATCCCTGACCCGTCATGGGTCCATCCGAGCGGGCCGCCTGGCTCCGGCTGCTGCTGACACCAGGCATCGGTCGGGTCACCGCCCGGCAACTGCTCGCCTCCTTCGGATCGCCCGAAGGCATCTGGCAGGGCGACGGCGCCGACCGGGGCCGTTGCGTGGGTCCGGCAAAGGCCCGGGCCCTGACCGAACTCCCGTCCGACTGGCCCGCTGAAGCCGAACGGCTGGAGGCCTGGCTGGCATCGGACAACGACCGGCACATGGTGGCCCTGGGGGACCCCCGCTACCCACCGCTTCTGCTGGAAACCCCGGACCCGCCGCTGGTCTGTTCGTGCAGGGCCAGGTTGAGGCGCTGACATCTGCGCAGGCGCTGGCTGTGGTCGGCAGCCGCAACCCCACACCCCAGGGCGCCGACCATGCGCGGCGTTTTGCACAGACGCTCGCCGAGGCCGGCGTCACCGTGGTGTCCGGGCTGGCGCTGGGCATCGATGGTGCAGCGCACGAGGGCGCGCTGGCGGGCGGTGGTCGCACAGTAGCCTTCGTGGCCACCGGGCTGGACCGGGTGTACCCGTCCCGCCACCGCGAGCTGGCCCACCGCATCGCAGAACAAGGCGCTCTGGTGAGCGAACATCCGCTGGGCACGCCACCGCTGGCGCCCCACTTTCCCCAGCGCAACCGGCTGATTGCCGGGTCGACCCAGGGCACGCTGGTGGTCGAGGCCGCGCTGCAATCGGGCTCGCTGATCACCGCCCGGCTCGCCACCGAGATGGGCCGCGAGGTGTTCGCCATCCCCGGTTCGATCCATGCGCCCCAGTCGCGCGGTTGCCACGCCCTGATTCGTCAGGGCGCCCGCCTGGTGGAGTCGGTGGACGACATTTTTGAAGAGCTGTCCTGGCGTGAAGCCCGTGCGCCGGCCACCCCGCAGGCAGCGCCTGAAACGGCCGAAGACGCATTGCTCGGCGCCATGGGGCACGATCCGATCGGGCTGGACGCGCTCCAGGACCGCACCGGCTGGGACACCGCCCACCTCATGGCGCGCCTGCTGGAACTTGAACTGGAAGGCAGCGTGGGCCGGCTGCCGGGCGGGCGCGTGCAGCGGCTGGGAGCCGCCTGAACCGGGACCAGCCTCAGGCCAGCAGCCGGCCGGGGTTGGCGTCGAGCCGCTCCAGAGCGTCGCGGGTGGCGCGCACCGTGAGCGCTTCCTCTTCGGTCGGCACCAGCAGACCCGCCTGGAGATACGCCGCCAGCCGCTGCGCCTGGATCAGGTAGCAGCGGCCCGAAGGGGCGACGAACATCGAGATCTGGCCGCGTTCGCTGCGCCACGCCAGCTGCACATTGACCAGCCGGGAGGCGTGGTCCAGCCCGAACCAGGCGCCGATCTGCAACTCCTGCGCCCACTGGCGCATGGCCTCGGACGGCTTGCTGCCCCCCGAGTTGATGACCTCGATGTTGCTGGCGTCCACCCCGGTGATCATCTCGATGCTCTCGGCATCCAGGTCGAGATCGCCCACACCGTCCTGCGGCAGGTAATCCTCCAGGTTGGCCAGCCGCTGGGAGAGGCGGTCGAGCTTGTCCTGGGAAATCGGCTCGGTGCGGGACATGAAGGCATCGGCCAGGGTGTCGCTGATCGACTTGATGTGCTGGTCCTGGAGGCCCTGCGGATAGCCCAGCAGCCCCATGCCCTGGCGCAGCCGCTGCAGGATGCCCGGCAGTTGCTGGATGACCCGGGCGCGGTCGTTGCGGCTGGGCTTGGCCCCGGCGGCCCACAGGAGGTCGGAGGCCACCTGCTTGAGCACCTGGGTCTCCTCGGACTTCAGGCCGTGTTTCACGCTGGCCACGGCCAGCACGTCCACCCAGACCTTGAACAGGAAGCTGCGGATCTCCTCGCGCACCGGCAGGTCGTCCAGGAGCTTTCTCAGCTCGATGGTGTACTGCACCGACAAGGTCTCTTTCTGCTCGACCTGCTGGGCGACGCTCACCACCTTGCTGACGTTGCCCTGCCCGCGCAGGTGCGAGGCGAGGAACTTCTCGAATTCGTCGAAGACCAGCTGGAACACCCGCCGCCCGGTCTCCGGGTACTGCTCGATCACCTGGACCACCCGCTTGATCTCGGATTCCAGCGCCGTCGATGCCACGTCGGACTCGAAGCCCATCACGCAGGATCCCATCCGGTCGATCAGCTTGCGCGCCGGGTGCTGCAGCGCACTGAAGAATTCGGGTTCGGCCAGCGCGACCCGCAGCACCGGGATCTGGAGCCGCGCGAACCACACCCGCACGGTGGCCGGGATGCGCTCTTCGGCCAGGATGCTCTGGAACATGAGCGCCACCACCTCGACGTGGCTTTTTCGGTCGGGGTGCTGGCGGCCTGCTTCAGCTCGGCCGCGCGCTGGCGCAGGGCAGACGCGGTGCGCTCGATGTCGACCGCGTCCACGCCGGCGGCGGCACCGCTGCTGCGGTACAGCCCGATGCCCATGCTCGGGGAAGCCGCCGACCGGGCCATCGCCTGCTGCAACTGGGGCGAGGGCGGCAGGACCTGGGTGGCCTCGAAATCGCTGCTGACATGGTCCATCAGCAGGCGCTTGAGCCGACCGACCACCCCTTGCGCCCGCATCTTCGCGCGGGCCAGGGGGGAGGTGCCGGTCATCATGCGGGTCTCTTCGGACACCGAAGAACCCAGCCCGCTGGAGCGGGAACCGGTGCTCTCGTCAAACGAGGGCGGGCGCGGCTCGGTGCGACCACCGGGGGTTCGCCGCACCAGCGACTGAAGGTCGATCTCCTTCATGACGCCGCTGGCCACCAGAAACTGGTTGGTGGCCTCGTAGGCCTCCAGCATGGTCTGCGGCAGGTGCGTGGCCACGGTGTCCTGGATCAGGAGCCAGGCTTCGCGGGTCATGCCGCTGGCCACCCACTGTTCGATGAACACCCGGCTGGCCACCTCGGGCAGCAGGATGTCGTTGCGCGACATCTCCTGGCGCCGCTCCAGGTGCTGGATGCGCAGGCGCAGCTCGTTGATCTCGCGGGAAGCCTTGTCGAGCACCCGCATGGCCAGGCGGGAGGCGACGATCTGGTCGTTGACGGTGCTGTCGTCCACCAGCTCCAGCTTGCCGGGCTGGCTGGCGGCGGCGGCCGTCTGGGTGCTGAAGTTGCGGTAGGCGTCGTGCAGGGCGCTGCGGGTCAGCTCGGCCCACTGGCCCTGAACGCGCTGGAAGGTCATCCAGGCCTCGCGCCGCTGGGTGGCCTCGAGCGGCGAACACATCTGGTCGCGCAGCTCGGTCAGGCGGCCCTGGACCGCAGTGACCAGATCGGGCATGACCCGACCCACGCGAACCACGAACAGTTCGCGCGCCTGACGGGCCAAAGGGGATGTGTTCTGTTGTGGCAGGGACACGGTCTTGTCAGTATGACATGAACACTGTTACATCCGACAGCCGCCCTGGCTCGCCTGGGGGACGCATGTTGCGTCTTACACCACAGCACCGCCGTTCGGGTCGTCCGGGTCGCCCGAAGCCTTGGCCGGCTTGATGAGGTCTTCGCGCCGGATGCCCAGCCACATGGCGATGGCGGCGGCCACGAACACCGACGAATAGATGCCGAAGCAGATGCCGATGGTCAGCGCCAGGGCGAAGTAATACAGCGTGGGGCCGCCGAACAGCAGCATGGACAGCACCATGATCTGGGTCGAGCCGTGGGTGATGATGGTGCGGCTGATGGTCGAGGTGATGGCATGGTCGATGACCTGGACCGGCGTCATCTTGCGGTGCTTGCGGAAGCTCTCGCGGATGCGGTCGAAGATCACCACCGACTCGTTGACCGAATAACCCAGCACGGCCAGCACCGCCGCCAGCACGGCCAGCGAGAACTCCCACTGGAAGAAGGCGAAGAAGCCCAGGATGATGACCACGTCGTGCAGGTTGGCGATGATGGCCGACACCGCGTACTTCCACTCGAACCGGATGGCCAAGTAGATCATGATGCCGACGATCACCAGGCCCAGCGCCAGCAGGCCGTTGTTCACCAGCTCCTGACCGACCTGCGGGCCGACGAACTCGGTGCGCTTCAGCTCCAAGGCAGAGTTCTGGGCCTTGAGCGCTGCGAACAGTTCTTCACTCTGCTGGCCCGAACTCTTGCCAGCTTGGGCGGGCAGGCGCAGCAGCACGTCGCGCGAAGAACCGAAGTTCTGCACCGGCACCTCGGCGTACCCCAGCGACTCCACCACCTTGCGCACCGATTCCAGATCGGCCGGCTGTTCGTAGGCCACCTCCATCACCGTGCCGCCGGTGAATTCGACCGACAGGTGCAGGCCCCGGGTGACGAGGAAAAACACCGCCAGGATGAAGGTGATGGACGAAATCGCGTTCAGCAGCAGCGCGTGCTTCATGAACGGGATGTCGCGGCGGATGCGGAAAAATTCCATCGTGGTGGCCTTGTTCGGATTCGTTCGGTCGGCGGGTCGGGCGGTCAGTCGGCCTTGGGGGCCGGGGTCTGGCCGTCGGCACGCCAGACGGTGCCGATGGAGACGGTCTTGAGCTTCTTCTGCCGGCCGTACCAGAGGTTGACCAGGCCACGGGAAAAGAACACCGACGAGAACATGCTGGTGACGATGCCCAGGCAGTGCACCACGGCAAAGCCGCGCACCGGGCCGGAGCCGAAGATCAGCAGCGCCAGACCGGCGATCAGCGAGGTGATGTTGGAGTCCAGGATGGTGGCCCAGGCGCTGTCGTAACCGGTGTTGATGGCCACCTGGGGCGAGGCGCCGCGGCGCAGCTCCTCGCGCACGCGTTCATTGATCAGCACGTTGGAGTCGATCGCCATGCCCAGCGCCAGCGCCATGGCGGCGATGCCCGGCAGCGTGAGGGTGGCCTGCAGCATGGACAGCACCGACACCAGCAGAAGCAGGTTGAAACCCAGGGCAATGCTGGAGAAGGCGCCGAACACCATGTAGTAGATGCACATGAAGGCCACGATCACCACGAAGCCCCAGATCACGCTGTTGAAGCCCTTCTCGATGTTCTCGGCACCCAGGCTCGGGCCGATGGTGCGCTCCTCGACGATCTCCATCGGGGCGGCCAGCGAGCCGGCGCGCAGCAGCAGCGCGGTGTCGTTGGCTTCCACGGTGGACATGGCGCCGGAAATCTGGACCCGGCCGCCACCGATCTCGGTGCGGATGACCGGCGCCGTGACCACCTCGCCCTTGCCCTTTTCGAACAGGATGATGGCCATGCGCTTGCCGATGTTGTCGCGGGTGACGTCACGGAAGATGCGGGAGCCCTTGGCGTCCAGCGTGAGGTGCACCGCCGGCTGCTGGGTGTCGTCGAAACCGGCCTGCGCGTCGGTGAGGTTCTCGCCGGTGAGCAGCACTTCGCGCTTGACGATGACCGCCTGCCCCGACCGCTCCGGGTAACGCTCCGAGCCGAACGGCACCGGGCCGTTGCCCTGCTCGGCCGCGCGGCCTTCGGTGCTTTCGTCCACCAGCCGCACTTCCAGCGTGGCGGTGCGGCCCAGGATGTCCTTGGCTTTTGCGGTGTCCTGCACGCCGGGCAGCTGCACCACGATGCGGTCGGCGCCCTGCTGCTGGATCACCGGCTCGGCCACACCCAGCTCGTTGATGCGGTTGTGCAGCGTGGTGATGTTCTGCTTGAGCGCCTGGTCCTGCACGGTGCGGGCCGCCTCGGGCCGGATGTTGGCGGTGATGCGGGTGTCGGTCCCGTCGGGGGTGGTGACCACCTGCAGATCGGGGAACTGGGTACGGATCAGGTCGGTGGCCGCGTTCAGGGTGGCGGTGTCGCGCACCTTCAGCTCGATGGCCTGGCCGTTGCGGCTGATGCCGCCGTGGCGGATGTTCTTCTCGCGCAGGGCGTTGCGCAGGTCGGTGGTCAGCACGTCGACACGCCGTTGCAGCGCAGCCGCCATGTCGACCTGCAGCATGAAGTGCACGCCGCCCCGCAGGTCCAGGCCCAGGTACATGGGGGACGCGTGCAGCGCGGCCAGCCAGCCCGGGGTGCGGGGCACCAGGTTCAGGGCAACGATGTGGTCGGGCGTTGCAGGGTCGGGGTTCAGGGCGCGGTCGATCGCGTCGCGGGCCTTGAGCTGGTCGTCGGTGGAGGCGAAGCGCGCCCGCACCGAGGTGCCCTCCAGCTGGATCACGTCGGGCTTCAGCGACTGCTCGGCCAGCGCCCGCTCCACCCGGGTGACCGTGGCCGAATCCACCTTGACGGTGGCCCGCGCCGGCGACACCTGCACCGCCGGCGCCTCTCCGAAGAGGTTGGGCAGTGCGTAGATGGCGCTGATGACCAGCACCACCAGAATGATGGCGTACTTCCAGAGCGGGTAACGGTTCATGGCGCGGGCGGCGTGGGGAGCGGGATTCCGGGATTACTTGATCGTGCCCTTGGGCAGGACCTGAACCACGGCGGAGCGTTGCATCTGGACTTCCAGGCCGTCGGCAAGTTCCACGCCGACGTAGGTTTCGCCCAGCTTGGACACCTTGCCCAGGAAGCCGCCGGCGGTGACGACTTCATCGCCTTTGGCGAGGGCCTCGACCATGGCCTTGTGCTCTTTCTGGCGCTTGAGCTGGGGGCGGATCATCACGAAATACAGCACCACGAACATCAGCACCAGGGGCAGCATGCCCAGCAGGGTCGACTCGGTGCCGCCGGCGGCGGCTTGGGCGTAGGCAGGGGAAATCAGCACGGGAGACTCCGGTTGCGGGTTCGACAGGCGCCGGCAGGCGTGGCCCCCGGCGGGGGCCGGCCAGCCGGCAGACAGCCGGAGATTGTATGCGGGGGGTCAGGCGGCGCGCGCCTGCGGGGCCGGGTCGGCCGCCGGCCCGGCGTCCCAGCGGGCCAGCAGTTCGGACCGGCGCTGGCGGGCGGCCACCAGATGCCGCTCCTTCACATGGCCGAAGCCCTTGATCTGCTCCGGCAGCCGGGCCAGATCGACCGCCAGCGCATGGCGGCCGGCGTCCAGCCCCTGGCACAGGCGGTCGAGGTCGGCCCCGTACTCTGCGATCAGGGCGCGCTCGGTGCGGCGCTCCTCGGTGCGGCCGAACACGTCCAGCCAGGTGCCGCGCAGGCCGCGCAGCTTCGCCAGCCAGCGGAAGGCGGTGAACATGCCGGGGCCGAACCGGCGCTTGACCAGTTCGCCACGCTCGTTGCGGCGCGAGAGCAGCGGCGGCGCCAGGTGCACATGGAGCTGGTAGTTGCCCTCGAACTGGCTCGCCAGCCGGGCATGGAAGGCCGGATCGCTGTGCAGGCGGGCCACCTCGTACTCGTCCTTGTAGGCCATCAGCTTGAACAGGTTGCGGGCCACGGTCTCGGCCAGCAGGGTCTTGCCCAGCGGGGCCTCGGCCTGCCGCACCCGCTCCACCTGCTGGCGGTAGCGTTCGGCATAGGCCGCGTTCTGGTAGCCGGTGAGGAACTCCACCCGGCGGGCGATCAGGTCGTCCAGCGACTCGCGGCGGCGGATCTGCACCACCTGCGCGGTGGCCGGGCGCACCAGCGCCATGACGGCCGGAGTGTCGTGGGCGGCGCGGCGGCCCCATTCGAAGGCGGCCTTGTTGCGGTCGACCGCCACGGCGTTGAGCTCGATGGCCCGCATCAGCGAGGCCAGCTGCAGCGGCACCCAGCCCTTCTGCCAGGCGTAGCCCAGCATCATGGGGTTGGCATACAGGCTGTCGCCCATGAGGCGGGTGGCGGCGGCTTCGGCATCGAAGGTGCCGACCGACTCGGCCCCGAGCGAGGCCACCAGCGTGTCCACACAGGCCTGCGCAGGGTTCTGCCAGTCGGGGTTGCGCACGAAGGCGGCCGTGGGCGTGGCGCTGGCGTTCAGGGCCACATGGGTGCGGCCGGCGCGCAGGCGCTGCCAGGTTTCCTTGTGGGCGGCCACGATCGGGTCGCAGCCCAGCACCAGATCGGCCGACGCGGCCGACACGCGCGTGGTGCGGATGACGTCCTGGTCGGCCCCGATCAGCACATGGCTCCAGGTGGCGCCGCCCTTCTGGGCCAGCCCGGCCGCGTCCTGGGTGACGATGCCCTTGCCCTCGATGTGGGCCGCCATGCCCAGCAGCTGGCCGATGGTGATGACGCCGGTGCCACCCACGCCGGCCACGATCACGCCCCAGGCCTCGTCGGCCAGCACCGGCAGCGCCGGGTGGGGCAGGGTGCCGCCGGTCCATTCGGCGCCCACGCCCTTGTTGTCCTTCTTGCGCAGCTGGCCGCCTTCGACCGTGACGAAGCTCGGGCAGAAGCCCTGGGTGCACGAGAAGTCCTTGTTGCAGCTGCTCTGGTTGATCTGCCGCTTGCGGCCGAACTCGGTCTCCAGCGGCTCCACGCTCAGGCAGTTGGACTGCACGCCGCAGTCACCGCAGCCCTCGCACACCGCCTCGTTGATGACCACCCGCTTCGCCGGGTCGACCAGGGTGCCGCGCTTGCGGCGGCGGCGCTTTTCGGTGGCGCAGGTCTGGTCGTAGATGATGACCGTGGTGCCCTCGATCTCCCGGAAGGCGCGCTGCACCGCGTCCAGCGTGTCGCGGTGCTGGATGGCGATGCCCTCGGGCAGGCCGGTGACGCCCTGGTACTTCCCGGGCTCGTCGGTCACGATGGTGATGCGCTTCGCTCCCTCGGCCCGCATGCTCTGCGCGATCTGCACCACGCTGTGGCCCTCGGGCCGCTCACCCACCTGCTGGCCGCCGGTCATGGCCACCGCGTCGTTGTAGAGCAACTTGTAGGTGATGTTCACCCCCGCCGCGATGCTCTGGCGGATGGCCAGGATGCCGCTGTGGAAGTAGGTGCCGTCGCCCAGGTTGGCGAACATGTGGCGGTCGTGGCTGAACGGCTGCTGGCCGACCCAGGGCACGCCCTCGCCGCCCATCTGGGTGAAGCCCACGGTGGCGCGGTCCATCCAGATGCTCATGAAGTGGCAGCCGATGCCGGCCATGGCGCGCGAGCCCTCAGGCACTTTCGTGCTGGTGTTGTGCGGGCAGCCGGAACAGAACCAGGGCTGGCGCTCGGCGCCCTGCACGCCTTGCGTCAGCAGGGTCTGCATCGAGCGTTCCTGGGCATCGAGGATGGCCAGGTGGGCGTCGATGCGGGCCATCACGTCGTCCGGCATCTGGCCGAGCTTCTTCAGGCGGCGGGCCAGCGCGCGGGCGATGATGGCCGGGGTCAGGTCGGCCTTGGCGCGCAGCAGCGTGTTGGCGCTCGGGTTGGGGCGCGACCATTCGCCACCGCTGAAGTCGCCTTCGTCCTCATCGAACTTGCCCAGCACATTGGGGCGCACATCGGTGCGCCAGTTGTAGAGCTCTTCCTTGAGCTGGTATTCGATGACCTGGCGCTTTTCCTCCACCACCAGAATTTCGCGCAGGCCGGTGGCGAAGTCGCGGGTGATCTGGGCCTCCAGCGGCCAGACCACCGCCACCTTGTGCAGGCGCAGGCCGATGCGGCGGCAGGTGGCGTCGTCCAGGCCCAGGTCGATCAGGGCCTGGCGGGTGTCGTTGAAGGCCTTGCCGCTGGCGATCACGCCGAAGCGGTCGATCGGGCCGGCGATCACGTTGTGATTGAGGCGGTTGGCCCGCACATAGGCCAGCGCGGCGTACCACTTGTGGTCGAACAGCCGGGCTTCCTGGTCCAGCGCATGGTCGGGCCAGCGGATGTGCAGGCCACCCGGGGGCATGTCGAATTCGGGCACCACGATCTGCACCCGGTGCGGGTCGATCAGCGCGGTGGCGCTGCTCTCCACGATCTCCTGGATGGTCTTCATGCTGGTCCAGACGCCGGCAAAACGGCTCATGGCAAAGGCATGCAGGCCCAGATCGAGGATGTCCTGCACGCTGGCCGGGAAGAACACCGGCAGGCCGCAGGCCTTGAAGATGTGGTCGCTCTGGTGGGCGGCCGTGCTGCTCTTGGCCACATGGTCGTCGCCGGCCACCGCGATCACACCGCCCCAGGGCGTGGTGCCGGCCATGTTGGCGTGCTTGAACACGTCGGAACACCGGTCCACGCCCGGGCCCTTGCCGTACCAGATGCCGAACACGCCGTCGAACTTGTTGCTGCCCTGGGGCGCAAAACCCAGCTGCTGCGTGCCCCAGAGCGCGGTCGCCGCCAGCTCTTCGTTCACGCCGGGCTGGAACACGATGTTCTGCGCCTGGAGGTGGGGCGCCGCCTTCTGCAGCGCCTGGTCGTAGCCCCCCAGCGGCGAGCCCCGGTAACCGCTGATGAAACCCGCCGTGTTCTTGCCGGCCAGCGCGTCGCGCTGGCGCTGCAGCATGGGCAGCCGCACCAGGGCCTGCACCCCGCTCATGAAAGCCCGGCCGTGATCGAGCGTGTACTTGTCGTCCAGGGTGACCGATTCGAGGGCCTGGCGGATGGACTCGGGCAGGGGCGCATTCATGGTTGTGTCTCCGGTGTGCCCCGTCGGGGCCATCAAACAGCGAGTGTAGGAGGACGCTACCGAGAGGTGTTTGCGTTTCATGCCCGATTGCAGACCCGAATCGGATGATCGTTTCTGTAAAGTCCATTTTCAAGAAACAATCGTTCCTGAATGCCGACACAGGAGCACGCCATGGACAGTCTGGACAAGTTCGACATCGCCATCCTGCAGGAGCTGCAGGCCGACGGCCGCCTCACCAACGCCGAACTTGCGCAACGGGTGGGCCTGTCGGCCGCGCCCTGCTGGCGCCGGGTGCGTGCGCTGGAAGAAGCCGGCTACATCCGCGGCTACCGGGCCGAGATCGACCGCGAGAAGGTGGGGCTGGGCGTGCTGGCCTTCGTGCGGCTGGACGCCGACCGCAACAGCGGCGACGTCACCCGCAGCCTGGAAGCCGCCATCCGCCAGGTGCCCGAGGTGGTGTCCTGCCACTACATCAGCGGCTCCGGCACCTTCGAGCTGCAGGTGGTCAGCCGCGACCTGAACCATTTCAGCCGGCTGGCCCGCGAGGTGCTGATCAACCTGCCCAATGTGAAGGACCTGCACACCAGCTTTTCGCTCGGCGAGGTGAAGGCGGCGGCGGCGCTGCCGCTGTCGCACCTGCTGGATCGGCACGGCACCTGAAGCTTCCCCGGCTTCCGTGCGGTGTTCCACGGGCCGGGACCCCAGCGGTCAACTGAACACGTCGCCCCTGGACATCCAGGTGGGGGTGCAGACCTCCTGCCTGCTGGACAAACCACTGCCCGGCCTGACGGTGGCCTACACGTCGCTGCAGTCCATGGCGGCCATCCTGAACACGTCGGTGCTGTTGCGCTGCAGCACCGGACACCCCTGGACCGCCGGCCTGCTGCCCGACCCCGCCTCGGCTGCGGCGCCGGTCACCACACTCACCAACCAGAGCCTGCTGGGTCTGACCTACAGCGTGCAGGTGTCGCCGGCGTCCGGCACGGGCACCGGCAATGCCGCCGGCGGCGGGCAGGCCGTGACCCTCGGTGTCACGGTACCGGGGGGGCAGGCCGGCATCTGCAGCATGGGCAGCTGCACCGCCAGCAACACCCATGTGCTGGTCATCACCTTCTGACCGGGCCGATCAGGGCGGCAGCGCCCCGCCCCGGGGCCACAGCACCCACATCTGCAGCGGCTGCTTGAGCGCCGCGGCCAGGAGGTAGGCGTCGCCCTGGCTGTCGCCCCAGCCGGTGAACAGGTCGGCCCGCACCGCACCGACGATGGCGCCGCCGGTGTCCTGGGCCATCACCAGCCGGGCGGTGTTGAGCGTGGGGCCCTGGGTGGCGAGCCACACCGGGGTGCCGTACGGAATGCTCTGCGGGTCGACCGCGATGGAGCGGCCCGGGGTGAGCGGCACGCCCTGCGCCCCGCGCGGGCCGAAGCGGGCGTCCAGTTCGTTCAGGGCCTCTTCGCGGAAGAACACGGTGCGCGGGTTGGCCCACAGCATCTCGTTCAGGCGCCCCGGGTTCTGCGCCACCCAGGCCTTGATCGACTCCCACGAGGCCTCGCGGATGGCGCCCTGGTCCAGCAGCCAGCGGCCCACGCTCTGGTAGGGCTGGCCGTTGTGGGCGGCAAAGGCCAGGCGCACGGTGCGCTCGGTACCGTCCACCTCGCGCACCAGCAGCCGGCCCGAACCCTGGATCTGCAGGATCAGCGCGTCGATCGGGTCGGCCAGCCAGGCGATGGCGCGGCCCGCCAGCGCGGCCTGCGCGGCGGGCAGGGTGTCGATCTGCTGGCGGCTGTACCAGACCTGGCCGTTCTGCAACCCGGCCGGGGTGGCGTGCAGCGGTACCCGGAACGTGGGCGTGGCCACCCGGCTGGCGCGCAGGATGGGTTCGTAGTAGCCGGTGAGCAGGCCGTCGGGCAGGCGGCCGTCGGCCTCGGTCACGCGGTAGGGCTGGAAGCGGCTCACCACCCAGGCGACCTGTTCGGCCGGGGTGGCGATGCTGCGCTGCCGCACCTCGGCGCACAGCGCCGCATGGCCGGCCACCGGGCGCTCGCAGCCGCGCACCCAGGCGTTCCAGACCTCGTGCAGGCTATCGTTGCCCCAGCCCGGCAGCTCGGCCCAGCGGACCGGCACCCAGCGGCTTTTGCCGCGCTGCACCGGCGGCGGCAGGGCGGCGGTGTCGGCCGGGGCGGCGGCCGGCGGGGGGGTGGCCGCCGCCCCGCCGGCCGGCG
>JGI24115J20150_1000418_pt1 | contig 17103 bp, 12 predicted proteins | sample Subbioar_CSW14AB_FD_20150 | JGI IMG/M metagenome (IMG submission 20150)
GAAGCTGAGGACTCGCTCTCGCGCGGATCGCTGCGCAACGATCCCTCCGCTTCGTTGTGGCGCGCCATGGTCGCCGCGAAGAAGGGCGAGTGGGAGCGTGCAATCGAGCTCTTCCGCGCCTCCGATCGCCAGCTCTATCTCTACTCCTCCGCGCGGGGCGCGGACTTCGCGGTCGTGTGGGCCGAAGCCGCCCTGCAGGCCAACGATTTCGATGCAGCCCGCCGCATGGCCACGTTCGCCGTCACCAATGGCGAGACGGAAACCAAGCAGCGCGGCCAGCTCGCCCTCGCCAACCTCAAGGCCGCCATTGAAAGCCCGGCCGCCGCCTGGCCGGAGTTCAAGCGTCTCTCGGAAACCGCCGTCGAACCCGTGGCCGTGCGCGCCGAGCTGCGCCGTCTCGAACTCGGCGTTCCCGCCGGCAAGATCACCGCCGTCGACGCCGCCGCCGAACTGGAAGGGCTCCGCTTCCGTTGGCGCGGCGACGAAGTCGAGATGTCCACCGTTGGCATCCTTGCCGACCAGTACATGCGCGTCGGCCGCTTCCGCGACGCGTTGCTGCTCGCGCAGTCCACGGCCATGCGCGACGCCAACGCGCCAGGCTCGCGCGACCTGCGCCTCAAGCTGGCCGACTACTTCCGCCGCCTCTTCCTCAATGGCGAGGCCGATCGCCTCGATCCCATCCAGGCGGTCGCGCTCTTTTACGAGTTCGACGATACGCTGATGCCCATCGGTCCCGACGGCGACCAGATGGTGCGCAAGCTCGCCCAGCGCCTTGTCGCGTTCGACCTGCTGGAGCCGGCCAGCGCGCTCCTGCAATACCAGGTCGACAATCGCCTGCGCGGCGTCGGCAAGGCCGCCGTCGCCGTCGATCTCGCCTCGATCTATCTGTGGGACAAGCGCCCGGACAAGGCGCTCGCCGCGCTCAACACAACGCGCCTGCCCAACCTGCCGAAGACGCTGGCGCTCGAACGCCGCCTGCTTGAAGCCGCGGCCTACCGCGATCTAGGCCGCTATGATCACGTGATCGAACTGGTCGAGCCGCTGGAAGGCCCCGAGCCGAAATCGCTGCTCGCCGACGCCTACTGGCGTGACAACAAATGGCCGGAGGCGGCACGGGCGCTCCTCTCCATCCTGCCGCCGGCCGGGCAGGCGGGTGCGAAAGACGCTAACCTCATCTTCAAGACCGCCATCGCGGCGCGCATGGCGAAAGACCCGGGCCTCATCGCCCAACTGCGTCCCTATGGGCGCGCGATGGCCGGCAACGCCAATCAGGCGTCCTTCGATCTCATCACCGCGCAGTCCGATGTCTCCGGCGCCAGCCTCACCGAAGCCGTCCGCCGCCTCGCCGACGCCCCGCGCGTCGACGCCTTCGCCACCGCCATGAAAGCCCGCTTCGAAGCCCCCCGCGCCGCCGCGCCCCCCGCCGGCGCCACCGCCGCTGCGACGCCGCCCGCGACCAAGCCGCCCGCCGCCAAGCCGGGCTGATCTTCCTCGCGCTCAACGCGCGAGAGTGCCGGAAACGCGCTGTACAAATCCGGGGGAAACAGACTCACCCATTCCCAATGATCCCAAGCACTTGGCCCGAAAAAATGAGGGAAACAGGACTTTGGATTCAATGGCATCATGCGCGGCCGTATAGTGCTGCGCATGACACGAGCACGACCCGCATCATACGGAGTAGTGACCCCGCCGCCTCTGCATCGCTGGATGCATGCGGTGCTGATGCTGTTCGCGAGCCTTGTGCAAGGCGTCCGCGCGACGTTTGGGATGCGCTTCAACTGTCGAGACCTTGATTGGCACACGGACGAGACGAGCGAAGCTCTGCCCCAAACGAAGCCCGACATTCAAAATCAGGAACCCATCACGCCAACGGACCTCCAAGTTCGTCTTCCCCGCGAAGGCGGGGATCCGGCCAGCGCGCGCAGCGCGCTCCCCACACGCACAATCCCCTCAACTGTCATTCCAGCCGAAGCGCGTCAGCGCGCAGAGCTGGAACCCAGGAGCCACGCGCACGAGCGTCAGCACGTGCCGCCCCTGGATTCCGGCTCGCGCTCACGCGCGTCCGGAATGACACCGTCCATGTGCGTGCAAATCCGCCCGATCTAGCCACGGGCAAATCTCAACCCACCCGCCCCCGCGGCCCACCGCGAGGAACGCATCCTCACGCAACCTGCCCAGCGGCCCAGCCAGAGCTCCATGCCCACTGGAAATTATACCCGCCGAGCCAGCCCGTCACATCCACGCACTCCCCGACAAAGTGGAGACCCGGCGCGACCTTCGCCTCCATCGTCCGCGAAGACAGCCCATCCGTATCAACACCGCCCAGCGTCACCTCCGCCGTACGCCAGCCTTCGGTCCCATCTGGCGTCACACGCCAGCCATTCACCTCATCCGCCACCGCGCGCAGCTTCGCATCCGAAAGATCCGCCAGCCGCGACGCCCCATGCGTTCGCGTCGCGATCTGTTCCGCCAGCCGCTTCGGCACGATGCCCGCCAGCGCATTGTCGAGCTGCAGTTTCGGTCGCTCTTTCCGGTCGCGCTTCAGTTCCTCGAAAACATCACGCCCACGCGCGAGATCGATCACCACCTCATCGCCCTCACGCCAGTAAGACGAAATCTGCAGGATCGACGGCCCCGACAGGCCGCGATGCGTGAACAGCATCCCCTCATCGAAACTCACCTTGCCGCAACTCACCCGTGCTTCCACCGAAACGCCCGCCAGCTCTGCCACCGGCCCAAGCTTCGCTTCATGGAAGGTGAATGGCACAAGGGCAGGGCGCGGCTCGATCACGTCGAGCCCGAACTGTTTCGCGACATTGTAAGCGAACCCCGTCGCGCCCATCTTCGGAATCGACTTGCCGCCCGTCGCCATCACCAGCGCCGCGCACGCAACTACCCCCACCGACGTCTCGACCTCGAACCCATCCGCCGTCCGCCGTATCGCCCCCGGCTCGACACCCAGCCGCAACTCGCCGCCTACCTCGCGTAAATCATCCAGCAGCATCGCGATGATGTCCTTCGCCGAACTATCGCAGAACAGCTGGCCCAGCGTCTTCTCGTGCCAGGCGATGCCCCGCTTATCGACCCGCGCGATGAAGTCGTGCTGCGTGAACCGCTTCAGCGCCGACACGCAGAAATGCGGATTGTTCGACAAGAACTGTTTCGGCGTCGCATGCAGGTTGGTGAAGTTGCAGCGCCCGCCGCCGGAGATGCGGATCTTCTCCGCCGGCTTCTCCGCATGATCGATCACGATCACGCGACGCCCCCGGCGCCCCGCCTCGATCGCGCACATCAGCCCGGCTGCGCCCGCGCCGATCACCAGCACATCGGTAGTCGAAAGTGTCACGATTCAATCGTCCGCATGCTGATCTCTTGGGCCGTCATCCTGATGCGCCCGGGTTGCGTTATAGCGTAACGCGCCACGTCCGCATCGTCGCATCATGCCGTCAGCTTATGGTCAAGTTAGGAATCGTTCGCTACAAATGGCGCAGTTCTGGCAAGTGCTGGCAGCAATGTCCTTTGGATTAACCCTCAAGAGCCTGGTTGGGCTGGTGCGCGTTGCACTCGCCGCGATCGCGCTTGTGGGTGTTCCGATGGCCGACGCCCTGATCTGCGCAGACGAAGCGCCGGATCACGCAGCCGTTCATGCTGTCGCGGCCAACGACGCTGCCGCCCCATCCTCTGACAGTGATCGCGAACCGGTCGACGTGCACCAGTGCATGCACGGCCATTGCCATCACGCCGGCACGTATGCCGGTGTCGTCAGCCACGACGTCCCGGCCCATGAGGTCAACTCGGATGTCTTCCCGCGAGAGCTGGCGTTCAGCCTGCAAAGCGTGGCCACCGGTCTCGAACGCCCTCCGAAAGCCTGAGTCACTGTGAAACCGGGCGTGCCTTGTCGCGCGCCCAGCTGACACTCTGACTGCAGGGATTTTTCATGTCTTTCATGACGCGCGCTGCTGCGCGCACGGCGCTCGCATGGGCGCTGGCGACGATGCTTCCGGCCGGAGCATCGTGGGCGCTGGCCCAACCGTTGACGTTGGCCGAGGCGCTGGAAAAGGCGCGGGTGTCCTCGCCCGCCGTCCAGATCGCCAATGCGGAGATCGACGCCGCCCGCGGCCGCGTCACGCAGGCCGATACCGGCCTCAATCCCGAGCTCAGCTACGAGGTCGAGAATTTCGGCGGCAATGGCGGGCTGCGCGGCTTGGACAATGCCGAAAGCACATTCGGCCTGTCGCAGGTCATCGAACTCGGCGGCAAGCAATCCGCCCGCCGCGACGCCGCCACGAAACTTGCGGACGCTGCCATTGTTCGTTCCTGGATCGCCCGCGCTGATCTCGACCTCGCCGTACGCGAGCGCTTCGCCGAGCTCGCCGCCGCGGAGGATCGCGTTGACCTAGGCAAAGCCGCCAGCGACCGCGCCGACCGTCTCGTTGCGATCGCAAGCAAGCTCGTCGACGCCGGCCGCGAGCCGCCCCTGCGCCTGTTGCGTGCGCAGGCCGCCGCCGCAGAAGCAAATGCTGATCTGGTGATCGCAAATGGCGTGCGCTCCGCCGCGCGCCGCGCCCTGGCTGCCCTGTGGGGCGAAAGCGAAGACGCCATCGACGCGACAGGCCCGTGGGAGCTTGGCGAACTCACAGCGATCAGCGCCGATCAGTCACTCGACTATCTCCTTGCCGCTGCCGATCATGGTGCGGCCGAATCCGCCGTCCGCCTCGAGCAGGCCAACGCATGGATCGACGTCACCGTCGATGCCGGTATCCGCCGTTTCGAGGCGACCGATGAACAGGCCTTCGTTGCGGGCATCCGCATTCCCATCCCCATCCAGAACAGCAATGGCGGCGCCATCGCCGCCGCTCGCGCGGATGATCGTGCTGCAAAGATCCGTCTCAACGTCGCGCTTGCCGATGCAACCCGCCGGATCAACGACGCACGATCTGCGTTCGATGCCGCCGAAGCCCGTGTCGCTGCGCTGGAAGCGGGAGCGGTTCGCCAGGCCGAGGAAGCGCTGAGCCTCGCACAAGTCGGCTATGAGGCCGGCCGCTTCCAGCTCATCGACGTGCTCGACGCCGAGCAAGCCCTCGCCGGCATCCGTAGCGCCCTCATCGACGCCAAACTCGCGCGCGCCCGCGCCGCCGCCGCGCTCCTGCGCGCCACCGCCCATCAAGGAGCCGTCCAGTGAACCGCAACATGCTGATCGCTGTCATCGCGGCAGGCGTCGTAGGCGTCGGTGGCGCTGGCATCCTGCTCGGCCAGGCCGTGTTCGATCCCCATGGCAATGAGGCAACGGGAGCGGAAGCTGGCCATGGCGAGGAGGAAAGCCACGCCGAAGCCGAAGGCGTCGCGATGACGCCGGACCAGCTTGCGGCCTCCGGCATCGAGATCGTCGCGGTAAAGTCCGGCGCCGTCTCAGGCGGTATCGAAACGCAAGGCTCGGTCGCCGCGGCGCCCGATGGCCTCGCCATCCTGTCCGCCCGGTCCGCCGGCAGCATTGCCTCCATCGCCAAACGCCTCGGCGATCCGGTCGCGCGCGGCGAAGTGCTCGCCCGTATCGAAAGCGGCGTTGGTGCTGCTCTTGCCGCTGACCTCGCCTCCGCAAGGTCTCGCGAACAGGCTGCCGGCTCGGCGTTCGAGCGCGAGAAGCAGCTCTACGAAGCGAAGGTCACGGCTCGTCAGGACTTCGAAGCCGCACAGCAGGCGCTCACCAGTGCAGAGGCGGAACTCGCCAGTGCGAAGACGGCAGTGGCAACGGCCGGCGTCTCCGAGGACGGCCGCTATGTGTTGGTCCGCTCGCCGATTGCTGGGCGGATCACGGCTTCCCGCGCCACGCTGGGCGCCTTTGTGGAGGCGAATGCGGAGCTGTTCCGTGTCGCCGATCCCGCCAAGGTCCATGTTGAAACGGCGCTGACGGCCGACGATGCTGCGCGCGTGAAGCCGGGCGACAAGGCCCTCCTCATCCTGCGTGACGCCGCGCTGGAAACGACCGTCAGGTCCGTGACGCCCGGACTCGATACCGAAAGTCGCACGGCGACGGCTGTCCTCAATCTGGATGCCCGCGCTGCTGCGTTGCAGCCCGGCCAGTTTGTTCGTGTTCGCATCCTGACCAAGGCGGGGCCCGCAACTGGCGGTGCGATCACCGTGCCGGAAGAAGCGGTGCAGTCCTATGGGGGCAGGGATGTGGTCTTCATCCGCACTGATGAAGGCTTCATCGCGCGTCCTGTCACGGTGGGCGCGCGCTCCGGTGGCCACGCCGAGATCCGCGCTGGTCTTGAACCGGGCGAACAGGTGGCCGGCCGCAACGCATTTCTCGTCAAGGCGGAGCTCGGCAAGAGCGAAGCCTCCCACGAAGACTGAAGACCCCAGGAACGCCACCATGTTCACCCGCATCATCGATACGGCTGTCAAAGCGCGCTGGGCTGCACTTGCGCTCAGTCTTCTCGTCGCCGGCATCGGCGTCTGGAACATCATCCGCCTGCCGATCGACGCGGTGCCGGACATCACCAACAAGCAGGTGCAGATCAACACGGTCGCGCCTGAATTCGGCCCGCTCGATATCGAGCGGCTGGTGACCTACCCGGTGGAGATCGCCATGTCCGGCATCCCCGGCCTGCAGTCCACACGCTCGATCTCGCGCAACGGGTTCAGCCAGGTGACGGTGGTGTTTGACGACGCGATCGATACCTACTTCGCGCGCCAGCAAGTGGCCGAACGCCTGTCGCAGGCACGCGAGAGCTTGCCCAGCGGCGTGGAGCCGCAAATGGGGCCGGTCTCCACCGGTCTCGGCGAAGTGTTGATGTGGACAGTTGAGTTCACGCCCAGAACCCCGATTGCAAAAGCCGGCGAGCCCGGATGGCAAGCGGATGGATCCTTCCTCACGCCCGAAGGCGAAACGCTGACGGACGACATCTCCCGCGCGGCCTATCTCCGCACGGTACAGGACTGGATCGTGCGGCCGCAGATGCGCGGCGTGAAAGGCGTTGCCGGCATCGACTCGATCGGCGGCTACGAAAAGCAGTTCGTGGTGGAGCCGGATCAGGCGGCGCTTGCCTCGTTCGGCATTTCCTATCCCGAGCTCGCAGAAGCGCTGGAGGCCGCCAACATTTCCGTGGGCGCCAACTTCATCCAGCGCGGCGGCGAGGCTTTTCTCGTGCGTGCGGATGCGCGCATCCGCACGCTGGACGAGATCGTCAAGGCTGTCGTCGCCACGCGCGAGGGCGTCCCCATCATGGTACGTGATGTGGCGCAGGTGCGGATCGGTGGCGCGCTGCGCACGGGGTCTGCGACATCCAACGGCAAGGAGGTTGTCGTCGGCACGGTCCTGATGCTGACCGGCGGCAACAGCCGGACTGTTGCCGAAGCGGCATCAGCGAGGCTCAAGGAGATTTCTGCTACCCTGCCGCCGGGCATCGAGGCGCAGGTTGTCTATGATCGCTCGAAACTGGTGAGCGCCACCATCGGCACGGTGGAACGCAACCTGGCCGAGGGCGCGCTTCTGGTGGCGGCGGCCCTGTTCCTGCTGCTGGGGAATGTGCGCGCCGCCCTGATCGCGACGCTGGTGATCCCCGTTTCGATGCTGATGACAGCAATGGGCATGAACGCGTTCAAGGTCTCGGGCAATCTGATGTCGCTTGGCGCGCTCGATTTCGGCCTCATCGTCGATGGCAGCGTGATCATCATCGAGAACTGCCTGCGCAGGCTTGCCGAGCGGCAGCATCACGAGGGCCGCCTGCTGACCCTGCAGGAACGCCTGTTTGAAACTGCTGCTGCCAGCCGCGAAATGATCCGCCCGACCGTGTTCGGCCAGATCATCATCCTGTTGGTTTTTGCGCCTCTGCTCACCTTCAGCGGCGTCGAAGGCAAGATGTTTGCGCCCATGGCGATCACGCTGATGCTGGCGCTGGGCGCGGCCTTCATACTGTCGCTCACCTTCGTGCCTGCGATGGTGGCCATCCTGATCCGGGGCAAGGTCTCGGAAAAGGACGTGGCGCCCATCGCCATCTCCAAGCGCGCCTACGAACCCAGCCTGCGCTGGGCGATAGACAAGCCGCTGCCGGTGATCGGCGGTGGGGTGGGCGTGTTTGCGCTCGCCGCGTGGCTGTTCTTCTCGCTCGGGCAGGAGTTCGTGCCCACGCTGGACGAACAGGACATCGCCGTGCAGGCGCTGCGCATTCCATCGACCTCGCTGGAGCAATCCACGCGCATGCAGGAGCAGGTGGAAACCACGCTGGCCCAGTTCGACGAGGTTTCCTTCGTCTACTCCAAGACGGGTACGGCGGAAGTTGCTTCCGATCCGATGCCACCGAACATTTCCGACAGCTTTGTCATCCTGAAGCCGCGCGTGTCGTGGAAAAATCCGTCGCAGACAAAGACCGAGCTGATCGAGCGGATGGAGAAAAAGCTCGGCAAGCTGGTGGGCAACAATTACGAGTTCGCCCAGCCAATCCAGATGCGCTTCAACGAACTGATCGCGGGCGTACGCGGCGACGTGGCGATCAAGCTCTATGGCGACGATCTCGATGCGATGAGCGCCTCCGCAGGCCGCATGGCCGGCATCCTGCAGGCCATTCCCGGCGCGGTCGACGTGAAGGTGGAGCAGACAGCAGGCTTCCCCACGCTCGACGTCCAGTTCAACCGCGACGCCATCGCGCGCTATGGCCTCACCAAGGATGATGTCGCCGATACCGTGGCAACAGCCATGGCCGGTCGCGAAGCCGGCATCATCTTCGAAGGTGATCGCCGCTTCGATGTCGTGGTGCGTCTGCCGAACAGCGTTCGAGACAATCTCGATGCCGTAGGCGCCCTGCCGGTGATGCTGCCTGAACAGGACGGATTTCCCCGAACCAGCGTTCCCTTGCGCGAGCTTGCGGCGTTCAGCTTCTCGGAGGGCCTCAACCAGGTCAGCCGCGAGAACGGCAAGCGCCGCGTTGTGATCCAGGCCAACGTACGCGGACGTGACCTTGGCTCATTCGTCTCCGAAGCCCAGCAGCGCGTGGGCAGCGAAGCAGCGCTGCCGATCGGGTCGTGGCTGGAGTGGGGCGGCCAGTTCGAGAACCTGCGGTCGGCCTCGCAGCGCATCATGTTGGTTGTTCCGGCGTGCTTCCTGCTGATCTTCGCAGTGCTTTACGCGGCGCTGGGATCCTTCCGTGGCGCCATCGCGGCTTTCGCGGCCGTGCCATTGGGATTGGCGGGCGGCGTATTCACGCTGTTCTTCACCGGCATGCCCTTCTCCATCTCGGCGGCGGTGGGCTTCATCTGCCTGTCCGGTGTAGCCGTGCTCAACGGGCTTGTGGTGATGTCCAGCATCAATCGGCGCATTGATGCTGGCGCCCCGGTCGCACAGGCGATCCATGAAGGCATGATCGAGAAGTTCCGTGCTGTCCTGATGACGGGCATCGTGCCTGCGATCGGCTTCGTGCCGATGGCGATTGCGCATGGCGTCGGCGCGGAAGTGCAGAAGCCCCTGGCGACGGTCGTTATCGGTGGCCTCGTCACGGCGACACTGCTGACACTATTCGTCTTGCCGGCCATCTGCCGCTTGTTGCTGAAGCCGCGCACCTTGACTGTCTGATTTGCTGGAGATTGACGGCGCTTGATAATGGCAGTTAGAATGCCAATATAACGTGACCGCTCGAAAGCCGGCACGGGGAGGGCAGGATGGCGCTGTTTCCGCCCAGCACCAACGACGCCTATCGCGGTTCGCCGCTGGCGGCGTGGTTCCTGATGCTGGCCGCCGTGCTGGAATTCGTGCCGGGTTGTATCCATTTCTTCCTGCCGGATGGCGGTGCAGGCGTGATCGCCGGACTGGATCTGACGCAGGGCGGCCAGACCATCATCGCTGTCTTTGCGTGGTTCGGCGCCCTGCAGATCCCCATGGCGATCCTGCTGTTCGTGATCGCCCTGCGCTATCGCACGCTCGTTCCGCTTGGCCTGCTGTTCCTCGTCCTCTCGCGCGGCCTGATGAGCATTGACGGCTGGTTCTTCAAGGGGGCGGTGACTGGCCATCATCCGCCCGAACATTACGTCAGTCCGATCGCGGTTTTGCTGGCGCTGGTTTTCCTGCTGTTGGCGCTGCGCGAGCAGCCCGCGCGGCAAGGCTGACCGGCCATGTCGATACGGTCCTCGCTGATTTCACGCATTGCAGAGAAGATCACGAGCGCGGAACGCCAGGACAAGGCGCGTGCGCGAGCGGAACGGCGCAGGCAGGCGGCGGGTGAGCCGCATCGCGTCGATTATTTTCATCAGGCAAGCGATCCATATTCCAGTCTGCTGGCGCAGGTCCTCCCGCAACTGGCAGCGCGGTATGACGTGGAGCTGCGCTGCCATCTCGTCTCGGCGCCACCGGACTGGGCCGCGCCCGAACGCGAGAAGCTCGACGCGTATGCACGTGTTGATGCCGAGCGACTGGCCACCCGCACAGGACTGGCGTTCTCCGATCCGGGAGTTCAGCCATCGCCCGCGCGCCTTGCGCAAGCTGAAGCGGCGCTGGCGTACAGCCTGCGTGCAGGCCGTTTTGTTCAGGACGTGGCCGGCGTCTCCGCGGCGCTGTGGGCTGGCGCGGCCTTGGCCGCGACAACCGAAGATGCATCCACGCCGAAGGCGGCTGGCGACGCGTTACGCGCGAAACTCGGCCACTATCTGGGCGGCACATTCCACTATGGTGGCGAGTGGTATTGGGGGCTCGACCGGCTCCATTATCTCGAGGAGCGCCTGTCGGCGCTCGGCGCCCGCAAGGCGGATGCGTCAGCGGGCGTGATCTACGCGCAACCCGCTTCGCCATTGCCCGATGCTACGGTGCTTCCAGCCAAGGACAGCGAGCTGCATTTCTACCTGTCCTTCCGCAGCCCCTATACCTATCTCGCTGCGGCGCGCGTGAAAGCGCTGGCCGATGCGTACGGCGTGAGCCTGCGTCTACGCTTCGTGCTGCCGATGGTGATGCGCGGCTTGCCGGTGCCACCAGCCAAGCGCAACTACATCACGCTGGATGCCGCGCGCGAGGCGCGACGCGTTGGTGTTCCTTTCGGCCGCGTGGCGGACCCGGTCGGGCGGCCCGTGGAACGCGGCTACTCCCTGTTGCCCTGGGCAATCGCTCAGGGCCGGGGATACGACTACTGCCTGGCCTTCATGCGTGGCGTCTGGTCCCAGGGCATCGACGCAGGCAGCGATACAGGCCTGCGTCGTATCGTGGAGTCTGCCGGGCTTGACTGGTGCGACGCGCAATCCCGCCTCGGCAATGACGGCTGGCGCGCGGAAGCTGAAGCAAACCGGCAGGAGCTGTTCGGCCTCGGTCTCTGGGGCGTGCCGTGTTTCCGCTTCGGCGACACAACCGCCTGGGGCCAGGACCGGCTCTGGGTCATCGAGGATGCGATCCGCAGGCAGGCTGCGGACTTGGCAGGGAGGTAACGCATGCAGGTGTTCAACGACGTCTACCCGACGGATCCCGCACAGATCGAGGCCCTGCGCGAGAAGGGCCCCGAGGGTCCCATCTTCATGGTCAACCTGCTGAAGTTCAAGGACAAGGCAGAGTACGAAGATGGCCGCGCCACAACGCTGACAGGCCGCGAGGCCTACCAGATCTATGGCCGCGCCGTGACGCAGATCCTGCCGAAGTTCGGCGGACAGGCCGTGTTCGCCGCAGATGTCAGTTTCCTGTCGCTGGGTCGTGTCGAGGAGTTGTGGGACGAGATCGCCATCGCCGCCTATCCCGATCGTGGGTCGATGGTGCGCATGTCGTTCTCGCCGGAATGGCGCGAGGCGTCCGTGCATCGCACCGCGGGTCTCAAGGGCCAGCTGAATATTGAATCCCTGCTCGCGCCTGAGTTTGCGCCGGACTGGATCAAGGCCATCGCGCAATCGGTTGGATCTAAGTCATGAAAAAGCGCTACCTCGCCCTAGGCCTCGTGGCGCTGGCCGCCATCGGCGCGGCCGGCTTCTTCCTGTTCCAGCGCCAGATCGGCGAGGTGATGTTCCGTCAGGCTGTCGCGGAGAATGTCGGCCGCGATCGCAGTGCCGAACTGCCGGACGGGTTGCACGTCTTCATGTGCGGGTCAGGATCACCCTTGCCCGATCCCACACGTGCGGGCCCTTGCGTTGGCGTGCTCGCAGGCAGCCATGCGATGGTGTTCGACAGCGGCTCTGGCGGCGCGCGGCGGCTTGCACGGATGGGTTTTCCGATTGGCCGGCTCGAGAAGGTCTATCTCACGCATCTGCATTCCGATCACATCGATGGTCTGGGAGAGCTTATGCTGCAAGCCTGGGTTGGCGGTTCGCGCGCGACGCCGCTGCCCATCGCCGGGCCAGAGGGCGTGGGTGATGTCGTCGCCGCGTTCAACACAGCCTATCGCCTCGACAGCACCTATCGCACGGCCCACCACGGAACGGAGATTGCCGATCCGGCTGGCTTTGGAGGCGCGGCGGAAGTGATCGCGACGCCGACCGGGACAGGCCATGCGCAAGTGCTCGTCGACAAGGATGGGGTCAAGGTCACAGTTGTCGCTGTCGACCATGCGCCGGTCTCGCCGGCGTTTGGATACCGCATCGACTACAAGGGCCGTTCCGTCGTGCTCAGCGGGGACACTGTCTATTCATCGGACCTTGTGGCAGCGGCCACTGGCGCCGATGTCCTGTTCCACGAAGCCCTGCGGCCGTCCATGGTCGTCGAGATGCGGGACGCGGCCACGAAAAAGGGCCAGGACCACATCGCGAAAGTCATGGGCGACATTCTCGACTATCATGCCTCGCCGGAGGATGCCGCGCGGGCTGCGGCAGATGCAAAAGCGAAGCAGCTGGTGATCTACCACATCGTGCCGCCCCTGCCGTCCTCCATGCTGGATGCGGCCTTTCTCGGCGATGCGCCAAAGCTGTTCCCGGGCCCGATCCGGGTGGCGGAGGATGGATTGTTGATCAGCCTGCCGGCGGGCGGAACCGCGATTGACCAGCAGGTGATACGCTGACGTTTTCCGGAGCATGGCATTGCCCCCTTCGCGTGGGCCGCCATCGTGCTAGCTGTAGGCCCGGAGTTGCACGTTGTCAGAGAGTGTACCGGTGAAAAGCCGTTCGGAGAGCAAGCGTCGCGGGGCGGGAAGCGCCGACACGGATGTTGACGATGGCACCGCGGAGGATGGCCGTCGGCAGCGCTCCAGCCGCAGCCGCGAACGTATCGTCCACGCCATGATCGAGCTGATCCGCGCCGGCGAGATGTCTCCGGCCGCCGCCCGCGTGGCGGAAAAGGCCAACGTCGGCCTGCGCACCGTGTTCCGGCATTTCGAGGAAATGGAGACGCTGACGCGCGAGATCAGCGCCATCGTCGCGGCGGAAATCCTGCCGCTGGTGGAAAAGCCGTTCGAGGGCAAGGGCTGGCGCAACCAGTTCGCCGACCTGCTGGAGCGTCGTGCGCATATCTACGAACGTATCATGCCGCTGAAGGTAGCCGGCGGCTTGCAGCGCTTCCGGTCGAAAGTCCTGATGGATGACTACAACCGCTTCCTGCGCATGGAGCGCGAAGGGCTCAAGCGCGTGCTGCCACAGAAGATCATGAATGATGCGGTGCTGTTCTCGTCGATCGAGCTGATCACGGGGTTCCAGGCCTGGCGTCGTCTGCGGCAGGACCAGAACCTGTCGCCGAAGGAGGCGCTGAACGTGGTGCGTCATACGCTCGACTGTCTGTTGGCTGGCAAGTGATGCGCGGTTTCCTGATTTTCCCCGCCCTGCTGGCGGCCGGCTGCTCCGGGGCGCGCACCGAAGTCGAAAAGACCGAGGCTGTGGCTGTGGCTGAGGTCCGGCCAGCGTGCGGACTGCCAGAGCAGCAGATCGGCGCATTCGTGACGGTGCCCGAAGGCCCCGTCGAGATGGGCGCGCATGCGATGTATCCGGAGGAGGAACCAGCGCGCACGGTTCACGTGGCGGCGTTCAGCATGCAGGTCCACGAAGTCACCAACGCGCAATTCGAACGCTTTGTGGCGGCGACCGGCTATGTGACCAACGCCGAGCGTTCCTCCGCCTCGTCAGATCCCGCAGGCGGCTCCGCGCTGTTCCAGATGCCGGAGACCGGCGGTGCGGGCGGGTGGATGCTCAAGCGCGGCGCGACGTGGAAGACGCCGGGCGGGCCCGGCACGGGCATTGCGCGCCACATGAATGATCCGGTCGTGCATGTCTCGCTGGCCGATGCGCATGCTTACGCCACATGGGCGGGCGGACGCCTGCCGACCGAGGAAGAGTGGGAACACGCAGCCGCGGCTGGTCTCCCTGATCCGGCCAATCGTCTTTCCGGTGCGATGGACCCAAGCGGAAAGCCCATCGCCAATTTCTGGCAGGGCATCTTCCCGGTGAAGAACGAGGTGCAGGATGGATTTGCCGGCGCAGCGCCCGTTGGCTGCTTCCCGGCCAGCAAGCTCGGCCTCTACGACATGATCGGCAATGTCTGGGAGTGGACCGACACGCCCTATGCGGCCGGCAGCAACACCATCAAGGGTGGCTCATACCTCTGCGCCGAGAATTTCTGCGCGCGCTATCGCAGCGCCGCGCGACAGGGGCAGGAGGTGGACTTCTCCTCCAACCATATCGGCTTCCGCATTGTGAAGGACGTGAAGGCCGACTGACGGATCAGTTCGGCCAGAACACGTACTCATCCTCCGGCTTCGCCTTGTCCGCGGCTGTCTTGTCGATGGCGACGGGTCCTTCCGTCGTGTGTGGGTAGAGCGGCGGCCGCGCCGTTGCCTGATGGTCCGCCAGCAGCTTCTTCAACGCGGCTACCTTTTCCGGATTCTGCTCCGCCACATTGGTTTTCTCGGTCGGGTCTATGGCGAGATTGAACAGCCACGTCTTCGCCGGCTTGTCCGTCACCTGCAGCTTCCAGTCGCCCTGGCGCACGGCCTTGTAGTAGGCGCTCTGCCAGAAGATGGCGTCATGCGGCGTCTGATCGGGCGTGGCTGTGCCGGCGGCGAACGGCATCAGGTTGACGCCGTCGATCTCGACGCCGGCAGGGATTGATCCTCCCGCCGCCGCCGCAAACGTCGGCATCAGGTCGATATGTGCCACAGGCGCCGTGATGGTGGACTTAGCGGGAACATGCCCCGGCCAGCTCACGAACATCGGCACATGGATGCCGCCTTCGAACAGCGTCATCTTCCAGCCGCGATAAGGCTGGTTCACCTCCGGCAGACCAATATAGCCCGCCCCCCCATTGTCACTTGTGAACACGATCATCGTGTTGTCCGCGAGGCCCTCGGCCTCGAGCGTATCGAGAATGCGGCCCACGCTGCGGTCCAGCGCGCGCACCATTCCGGCATAGACGCGCAGCCGCTCCGGCTGGATATCGCCTACGGCGTCATAGTCCGCCTTCGTCGCCTGCAGCGGCGTGTGCACCGTCCAGTGGGCGAGGTTGAGGAAGAAGGGCTGATTCCTGTTCTTCTGGATCACCTTGATGGCTTCATCCGTCCAGTAGTCGGTGAGGTAGCCCCCGGGCTCGAACCACGGGCCCTCGTTGTAGGACGCGGCAAACTGCATGCGCGCCCACAGGAAGGCGTCGATTGGATCGAACGGTAGCTTGGCGTTGACGACGTTGGGATCGTTCTCCTTGAGGTGCAGTCCGCTTGCCATCAGCAGGGCTTCATCGAACCCCTGTGCATTCGGGCCGAACTCCGGTCCCGTCCCCGTGTGCCATTTGCCGATGTGCGCGGTGTGATAGCCCGCGCCCCGCAGAACTTCGGCGATCGTCACTTCCGACCCCGGCAGTCCCTGCTTGGTGTAGGTCGGCGCCTTCTCGGCCTGTTCCTTGTTGTAGACGACAGGCGGAAGCCCGGTTTCGTCGCTATCGCTTAGCATCGAGACAATGCCGCCCATGCCATCGGGCGTCGGCGTGAACTCGAAGCCCGTGCGCGTGGGATAGCGCCCCGTCATGATCATCGCGCGCGATGGCGCGCAGGTCGCAGTACCGGCATAGGCCTGCGTGAACACCGCGCCACGCGCTGCAAGGCGATCAATGTTCGGGGTGGGCACACGCCCGCCCGCAACACCGCCACCGAACGTCGCGATGTCATTGATGCCGAGATCGTCCGCGAGGATGAAGATGATGTTCGGTTTGCGCGCGGCGAGCGGCAAGGCTGCCTGCGCGGGGCCATCCTTCCACGGCACGGGAATGTTTGGCCCCTCCTCGCGCTTACCCGTATTGCCCACGACATAGAGGATGATCGCCTTGCGATTGAACCATGCAACGCCGCCACCCACGAGGACGACGACAAGCAGGCCGATCAGGATCTTCTTCAGCATGGACGCGCCTGTTCCTCAGAGCCCGGCAATCAGGGTGTCGCACCCCGTGCCTGCAAACATGCCGCGCACATCAGCCTGATCCGTTGGCGACAGCGCGGAGAATTCATCGCGAATCCATTTCAGGCACTTGGCTTGGTACGGGAAGGTCGGCTGCTTCCACGCGCGGCCATCGATCTCGGTCTCGAAACTCTCGGCGCCGGACATAACTGCCTTGGCGTTCGCGAACAGGAAAGGCGGATAGACCCGTCCGATCTCCACCAGTAACGGTTTCAGCCGCTCACGCGCGACCTCGCGCGAAGACCAGTCGCCGTCCGCGGGCGAGAGCCCCGAAAGATCCTCCACCCGGTCAAGCCAGCCACGCACGCGCCGCGAGACCTTCGTCATGATCGCCGCCGATGTCGGCTCGATGATGCCGAGCTGCGTGAGTTGCCCATAGATCGCGAAGTCGGCGGAGGAGGGGCGGGCGCCCAGCACATAGCCCTGCGCCCGCACCAGCCCGTCGAGCGCCGTGAGCAGGCGGGCATAGCTGCTCTCAATCGTTTCCGCCGTCACCGGATTGGAGCCGACCACGTAGAGGCGGTCGATCTGGCGCTTCGCGATGAAGGCGGCGGCGGGCGCGGCTTCCGCATCGCTGATCACCGGATCGTGCCAGTAGATCAGCATCGGCCCGGCATTCTCCGCGTCCGCCTGATGCGCCCAGCGGAAGTGGAACATGCACTTCGTCAGCCACTCGTCGCCGTAATCCTCGATCAGGTAGTTGAGGAAGGCGAGCACCGGATCGGTGGGGATCGCTGAACGCCCCTGATGCTCCGCCTCGAGCCTGCGGATGATCGGCGTTGA
>JGI24115J20150_1000419_pt1 | contig 17080 bp, 16 predicted proteins | sample Subbioar_CSW14AB_FD_20150 | JGI IMG/M metagenome (IMG submission 20150)
TCGTTCACGTCCAACCAGTCGTTGTCGACCTGGTAGAGCGTCGCGACAACCTCACGGCCTTCAGCGCTCAACAAGACGCGTGCGCGTGGCGACAGTCCTTCCGACCGACAGACATGGCAGTCCGAGCGCATCAATACGATCGCCTCATCCTGCGTCAGCAAACCAAGCCGCTTTGCCCTCAATGCTGGTGTGCGATCGGCTACGATTGTGGTCTGGTTTGATGTGGTCATGACAACTCATAGTGGCGGAGCGGATCTACTACGTCGCAGTTCCATCTCAGATCCCGACCAATGCGAACCCTGAGAGCCTCGGAGGCGGACGGCTCCCCATGGACTACAAAGGTTCGCCGCGGCGGCGTAGCGAATCCCCCTAGCCAGCGCATCAGTTCGTCGGCATCACCGTGCCCTGACAAGGCCGGCAGAGTCGCGATTTCCGCCCGAATGGGGATCCACTGACCAAAGAGTTTTGTTTCGCGATCGCCGGCAAGCAGCTTTGCCCCCCTGGTCCCGACACTCTGGTAACCTGCGAACAGGATCGTATTCTTGGAATCCGGGCCAAAGGACTTGATGTGGTGGAGCACCCGCCCGCCTGTCGCCATGCCGCTACCGGCGATGATGACCTTCGGCATCGTGTTGGCGGTGACCGCCTTGGATTCCTCAACACTTCGCACGTAGGTCGCGATCGCGCATGACGCCTTGCAGACCGCTTCCGAAAATCGATGATCGTCGAGATGGCGGCACAGCAACTCCGTTGCATTGATCGCCATCGGGCTGTCGAGGAAGATCGGCGCCAGATTCAGCCGCCCTGACTGCTTCAGCATCCAGAGGTGATAGAGCAGCAGCTGGGTGCGGCCGACTGCAAAGGCTGGAATGATGACCGATCCGCCCCGCCTTACGGTGCGCTCGATGACATCGCCCAGCTCTTGCATGGGATCCGTTTTTGCGTGCGTACGATCGCCGTAGGTTGACTCGATCACGACGTAGTCGGCCTCGGCAACAGGTTGCGGGTCGGGCATGAACGGGTCATCGTAACGACCCAGATCACCGGAAAACACAACCGTGCGCCCGCCCCACTTAACCTCTACCGTGGCCGCTCCAAGAATGTGCCCAGCTCGGCGCAACGTAATCGTAGCGCCGCCGGGCAGTTTTGTCGGGCTCTCGAATCCAAGCGAGTGAAGCTTCTTCAGCGCGGCTTCAGCGTCGCGCATGCTCGTGAGCGGCAGGGCCGGCTTGTGCTTGCTGCTACCTTTCCGGTTGGCGTATTCGGCGTCTTTCTCCGCAATATGTGCGCTATCCTTCAGCAGGATTTCGCACAGATCGGCGGTCGAGGCCGAGCAATAGACCGGTCCTGAAAATCCGTCGTGCACGAGCTTGGGCAAATACCCGCTATGATCGAGATGCGCATGCGTCAGGATCACCGCGTCAATCGTTTTGGGATCGACGGGAAACGGCGCCCAGTTGCGTTCCCTGAGCACCTTCAACCCCTGAAACATACCGCAATCAATCAGCAAGCGCCGTCCGTCGAGTTCAAGCAGGTGTTTGGAGCCCGTTACCGTTCCCGCGCCGCCCAGGCTGGTCAGAGTCAGTGCCATCACAATTCTTTCCCGCCAAAGTCAGGCGTTCTTGAGTAGAAAGGAGTGAACCCGTTCTTCGATACCTTTGATCTTCCGGTCCGGTAGGAAGTTCGAACGAACATGGGAGTTGCCCAACGCTAAATCATGACGCGGATCGACTACTGTCGCCGATTGCCAAAGATGCTCAGCAGGAACTGGAAGAGATTGATGAAGTCGAGATAGAGGCTGAGCGCACCAAAACTCGTAGCGGCGCCCAGAGCGGCCTGATCGCCGCTAAGTCTGTAGTAGGTCATCTTGAGGCGCTGCGTATCGTAAGCAATCAGGCCTGCGAAGACGAGCACGCCCACAACGCTGACGGCAAAGGAGAGGCCCGGCGGATTCCAGAACATCTGCACTAGCGAGGCCGCAACGAGACCGAACAGGGCAATGATAAGAAAACTTCCAATGCCTGACAGGTCCCTTCTCGTCGTGTAGCCGAAGAGACTCAACGCCCCGAACGCTGAGGCGGCGATCAGGAAGGTGGAGACAAGCGACGCGCCGGTGTAGACCAGCCCCAGCACGCCCAAAGATGCGCCGATCAGTGCGGAGATCGTCCAGTATAGCAAGGTCGCTCCGTTCGCCGAAGGCGAGCGCATCGCGAACATTGAGATCATCATGACGACAAGCGGCGCGAAAACCACGATCATGCCGACGCCCGTGTATCCGGCCAGACGGCTGTCGGGAGTCAGCTGGAACATCAAATCCCGCACCGGGGGTACCATGCTGGTAAGGTAGGCCAGCCCGGCGGACAGAACGAGGCCGAGCGCGACCTTGTTGTAGACGCCAAGCATGAAGCGCCGAAGTCCGAGGTCCACGGACATGTCGGCCGTGGATGGAGCGTGTTCTGCCGTTCCCCCGTCAATATCGGACATGTGAGACTCCCGAGCGGTGTTGCACAGATACTACGCGCAGAACCCGCCTCACCCTGACGTCGATACGCAAGTTTTCGGCAGCCTCGGGCGCCCCAGGGACGTCCATCCCTCGCGGCGATGCATGCCGCTGAGCTTGTTGCAGATTCAGGGAAGCCGGGCGCTTGCCGTGGAACGTTGGAGCGCCGATTGGCTAGACGCTCAGTCCGATGTCAGTTGTTGCGCCAACATTTCCCGAGCTCGGTGGACACGATATTCGATGGACTTCACCGAACAGCCGAGTATCGCGCTCGCCGCAGCCTGCGACATTCCATCGACCGCAGTCAGCATCAATGCGTCCTTGAGGTGGTGAGGCAGGTTGGCCAGGGCGATCGCCAAGTTCGCAAGGTCGTCCCGGACGATCAGACCATCCTCTGGCGACAGCGCTTCGTCCCGAACCAGATCCACGGCCTCAGGGGAGCAGGATCCCATGAGTCTATATCGAACGACAGCGCGCCGCGCGCGATCACGGCACTTGTTCAGCGCGATGGATCGCAGCCACACGCCGAATGACCGATCTGGATCAAAACGGGCGATCGCCTTCCAGGCTGACACAAACGCTTCCTGGACAACGTCGAAGGCTTCTTCTGCGTCAGGAACGCGTCGCCGCACGAAGCGGTAGAGCCCTTCCTTGTGGGCCGTCATCAGGGCAGAAAACGCAGCCCGATCGCCACCGACGGCCCTTCGCGCCAGATCGTCAGCGCCGCCTTCCAGGACGATGCGCCGGAGGGGTGATTCCAATGGTTTGAATGCGTCGATTGCCCGGGTCAAATGCATGGCTGCCCAATCCAACGGTTCTACCGAGAGGCTAGCCAGGGCCTGGGTCGCTCAACTTGACTGGGATCAAGAACGCCCCTGCGAGGTGGAAAGTCTATCTCCTACCGTACGGACCTTTGCTGACGTGGACGGCAATGTGCAGTACGCTCCAAGGACAAAGGCTGTTGGTGCGTATAGCTGGCGAAAGTTGGCGGCCATCGGAGCTCGGGGAGAATGTCTCGTGAAAGATCTCGACCATCGCCTTGGGGCTCTCGGCGATCTCGGGCGGCAGCCGCACTTGAGCGGCCTCGAAGAGGCTGTCTGGGCAGATGTTGATGCTCGCGCCGTTCGGCAGATGCCCACTAGACTCGCGGTCGTGCTTTGTGTCTTGACGGCCCTGACCGCATCCGGCGTCGGTGCAGCGGCAGCCGCGGCCAATGTCCAGCGCACTGCCTTGTCCGTCTTTGCGATTCATCCGGATAACGCGCCCTCCTCTCTCCTTGGCGGATGATGGCCTTGTCTATGATCTGGCGCACGGCGCTTGCTACCGCCATTGTTGCACTCCTGGCCGGGGCGGCCGGCGTTTATGCCGGATTCGCTCTTTTCGGGACGTCAACTCAGCCGGCGTACAACTCGCTCGACGCGATCGTGCATCGTGAACTCAATCTGAGTACGGATCAGGATCGCCAGCTTAGCAAGATCGAGGCGACCTACGCTGACCGCAAGCTTGTGCTTGAAGCCGAGATGCGTTCGGCGACGCGCGAGATCGCAGCAGCGGTCATGGATGACAAGACATACAGTGATCGCGTCCGAAGCGGCATCGGCGCTTTCCACACTGCCATGGGCAAGCTCCAGGAAGAGACAATCCTGCACGTGTTCGAGATGCGGGCCGTCCTTGCTCCGGCCCAACAAACCAAGTTCGACGAAATCGTGCGCGCCGAGCTCCTGCGTTCGGCAGATGACAGTGGATCCGACTGATCGACTGCGCCCAGGGCTTGCCGCAGGTCCTCAAACGCTTTTTGAACCTCTCCCTGCGCGATGGACAAGGCTTGTCGGCTCCGCTGTTCGCCCTGCCCTGAAGTCGCCTGTCAACGCTCCCGCCACCGCCCGGTGCAAGTGTGGTCGTCAAGTGTTGCCCGCATGATGACTGAAGTCCCTCAACCGTCCCTCCATGTCGAACGCGATGACAGTGTACGCATCCACCGCTCCATCGGGCTGCTCCATGCCTGGCGAGCCTCTCGGCATGCCTGGAACCGCAATCCCGCGGACTTCAGCAGGCCGTTGTTCAAGCAAGCGCAGAATATCGTCAGCAGGCACGTGGCCTTCGATAACATAAGCCCCGACTACCGCCGTATGGCAGGAACCTAAGCCAGCTGGAACGCCCAGTCTGCGTTTGAAAGCCGGGAGATCCGGTGCATCAATCATCGTCACGCGAAAGCGGCCCGTCGTCTGTACGATCTCTGTCCAGACATGGCAGCAGGGACAGCCAGTATCCCGGCTGACCTGCATGTCATAGATCCGCGGCGCTTGCTGGCACGCGGCAACACCCGCAGTGGCGCCGAGCACGGTTGAGGCGGACAGCCACCGTAGCACCGTCCGCCGTCCGAGTTGTGCGTTTTCGGCCATTTGGTCTCTTCCTGAACTCGCCTACTGCTTCACAATCCGGCTGATCTTCGTGGGCTCAGCGGCGCTCATGAGATCGAACACGACCATGTCGCCGACCTTGAGGTCCTTCAGGATGGCTGGATCGGTCGTGGTGAAGCCCATGCTCATGGCATCCCATTTCACTTCGGGTATGGCCTGATGTTCCAGCGTCACCGCGCCTGCTTCGGCATTGATCGCAACGATCTTGCCCATGCTGGTGATGGGACCGGCCGCAGCTGGCGCCTCGGCTGCCATGGGCATGTCAGCCATTGCAGGCGCGGACGGCGTTTCAGCGACAGGCGCCGAAGCTGCGAGGTCCGGCGCCTGGGGTGAACACGCCGCCATCGCCAGTACGCTCAATGTCATCATCAAAGTGGTCTTCTGCATCTTAATCTCCAAAGGGTGCGATCCGCGTTGTTGCCGACGCCGTGTGGGTGCGGCCGCGGCGCCGGATCATGAGGTAAGCCGCGGGAATAACAAAGAGAGACAGCAGCGGTGCGGTGATCATGCCGCCAACCAGCGGCGCAGCAATCCGGCGCATGACTTCCCCACCAGCGCCGCCCGTCCACAGGATCGGCAGGAGACCGGCAAGCACCACAGCGACCGTCATGGTTTTCGGACGGAGGCGAAGCAATGCCCCTTCACGGATCGCGGCGACGACAGTCACGTCATCAAGCGGCTCCCCCCGTCGCGCGCGGTCGTCCAGGGCATTGCGCAGATAAAGGAGCATGACCACGCCAAACTCGGCTGCCAGGCCTGCCAAAGCGATGAACCCCACACCGACAGCGACCGACAGATCATAGCCAAGCAGGTAGACAAGCCAGATGCCGCCTGTGAGTGCAAACGGGATGCTAGCCATGACGATCAATGCCTCGTCGAAACGTCGGAAGGCCAGGTAGAGCAGTAGGAACACGATGACCAGCGTCACCGGGCCGATCACGGCAAGGCGCTCGCTTGCGCGGGCAAGGTATTCGAACTGGCCGGAATAGCTGGCCGTGACCCCAGCTGGCAGTTGAGCCTGCGCGATAGCAGCTTTCAGATCGCCAACTACCGAGGCGATGTCACGGCCGCGCACGTCGACATAGACGAAGGCTGCCAGGCGGCCATTCTCGCTCCGGATCATCGAAGGTCCGTCGGCGACGCGGATGCGGGCGACATCGCTTAGCGTCAGGAACAGCCCGGTGTCGGTGACGATCGGCAACTGGGCGAGCCGTTCAGGCGTGTCGCGCAACTCACGCGGATAGCGCAGGCTGATCGGATAGCGCGCCCTGCCCTCGACGAACTGACCGATCACCTCGCCGCCAATCGCACCGGAGACGATCTCCTGCACGTCAGCGATATTGAGCCCTAGGCGGCTCGCCGCCACACGATCGATTTCGACGTCCAGGAAGCGGCCGCTGCCGAGGCGCTCGGCTGCGGCCGAGGAAACACCCGGCACGGCCTTGGCGAGCTGCTCCACCACGCGCGCGGCCTGGTCGAGCGCGCCGAGCTCTGCGCCAGACAGCTTCACGCCAATAGGGCTTTTGACGCCGGTCGCCTGCATGTCGATGCGGTTCCGGATTGGCGGCACCCAGACATTGGTCAAACCAGGCACGCGCACACGCGCATCGAGTTCCGCGATGATGCCGTCTGTAGTCATGCCGGGACGCCATTCGGAAAGCGGCTTCAGCTGGACCGTCGTCTCGAACATTTCGAGCGGCGCGGGGTCCGTCGCCGTCTCCGCGCGTCCCGCCTTGCCAAAGACCCGTTCGACCTCGGGCACCGTCTTGATGAGGCGGTCGGTCTGCTGGAGGAGTTCAGAGGCCTTGGCAGCGGACAGGCCCGGCAGCGCCGTTGGCATATAGAGCAGATCGCCCTCGTCCATGGCCGGCATGAACTCCGCGCCAGAGCGCGCGAGCGGCCATGCTGCGGTCGCCAGTGCCAGCACTGCAGCGGCAATGATCAGGCCTGGCCGCTTGAGGGCGAGGTCCAGCGCCGGCCGGTAGACCGCGGCCAGAGCCCGGTTCACCGGATTTGCGCGCTCATCCGGAATGCGTCCCCGGATCCAGTAACCCATCAGGACAGGCGTCAAGGTGACGGCGAGGCCGGCTGCCGCCGCCATGGCGTAGGTCTTGGTGAAGGCGAGCGGCGCGAACAGCCTACCCTCCTGCGCTTCCAGCGTGAACACGGGCAGGAATGAGAGCGTGATGATCATCAGGCTGAAGAACAGCGCTGGCCCGACCTCAAGCGAGGCGTCCGTGATGACCCGCCAATGATCGGCGCCTGTCGGCATATGCCCGCCATGGTCTGCGCGCCACTGCTCCAGTCGCTTGTGCGCGTTCTCGACCATGACGATTGCCGCATCGACCATTGCGCCAATGGCGATCGCGATGCCGCCGAGCGACATGATGTTGGCCTCGACCCCCTGCGCGCGCATGACCAGAAAGGCTGCCGCGATGCCGAGCGGCAAGGTCACGATGGCCACGAGCGCCGACCGGAGGTGGAAAAGGAACAGTGCGCAGACCAGCGCGACGACGATGAATTCTTCGATCAGTTTGTGGGAGAGGTTCTCGACCGCCCGATCGATCAGGCCTGAGCGATCATAGGTCGTGACAACCTCGACGCCCGCCGGAAGCCGCTCTTTCAGGCTTTCCAGCCTGGCCTCAACGCCTGCGATGACCTCGCGTGGATTGGCGCCGGAACGCATGACAATGACGCCGCCCGCAACTTCACCTTCGCCATCGAGTTCGGCAATTCCGCGCCGCATCTGTGGACCGACTTCGACCCAGGCCACGTCGCCGAGCGTTACTGCAGTGCTAACACCCGCCGCCTTGATGGGGATGCTCTGAAAATCCTCCAGGGTCCGCAGATAGCCGCTTGCGCGCACGACGTGCTCGGCCTCAGCGATCTCTATGGACGCTCCGCCCGCTTCCTGGTTGGCCCTCGCCACGGCGTCAGCCACCATCCGTTGCGAGACGCCATAGCCGGCCATCTTCTGCGGATCGAGGACGATCTGGTATTGCCGGACCATGCCGCCGATGGGGGCGACTTCAGCGACGCCCGGCACGGACTTCAGTTCGAACGCCAGTAGCCAATCCTGCAACGCGCGAAGCTGACTGAGGTCGTGACCGCCTGTGCGGTCGACCAGCGCATACTGGTAAATCCAGCCGACCCCCGTTGCATCAGGACCAATGCTCGAGCGCGCCGCCTCAGGCAGGCGCTCACGGGCCTGGCTTATGTATTCGAGCACGCGCGAGCGCGCCCAATAGAGATCGACGCCTTCCTCGAAAATCACATAGACGAAGCTGTCGCCAAAGAAGGAATAGCCTCGGACACTGCGCGCGCCTGGCACGGACAGCATCGCCGTACTCATGGGATAGGTCACCTGGTCCTCGACAATCTGCGGCGCTTGCCCCGGATAGCTGGTCCTCACAACAACCTGTACGTCCGAGAGATCCGGCAAGGCGTCGACGGGTGCTGACCTGATCGCCAACGCGCCTGCGCCCGCAAGCGCAAGCGCTGCGATCACGACGAGGAAGCGGTTGGCGACTGACCAGCGGATGATGGCAGCAATCATCGCGCAGCGCCGATCTTGCGAAGGGCCGTCAACTCATAGCCGGCGCCGACCTTGCGAAACGAGAATTCCACTGCATCGCCTACGGCAATGGAGCGTTCGACCGCGCCCCAGCCAAACGCCATGGTCATCTCCGGCCAGCTGAGCTGCGGCACCGGCGCGTGCGCGAGCGTGACGCCGCTGGCGTCGATGGCCGTTACCTGACCTGTCGCTGTATAAGTCTCTGGCGCATCCGACGATGTCCCGCGCAGGCGTTCAAGCACGCCCGTCAGGTTGGCCTCGGAGTCGATCAGGAATTGTCCGGACGCTACGACGCGCTGGCCTTCGGCGACGCCTGACGTGATCTCAAGGCGATCGCCAAAGGCCGCACCGAGCGTCACTTCAACCGGCTCAAATCCTCCATTGTCGCCCGCAACGATGACAAGCGCCCTTCGACCTGTGCGGATCACGGCTTCGGCGGGCACAGTGATCGCATCTTTTGCTGCGGCGGCAGACAAGGCCACATCGCCTGTCATGCCGGGCCGGAGCCGGCCGTCACGATTGTCGAGCGCGACCCGCACGTCGACGGTGCGATTTGCGAGATTGGCAGCCGGGAGAATTGCGTCGATGCGGCCGGCGAAGTTCTCGCCTGCAAAAGCTGGAAAGCTCACACGCGCGGTGGCGCCGGGCTTCAAACCACCGATGGCGCCTTGCGGCACCGACGCCACCAGCCAGACCGGCGACAGCCCACTGATCGTGGCGATCGGCGCACCCGCTCCAAGCGCTGCGCCGGGGCGTGCATCGAGTGTAACCAGGGCGCCCGAAGCAGGCGAGCGCACCGTGAAGCTGGTGGCCGCGACATTGCGCCGTTCGGCCGCTGCAATTGCCTCCTGGGGAATACCCAGCGCATCGAGCCGGCGGCGCGCTGCGGCCGCAAGCGGCGCGTCGGCTCCCGCACGTAGCGCGAGATACTCGGCCAGGGCCCCGCTCCAGGCTGGAACCCGGATGTCGACCAAGGGATCGCCCACGCGCACGACATCGCCGACGGCGCGGCCATGGCCGCGATCGACGAAACCCTCCTGCTTGGCCTGCACCGTCGCAAGGGAGCGATCATTATAGGTTAGCGTGCCGGAAGCCCGGACCATGGCTGTCGCCAATGTCCGCTCGACAGTGGAGAAACGGACACCCAGGTTCTGCACGACACCGGGGCTGATGACGACGCCTGCCTGCGCCTGTGGCTCGCCCGCATAACGTGGCACGAGCTCCATATCCATGAAAGGCGACTTGCCTGGCGTGTCGAAATGCGTGTCCGGAACCATGGGATCATACCAGTAGAGCACGGCCCGATCGTCCGTCACCGCGACAGTCTGTTGCCGCCCCAGCCAGAATCCCGCGACTCCGATAGCGCCTGCCGCCAGGACCAACGCCGCGATCGTGAGAACATGCTTGCGCGTCATTGTCCGCCCTCCCCGTATTCGAGGATCAGATAGGCGCCAGCACGGCTTAGCAGGCGTTGCAGTTCGAGCCGATCAAGGTCGACTTCGCGCGCTTCGAGCCGCAAAGCGAACACTGACGCAAGCTGTGAAGCGCCCGCTGCATGCTGGGCAATTGCGAGCTCTTCCCGCTTAGCCGCTAAAGGCGCGACAACGTCGTTCAAGCGTTTGAGACGCTGCTGCAGACTGGCGTGCTCGGCCAGTCGCGACTCCAACATGGCGAGATGCTCGCGCAGTACAGCGTTCCCCAGCAGCCCGGCGCGCCGCACATCAGCCCTGCGGGCATCAATCAGGGGCGCCTGCCGGTCAGACTGGAAGAGCGGGAGGCTGAACTTCAATCCGAATGAGACCATGTCCCCAAAACTTGGATCGCGGCGGCCATACATTAGCGACCATGACCAGTCCGGATCGCGAGCCGCCCGCGCCAGGTCAAGAGCCGCTTCGGCGCGGCCGAGGTCCGCTGCCGAGCGTGCCAGCTCGACGTGATGCTCCACGTGCGCGCGGAGCGCTGCAGGATCGATCTCGAACGCTGGCGCCGAAGCGCTGATGCCGTCCCTTCCGACGGGCCCGATCCAACGCTCAAGCTCGGCGCGCGCCATCGCGGCATCCGACTGTGCGGCAGCAACGCGATCCTGAAGACGGGCAGTGGTCAACTTGACCTCGAGCGCGGCATCGGAAGTCGAAGACCCGGCGCCGACGCCTGCGACGGTGGCGCTTTCGAGGTCGGTTGCCTCGCGCTCAAGAATCGCAAGCGTCCTGAGCTTTGCTTCAGCATAGAAGAGATCAGTCCAGGCATTGGCGGCAGCGAGTTGCGCCTCCAGCCGAGCAATCCCGATGCCGGCTTCCGAAGCGCGGACATCGGCCTGCGCGACCCCTTCCCTTGCGCGACGCGTGGCAGCGCTCGGAACGTCCTGCATGACGCCGATGGTCGCCATGGTCATGTCGTCCCGGTCGAGCCTGAACCTGTCGGCGCCGCTGATGGGCAGGTTGTCGATACCCAGCGCCAGCTGCGGATCAGGTAACTGGCCGGCGGGCCTGACGGAGCGCTGGGCGCTGTTCAGGGCTTCTCGCTCCGCCTCGACGGTCGGAGAGGTGCTCGCCGCGCGCTCAAGGGCCTGCGCAAAGGTAACGGGGTCCGCCCACGCGGCCGGCGCAATGCCGACGGCGCAGGACAATAGCCATGCGTAACGCATGTGATGTCCGTTCATGAATGTGGATGCTTGCGACGCTTATCTTGCGCGTCGCGCTCAGCAGGTCACGCCGTACGCGGCGGACGCCAGAGCCCGGATGAAATGGCTGTGGGCGCCGGCTGCTGATTGCGCGGAGAGAGTGCGACGACGACTTCCGCACGTGCAATCGTCAGCACCGGCTGGAGCGGTTCGACCGCCTGAGCCGTGCGGCAGGACTGTCCGAGCTGACAATCGAGCGACTTGCCGTGATGGTCTGACGGCTGCGGTTCAGGCTTCTGGTCAGGGCAGCAATCGTGCGACCCGGCTGCTGCCGCTTGTTTATAGGGACAGGCCTGCGCCGCCCAGGCGCTCGCAACACCACCGACGGTGAGCGAGAAAGCGACTAACAGTGTGAGCCAAATCCGGCGCATAATCCTTATGTGATGCAAGAAGGACAACATTGCGTCAACGACAATGAAGAAATGTAAGAGGCGCAATGTCGTCGGCCACCATCTGGCGGCTCACCCAGAAAGATACGTTTACCATTTTAGCGCCCGCCCAACCACCACGGCCCCGACCGCAGAGCAAAGGAGAATTGCCGCCAAATACCAGCTCGCGACATAGAGCGCCGTGTCCATCTGGCAGCAGCTGGAATAAGCAATTGCGGCAATGCTTCCGGACACGCCGCCAATTGCTGCGCCCGCCAACGTCAGCCGCGTCGGACCAAGGCCACGAACAGCGAGAAACAGCGCTACCGCGATCGGAATGGCGAGCAGCGGAATCCGATAGAGACACTCGGGCATTCCACCGCCTACCCAAGCGTTCATACGCGCCTCCGGCGGTGTCAGAAGGAAAGCACCCATCGCGATTGCGGCGCTTGCCGCTACAAATAAAGCCGCTGGCGCTGCGGCACGCCTGGCGCTCGTATTTGGTCGGGCAAGTTCGAGGAGCAGCGGCAGGGCGGCAGCCAACGCCACAACGCCAAACGCCGCCTTGAGCAACACGATTGTCAGGGAGCTCCCGAAGTCCTCGCGAACCCCGAAAACGGTCACAACCATGGCGAAAGATACCGCCAACCCCGCAATACCGGCAATCGCCAACCGCCTCTCGGCGATGTATCGCGGGGTTGCGCCCGTGTCGTGCGCCAGCGCATCAATCAAGCGATCGGTTTTCATGCCACGTCCTTGCTGGCGGAAAGAGCCATAAGCTTTTTCAATCCTCGGTGAAGATTGATCTTCACGTCTGCCTCCGACACGCCCATCCGCTGGGCCGCCTCCTTCGAAGTAAATTCCTCCAGCTTTACCAATCGAATGGCCGTGCTCTGCTTGGCAGGAAGATGTTTGAGCAGGGCTGCGATATCGCGTACTGGATCGCTAGCATCCGCCACATCGCCCGAAAACAGATCGTCGATGTCATCGACAGGTACAAACTGGCGCGACGCCGGCGCGCGCCTGTAGTGGTCAATCAGCTTGTAGCGCGCGATGGCGTAGACCCAGGCCGTTATGCGGCGTGATGGATCGTAGCTGTGCCGGTGCAGGTGAATGGCGAGAAGGGTTTCCTGCACGAGATCCTCGGCGTGCGCCACGTCCTCCGATCGGAGCTTGCGGCGAAAAAAGGTACGAAACATCCCGCCGAGGCGGTCAAGGAATTGACGATAGGCGGCAGTGTCTCCCTGAAGTCCCTGTGTTATCAAAACATGCAGGCCTTCCTCATAAGCGCTCACGTGTCGTCCCCATCGCCGTTCCGAGCCAAGCTGTGGCGATCACATCAACCCCACAGCGCGGTCCACTATCCTGAGGTCGACAGACCCTTGTGACGCTCATTTTGTGCCCCCCCTCAGACCAAAGCCGCCCCTGGGTTCGGCGTCGAACCTGAATTTGGGGACCATCGCACCCGTTACAGCGATCAAAATCCTTGGGGGTCAGTTACTGGTACGGAGTTGAGCGGCGCCAAGATACACCTCAGATAAAATTTAGCAGCGCCGAACACTGGCAATCGTCCAGAGCGCCCTGGATCGCGCAACTTCGACTCTTGCCAGCGCACCTAGTGTGCAGGGGTAAAATGCCGCAAATCCCATCGGAAATCACGGCCAGATGATTGCGCAACATCTGGCGCTCGCGCTTCTGAGGAGGTGGCGCGACGGGATCAATGCGCGCCACCGCGCCGCGCGACGATTGAAACTCATCAAGCTGTATCGTTCGCGGCCCCGGTCGCGAAGCCATACATACAGACACGCTCTCCTCAGCCACGGCAGCATCGCTGCTCCAAGTTTGGATCGTGCTGGCACGTTGGACCACGGGCGAAAGTCATCGCCCTGAACCGGAGACACAAACATGGACTCAGATCCTCCAGCCTCGCCATCCGCCGTCATTCTCTCCTCCCCTTCTCGCACAGCGGAGCCAAGCGCGAACACTCGAAGCAAAATTGGTCGCGCCGGCGCAATCGTAGCGATGCTTGTGCTGATATCAGGCGCCGCCGCTTTGGCCGTCGGCCAGCACTGGCTCTCGCTTGCCGCTCTCACGCCGTTCGTCTTTGTCCTGCCATGCGCCGCGATCTTGGTCCTCTGCCTTCGCGGCGCGAGACAGAGCTCACGGCCAGAGTCCCACACCTAGAAGCATCTTACAGCGACCGGACTTCGGCATGACCAAAGTTCTTCGCATCTCACATGTTCGACCCCAGGAGATCAAAACAATGCGTACCATCCTTATCGCCCTCAGCGCGGCCTTCATTTCCCAGGCGGCCTGGGCTTCACCGCCCGATTTTCCCAATCATGGAAAACCCACCTTCGGCGCTCACGTCAGCAATCCTTGCGGCGCCCAACAACATGGACCCCGTGCAGATATCGGCCGGCAAGCTCTGGTGAACAATTGCAATCAATTGCACATGAAGCTGCAAGCATCGCCGAACGACGCCGATCTGCAAGGTCGCTGTGATCGCGCAGCAAAGGCTTTGAGCGGCAGGTTGTGTGGACCTGGGAGAACTGCCTACAAATCGGCCGGATGAGACCGTCCCCATGCTTCTGCAACGACGCCGCGGGAATTTGAGCCTGAGAGAATTTGTAGCTCAATTCCGATGGGGCACTGCCGTGAAAACGCATAACGCCACAGGCGCCAACAGCGGGGAGCAACCAACGCTGCTCCCCGCCCCGAGATCACTCAGCGGCCACGGCGACGTAACCGGCGTCTGTCAGTTCATAATCGCCCGCTGCCATTGACGTGACGAGAAAGTCTGGCAGGTAGGCGACGCCAGCAAACGCCTCTTCGACTTTCGTCGCAAGCGCCTCGCGCTTCAGCTTGGCATAGGCCTTTAACAGGTCCGCACGATTGTTGTCGGTCATGCTCTCAATACCCGGTGCCGTTTCGATCGCTGCGATCAGTTGCGCCTTAGACAAGCGGGTCCAATAGCCTGCATCCGCGCGCCAGTGGTCGCCCATGTCGATGTCGAGCGCCATCGCGAGGCGATCGGCGCAGGCGCGCCTCTCCTCGTCGACAACAGCTCCCTTCTCGTGCGTCAGATCGATCGCAGAAGCCGTCAGAATCGCGAGGATGTTCAAGAGGTCAGGCACGGACTGGGAAAGCGCCCAAGGGAGAACCTCGGCTTCTTCCTGTGGGAGCCCGTCGGCAAAGGTGTTGCGACCTGCGGCGAGAGGGTCTCCATCACCAACGCGACTCGCATGCGCAGAAATCCCAACGCCTGGGAGTTCGCACCTGAACTGGGACCGCAGGATGATTGCTGCGACGGCGACAGCCAGAGCCATATCGGGTTGCTCGGCAAGTCGTGCCCGAATTGCGTGCGTCCGCACCTGCGAAAGGTCTCGGATAACAGCCTTCGGCAGATCAATGCTGCATATATCCTCGTCCCCGGTTGGCTCGCTTTCGGGCGGGATCTCTTCACCGGCGGCTTCCTTCGCAGACTTCGCGAGAATGGCGCGGACCGCCTTCTCATCGTCCTGCCGAATGAACCCGCATGTGGCGCATGCGTGCCCGTCGTAATCGATCGAAAGCACGACGCCCGCATGGGCGATCAGCGTCGGCGGCCAGACGCGTGCGGCTTGACGGATGGTTTCTAATTGGCCCGCGAGCGTGTCACGGGCTTCCCATCGCGGATCGTCCTCGACACTGTCGTGGTCAAGCGCTTCGTCGAGCGTGTCGATCTCGGATTGCAAACGCTGAAGTTCCGCTTCTTCGTCGGGCGTCGCGTCGCGCCAGATGGGCTGAAGTCGTGAAGCCGCATAGCCTTCAGGGCGTCCCTGTCCAAGATGGGCGTCGACCCAGCCCCAACCCTGATCAAGCCAGGCTTGCCGCCCGGCTTCAAGCTTTTCCTCGGCAAGCCGCGCAATCAGCGCCGGATCGACGATGTAGACCGCATCGGCATCGAAGAGATCGCGTGTGAGCGCGCCGCCTGCACGTTCGTAGGCCTCGAGTCCAACGAATTTCACGAGCCGGTCTGAAGCACGGACGCGACCTTCCATGAGCCGTGCCCGAACGGACGGCGCATGGGTCACAGGCTTTCCCAGGCTCTTGAACACCGCGTCCTGCTGCGCATGATCTTCAACGAGACAGAAGGCGCGGGCGGCATCGAGACTCACATCGCCTCGCTTCCACGCCGTTTTGATCCGCGGCGACAGTCCCGACAGCGCAAGTCGTTGTTCGACATGTCGGCGTGTCACGCCGAAACGCCGAGCGACTTCGTCCGGGCCAGCTCCATCCGCCACAAGCGAAGCGTAGGCTTCGACTTCATCGATTGCGTCCATGCCAACACGATGGACGTTCTCCACGAGGGAGACTTCCCTCCCCTCTTCCAGTGCAATGACGTTGCAGGCAACCGGATGGTCCTTCGCAATGACCTTGTCGCGTGCGAGTAGCTTCATTGCAGCAAGCCTGCGCCCGCCTGCATCGACTTCGAATTTTCCTTCTGCGGTCTCGACGACACAAAGATTCTGCAGAAGTCCGCGCGCAGCGATGGAAGCGGCGAGCATATCGATATCGACCTTGCGGTCCGTCTTGCGGACATTGCGTGGCGACGGGATGAGTCTGTTGAGCGGGATCATTTGAATTGCAGATGTCATGTGGAACTCCTTCGAGCTCCCGGGCGCTGATTGCGACGCCGGGGGCCGCTCTGGCGGCCGACATGCGGCCGCGCCTGCCGGTGAGGACGCCGCTCAAGGGCGAAGAGCGCAGCGTCCCTTGAACGGCGGACGCGGCAGGTGATGACGCAGAGGCCACGCCGAGCGGCTGAAGGCAGCAACGCGGCAAATAGCCAAGCGCTTGCTCAAGCTGCAGTCAGCTGACCGATTTTGAATCTCCGCTAGTCGCCTGAAAAGAGCACGAGATCTTATCGACCGGTCGTCGGATCGCAGCTTCCACCTACACCACAGCTCGCGCCATCTGCGCTGGCAGGCTTGCACGCGCACGACGCAGCACGCCTGCGCTTCGCCTGCCCTCGCAGCCATAGGAACAGCGCCGACGCCGCCAGCGCCACCAGGATGGCGTCGCAAGCCAGTTGCCCCCACGACCTTCCGAACAGTCCGCTTGCAGCAGCACTCGCGACTCCCGCGCCACCTGCCACCCCCAACAGGGGCAGCAGCAGCGGGGCACAGCACGCCGCGCACGCAACGCCCACGCCAGCAATGACCTTCCAGCGTCCTGGTTTAACCATCGGCGGCATCCCTTCGCGTTGTTGACAGGGCGAGCGTGCATCCTCAGGTAACATGAGGATCAAGCGGAAAGTTAGTTGTGGGCATCATGGCGGGCATGAGCATTGGCCAAGCGGCGGAACGGTCGGGCTGCACCGTCGCGACTGTGCGCCATTACGAAGATGAAGGCTTGCTGAAGGGCATTGGGCGCGCGCCGAACGGCCGCCGCGTGTACGGCTGGCCTGACATTCACCGCCTGCGCTTCGTTCGCCGGTGTCGTGACCTGGGCTTCAGCATTAACGACGTGCGCTCGCTGCTGGGCGCGACCGAT
>JGI24115J20150_1000420_pt1 | contig 17080 bp, 19 predicted proteins | sample Subbioar_CSW14AB_FD_20150 | JGI IMG/M metagenome (IMG submission 20150)
GAGCTCGGTGGACACGATATTCGATGGACTTCACCGAACAGCCGAGTATCGCGCTCGCCGCAGCCTGCGACATTCCATCGACCGCAGTCAGCATCAATGCGTCCTTGAGGTGGTGAGGCAGGTTGGCCAGGGCGATCGCCAAGTTCGCAAGGTCGTCCCGGACGATCAGACCATCCTCTGGCGACAGCGCTTCGTCCCGAACCAGATCCACGGCCTCAGGGGAGCAGGATCCCATGAGTCTATATCGAACGACAGCGCGCCGCGCGCGATCACGGCACTTGTTCAGCGCGATGGATCGCAGCCACACGCCGAATGACCGATCTGGATCAAAACGGGCGATCGCCTTCCAGGCTGACACAAACGCTTCCTGGACAACGTCGAAGGCTTCTTCTGCGTCAGGAACGCGTCGCCGCACGAAGCGGTAGAGCCCTTCCTTGTGGGCCGTCATCAGGGCAGAAAACGCAGCCCGATCGCCACCGACGGCCCTTCGCGCCAGATCGTCAGCGCCGCCTTCCAGGACGATGCGCCGGAGGGGTGATTCCAATGGTTTGAATGCGTCGATTGCCCGGGTCAAATGCATGGCTGCCCAATCCAACGGTTCTACCGAGAGGCTAGCCAGGGCCTGGGTCGCTCAACTTGACTGGGATCAAGAACGCCCCTGCGAGGTGGAAAGTCTATCTCCTACCGTACGGACCTTTGCTGACGTGGACGGCAATGTGCAGTACGCTCCAAGGACAAAGGCTGTTGGTGCGTATAGCTGGCGAAAGTTGGCGGCCATCGGAGCTCGGGGAGAATGTCTCGTGAAAGATCTCGACCATCGCCTTGGGGCTCTCGGCGATCTCGGGCGGCAGCCGCACTTGAGCGGCCTCGAAGAGGCTGTCTGGGCAGATGTTGATGCTCGCGCCGTTCGGCAGATGCCCACTAGACTCGCGGTCGTGCTTTGTGTCTTGACGGCCCTGACCGCATCCGGCGTCGGTGCAGCGGCAGCCGCGGCCAATGTCCAGCGCACTGCCTTGTCCGTCTTTGCGATTCATCCGGATAACGCGCCCTCCTCTCTCCTTGGCGGATGATGGCCTTGTCTATGATCTGGCGCACGGCGCTTGCTACCGCCATTGTTGCACTCCTGGCCGGGGCGGCCGGCGTTTATGCCGGATTCGCTCTTTTCGGGACGTCAACTCAGCCGGCGTACAACTCGCTCGACGCGATCGTGCATCGTGAACTCAATCTGAGTACGGATCAGGATCGCCAGCTTAGCAAGATCGAGGCGACCTACGCTGACCGCAAGCTTGTGCTTGAAGCCGAGATGCGTTCGGCGACGCGCGAGATCGCAGCAGCGGTCATGGATGACAAGACATACAGTGATCGCGTCCGAAGCGGCATCGGCGCTTTCCACACTGCCATGGGCAAGCTCCAGGAAGAGACAATCCTGCACGTGTTCGAGATGCGGGCCGTCCTTGCTCCGGCCCAACAAACCAAGTTCGACGAAATCGTGCGCGCCGAGCTCCTGCGTTCGGCAGATGACAGTGGATCCGACTGATCGACTGCGCCCAGGGCTTGCCGCAGGTCCTCAAACGCTTTTTGAACCTCTCCCTGCGCGATGGACAAGGCTTGTCGGCTCCGCTGTTCGCCCTGCCCTGAAGTCGCCTGTCAACGCTCCCGCCACCGCCCGGTGCAAGTGTGGTCGTCAAGTGTTGCCCGCATGATGACTGAAGTCCCTCAACCGTCCCTCCATGTCGAACGCGATGACAGTGTACGCATCCACCGCTCCATCGGGCTGCTCCATGCCTGGCGAGCCTCTCGGCATGCCTGGAACCGCAATCCCGCGGACTTCAGCAGGCCGTTGTTCAAGCAAGCGCAGAATATCGTCAGCAGGCACGTGGCCTTCGATAACATAAGCCCCGACTACCGCCGTATGGCAGGAACCTAAGCCAGCTGGAACGCCCAGTCTGCGTTTGAAAGCCGGGAGATCCGGTGCATCAATCATCGTCACGCGAAAGCGGCCCGTCGTCTGTACGATCTCTGTCCAGACATGGCAGCAGGGACAGCCAGTATCCCGGCTGACCTGCATGTCATAGATCCGCGGCGCTTGCTGGCACGCGGCAACACCCGCAGTGGCGCCGAGCACGGTTGAGGCGGACAGCCACCGTAGCACCGTCCGCCGTCCGAGTTGTGCGTTTTCGGCCATTTGGTCTCTTCCTGAACTCGCCTACTGCTTCACAATCCGGCTGATCTTCGTGGGCTCAGCGGCGCTCATGAGATCGAACACGACCATGTCGCCGACCTTGAGGTCCTTCAGGATGGCTGGATCGGTCGTGGTGAAGCCCATGCTCATGGCATCCCATTTCACTTCGGGTATGGCCTGATGTTCCAGCGTCACCGCGCCTGCTTCGGCATTGATCGCAACGATCTTGCCCATGCTGGTGATGGGACCGGCCGCAGCTGGCGCCTCGGCTGCCATGGGCATGTCAGCCATTGCAGGCGCGGACGGCGTTTCAGCGACAGGCGCCGAAGCTGCGAGGTCCGGCGCCTGGGGTGAACACGCCGCCATCGCCAGTACGCTCAATGTCATCATCAAAGTGGTCTTCTGCATCTTAATCTCCAAAGGGTGCGATCCGCGTTGTTGCCGACGCCGTGTGGGTGCGGCCGCGGCGCCGGATCATGAGGTAAGCCGCGGGAATAACAAAGAGAGACAGCAGCGGTGCGGTGATCATGCCGCCAACCAGCGGCGCAGCAATCCGGCGCATGACTTCCCCACCAGCGCCGCCCGTCCACAGGATCGGCAGGAGACCGGCAAGCACCACAGCGACCGTCATGGTTTTCGGACGGAGGCGAAGCAATGCCCCTTCACGGATCGCGGCGACGACAGTCACGTCATCAAGCGGCTCCCCCCGTCGCGCGCGGTCGTCCAGGGCATTGCGCAGATAAAGGAGCATGACCACGCCAAACTCGGCTGCCAGGCCTGCCAAAGCGATGAACCCCACACCGACAGCGACCGACAGATCATAGCCAAGCAGGTAGACAAGCCAGATGCCGCCTGTGAGTGCAAACGGGATGCTAGCCATGACGATCAATGCCTCGTCGAAACGTCGGAAGGCCAGGTAGAGCAGTAGGAACACGATGACCAGCGTCACCGGGCCGATCACGGCAAGGCGCTCGCTTGCGCGGGCAAGGTATTCGAACTGGCCGGAATAGCTGGCCGTGACCCCAGCTGGCAGTTGAGCCTGCGCGATAGCAGCTTTCAGATCGCCAACTACCGAGGCGATGTCACGGCCGCGCACGTCGACATAGACGAAGGCTGCCAGGCGGCCATTCTCGCTCCGGATCATCGAAGGTCCGTCGGCGACGCGGATGCGGGCGACATCGCTTAGCGTCAGGAACAGCCCGGTGTCGGTGACGATCGGCAACTGGGCGAGCCGTTCAGGCGTGTCGCGCAACTCACGCGGATAGCGCAGGCTGATCGGATAGCGCGCCCTGCCCTCGACGAACTGACCGATCACCTCGCCGCCAATCGCACCGGAGACGATCTCCTGCACGTCAGCGATATTGAGCCCTAGGCGGCTCGCCGCCACACGATCGATTTCGACGTCCAGGAAGCGGCCGCTGCCGAGGCGCTCGGCTGCGGCCGAGGAAACACCCGGCACGGCCTTGGCGAGCTGCTCCACCACGCGCGCGGCCTGGTCGAGCGCGCCGAGCTCTGCGCCAGACAGCTTCACGCCAATAGGGCTTTTGACGCCGGTCGCCTGCATGTCGATGCGGTTCCGGATTGGCGGCACCCAGACATTGGTCAAACCAGGCACGCGCACACGCGCATCGAGTTCCGCGATGATGCCGTCTGTAGTCATGCCGGGACGCCATTCGGAAAGCGGCTTCAGCTGGACCGTCGTCTCGAACATTTCGAGCGGCGCGGGGTCCGTCGCCGTCTCCGCGCGTCCCGCCTTGCCAAAGACCCGTTCGACCTCGGGCACCGTCTTGATGAGGCGGTCGGTCTGCTGGAGGAGTTCAGAGGCCTTGGCAGCGGACAGGCCCGGCAGCGCCGTTGGCATATAGAGCAGATCGCCCTCGTCCATGGCCGGCATGAACTCCGCGCCAGAGCGCGCGAGCGGCCATGCTGCGGTCGCCAGTGCCAGCACTGCAGCGGCAATGATCAGGCCTGGCCGCTTGAGGGCGAGGTCCAGCGCCGGCCGGTAGACCGCGGCCAGAGCCCGGTTCACCGGATTTGCGCGCTCATCCGGAATGCGTCCCCGGATCCAGTAACCCATCAGGACAGGCGTCAAGGTGACGGCGAGGCCGGCTGCCGCCGCCATGGCGTAGGTCTTGGTGAAGGCGAGCGGCGCGAACAGCCTACCCTCCTGCGCTTCCAGCGTGAACACGGGCAGGAATGAGAGCGTGATGATCATCAGGCTGAAGAACAGCGCTGGCCCGACCTCAAGCGAGGCGTCCGTGATGACCCGCCAATGATCGGCGCCTGTCGGCATATGCCCGCCATGGTCTGCGCGCCACTGCTCCAGTCGCTTGTGCGCGTTCTCGACCATGACGATTGCCGCATCGACCATTGCGCCAATGGCGATCGCGATGCCGCCGAGCGACATGATGTTGGCCTCGACCCCCTGCGCGCGCATGACCAGAAAGGCTGCCGCGATGCCGAGCGGCAAGGTCACGATGGCCACGAGCGCCGACCGGAGGTGGAAAAGGAACAGTGCGCAGACCAGCGCGACGACGATGAATTCTTCGATCAGTTTGTGGGAGAGGTTCTCGACCGCCCGATCGATCAGGCCTGAGCGATCATAGGTCGTGACAACCTCGACGCCCGCCGGAAGCCGCTCTTTCAGGCTTTCCAGCCTGGCCTCAACGCCTGCGATGACCTCGCGTGGATTGGCGCCGGAACGCATGACAATGACGCCGCCCGCAACTTCACCTTCGCCATCGAGTTCGGCAATTCCGCGCCGCATCTGTGGACCGACTTCGACCCAGGCCACGTCGCCGAGCGTTACTGCAGTGCTAACACCCGCCGCCTTGATGGGGATGCTCTGAAAATCCTCCAGGGTCCGCAGATAGCCGCTTGCGCGCACGACGTGCTCGGCCTCAGCGATCTCTATGGACGCTCCGCCCGCTTCCTGGTTGGCCCTCGCCACGGCGTCAGCCACCATCCGTTGCGAGACGCCATAGCCGGCCATCTTCTGCGGATCGAGGACGATCTGGTATTGCCGGACCATGCCGCCGATGGGGGCGACTTCAGCGACGCCCGGCACGGACTTCAGTTCGAACGCCAGTAGCCAATCCTGCAACGCGCGAAGCTGACTGAGGTCGTGACCGCCTGTGCGGTCGACCAGCGCATACTGGTAAATCCAGCCGACCCCCGTTGCATCAGGACCAATGCTCGAGCGCGCCGCCTCAGGCAGGCGCTCACGGGCCTGGCTTATGTATTCGAGCACGCGCGAGCGCGCCCAATAGAGATCGACGCCTTCCTCGAAAATCACATAGACGAAGCTGTCGCCAAAGAAGGAATAGCCTCGGACACTGCGCGCGCCTGGCACGGACAGCATCGCCGTACTCATGGGATAGGTCACCTGGTCCTCGACAATCTGCGGCGCTTGCCCCGGATAGCTGGTCCTCACAACAACCTGTACGTCCGAGAGATCCGGCAAGGCGTCGACGGGTGCTGACCTGATCGCCAACGCGCCTGCGCCCGCAAGCGCAAGCGCTGCGATCACGACGAGGAAGCGGTTGGCGACTGACCAGCGGATGATGGCAGCAATCATCGCGCAGCGCCGATCTTGCGAAGGGCCGTCAACTCATAGCCGGCGCCGACCTTGCGAAACGAGAATTCCACTGCATCGCCTACGGCAATGGAGCGTTCGACCGCGCCCCAGCCAAACGCCATGGTCATCTCCGGCCAGCTGAGCTGCGGCACCGGCGCGTGCGCGAGCGTGACGCCGCTGGCGTCGATGGCCGTTACCTGACCTGTCGCTGTATAAGTCTCTGGCGCATCCGACGATGTCCCGCGCAGGCGTTCAAGCACGCCCGTCAGGTTGGCCTCGGAGTCGATCAGGAATTGTCCGGACGCTACGACGCGCTGGCCTTCGGCGACGCCTGACGTGATCTCAAGGCGATCGCCAAAGGCCGCACCGAGCGTCACTTCAACCGGCTCAAATCCTCCATTGTCGCCCGCAACGATGACAAGCGCCCTTCGACCTGTGCGGATCACGGCTTCGGCGGGCACAGTGATCGCATCTTTTGCTGCGGCGGCAGACAAGGCCACATCGCCTGTCATGCCGGGCCGGAGCCGGCCGTCACGATTGTCGAGCGCGACCCGCACGTCGACGGTGCGATTTGCGAGATTGGCAGCCGGGAGAATTGCGTCGATGCGGCCGGCGAAGTTCTCGCCTGCAAAAGCTGGAAAGCTCACACGCGCGGTGGCGCCGGGCTTCAAACCACCGATGGCGCCTTGCGGCACCGACGCCACCAGCCAGACCGGCGACAGCCCACTGATCGTGGCGATCGGCGCACCCGCTCCAAGCGCTGCGCCGGGGCGTGCATCGAGTGTAACCAGGGCGCCCGAAGCAGGCGAGCGCACCGTGAAGCTGGTGGCCGCGACATTGCGCCGTTCGGCCGCTGCAATTGCCTCCTGGGGAATACCCAGCGCATCGAGCCGGCGGCGCGCTGCGGCCGCAAGCGGCGCGTCGGCTCCCGCACGTAGCGCGAGATACTCGGCCAGGGCCCCGCTCCAGGCTGGAACCCGGATGTCGACCAAGGGATCGCCCACGCGCACGACATCGCCGACGGCGCGGCCATGGCCGCGATCGACGAAACCCTCCTGCTTGGCCTGCACCGTCGCAAGGGAGCGATCATTATAGGTTAGCGTGCCGGAAGCCCGGACCATGGCTGTCGCCAATGTCCGCTCGACAGTGGAGAAACGGACACCCAGGTTCTGCACGACACCGGGGCTGATGACGACGCCTGCCTGCGCCTGTGGCTCGCCCGCATAACGTGGCACGAGCTCCATATCCATGAAAGGCGACTTGCCTGGCGTGTCGAAATGCGTGTCCGGAACCATGGGATCATACCAGTAGAGCACGGCCCGATCGTCCGTCACCGCGACAGTCTGTTGCCGCCCCAGCCAGAATCCCGCGACTCCGATAGCGCCTGCCGCCAGGACCAACGCCGCGATCGTGAGAACATGCTTGCGCGTCATTGTCCGCCCTCCCCGTATTCGAGGATCAGATAGGCGCCAGCACGGCTTAGCAGGCGTTGCAGTTCGAGCCGATCAAGGTCGACTTCGCGCGCTTCGAGCCGCAAAGCGAACACTGACGCAAGCTGTGAAGCGCCCGCTGCATGCTGGGCAATTGCGAGCTCTTCCCGCTTAGCCGCTAAAGGCGCGACAACGTCGTTCAAGCGTTTGAGACGCTGCTGCAGACTGGCGTGCTCGGCCAGTCGCGACTCCAACATGGCGAGATGCTCGCGCAGTACAGCGTTCCCCAGCAGCCCGGCGCGCCGCACATCAGCCCTGCGGGCATCAATCAGGGGCGCCTGCCGGTCAGACTGGAAGAGCGGGAGGCTGAACTTCAATCCGAATGAGACCATGTCCCCAAAACTTGGATCGCGGCGGCCATACATTAGCGACCATGACCAGTCCGGATCGCGAGCCGCCCGCGCCAGGTCAAGAGCCGCTTCGGCGCGGCCGAGGTCCGCTGCCGAGCGTGCCAGCTCGACGTGATGCTCCACGTGCGCGCGGAGCGCTGCAGGATCGATCTCGAACGCTGGCGCCGAAGCGCTGATGCCGTCCCTTCCGACGGGCCCGATCCAACGCTCAAGCTCGGCGCGCGCCATCGCGGCATCCGACTGTGCGGCAGCAACGCGATCCTGAAGACGGGCAGTGGTCAACTTGACCTCGAGCGCGGCATCGGAAGTCGAAGACCCGGCGCCGACGCCTGCGACGGTGGCGCTTTCGAGGTCGGTTGCCTCGCGCTCAAGAATCGCAAGCGTCCTGAGCTTTGCTTCAGCATAGAAGAGATCAGTCCAGGCATTGGCGGCAGCGAGTTGCGCCTCCAGCCGAGCAATCCCGATGCCGGCTTCCGAAGCGCGGACATCGGCCTGCGCGACCCCTTCCCTTGCGCGACGCGTGGCAGCGCTCGGAACGTCCTGCATGACGCCGATGGTCGCCATGGTCATGTCGTCCCGGTCGAGCCTGAACCTGTCGGCGCCGCTGATGGGCAGGTTGTCGATACCCAGCGCCAGCTGCGGATCAGGTAACTGGCCGGCGGGCCTGACGGAGCGCTGGGCGCTGTTCAGGGCTTCTCGCTCCGCCTCGACGGTCGGAGAGGTGCTCGCCGCGCGCTCAAGGGCCTGCGCAAAGGTAACGGGGTCCGCCCACGCGGCCGGCGCAATGCCGACGGCGCAGGACAATAGCCATGCGTAACGCATGTGATGTCCGTTCATGAATGTGGATGCTTGCGACGCTTATCTTGCGCGTCGCGCTCAGCAGGTCACGCCGTACGCGGCGGACGCCAGAGCCCGGATGAAATGGCTGTGGGCGCCGGCTGCTGATTGCGCGGAGAGAGTGCGACGACGACTTCCGCACGTGCAATCGTCAGCACCGGCTGGAGCGGTTCGACCGCCTGAGCCGTGCGGCAGGACTGTCCGAGCTGACAATCGAGCGACTTGCCGTGATGGTCTGACGGCTGCGGTTCAGGCTTCTGGTCAGGGCAGCAATCGTGCGACCCGGCTGCTGCCGCTTGTTTATAGGGACAGGCCTGCGCCGCCCAGGCGCTCGCAACACCACCGACGGTGAGCGAGAAAGCGACTAACAGTGTGAGCCAAATCCGGCGCATAATCCTTATGTGATGCAAGAAGGACAACATTGCGTCAACGACAATGAAGAAATGTAAGAGGCGCAATGTCGTCGGCCACCATCTGGCGGCTCACCCAGAAAGATACGTTTACCATTTTAGCGCCCGCCCAACCACCACGGCCCCGACCGCAGAGCAAAGGAGAATTGCCGCCAAATACCAGCTCGCGACATAGAGCGCCGTGTCCATCTGGCAGCAGCTGGAATAAGCAATTGCGGCAATGCTTCCGGACACGCCGCCAATTGCTGCGCCCGCCAACGTCAGCCGCGTCGGACCAAGGCCACGAACAGCGAGAAACAGCGCTACCGCGATCGGAATGGCGAGCAGCGGAATCCGATAGAGACACTCGGGCATTCCACCGCCTACCCAAGCGTTCATACGCGCCTCCGGCGGTGTCAGAAGGAAAGCACCCATCGCGATTGCGGCGCTTGCCGCTACAAATAAAGCCGCTGGCGCTGCGGCACGCCTGGCGCTCGTATTTGGTCGGGCAAGTTCGAGGAGCAGCGGCAGGGCGGCAGCCAACGCCACAACGCCAAACGCCGCCTTGAGCAACACGATTGTCAGGGAGCTCCCGAAGTCCTCGCGAACCCCGAAAACGGTCACAACCATGGCGAAAGATACCGCCAACCCCGCAATACCGGCAATCGCCAACCGCCTCTCGGCGATGTATCGCGGGGTTGCGCCCGTGTCGTGCGCCAGCGCATCAATCAAGCGATCGGTTTTCATGCCACGTCCTTGCTGGCGGAAAGAGCCATAAGCTTTTTCAATCCTCGGTGAAGATTGATCTTCACGTCTGCCTCCGACACGCCCATCCGCTGGGCCGCCTCCTTCGAAGTAAATTCCTCCAGCTTTACCAATCGAATGGCCGTGCTCTGCTTGGCAGGAAGATGTTTGAGCAGGGCTGCGATATCGCGTACTGGATCGCTAGCATCCGCCACATCGCCCGAAAACAGATCGTCGATGTCATCGACAGGTACAAACTGGCGCGACGCCGGCGCGCGCCTGTAGTGGTCAATCAGCTTGTAGCGCGCGATGGCGTAGACCCAGGCCGTTATGCGGCGTGATGGATCGTAGCTGTGCCGGTGCAGGTGAATGGCGAGAAGGGTTTCCTGCACGAGATCCTCGGCGTGCGCCACGTCCTCCGATCGGAGCTTGCGGCGAAAAAAGGTACGAAACATCCCGCCGAGGCGGTCAAGGAATTGACGATAGGCGGCAGTGTCTCCCTGAAGTCCCTGTGTTATCAAAACATGCAGGCCTTCCTCATAAGCGCTCACGTGTCGTCCCCATCGCCGTTCCGAGCCAAGCTGTGGCGATCACATCAACCCCACAGCGCGGTCCACTATCCTGAGGTCGACAGACCCTTGTGACGCTCATTTTGTGCCCCCCCTCAGACCAAAGCCGCCCCTGGGTTCGGCGTCGAACCTGAATTTGGGGACCATCGCACCCGTTACAGCGATCAAAATCCTTGGGGGTCAGTTACTGGTACGGAGTTGAGCGGCGCCAAGATACACCTCAGATAAAATTTAGCAGCGCCGAACACTGGCAATCGTCCAGAGCGCCCTGGATCGCGCAACTTCGACTCTTGCCAGCGCACCTAGTGTGCAGGGGTAAAATGCCGCAAATCCCATCGGAAATCACGGCCAGATGATTGCGCAACATCTGGCGCTCGCGCTTCTGAGGAGGTGGCGCGACGGGATCAATGCGCGCCACCGCGCCGCGCGACGATTGAAACTCATCAAGCTGTATCGTTCGCGGCCCCGGTCGCGAAGCCATACATACAGACACGCTCTCCTCAGCCACGGCAGCATCGCTGCTCCAAGTTTGGATCGTGCTGGCACGTTGGACCACGGGCGAAAGTCATCGCCCTGAACCGGAGACACAAACATGGACTCAGATCCTCCAGCCTCGCCATCCGCCGTCATTCTCTCCTCCCCTTCTCGCACAGCGGAGCCAAGCGCGAACACTCGAAGCAAAATTGGTCGCGCCGGCGCAATCGTAGCGATGCTTGTGCTGATATCAGGCGCCGCCGCTTTGGCCGTCGGCCAGCACTGGCTCTCGCTTGCCGCTCTCACGCCGTTCGTCTTTGTCCTGCCATGCGCCGCGATCTTGGTCCTCTGCCTTCGCGGCGCGAGACAGAGCTCACGGCCAGAGTCCCACACCTAGAAGCATCTTACAGCGACCGGACTTCGGCATGACCAAAGTTCTTCGCATCTCACATGTTCGACCCCAGGAGATCAAAACAATGCGTACCATCCTTATCGCCCTCAGCGCGGCCTTCATTTCCCAGGCGGCCTGGGCTTCACCGCCCGATTTTCCCAATCATGGAAAACCCACCTTCGGCGCTCACGTCAGCAATCCTTGCGGCGCCCAACAACATGGACCCCGTGCAGATATCGGCCGGCAAGCTCTGGTGAACAATTGCAATCAATTGCACATGAAGCTGCAAGCATCGCCGAACGACGCCGATCTGCAAGGTCGCTGTGATCGCGCAGCAAAGGCTTTGAGCGGCAGGTTGTGTGGACCTGGGAGAACTGCCTACAAATCGGCCGGATGAGACCGTCCCCATGCTTCTGCAACGACGCCGCGGGAATTTGAGCCTGAGAGAATTTGTAGCTCAATTCCGATGGGGCACTGCCGTGAAAACGCATAACGCCACAGGCGCCAACAGCGGGGAGCAACCAACGCTGCTCCCCGCCCCGAGATCACTCAGCGGCCACGGCGACGTAACCGGCGTCTGTCAGTTCATAATCGCCCGCTGCCATTGACGTGACGAGAAAGTCTGGCAGGTAGGCGACGCCAGCAAACGCCTCTTCGACTTTCGTCGCAAGCGCCTCGCGCTTCAGCTTGGCATAGGCCTTTAACAGGTCCGCACGATTGTTGTCGGTCATGCTCTCAATACCCGGTGCCGTTTCGATCGCTGCGATCAGTTGCGCCTTAGACAAGCGGGTCCAATAGCCTGCATCCGCGCGCCAGTGGTCGCCCATGTCGATGTCGAGCGCCATCGCGAGGCGATCGGCGCAGGCGCGCCTCTCCTCGTCGACAACAGCTCCCTTCTCGTGCGTCAGATCGATCGCAGAAGCCGTCAGAATCGCGAGGATGTTCAAGAGGTCAGGCACGGACTGGGAAAGCGCCCAAGGGAGAACCTCGGCTTCTTCCTGTGGGAGCCCGTCGGCAAAGGTGTTGCGACCTGCGGCGAGAGGGTCTCCATCACCAACGCGACTCGCATGCGCAGAAATCCCAACGCCTGGGAGTTCGCACCTGAACTGGGACCGCAGGATGATTGCTGCGACGGCGACAGCCAGAGCCATATCGGGTTGCTCGGCAAGTCGTGCCCGAATTGCGTGCGTCCGCACCTGCGAAAGGTCTCGGATAACAGCCTTCGGCAGATCAATGCTGCATATATCCTCGTCCCCGGTTGGCTCGCTTTCGGGCGGGATCTCTTCACCGGCGGCTTCCTTCGCAGACTTCGCGAGAATGGCGCGGACCGCCTTCTCATCGTCCTGCCGAATGAACCCGCATGTGGCGCATGCGTGCCCGTCGTAATCGATCGAAAGCACGACGCCCGCATGGGCGATCAGCGTCGGCGGCCAGACGCGTGCGGCTTGACGGATGGTTTCTAATTGGCCCGCGAGCGTGTCACGGGCTTCCCATCGCGGATCGTCCTCGACACTGTCGTGGTCAAGCGCTTCGTCGAGCGTGTCGATCTCGGATTGCAAACGCTGAAGTTCCGCTTCTTCGTCGGGCGTCGCGTCGCGCCAGATGGGCTGAAGTCGTGAAGCCGCATAGCCTTCAGGGCGTCCCTGTCCAAGATGGGCGTCGACCCAGCCCCAACCCTGATCAAGCCAGGCTTGCCGCCCGGCTTCAAGCTTTTCCTCGGCAAGCCGCGCAATCAGCGCCGGATCGACGATGTAGACCGCATCGGCATCGAAGAGATCGCGTGTGAGCGCGCCGCCTGCACGTTCGTAGGCCTCGAGTCCAACGAATTTCACGAGCCGGTCTGAAGCACGGACGCGACCTTCCATGAGCCGTGCCCGAACGGACGGCGCATGGGTCACAGGCTTTCCCAGGCTCTTGAACACCGCGTCCTGCTGCGCATGATCTTCAACGAGACAGAAGGCGCGGGCGGCATCGAGACTCACATCGCCTCGCTTCCACGCCGTTTTGATCCGCGGCGACAGTCCCGACAGCGCAAGTCGTTGTTCGACATGTCGGCGTGTCACGCCGAAACGCCGAGCGACTTCGTCCGGGCCAGCTCCATCCGCCACAAGCGAAGCGTAGGCTTCGACTTCATCGATTGCGTCCATGCCAACACGATGGACGTTCTCCACGAGGGAGACTTCCCTCCCCTCTTCCAGTGCAATGACGTTGCAGGCAACCGGATGGTCCTTCGCAATGACCTTGTCGCGTGCGAGTAGCTTCATTGCAGCAAGCCTGCGCCCGCCTGCATCGACTTCGAATTTTCCTTCTGCGGTCTCGACGACACAAAGATTCTGCAGAAGTCCGCGCGCAGCGATGGAAGCGGCGAGCATATCGATATCGACCTTGCGGTCCGTCTTGCGGACATTGCGTGGCGACGGGATGAGTCTGTTGAGCGGGATCATTTGAATTGCAGATGTCATGTGGAACTCCTTCGAGCTCCCGGGCGCTGATTGCGACGCCGGGGGCCGCTCTGGCGGCCGACATGCGGCCGCGCCTGCCGGTGAGGACGCCGCTCAAGGGCGAAGAGCGCAGCGTCCCTTGAACGGCGGACGCGGCAGGTGATGACGCAGAGGCCACGCCGAGCGGCTGAAGGCAGCAACGCGGCAAATAGCCAAGCGCTTGCTCAAGCTGCAGTCAGCTGACCGATTTTGAATCTCCGCTAGTCGCCTGAAAAGAGCACGAGATCTTATCGACCGGTCGTCGGATCGCAGCTTCCACCTACACCACAGCTCGCGCCATCTGCGCTGGCAGGCTTGCACGCGCACGACGCAGCACGCCTGCGCTTCGCCTGCCCTCGCAGCCATAGGAACAGCGCCGACGCCGCCAGCGCCACCAGGATGGCGTCGCAAGCCAGTTGCCCCCACGACCTTCCGAACAGTCCGCTTGCAGCAGCACTCGCGACTCCCGCGCCACCTGCCACCCCCAACAGGGGCAGCAGCAGCGGGGCACAGCACGCCGCGCACGCAACGCCCACGCCAGCAATGACCTTCCAGCGTCCTGGTTTAACCATCGGCGGCATCCCTTCGCGTTGTTGACAGGGCGAGCGTGCATCCTCAGGTAACATGAGGATCAAGCGGAAAGTTAGTTGTGGGCATCATGGCGGGCATGAGCATTGGCCAAGCGGCGGAACGGTCGGGCTGCACCGTCGCGACTGTGCGCCATTACGAAGATGAAGGCTTGCTGAAGGGCATTGGGCGCGCGCCGAACGGCCGCCGCGTGTACGGCTGGCCTGACATTCACCGCCTGCGCTTCGTTCGCCGGTGTCGTGACCTGGGCTTCAGCATTAACGACGTGCGCTCGCTGCTGGGCGCGACCGATGCATCATCGCCTGACTGTCTGGCGGTGCGTGACATGGCTGTTGCCCACATCGACCGGCTGCGTGTGATGCGTGCGGAAATCGACGCGCTGGAACGGTCCCTGTCGTCGCTGGCGAAGACCTGCAATGAGGCGTGCGCCACCGGCCGGTCACCCGTCTGCACCATCGTGGAGGACCTAGGCGCTACAGCCTCAGGCTGACCTGGGCGCGAACAGGATTACGGCCGCGCCTGCGATGCTGAGGGCAGCACCCACCGCGTCCCAGTTGTCAGGGCGGGTCTTCTCCACCGTCCACATCCACGCCAACGACGCGACGATGTAGACCCCGCCATAGGCCGCGAAGGCGCGACCGGCCGCAGCTGTGGGCGCCAGCGTCAGCAGCCATGCGAATGCGATAAGGGAGGCAATCCCCGGCAAGACCCACCAGGCGGATTGTCCGTTGCGAAGCCAAGCCCAGAAGGCAAAGCACCCCGCAATCTCAGCAAGTGCGGCGGCGGCGTAGATGACGATGACTGATGCGCTCATGCGGATTGCGTACATTGGACTTGTTCGTAAGCGCAACATTGGCGCTATCAACTCAAACCTAGAAGCCGCCTGAATTAGTTTTTGAACTCGTTGTCGATGCAGCGCAGTAAGCTGCCCTCGGGATCGATAAGCGTGAATAGACGAATGCCGTACGGCTCCACTTCGATCTTGCCCATGCTTGGCATGGCTCCGCAGTAATCGGGAAGCCCAGCTTTTGAAAACTCGGCATACAGCCCGTCCAGGTCATCGACACGCAAGCAAGCCGAGAAACAGCTTTCCTTGGGATTGTGGTCCGCCAAGTGGAATAACTCTAGCTGGATGCCGCCTCGGTCCAGGATTATCCAGTTTTCTGTCTTGAGCCTTACCGTGAAACCCAACGCCTCGTAAAATTGCGCGGTGGCTTGCACGTCACGGGTCGGGAGGTTCGGCGTCGCATGGTCCATTGCCAGACCGTCTAACGGTTTTCGATGCAGCGGATCAGGCTGCCGTTATGATCGATCAACGCAAACATGCGAAGCCCAAATGGCTCCAGCTTCTGCGGGCCTTGGAGCCGGGGAGTTGACCAACAGTCCTTCGGCAAGCCCGCTTTCTCAAAATCCGCGTAGAGGCCGTCCAGATCATCAACGCGAAAACAGGCTGAGAAGCAGCTGGTCTTCGGATCAACATCCTGATGAGGAAAGAACTCCAACTCCATTGCGCCCCTGTTCAAGATCATCCATCCGTCATCCTTGAATCCGACCGTGAAACCGAGCCGTTGATAGAAGGCGGCGGTTTCGTCCATATCACGGGCAGGAAGGTTAGCTGTGATGCGGTCGGTCATCAGTGGCTCAGCGCCTCCACAATTGCGCAGCCCGGGGATGCTCCCTTGCTGCAACGGTCAGCTGCTTCGGTAAGGGTGCGCTCCAATCGTCGCAAGTCGCGAATGCTCGCCCTCACGGCATCGCGATGTTTGACGGCCAGTGCGTGGGCATCTTTGCAAGCCCGAGCACCCTTCGCGACATCCAGCAGCGACCGTATTTCGTCGGTCGAGAAGCCTAGCTGCCTAGCCCTGCGAATGAAGGACAGGCGCTGCACGTCGTCGGTGTCGAACACGCGGCGTCCACCTGCGGACCTGTGTGCAGGTGGGATCAGTCCGATGCGTTCGTAGTACCGCACCGTTTCGATGTTCACGCCTGTTTGCTCGCTGAGCGCACCAATCGTGATTTCTGCACCTGACAAGCCGCTTGCTCCTGTAGCCACTACAGGAGTTAAGGCTAGGTCCATGGACGAGGACTCACAACCCCCTCGGCGCGGGCTAGGCGGCCTGTTTGCTGGAACTGGCGCACTCGCAGGGCTTGCCAGCTTGATTGGCGCATCGTGCTGCTTGCTACCGCTGTTGCTTGCGCAAGTCGGACTAGGTGCTGCGCTGGTTTCCCAGCTGTCGTTCCTTGCGAAGGCCAAGCCCTACCTGTTGGCGGTGACGCTTGTGCTGATCGTTGCGGGGCTGATCGCGTCGTTCTGGAACGGCAGAAAGCCGCGACCAATCGTGCTGGTGATGCTGTTGGGCGCGGCGGCGCTTGCTATCGCGGCCGAAGTTCTTCCGCACTACGAAGGTCAAATCATGCGGTGGATTGGATACTGATGGCGACGGCTGTTGTTTTGCAATCCACGCTCACGTGTCCGTCATGTGGGCAAAGCAAGCTGGAGACGATGCCCACGAACGCATGCCAATGGCTTTACACATGCGCCGGATGCGGAGTGACTCTGCGGCCCAACGCCGGAGATTGCTGCGTCTTCTGTTCCTTCGGTGATGTTCCCTGCCCACCGATCCAAGCCGGCGATTGCTGCGGAGCAAATAGCTAAGGCGCGGCAATGGCGGCGTTCCAAACGGCCCACTCGATTGTGAAGCGTGATGATCATCGCCCAAGCGCCAGCCCGCGCTGGACAGCAGGACGCTCGCCGACCTCTGCGAACCAGCGCCGGACGTTGGGCGTCTCACCTACAAGATCCGGAGTGTTGCGCGCCATTGAGTCCAGCGCCACTCGTATCCAGGGATACACCGCGATGTCGGCAATGGAGTACTCACCGGCAAGAAACGCCTTCTCTCTCAGTTGCCTCTCCATGACACGCACCAGCCGCGCAGCTTCCTTCGAGAAGCGCGTGATTGCATATGGACATTTTTCCGGGGCGGTGCTGCGGAAGTGGTGGGACTGTCC
>JGI24115J20150_1000427_pt1 | contig 17026 bp, 16 predicted proteins | sample Subbioar_CSW14AB_FD_20150 | JGI IMG/M metagenome (IMG submission 20150)
AGCTGGAAGAGACGCTGGCCGCCATCGCCCGCCTCGCGCCCAACACCCGCATCGTCGGCGCCGCGCCGAAGCTGAACCCCGGCGCCATCCGCACGGTGGACCAGATGCAGGTCGAGTTCGCCTAGCGGCTCGGCGTCACGGCTGACTGTCCAGCGGAGGCTGTTCCCGCAGCTTGTCTGGCTCCCGCTTCAGCGGCGGCCAGAATCCGATCACCAGCACGAGCACCACAACAAGCCCGACGATGATCGCCCAGAGCGTCGATACATGCGCTTGCGCGACCCAGTCATGCATCCAGCCGAATTCGCCACGCGAGAGTAGCCAGGCGCGAAGGCCTTCAAGCCACGCGCGCAGGGCTTCCGTCCAGCCATCGAACATCCTGCCCTCCCTTTGAGGACAGCATGACCGAAGACGCGCGGATGTCGCGCAAATTCTCCATCCGGGTTGCGGCGATCTCACGAAGCCATTGTTCCCCTGCGGCAGTTTTACCGCACGGCAACAGTCACTTCGGTTGAGCCGCCTGCGCATCCTTCACGCGCTGCGCCAGCAGGATGTTGGGCAGCGAGTGATTGCCCTCGTGGCACGCGTGCTCGAACATGCGCTGGTCCGTGCGGTACAGCGAATACTCCGCCATCCACGGCGCGGTGTAGGTTGAGGGCTCTTCCACCGTGTACTGGTAGAGCAGCTCGTTCTCCGCCAGGCGCGTGAAGCGTTCGGTGACTTTCGCGTTCTCCGGCACGATCAGGTTCGAGAAGAACCGCACGCGATCGTTCGCCGGCAGGCCGATTGTCTCCACCACCAGCGTCTCGCCTTCCCAGCGCGCGATGGAATCGCCCATCGGCTGGTGCAGCGCCTTCGGCTTGTGCGAGGTGTTGAGCGGGATGATCCGCGCCTCGTCGCCATACTCGGTGTGGATCACCACCTGCCCCGGCGTCTGGATGATCTGACGCGGGTTGACGCTCGTCGTGCCCATGCCCGTCACAGGCGGCAGGCCAAGGCTGGTGATGCAGCGCTCCCAGTTCGGCCGTTCTTCGTGGTTGTCGTATTTCGACCCACCCGGCCCGCGGGAGGATTCCTTCCGCGCCGCCTCCGTGTAGGGCAGCTTGCCATCCTCCGGCAGCACCACCGACCGCGTCCGCCGCTCGCCACGCACGAGGGGCAGGCCGTCCGTGTTCTTCATCAGCTCGGGCACTTCCGGATCGAGCCCGCGATCCAGCGCATTGCCGATGCCCTCGGCCGCGGCCTGCGCCATCTGCTTCGCCGCCGCTTCCGGCAGCACCAGCATCGGCGCACGCGATGTCGATTCCATCAGGATGACGAAGTTCTGCGTCCACACACCCTCAAGGCTTGGCTGCCCGAAGGATGTGCGTGGCGCGCGATACCCGGCGTCTCCCGGCGCGGCGGGAGGCGCGGACACGGGTTGGGCGTAGGCGACGGGAATGGTGAGAGCTGCCCACGCAACAGCGCAGGCGATCAGGTTTGGGCGGGTCATGGGGGAGCGACCTCTGTTATATGTTTTATTGAAAAACGATAACACACAGGTCGGCGGGCAGCAATCGCCTGCCGGGGCAAACAAGGCCTGTGCGCCGCTGCGGCAGGCTTTGTCGAAGCGACGTGACCGGGCTTGCGGAGTTACTTCCGCGAATCGGAAAATTTGAGGGACAGGCCGCACGCGGGCTTAAGCCGGCCCTGCGAAACTGCTCGCATGGCTACTGCGTCCGCCTCGCCCGCTTTCCGCTCTCTCGCGCATCGCCGCGTGGTGATGGCGCACATCGGCGCGACACTGATGCCGACNGCCCTGTCCTTCGCCNTTCTNGCGCCGNTGGTCGGCCTTCTGCTGATCTGGGGCAGCACGCTCATCGCCCTGCTCTGCGGCATGGTCACGACGGCNGGCGAATCCGCATGGCCCGCGCTGTGGACTATCTGGAACGCCGTGGTCGCNGGCTATCTCGGCGCGGGCATGGCNGCCGCCATCTCNGGCGTGTGGGTGGCNCTGCTCTCCCCGTTCTCGCCCGACCGTCCGCGCTTCTTCAGCGGCGCGGCGATCATCGGCATGATGAACGGCTTCCTCTTCGTCTCGGCCGATGCCGACGCCGCCGGCATCTTCGGCGGCCAGCTGTTCGTCGCCACCACCGGCGCCGTGACGTGCTTCCTGTGCGCGTGGTTGTTGCAGGACGCCGTCTTGAAGCGCGACGAAGCCCGCCGCGACCGCCTCGCCGCCGAACGCGCCGAGCGCCTGGCGAAAGAACGCAAGGCCGCTAAGGCCTAGGCAACAAAGTCGCCGCTGGCCCCGCCGGACTTGGCGAGCAGGCGCACGCCCTCGATCCGCATCGTGCGATCCACCGCCTTCAGCATGTCGTAGATCGTCAGGCACGCCACCGACACGGCCGTCAGCGCCTCCATCTCCACGCCCGTCTGCCCCGTCGTCGTGACATCGGCGACAACGCCCAGCCCCACTCCATCGGGCAACTCGTTCACCCGCACCTTGACGCTCGACAGCATCAGCGGATGGCACATCGGGATCAGGTCCGACGTCTTCTTCGCCGCCATCACGCCCGCAATCTCCGCCGCCGCGCGCACATCCCCCTTGCCGCCCCTGGAGCGCGCCAGCTCCAGCGCCACAGCGGACATCAGCACGCGCCCCTCGGCGCTGGCGATGCGCTTGGTGCTCGCCTTGTCGGACACATCCACCATCTTCGCGCGTCCATCAGCGTCGATATGGGTCAGCTTGTCGGCCATGGTCATCCTCGTCACTGCCGCTATTGTGCACCAACGATAACGAAAAGGACACAGAATGATCCGCATGGCCCCCGTCGAACAGGCGCTCGCCCTGATCGCCGAGCATGGCGCCGCGCGCCGCCTCGGACTGGAGACCGTCGCGCTCGCCGCCTGCCATGGCCGCGTCCTCGCCGAACCCGTGACGGCCCAGGTGAACCAGCCGCCTGCCGATGTGTCCGCCATGGATGGCTACGCCGTCCGCCATACCGACATGAAGCTCGACGCCATGCTTCGCGTCACAGGTGAATCGCGCGCGGGCGGGCCCCATGACGGCAAGCTGAACCCCGGCGAAGCCATCCGCATCTTCACCGGCGCCCACGTGCCGCCGGGCGCCGACCACATCCTCATACAGGAAGACACGAAGCGCGATGGCGACATGGTCACCGTCACCTTCGAACAGCCGAGACCCGAGAACATCCGCCGCAAGGGCATGGATTTCGCGCACGGCGCCGTACTCGTCCCCGCGGGCCATGTGATGACAGAAGGCGCCATCTCGCTCGCCGCCGCAGGCAACAACGGCCGCGTCACCGTGCGCAAGGCGCCGCGCATCGGCGTCCTCGCCAATGGCGATGAACTCGCTGAAGCCGGCTCAACCCTCACCACAAGCCAGGTGGTCAACTCCATCCAGCCCGCACTGCTCGCCATCCTCCGCCGCTGGGGGGCCATCGCGCTCGATCTCGGCGTCAGTCAGGACACCGAGGAGGACGTGCGCAAACGCCTCGCCGCGCCCTGCGATGTCATCGTCTCCATCGGCGGCGCCTCCGTGGGCGATTACGACGTCGTCCGCTCCGCCTTCGCCGCCGAAGGCTTCGCGCCTGTGTTCGAGAAAGTCGCCGTGAAGCCCGGCAAGCCGACATGGTTCTCCGCGAAGGACAGCCATCTCGCGCTGGGCCTTCCCGGCAACCCCGCCGCCGCCTTGGTCACCGCGCAACTCTTCCTGCGTCCGCTCATCGCGGCGCTCACTGGCGCTTCGCCCGACACCTCGCCAGCCCAGCGCGCCCACACGGCGACGCCGCTTTCCGCTGCCGGCAACCGTGAGGAATATCTCCGCGCCGTCCTCACGCTCGACGCGGAGGGCCGCGCCCATGTCCGCGCCGCCGAGAACCAGGACTCCTCCATGCTCTCGCCCTTCCTCACTGCGAACGCCCTGATCCGTCGCCCCATCAAGGCAGCAGCGGCCTCTGCGGGTGACCTCGTGAACGTGGTGAGATTGGTGTAGGCGGAGATACCCATTCTGTGGGCCAGCCGCCCAGGTCCCTAAGAAACATGGCCCCGCTGTTAATCCTGTTTCCATGCTTGTAGCGCGTACTGCACGAGCTCAGGCGCCACTGGCAAACGGGATTGTGCAATGGAAAACGCGGTGCGGCGGGTTGTCGATGCGGATGACGCGTTCCAAGCAGAGTCTCGCGGTTCAGCCGAAATTCTCCTCATCCACGACACAAGCAACTTGTATCGTCTGGCGCTTCCCGCGCTGAGCGCACTCTACCCGTTAAGAACGGCTTCTCTCCATGAAACTCCGGCGTCGGTGAGCGATCGCACGCTCGCGGTGGTGTTCTGCGTGGATCTCTGTTCGCCGGAGACCGTACGCCAGATCCGCAATCGGTTCGTCGATGCATCTGTCCAGGCGCCGCGCATCTTTGTTCTGCCCAATCCGGATCGCCGCACCATCGTGCAGGCCTATTCGGCCGGCGCTCACCAGCTTCTTGTGGCGCCTGTCTCGATTGCCAACGCCGAACAGGTGGTGGGACCACTGGTCAACCGGTCGGTCGAATGGCTGTGGGGCGAGCTGACCAGCGTACAGCAGTCGGCACTCCGCATCAGCCTGAAGCTGTTCGAAGACACGCATACATCCAGCCTCCGCGGCGAAGGTCTCGACCGCACGGCCGTGACGCGCGCCTGCAACGGCGTGATCTCCGCCGTCTCGCACCATGACTTTCCCAGCCTGCTCGACGCACTGCGCTCGCACCACAACTACACTTTCCGGCACAGCATGTTCGTCACCGGAACGCTGGTCTCCTTCTGCGACCTGCTCGGCTTCCGGCAGGAAGATATCAGCCGCGCGGCGACGGCTGGCATGCTGCACGATATCGGAAAGACCATCACGCCCAATGCAATCCTCGATAAGCCGGGCCGTCTCGATCCGGCTGAACTTGCGATCATGCGTGGGCATGTCACGTCCGGCGCCGACATTCTCAACCGGCATGGCGACTGGCCCCCGGAGATCGTGCATGCCGTCCTGCACCATCACGAGCGCCTGGACGGGACCGGCTATTTTGATGGCCTGTCGGGCGGCGAAATCCCGGACCTGACACGCATGGTCAGCGTGGCCGACACATTCTCCGCCCTGATCGACAAGCGCGCCTACAAGCCGGCAATGTCCGGCAAGGATGCCTACGAGATCATGCGACAGGCCAAAGGCCATCTCGACATGGACCTCGTCGCGGCTTTCGAACCTATCGCCTACGCCGTGAAATAGCCGCGAGAGAAACGCCCGCGACAGGTTGGAACTCCAATGCAGGATGCCAACTGGTGCGGGCGCCCGGGGTCGAACCGGGACGGGCCTTGCGGCCCAACAGATTTTAAGTCTGGTGCGTCTACCAGTTCCGCCACGCCCGCGTGTGGACCGTTCAGGCTGATTGTGCGGGAAAAGGCAAGCCTGCTGTCGCGTTTTGCATTGGCTGTCGGGGAACGCTAACATGCGAGTCATGACGTTTCGCGCCCTGACCCCCGCCGCCCTGGTCCTTGCCGCCATCCTGATTGCGCCTGCAGCGCCTGCCCTCGCGCAGGAGCCAGAGCCGGCGGCTGCCCCGCCGCGTGAGGCGCCGATCGAGATGGTGGCCGAACTGGCTGAAGTGCTGGGCCGCGCGCATGCCATTCGCACGCTCTGCAATGGCGACCAGGACTCCACCTGGCGCAACTACATGCTCAACCTGATGGCCTATGAGGGCGGGGGCGGCGGCCGGCGCGCAGCGCTGACCGACGCGTTCAACCGGGGCTATCGCGGCCAGAATCGTGATACCGGCGCCTGCACCGCCAGCATGACGGCGCTGGAGGCCGGCATCGCCCGCCGCGGGCGGGAACTCTCGGAAGCCATCGCCCGCAGCTACCTGAACTAGGTAGAATGCGGCGCCGCAGCACCGTGGTTCCCTGCTGAAGCAGGCGTCTTGTCAACGAAGTCATTAACAAGATGACGTAGTCTGCTAACTCCGCCACCCCGGGGACATTCCCATCGATCTGTTGCCTGCAGTCCTGTCTCGCTTGCCACCCGCCGCGCTCAAGCCGGCGGCAACGTTCGGCCGCGCGACCGAGATTTTCGGAGCGCTTCTGCGTGGCGACCTGCGCGAACAGTTCTATTCCGACGTTTTCCATTTCGGCGACGCGCCCGATGCGCCGCGACAGGTCGCGCTAACGTATATCTGTCTTCCCGCCATCCTTGGCTGGCTGGTCGGCGCATTCGCCTCGTTCATAGCTTATCCGACGCAGTTCGAATCCTACCTGCTGTTCCTGATCGCGGGCCTGCTCAACTGGCACATGTTCAGCCACCTGCGCCGCCGCAAGGATCCACGCCCCGCGCTTGACTACATGATACCGATCTACCTGCTGATCATCGTGGTGGTGCAGTACCGGCATACCGGCTTCGTCGCGCCAATCGTCATCAGCATGCCGCTGGTGGTTGGGGTCGCGGCTGCCTATCAACGTCCGCATATGCGCCCTGTGACTCTGGCGCTGGGGACCATGGCGGTGACGTTCTGCCTGCTGTCGGCCATCGGCCTCATCGGAGACCCACCGACGGCGGATCCCCGCGCCCGCGCCGCCCTTACCTTCGTCGCCCTGCTGGCCGCCACGTTCGGACTCGCCGGCATGTCGTGGATCTCCACGCTCACGCGCGACTACAATGTCGAGCAACTGAAAGCCGCCAACGACGCCATCCTGCAGAACGCCGCGCGCGTCCGCACCGCGCTGGAAGCCGCGCGCGTCGGCCTCTGGGATGTGCCGGATACGGACCAGCCGCAGTTCAACGTGTCCGAAAGCTTCCAGTCGGTCACCGGCTATTCGGGCGAGGAGTTCAGCAGGATCTTCGGCAATGTCGAGAAGTTCGTCCATCCGGACGATCTCGACGCCATACGCACAGCCTTCGCGGCCGGCCGCTCCGACATGTCGCGCATCCGCGTGGATTTCCGCCTGCTGACACGCACGCGCGGCTATCGCTGGTTCACCGCGCGCACACGCTACTCCCGCAACGCCAATGGCGTCTCGCGCATGACCGGCTCGCTTCAGGACATCAACGTCCTCAAGGTCGCCGAGGAAACGCTCCGCGCCGGTCGCGACCAGGCCCGCGCGGCCGACAAGGCCAAGTCCGACTTCATCGCAGTTATGAGCCACGAGGTCCGCACGCCGCTCAACGCCATTCTCGGCTCGGTCGAAGTTCTCAAGCGTGGCCAGCACGACAACGAGTCGGTCGAGATGATCGGCCTGATCGACGAGGCCGGGCGCGGCCTGCTCGCCATCGTCAACGACCTGCTGGATGTCTCGCGCCTTGACGCAGGCAAGATGGAAATCCAGACCGCGCCGGCCGACATCGCGACGCTGGTCAGCCGCACGGTCGAGTTCTGGGGGCCACAGGCGCGCGACAAGGGCCTCACGCTTGGCATCGACTGCAGCGCCGCGGAAGGCGCGCCCATGCTGATGCTGGATGCCGGTCGCATCCGCCAGATCGTCGGCAATCTCGTCTCGAACGCGATCAAGTTCACCGATACTGGCTCGGTCGATACGCGCCTGTCGGTTCACACCCTGGCCGATGGCCGTGTTGAAATCGGCGTCAGCGTCATTGACACGGGCCCCGGCGTGCCGAACGCCATCGCCGAAGCGATCTTCGTCGCCTTCGAACAGGGCCCCAGCAACGCCAGCCGTGGCGGCACGGGCCTTGGCCTTTTCATCTCGCGCCGTCTTGCGCGCATGATGGGCGGTGACCTCACGCTGGAGCCGGCCCGCCGCAGCGGCGCTCACTTCCGCCTGACGCTGACGGTCGATCCCGCCGATCCCGCCGCCGCCACGGACGCCCCGCTCGGCGATGTGGAGAGCGCATGGCAGGGCCTGCGCCTGCTCTGCGTCGATGACAACGAGAAGAACCGCCGCATCATCGAACTGCTGCTGGGCAAGCTCGGACTCGACATCACGCTATGCGCTTCTGGCGAAGAGGCCCTGGATATCTGCGCCATGCAGGGCTTCGACCTGATCCTGATGGATATCATCATGCCGGACATGAGCGGTATCGAAACGCTCTCCAGGCTCCGCCGCGATCCCGACACCCTCAACCACACGACCCCCGCGATCGCCCTCACCGCCAAGGTCGGGCAGGGTGACATCGACAGCTATCTCGCCGCGGGCTTCGATGGTGTCGCAGCCAAGCCGGTCAACCTGGCCGAACTGTCGCGCGAAATCTCCCGCGTGCTGACCGCGCGGGTCTGACGCCGGCTAAGGGATCATGCACGCGATCAGGCGCGGACCGCGCGTTGCCACAGCCCGCTGCAACGCGTCGTTGAACTGCGCGCAGGTGGAGGCTGCTTCCGCGCCGACGCCCAGGCTCTCTGACAACTTCACCCAGTCGATCTCGGGATTGCCGAGGCTCAGCATGCCGTCCGCCGCCGGGCCCGGATTGCCTGCGCCGGTGCGCGCCAGCTCGATCTTGAGAATGCGATAGGCGTGATTGACGAACACGATGACCAGCACGTCGAGCTGCTCACGCGCCATCGTCCACAGCGACTGCACCGTGTACATGCCCGCCCCATCGCCTGCGAGCGCCACCGTCTTCACATCCGGCCGCGCGACCGCCGCGCCGACCGCCACCGGCATGCCCTGCCCGATCGCGCCGCCCGTATGCCCCAGCCATTCATGCCGCGCGCCGGCCGCCAGCGCCGTGTAGATCGGCAGGCCAGACGTCACACCATCGTCCGAGATCAGCGCGCCTTCCGGAAGGTAGGTCGCCAGCGAGAGGCCGATCGTGTGCGGATTGAACTTGTCGCCCGTCCCCGGCTCCGGCCTTGCCCACCCGCCCGATGCAGGCGCCGCCGGCGCATCCAGCCAGTCAGCAAGTCTGGTCAGCGCATCCATGCTGTCCGTCTCCGGCCCGCCGAGGCTCACCGTCCGCGCGCCCTTCGGCGTGAACGCACCCGGCGTGTTGGGATAGGCGAAGAACGCCACCGGCGCTTTCGTACCGGCGATCAGCAGCAGGTCGATCTCCGCCAGCGCCTCGACCGCCATCTCCGCGAAATACGGCAGCCGCGCCGCGTTGTAGAGGCCACCGCCGCGTTCAAACCGCGCCATGAACGTGTCCGTCAGCACGCGCACGCCCTGCGCCGCGATCCGTCGCAACACCTCTGCCCCGCCCGCATGCAGCGCCGTGCCGTTCACCAGCAGCGCGGGCCGTTTCGCCTTGGTCACGGCGCGGCCAGCCTGCTCGATCAGGTCGTCGTTCGCAATCTTCAGCCCCGCACGCTTGCCCGCGTCTGCCCGCTTCGCGCCGCCTGTCCACGCCACATCGGCGGGCATGATCAGCGACACCGGCCCCGGCGGCGGTCCATAGCTCGCCTCGAAAGCTTCCACCGCAATCGCGCCGGCATCGGCTACGCGATCCACCGATTTCAGCCAGCGCGAATTCGGCCCCGCCAGCCCCGCAATGTCAGACGCCAGCGGCGCATCATACTGTCGGTGCGAGACCGCATGATCCCCGATCAGGTTCACCATCGGCACATACGCCCGCCGCGCATTGTGGATGTTCGCCCCGCCATTGAGATACCCCGGCCCGAGATGCAGCAGTGTCAGCGCCGGTACGCCGCTCATGCGCGCATAGCCATCGGCGGCGCCCGTCGCGACGCCTTCGAACAGGCACAGCACGCTGCGGATGCGCGGCTCGCGATCCAGCGCCGTCACGAGATGCATCTCGCTGGTGCCCGGATTGGCGAAGCACGCGGCGATGCCACAATCCGCCAGCGATCCGATGATCGCCTCCGCGCCCGTCATGTCCGCCGATGTCGTCATGGCTGTCGTCGTCATGGCTGTCTCCGCACTGGCGCGACCCTATCCGCCACGCCGCATCGCGCAAACAGAAGAAAAAGCCGGCCCCGACGGGCGGGACCGGCTGAATGGGCGCGCGTCGCGGGCAAGGAGTTTGGGGTCTCCGCGCGAGTCTGGGAACCGGTCCTTTGGGGAGGCTACCGGTTCCTCCTGTGCGACAGCACCGCTGCCGCAACCCTGACCTTTTTTGAACGGCCGGTATGCCCTGCTCCGTCGGAGGGAACTATCACGAGATTTGTGAACAACGTCAGGTCCGCCGCGGCGTCGCGCGTTCGCCTTCGGGATAGAGGTTGGCGCCGCAGCGTTTGCAGTGCGCCGCGTCCCGCTCGTGCAGGTTGAGCTCGCAGGCCGGGCAGTCGTGGCGCACCTTGTCACCGATCGCGATGGCGCGGATCAGCTGCAGGAACAGGGTCACGCCCAGCACCATGATCGCGATGGTGATCCACCGCCCCGTCGTATCTGGCAACGTGATGTCGCCCAGCCCCACGGTCGTCAGCGTGCCGATGGTGAAATACAGCGCGTCGAGATAGCTCTTGATGTCGGCGTTGTGACCGGCCTGGTTCACATAGACCAGCGCCGTGACGAGGAAGATGAAGACGACAAGGTTCACCACCTTGGAGACGACATACGAATTGAGATGCAGCCACCGCGCCAGCGGCGTTCCCTGGTCGATGAACTCGAAGGCCCGTACCAGGCGCACGACGCGGAACACGCGCAGGAACGCAAAGTTCTGCGCGAACATCGGCACGACCAGCGTCAGCACGACAACGAAATCCGCCCAGTTGACTGGGTTGAGGAAGAATTTCAGCTTCACGCGCTCGATATACAGCCGGGCGAGGAAGTCGAACGTGATGATGATCGCGATGAAGAGGTCGATCGCCAGCCACAGCCCGGCCACGCCGGTGAAGCCTTCCGTGAGATCGCGCCACGACAGGATCGGATGAAACAGGAAGATGGCGATAGTGATGAAGTCGAACGCCAGCATCGACCAGCGGAAGATCGACGGCCACGTGCCATGGCCCGCATAGAGCCAGAACAGCGTCCGGTTCAGCCCCTTGCGATGCTCGACCATATCAGGCGTGCGCCAGCGTCTCGGTGAAGCGCACCGGCGCGCCATGACCCGGCGCCACGATCTGCGCGTCGCACATCACCATCGTCCCGCGCACGAACGTCGCCACCGGCCACGCCTTGGCTTCCATGCCCTCGAACGGCGTCCAGCCGCAACGCGAAGCCGACCATTCCTTGGTGATGGTCTTCTTCGCCTTCATGTCCACCACGGTGAAGTCGGCGTCATAGCCCTGCGCGATACGGCCCTTGCCCGCGATGCCGAACACGCGCTGCGGCCCGGCGCTGGTCAGTTCGATGAACCGCTCCAGCGTCATCTTGCCGTTCACCACATGCGTCAGCATCACCGGCACCAGCGTCTGCACGCCCGGCATGCCCGAGGGCGAGGCCGGATAAGGCCGCGACTTCTCCTCGATCGTGTGCGGCGCGTGATCCGAGCCCAGCACATCCGGAATCCCCTGGTTCACCGCCACCCACAGCGCGGCGCGGTGCTTCTCCTCGCGGATCGGCGGGTTCATCTGCGCATAGGCCTTGAGGCGGATGTAATCGTCCGGGCCTACCAGCGTCAGGTGCTGCGGCGTCACCTCGCAGGTGGCGATGTCCTTCGCCGCCGCCAGCATCTCCATCTCTTCCGCCGTGGTGACGTGCAACACGTGAATCCGCTTGCCCGTCTTGCGCGCCAGCCGCAGCAGGCGGCGGGTGGAGGAAATCGCCGCTTCGGCATCCCGCACTTCATAGTGCGAGGTCCAGTCGCCCTGCCGCGCCAGCTTGCGCCGGTCCGCGAGGCGGTATTCGTCCTCGGAGTGGAAAGCCGCCCGGCGCGAGATCGCGTTCAGCACGCGCTCCACGCCCTCGTCGTCCTCAACCAGCAGTTGGCCCGTGCTCGCGCCCATGAACACCTTGACGCCGCACACGCCCGCCATCCGCTCCATTATGGGAAGAAGATCGGTGTTGTCGTGCGTCGCGCCGGCATAGAAGGCGTGATCTGTATGCATGCGCCCAGCTGCGCGCTTCAGCTTGTCTTCCATCATCTCGGGCGTCGTCGTCGACGGATCGGTGTTCGGCATCTCGAACACGGCCGTCACGCCGCCCAGCGCCGCGCAACGCGAACCCGTCTCGAGGTCTTCCTTCCACTCCAGTCCCGGCTCGCGGAAGTGGACCTGACTGTCGATCACACCGGGTAGAACGTGGAGGCCATGCGCTTCGAACACCTGCCCCGCCTGCGAGGCATCGAAAGACCCGATCGCCGCGATCTTGCCGTCGGTCACGCCGACGTCCGTCTCGGCAATGCCGCCCGGCGTCGCAACAAGACCGCCCTTGAGGATGAGATCGAATGTCGTGGGCATGGGAAGCTCCAGGAAGACTGGCGCTGTATGGACCCGGCAAACGGTTTCTCCAAGACGCCGGTTCCTGCCGTACGCCCATCCTGTGTGCAATTTTCCGGGGGAATCGGGCCTTGAATCAGAAGGGCGGCCGACAGGCCGCCCCTCCTACACCACCCGCGCCTTTGCGGCGTCTACAGGACATGCCGTGCGGGGGAGAATGGCTGATCGCCTTCCCCGCCGCCTCTCAACTGTCCATTTCATCATGAAAAAGGTCGCCCATCAGCGGGCCTTCGCCCGAGCTGAGCACCTTGAAGATCCAGGCCAGAATGGCGAGCGCAAGAACCGCCCAGTGCAGCGCAGGATTTTGCGCCGCTTCCACCATCAACTCCCACATGTCCCGCTGTCTCCCGCGACTTGAGAAGACCTTAGCCCCGTTGGATTAACGAAGCCTCTCGCAAAACTTTCACAGTGGTAAGCAACGTGAATTTCGACGGAAAATCGTCGAAGAAATTTGCTGCATCGATCTGGAAATCTACGGAGGCCGGCTCATCGCCTTCGGCGGGCCCGCGCGAGGCGCGGTGGCGTACTGCACATAACGAACGGAGATCCGATTCTGCGGTTCCGCTTGCCCGCGAACTTATTTCGATGGCAGGTGCTGGCGATGACCAAGGCCCGGAACGGCAGCAACCGCAGCAAGACCGATCCACCCGCCCCGCGCGCGTGGCAACGCATGCTCTCGGGCCGGCGGCTCGACCTGCTCGACCCCTCGCCGCTCGATATCGAAATTGAAGACATCGCCCACGGCCTCGCGCGTGTCGCGCGCTGGAACGGCCAGACCAAGGGCGATCACGCCTTCTCGGTCGCCCAGCACTCTGTCCTCGTCGAAGCCTTCGTCGCGGAGATCTGGCCAGACTCCTCGCCCGCCGATCTACTCGGCGCGCTTCTGCACGATGCGCCTGAATACGTGATTGGCGACATGATCTCGCCGTTCAAGAACGCCCTCGGTGTCGATTACCGCCAGTTCGAGGCCCGGCTCGAAGCCGCCATCCATATCCGCTTCGGCCTGATCCCGAAAATGCCCGCCGCGCTGAAGGCCCGTGTGAAGCAGGCGGACCAGGCCACTGCCTTCTACGAGGCCACCCGCCTCGCCGGCTTCGACATCGACGAAGCCCTCAATTTCTTCGGCGCCCCGCCCCCCGGCGCCGCCCCCGACATGACCCCCCTCTCTCCCACCGCCGCCCAATCCCTCTTTCTCGCCCGCTTTGCTGCGCTGCAAGCGGAGATGGATGGGAAGAAACCGTAGCCACCAACACTGGTGCGCGCTGTTGGGCGCTCTCCTCCCCCTTGTGGGGAGGAGGTGGGGGGCGGCTCAACGTTTCGAGACGTCAGCTGCTCGCAGCCACCCCGCCACGCCAACGGCCCCCCTCACCCTACCCTCTCCCCACAAGGGGGAGAGGGATAAGCACCAGCCCTCGTCTGCGTGTGTGATACAGACTCACCGCCCCCAATTCCGTTTGTCGCAAAGCCGCTCTACTCTCCCCCCATGTCCATCTGGATCTGCTCCCTCGCCGACGCGCCGATGCTGGCCCGCAAGCTGCGGCCGGCGCGTGTCGTCAGCCTGCTCAGCCCGTACGACACGTTCCCCGTGTTCGACGGCATGGGCCCCGACCTTCACCTGCAGGTCCCCATCCACGACATCGTCGATGATGTGGGCGACTGGCGCGCGCCCGGCGCCTCGGATGCCGAACGCGTGATCCGCTTTGTGGAATCCTGGGATCGCGCCGCCCCCATCCTGATCCACTGCTGGGCCGGCATCTCGCGCTCCACCGCCAGCGCCTTCATCACCGCTTGCGTCCACAATCCGGACGCCGACGAGGAAGAGATCGCCCTCGCCCTCCGCGCCGCCTCCCCCACCGCCTCCCCCAACCGCCGCCTCATCGCCCACGCCGACGCCCTGCTCGGCCGTAACGGGCGCATGAACGATGCCGTCGATCTCATCGGCCGCGGTGAAATCTCGATGGAAGCGCAGTCCTTCTCCATCCCGTCCGCCTTCGGCCCGCGCGCATGACGGCAACGCCCATCGCTGTCGGCCTGTCCGCCGTGATCGTCGCGGCTGATGGCAGGGCGCCGTACATCCTCGCGACCCGCGACGCCGATGGCGCTGCCGGCCTGCCGCACGGCCGCTTCGACCCCAAAGGCCATCGCACCTTCGAACTCGGCCTGCGCGAATGGGTCCACGCCCAGACAGGCTTCGAGCCCGGTTATGTCGAGCAGCTCTACACATTCGGCGATCTCGGCCGCGAACTGCCGCAAGCCGAACTCGGCGATGCGCCCTCCGGCGCACGCCTTATCTCCGTTGGCTATCTCGGTCTCACGCCGGAGCGCACGGATATCTCTGCCTTCGACGCCGTCTGGCGCGACTGGTATCGCCACTTCCCGTGGGAAGATCACCGCAACGGCCGGCCCGCCTTGATCGACGACGTGCTTGCCCCCGCCCTGCGCAGCTGGTCAGACGCTGGCGGCAAGCAAGCCGCCGCGCGTCTCTCCCGCGCGCAACTGGCCTTTGGTCTCGATGGCCAGCCCTGGATCGAGGAACGCACGCTCGAGCGCTACGAACTTCTCTACGAAGCCGGCCTGGCGCCCGAAGCGACGCGCGCCACCCGCAAGACGCCGGCCCTCCCCGCCGCCGCGCTCGGCGAGCCGATGATCTCGGACCACCGCCGCATCCTGGCCACCGCGATGGGCAGGCTGCGCGGCAAGATCAAATACCGCCCTGTCGTCTTCGAACTCATGCCCGAGAAGTTCACGCTGCTGCAGCTCCAGCAGGTAGTCGAATCCCTCCTCGGCCAGCCGCTGCACAAGCAGAACTTCCGCCGTGCGTTGAACCATTCCGGTCTCGTCATCGGCCTCGGCGTCTTCACGCAGGCCACGGGCGGCCGTCCCGCTGAACTCTTCCGCTTCCGCCATGAGGCCCTGCGCGAAGGCCACCTCCCCGGCGTCCAGACGCCAAGGGGCTAGGCCAATTTCCCCTCGACTTCCTACTACTTCTATGACACTCTAGTTATACTCAAGTTGAGTTTAAGTAGGACTGATCCACCGGCAGACGCCTTTCCCTTGAAAGGCATTTTTTCGGGCCCAGTTTATACTCAAGTTGAGCATAAGACAGGAGGCTCACATGGCCCGCGTCATCGAGTTCGGACAAGGCTGCGATATCCCCGCCGCCCGCCTTCGCCCCACCGCAGCCGAGCTGCGCGGGCTTGCCTATGACGCCGAGGTCAAAGCCTCCACTGACCACCTGTATGCCGACGTGAAGGACTTCATCACGCCGATGGAGTGGCCCGCGGTCGCCCCGCTGGTCCACCACATCAACAAACTCAAGAAGGCGAAGAACGCCGTCATCCTGGCGCACAACTACATGACGCCGGACGTGTTCCGCCTCGTCGGCGATTTCCGCGGTGACTCGCTGCAGCTCGCCCGCGAAGCCGCCCGCACGGACGCGAAAGTCATCGTCCAGGCCGGCGTCCACTTCATGGCTGAAACCTCGAAAATCCTGAGCCCTGACAAGACAGTGCTGATCCCGGACCTGCGCGCCGGCTGCTCACTCGCGGCCTCGATCACGGGCGCCGACGTGCGCCTGATCCGCCAGCGCTACCCCAACCTGCCGATCGTCACCTATGTGAACACCACGGCCGACGTGAAGGCGGAGTGCGACATCACCTGTACGTCCTCCAACGCCACCCAGGTCGTCGAGCACATCGCCGCCAAATGGGGCGTCGACACCGTGATCATGGTTCCCGACGAGTTCCTCGCCCGGAACACAGCCGCCAACACGGACATCAAGATCATCGCCTGGCAGGGCAATTGCGAGGTCCACGTCAAGTTTTCGGGCGAGGACGTCCGCCAGATCCGCGAGGCTCACCCCGGAGCGATTGTGTTGGCGCACCCTGAATGTCCACCGGATGTCCTTGAAGAAGCCGACTTTGCGGGGTCAACATCGGCCCTGTCGAGCTACGTCAGGGAATCGGGCGCCCGCAAGGTCGTCCTCCTGACCGAATGTTCGATGAGCGATAACGTCGCCGCGGACAATCCCGGCGTGGAGTTCGTGAAGCCATGCAACCTCTGCCCCCACATGAAGCGCATCTCGCTGGAGAACATCTACGACGCGCTGGTCGGGATGAAGCACGAGGTCACGGTGCCGGAGGACATCCGCATCCGGGCGAAGGCGGCGATCGACGCGATGCTGGCCCTGCCCAAGCCGAAGGTGTTCCCGAAGTTCAAGGTCGGCAGCGGCGTCACCACGCCGGTCGAGCTGATATGAAACCAAGGCGCACCCTGCGGGCGCTGGCAGCCATCTTCGGCTGCACGGTCGCCCTCTCGGGCGTGATGCCGGCCTTCGCACGCGCGCAGGACGATGTGACCGGCGACTGGCTGTTCGACACCTCGAAGTTCGCCGACAATGACTGCCAGATTTCCGGCCGCATCACCTTCAAGCCGACGGCGGTGAAGAACACCTACACCTGCGTGTTCGAGAGCGAGCAGATCTGCGGCAAGCTCAACGGCAATCTCTACATCCGCGTGCGCCAGGTCTGCACGGCCCAGCGCATCGGCAAGCAGGTCGCGATCAAGACGAAGGTCGACAAGATCCTCGAGCGCCGCCCTGTGATCCCGTACCCCGAGGACTACTACCTCGCGGACAACTTCATCCTTCAGATCGCGCCCAACAAGGCCGAGATGAACGGCTCCCACTATGACGAGCAACGCCAGCTCAAGGCGCGCTTCTGGCGCGA